>OBAM01000375.1_pt1 | contig 43813 bp, 42 predicted proteins | sample 1517751 | NCBI WGS metagenome assembly OBAM01 (sample SAMN04571703, study PRJEB22368) | human gut metagenome | biome: human gut; material: stool | host: Homo sapiens | place: Luxembourg | collected 2012-10-18
AGACACTTACTTTAAGCCTGTATAAAACGCCTTCGAGTCTTCCCCGGCGCATTACGCCAGCGGCTTTACAACTATCGGCGTCTGCGCAGTTATAATATTGCTGCCTTCCAACAATCAAAAGCATGCCGCGCTGAAACAGGCCGAAAAAAATTGCGGCTTGTAAAAAAGCCGCAGCTACAGCAGTACTGCTGTTTACTTAAAATCTATTTCCTTTCCCAGCACCTGCAATATCTTATCCAGCAGATTAACGCTGCAGTTGCATTCCTCCCGTTCGATACGGCCGTAATAATTGACCGACATATTACAGCGTTCGGCCACGTCGTTTTGGGTCAGCCCCAGCTCCAGCCGCAGCTGGTATAATTTGCGGCCGATGTTATTATAAGTATGCTTGCTCATTTTGCACCTCAGCTAAAAGTTTTGACTGTGAAAAATTTTAACCGCAAAAGCAGCAAAGCAAAATAACCCTATGGGTTGTATTTCTTATAGCCTACCCCAAAGGTTGTTTACAAAACAAATACAAAGGCGCATACTGAGCCCTGTTATGCATAACGCTTTACAGTACGGCCCGCCGTCATAAAATTATGGGAAGAACTGATATAAATAGCTATTTTGACAGATACCAATACAAGCAGCGCGGCTGCCCAGGCACTGCAGCTTTTGATAACTGCGGCGCAGGCAGGCGACAACGGTGCTTTACTGAAGCTGTGCAGTGATTTTAAGCCCCTGCTCAGCAGCGAAGCACGGCGCGAGATGTTTTATAATTCACTGGGGAAAGATGCGGAAGGCATCGCTGTGCTGGCTTTTATCGAGCTGGTACTCAAATACAGCGGTACTGATTATGTAAACTGGCCCGGTTACGCGCGCTGCAGAGTACATTTCGCTTTGTTCGACGCCATGCAGAAGCAGGGCCGGATCTGGGAAAACGAGATCGCCGTCAATACTGACAGCGAGGAAGGCACCGCCCTTCTGGATGAGGCCGGGTTACAGCAGGGGCTGCCGGACGATATTGCCCAACTGCTGCTGTCACTGGAAGTACGGCAGGCTTTAAAACGGCTGACTGCCGAACAGCAGCAGGTTATCGAGCTGTTGTTTTTGCGCGAGCAGAAACCCAAAGAAGCAGCCCGCCTGCTGGGCTGCAGTGTACGCAACGTCACCAAGCACCGGCTCAAAGGGCTGGATAAGCTGCGGCTGCTGCTGAAGCAGGACGGCTGACCGGCTCAACTAATCGCCGTAATTTCATAGATAAAAATAAAAAAGCATCGACAAAATTTGTCGATGCTTTTTAGCTTTTTATTTTTAGTGATGTGTGCCTCTGACAACAGTAATACCCTGCTGCTCCAGGTATTCGGCAGTTTTGGTGATCACCGGGCATTCATGTTTTTCTCCCTGTGCGTCCTTCTTCTTGGTACAGCCGCTCAAATGCACGGCTGCAACGCCGATAGTAACAAGGCGGTCCAGCTTTTTGCGCAGACCTTCCTCGTTATTGGGCATCTGTACATCACCGCAGCCGCAGAGGGGCAATGTCTGATCTATAAACTGGAAACTAACTTATAAATCCTTGCCCATAATATAATCTGCCTGTTCATCGTCACCCATAATGAATGAGTGTGTGACAATTTCATAAAATCCATGCTTTTTGTAAAAGAGAAGTGCCTTTTCGTTCTTCTCCCAGACACCAAGCCATACGTACTCCTTCTTTCTCTCTTTTGCTTTACTGATTGCTGTGTTCATTAAATAGCGTCCTAAACCATCGCCTTGGAACGCTCTTGTGACATATATTCTTTCAATCTCTAGGGAATATTTATCGTTAATATCGGTCTGTGCTGGTGCTTCATTTAATTTTAAGTAACCCGCAAGATTTTCACCGGAATACATAAAATAAAATCTTGAATTTTCATCTGCCAACTCATTGCATATCTTGTTGACCTCAAATGCTTGTTCCAGATATGCCGTCATATCTTTTGACGTGTTCATATGAGCGAATGCTTCATGATATGTTTTGATTGACAACTCACGAAGTAAGTCACTCTTATGTCAAGGCCACGACAAAAATATTTAAGAAATCCCGCCAACAAGGAATAAGTTGAAGGCGGGATTAGTTTATTGTACTGTAAACCCAATATCAATAAATTTCTTCCTTTGGAGTTCGAAGTCTCCTTTGATTTTTGATTGATCCAAGAGTATGGTTAAATTTCTCCTTGCTCGAGAGCATCCCACATAAAACAACTTATAAGCGCTAAGAACACCCAAAACGGTACTTTCTTTCAAACAGTTTTTCGCTTTAGTCACTCCGGGCTTTGATAAGAATTGTTGATAGTTTTCACTGCAAAGGAACTCAAAGTATGGGTCGCTTTCAAATTTAGCTACTATTGCAGACACTTTTTCATTGATAATCTTTTCGTGTTGCACATAAGCCTCCTTATTCAAATCACTAATTTTCATGTTAATGGTATTTTGCAAATCTGACAGTTCACTAACATAAGCATAATAGAATTGGTGAAATGTTTTTAATGTAACCGAAAGTTGACTCCACATCTCAAAGAAACGATACATATGCACTATGGGATTACGGAAGCTGTCGTCTGCAACAAACACCACACTATTATGACTTTCTCCTTTAACGCCATGTTGCGTTGATACCTTGGGATTATTCAGGTACTCAATAACCCGTATTACCTCGATAGCAGGCACACAAAAAACATTTTGATTCTCCCCATTAGTTCCAATTCCTTCTATATATGTGCTGTCAATGATTGAAGTAGTTGAAAGAACAGAGAGCAAGTCAGCTACGGTTTTTGTTTCATCCTCAAACACCGAAAAAATCTTATTTAAGTTGCAAAACAGCTTTTCTCTATCACTGTGCGACTTAATGAACCAACCATCTTTACAAAATAATGATTTATTGGCTTTGAGCGTCTGAATTATTAAGCCATGTCGTTGCGCCTTATAATTACCCGCCATATCTGCGATACAATACAACAACTTCATTAACGGGTCAGGATTGTCCTCATAAGGAGTGGTCAATACATTTACAGCAGTATTGGTTTTGCCAAATGAATACTTTTCCATACTATCAAAAGCTTCATAAAGGTTAAGGGCACCGATATAAGAAAAACGTTCTTTATTAAGCAGATATAACACTAAGGTATCTGGATCTGATTTTTTTACATTTTCAATCGAAGCTCCGATATCATTACACAAAAGAACCCGTGGTGGAAAATCTGCTTTCAATAGTTTCATTTTCGACGAATTATCTTGCTCAAAAGAAGAATCATTATATATTTTGTTCAGCAATTGTACAATATCTGTGACGGAACGATAATTGGTCAATAACGCTTTGGTAGTGTCAAAGGCCTCAAATTGATTCTCGAATGTACCATCATAATTTTTGTAAATTTGTTGCATCCGATCCCCAAATAAATACAATTGAGTGTTTGATCCCATGACGCTTTCAAGAAAAATTTTCAAAACATCAGCCATCGTATCCTGGTATTCATCAATGAAAATGAATTGATACTTAGATGAGATCCGTTTCCGAATGACAGGGTATTGATCAAAAATACATTTCGAGAAACTTATTAAATCATCATGCGAGAGGCCTCCGTAATACAATGAATTAAATGGGGATTCGTTGTATGAAATAGTTTTGATATTTTTCTTGACAGTCTCATAATTTAGCTCCCCAAATTTTTCTATATATTTGTTATTGCTGGATGCAATATGGTCATCTTGTTCTAAATTATCTATACGCCGCCTAATATTATCTCCATACACTTCATAGTATAAATCCAAAATATCATTGTGGGCAAAATAACGCTTCATAAAACTGTGAAGAAACGAATGGATGGTTCCAACAAAAACCCTTTTCGCATCAACATCCTTTGATAATTCATCAGCAGCACGATTTGTGTATGTAATGCAAAGGATGTTGTCTCTGGAGTTGGCATACAAACATTTCCGAACCATATCTTTTATCTGTGTCGTTTTCCCACTTCCTGCAGGGGCATTAACAAGAAAACAATTATTTATTTTGTCAGCCATAATAACGCCTCCTTTATGTAAGCAGGCAGCATAGCATCTACCAAATTATTGAGGATTACCGAATACATAAAATCTGTCTTTCCATTCGATGTATGGTGAACGATAGTGCGAATATTACATGAATCGTCACCCTGTGGAATTGTAAATTTCAATTTATCCTTTTGACGATGCTTTTTCCATTCTTCTTTAGGCTTAATGTCTATTGCAGAAACCCCATAATGCTGTGCAAGCATTGCCTCTTCCAGCGTGCGGGAATAATTATCTTTTTTTCCTTGGAAGGCAAGGCAAATATTCCCTACTACAATAGGCTTGGACTTTTCCTGCCAATCATATAGCGTTTGTATGCTTGGCGCGGATTCTCCGATAGCAATCTCTGCAAACTGAACGATCGTTGCATTTGTTGTGCCAGAAGATAAAATCTCTACAGTAGTGGATGCGTTTTTGTCATAGTCCAAATCAGTTATAAGAATCGATTTGATGCCCAAAAAGTCAATAATCGGCTTGTAGTTATATGCATAAGCTCCCCCAACTTGGACAAAAGAAATATATTGGTTGCTCAAAGGCTCAAATTCCTTTGAACGCAATATGTGTTTTATAAGCATCCGTTCAGTATCGCCTTCATACATAATGATTTTGTCAGCGAATATTATATCTGGGAAGTTAATCGAATAAAAGAAATCGTAAAATAAAAGTAAATTTTTATCAGATTTAATTGAAGTTTGAAATTTACGCAAATCAAATATATTGCATTTGAATGACTCTACTTGTCGCAATACTCGAAGCTGAGAAATGTCGGCAATTCGAACCACCTCATGTGAATGCGTTGTTAATACTCCCTGAATACCCTTTTCTTGGTTATAGTAATCAAATAAATATTGAGCAAAAACATTTTGCATCTGTGGATGCATATGGGCCTCTGGTTCTTCAATGACAAAAAAATTAACAATAAAAGGATCAATGTTTTTTTTGAATTTTTCCAACTGTAAGTGGATATATATTAGGTTGCTGTATCCAAGACCTTGTGATGACTCTCTTAAATAATAATCATCTGCCTGATACTTGGCACTCGTTATATTTTTAAGCAGTGCGTATACAGCCTCTTCGGTGACATTCATATCAATGATAATATTCCCGGCTTGTCCACCATTGGTTTTAGATATGGCTTCCATCGTATCCCTCAAGGTGTCAAGTGAGGCAGCTCGTACTTTTGATTGAATTCTCGCTTCTTGGATTGGTTGGATAATTTGATCTGGGAGACTACGAATCAAATCCTTCCAATCATCTTCTTGAGTTGCAATATCAATCATACTTTTACTCAAAACTCTTGTCCGATCTGAGTTTTCATCATCCAGAGTTCGTCCAGCCATGATATTGTGATAATTGAAGAGATTTTTGAATGATGACATATCCATATCCACAATATTTTTATAGGACTTATCAGAAAAATAAACTGTCTCTTCACAAGAGTTAGAGTACAGCAGAACAAGCATTTCTTTGATGATCCGAACTGCATCCTGATCCTTATCCTTATCACCGCTTAACTTTTTAAAACGGGTTGCAAATTTTTCATATTCAGCGTCCAGAGTCTTTCGGAAAAGAGAAGCGCTTAATGCATAGCGATAAAGAAAATAAAAGCTAGTATTGCTTGGATCAAATTCCATAATATAGTCGGCAAAATTCCGAATATCATCATCTTGCTTATTGTAATCAACTTGAATTTTCATTTCAATAGGAGGCATTGCAATAGCACCTTCTGGTGTTGCCGAGGGTGATATCAGTTCACAGAGGCTTGATATTACTTCTTCTTTTGGTTTTCCCGCAGTGAAGGAGTCAAGAAAACGAGGGTAAATGATGCCACTCCATTTCTGACACTCAACAGCTGAAAGATCATCACAACACATTCTGCCTTTTACTTTACCAAAAACACTATTAAAAAGCTCCACAAGCGAAGTTTTTCCACTATTGTTTGCTCCGGCAACAACGGTGATATTATCTTCCATATTTATTTCAGCATCGCAGATTTTTCGATAATTAGATATATGAATGGTTTTGATCTTCATCTATCGTCTCTCCTCTCTCCTAAACAGAATTGAATCTTTTAAGCAAATTATACCCTATTATAAACAGATGGTCGATAGAAATGGTGTCTACTGGAGACTATTTTACTTGCAAAGCAAAATGGACTTGTCCATCTTTAAAGACTGCAACCATCTTTACAAACCGCTCAACAAGCTCTTTTGTGACCACCATCGTCTCTACAAACCAAGATATGTACCAATTCTTGCATCCACGTCCTTTACGTTTTCTCATCATCCAGTTCCTGTCTAAATTCGTCAGCTCGCTGATTCAGCCCATCATATTTTTCCTATAAATATCTCTCAATTCTACATATTCTTGTTTATTTAAAATGCCTGTCAACATGTTTTCATATGAGCTTTTTGTGACACTTAGGATATTACTCAATTCCGTCTCAATAGAACTTAACTCTGGTAGAATATCAGCCTCTATGGAAAACCTACTCAGGTTATCAGCAAGAACTACACGGTATGTAACTAATTGCTCACATAATGCTTGGAGGAGGACGTCCTCGCTGATGCTGCAACCGTTACAAAGATTAGGTGCAGTATGTTTGGTAACACAACGATAAATGTACTTGTCATAATTCTTCTTTCTCTCCATAGAAAAAAAAAGCATCGACAAAATTTGTCGATGCTTTTTAGCTTTTTATTTTTAGTGATGTGTGCCTCTGACAACAGTAATACCCTGCTGCTCCAGGTATTCGGCAGTTTTGGTGATCACCGGGCATTCATGTTTTTCTCCCTGTGCGTCCTTCTTCTTGGTACAGCCGCTCAAATGCACGGCTGCAACGCCGATAGTAACAAGGCGGTCCAGCTTTTTGCGCAGACCTTCCTCGTTATTGGGCATCTGTACATCACCGCAGCCGCTGCAGTTCAAAAAAGCGGCCAGTTCTGTTTCCTCTGCCTCATAAACGGCAAAAGCGTTGGTTTTATTATTGAATGCTTTAAGACAGCCGCTGCCGGTACAGTTATTACTGGTACGCAGACATCTTAAAACAGCGATCTTTTTCATAGGCATTTTTCCTTTGATTATTTTTACTGCTCTGTTTCTGCCAGCACTTCTTTAAAGCAGTTGGTCAGGCTGGCAAAATCTGCCAGCGACAGCGTTTCGCCACGGCGCTTGGGGTCGATACCGGCACGTTCCAACCATGCCGCAGCCTGTACGCTGCTGATGCCCATATTTTTGAGAGCGTTACTGAGCATTTTACGGCGTACGGAAAAAGCCGCCTTTACGACTTTGAAGAACAGTTTTTCGTCGCAGACCTCGACCGGAGGTACGGTACGGCGTTTGCAGACAATGACGGCACTGTCGACATTGGGCGCCGGGATAAAGGATTCCGGCGGTACGATAAAGGCTATCTCCGGCTCGGTATAATATTGGATCGAAACTGACAAAGCGCCGTAATCTTTGCCGCCGGGCTTCGCGACCATCCGCTCGGCTACTTCCTTCTGCACCATGGCAACCAGCCGTTCCATAGGCAGGCGCTGTTCCAGCAGATTAAAAATGATCGGCGTGGTAATATAATAAGGCAGGTTAGCCGCCACCTTAAAGGTCGGCGCGCCAACAATATTTTTGATATCGACTTCCAGGATATCGCCGTTTTCTATACGCACATTATCGTAACCTTCCAGTGTTTTTGCCAACACCGGCAGCAGCCTTTTATCCAGCTCGACTGCTACGACCCTGGCGCCGCTCTGCGCCAGTCCCTGAGTCAAAGTGCCTATACCGGGGCCGACCTCTAAAACCGTGTCGTCCTCAGACAGTTCTGCAGCAGCAACGATCCTGCGTACGACTTCTTCGTCGATCAGGAAGTTCTGTCCCAGTCTTTTATCCGCTTTTAATTTAAAGGTGCGCAATATATGATTGGTGACTTCGCGTCTGGCAATGATCGGTTTATCCATGCTGTTCTCCTAACTGCGCAAGCGCCTCGTCAAATTCGCTGCGGGTGACCCCATAGCTGTTGAGCCGCTCTAAAAACCTTTTGGCGTTGCCGTAGCCGATGCCCAGCAAAGCGCCCATTTTATCACGGCGATACGCCGCACTGCCTGTTCCGGCCAGATCGTTCTGCCACAGGTCTTGGCTGGTAAATTCGCTGTCAGGCTTATATTCATGGTGGCGCACCTTACTCAGCGCTGCCAGGATCGCCTCAGGCTGAGCCTGCTCGATGCCCACATCATTGTGCGCCGTAGCATCCGCTTTAGGTACAAAGGCCTGCCCCGCTTCGGGAAAGCGCTGCGTCAGAAAGCGGCGGATACGTTCGCCGGCACCGTCCGGGTCAGTTAGGATAATGATGCCCCGCTTTTTATATGCGGCTTCGATCTGCCGCAGGGTATATGGCGCTAAGGTAAAACCGCCTGTTTCGATGGTATCGGCTTCCAGGGCGCGTTTGATCGCCACTGTATCCATTTTTCCTTCTACTACGAGAACTTCTTTCAGCAAGTCCGCGCCTCCGTTACTCTAAGATATATACGTCTAAGGTACGGCGTCCCCATTGAATGGCTCTGTGCCAGTCGTGCATAAACACGTCCAGCCGATTGCCGCGGATAGCGCCGCCGGTATCGCCAGCCATGGCAATGCCATAACCGGGGATATACAGTTTAGTATAATACGGGATAACCCGCGGGTCAACGGCCACGATACCTTCGTAAGGCACCAGTCCTATCGAAGTTCGTCCGGTACCGCTGCCTTCACCCAAGGTATAGGCAGTGATTTCCATGGTCATAACTTTATTATAACGCATCCGCCCGCGCGAAGTTTCGATAGAACGGGCCATGCCGCGCTCTACCAGCTCACGTCTAGGCTCTTCCAGCACTGTCTTGCTGATGATATGAGTTTGGAACAGGCCGTCTTTAAGCGTAGTTTTTCTGGTCACCTTCATCTTGCCGGGTACGCCCGGTTCCAGCACCTTATTCTCACCATACGGCTTTTCCAGATTATCAACAAACTCCACAGGCGGCTCGATCGGCTGCTCTTCTTCATGCAGCTCATCAAAACGCCCTAAAATATGGATCTCCAGGTCGGAAGTGATCGGCGTATCAACAGCAGGATAGACTGTTTTGCCTTCATAATTGATCGCCAGGGCATCCAGCGCCTCGCCGACAGTTGCTTTACCGGTATAGAATTTTTTGCTGACGCCATATTTTTCGATCGTTACAGGCAGAGCGCGTTTCAGCTCAATAACTTCCCTGGTCTTTTTTTCGGCATTTGCCGGAGAGATCAGTATGCGGTCTTCTTTGCCGACCTTGACGCCGGACTCTTCCAAAATAGAACGGGGATCTTCAAGAATAGTGGTCACTACTTTTTCCTGCCCGTCGTAACGCAAAACTATTTCTTTGCTGTTAGCCAGACAAATAGCGCTGAAAACTAAAACTACCACTAACAGCAGCGGCAAAATTTCCATTGCTCTATATAATGATTTTCTATTAGGCATAAATTGTACCTCCTTTTAAAGACGTATAATTTTACCATAAAGAAAAATTTTCTGTCAAACTGTCGCCCTTAAACACACATAAGCTTTTGCACAAAAAACAAAAACGTAAAAACTACTGTGGACACAGATACTTGTTTTGACTTCTGGAAAATAACAGCCTTAAAATACAAACTGCCTGTTTGCGAAAAACAAACAGGCAGTTTGTATTTTATTTTATTTTATTAAAAAGAGTTTTGACATTTTTAGTAGTCTGTGCTGCCAGCGCTTCAAAGGTCGTGCCGCGCACTTCGGCCGCATTGCGTGCCACCAGCTCGGTATAACCCGGCTGATTACGCTTGCCGCGATAAGGCACCGGCGTCAGATAAGGTGAATCTGTTTCAAACAGCAGCAGGTCATCCGGCACATACTGCAGGACCTCGCGCACTTTTGCGGCATTTTTATAAGTAGAGGTGCCGCCAAACCCAAGATAAAATCCTCGCTTAAGCAGTTCCTTCGCCATTTCCAGTGAGCCGGAATAGCAGTGGAACACTGCCCGCACACCTGTGACTTCTTTTTGGAAGATCTCCAGGATATCGCCGTGCGCATCGCGGTCGTGAATGATCACCGGCAGGTCGAACTGTTTGGCCAGATCGAGCTGTTCTAAAAGACGGCGCTTCTGCACGTCCTTCGGCTCGTTGCCCTTCCAGTAATAGTCGAGGCCGATCTCGCCGATGGCTACTACCTTGGGGTGGACGGCCCAGGCTGCCAGATTGTCAAGATAGCTGTTATCCAAAATACCCTCAAGGTCTTCAGGATGCCAGCCCACAGCGGCATACATAAAATCATATTTTTCAGCTAAACTTACAGCGAAACCCGACGTGATCTCATCACAGCCGGGATTGATGATCCCGTCCAGTTCTTCCTGCAGCTGTGTAAGCAGCGCGTCGCGGTCATCGGTAAAATAGTCCGAGTCCATATGGGCATGGGAATCGAATAGTCCTGTACGTGACATCTTATTTCACCTTGCTCCCGGAAGCGATATCGGGGGCATCAGCCAGCACCAGCTTACCTTCTCCGTCAGAGGCGGCCAGCAGCATCCCGCGGGATTCGATCCCACGCAGTTTTGCAGCTTTCAGGTTGGCGATCACGATAACATTGCGGCCGATCAGCTCTTCGGCAGTATAATGCTGCGCGATCCCGGAAACGATGGTACGTTCTTCTTCGCCGATCCTGACCTCAAGCTTCATCAGCTTATCGGTTTTAGGTACGCGCTCTGCTGCGGTAATGGTAGCTACGCGCAGATCTATCTTCATAAAATCATCGATAGTTATTTCTTCTGTTACCGCGGCTTTGCTTTCCGTTTTGGCCTCAGCTTTTACTTCGGCCTTAACTGCTTGTTTAGCGGCCGGAGCAGTCTTTTTGGTAGCGGCGATAACAGTTTCTCCGCTTTCAGTGATCTCGATACGCGGATACAGCGGCTCACCCTTCTGCACTTTGGTGCCGTCAGGCAGCCCGCCCCAGGCGGTATCGGCCAGCAGGAACTGCTCGGGAGCAGTGAGGCCCAGCTGGGTATAGATCTTGGGACTGGTAGAAGGAATATAAGGACTTGTAAGGATAGCGACGATGCGCAATACCTCTGCCAGATTATACATAACTGTTTTCAGACGCGCTGCTTTGGCGGGATCTTTTGCCAGCAGCCAGGGGCCTGTTTCATCAATGTATTTATTGGCACGGCTGATAAGCGCCCACAGAGCTTTGATCGCCGTGTTGATTTCCATATGATCCATAGCGTCCTGATATTTTGCAACAGTTTCATTGACCAGGGCGATCAGCTCGTCATCAAGAGGATCACTGCAGGCGGTTTTATGGATCACGCCGCCGTGATATTTTTCGATCATGCTGACCGTACGGTGCAGCAGGTTGCCAAGGTCATTGGCCAGATCAGCGTTGATGCGGGTGATCAGCGCGTCGCGCGAAAAATTGCCGTCACTGCCGAGGTTGATCTCGCGCAGCAGGAAATAACGGATAGCATCGGCGCCAAATTCGTCGATCAGCGCCAGAGGATCAATGACATTGCCCTTGGATTTGGACATTTTGTCGCCTTCAACTACCAGCCAGCCATGTCCGTAAACCTGTTTCGGCAGTTCTTCACCCATAGCCATCAGCATGATCGGCCAGATGATAGTATGGAAACGCACGATCTCCTTGCCGACCAGATGCAGGTTAGCAGGCCAGTATTTATTGAATTTTTCCGGATCACTGCCGTAACCGATACCAGTAAAATAGTTGAGCAGCGCGTCAAACCAGACATAGACAACGTGTTTGTTGTCAAAAGGCACAGGGATGCCCCAGTCGAAAGTGGTGCGGGTGATGCTCAGATCTTCCAGTCCCTGTTTGATGAAGTTGATCATCTCGTTGCGGCGTGCCACAGGCTGAATGAAGTCGGGATGAGTTTCGATATATTCCAGCAGACGGTCCTGATATTTGGAAAGCTTAAAGAAATAGCTTTCTTCTTCCATACGCTCTACCGGACGGCCGCAGTCGGGGCATTTGCCGTCGACCAGCTGACGCTCCAGCCAGTAGGATTCGCAGGGTACACAGTACCAGCCTTCATAATTCTTTTTATAAATATCGCCCTGTTCAAAGATTTTCTGCAAAATACTTTGCACAACCTTATGATGGCGTTCTTCGCTGGTACGAATAAAATCGTTATTGGTGATATTGAGGCGCTGCCATAAAAGTTTGAAATTTGCGATGATCTCGTCAACATATTGTATCGGGGTAACACCCATCTCCGTAGCTTTACGCTGAATCTTCAGACCATGCTCGTCACTGCCGGTCAGAAAAAAGACGTCTTCGCCCTTGGCACGATGATAACGGGCCACGGTATCGGCGATAGTCGTACAGTAAGCATGACCGATATGCAGTTTATCGCTGGGATAATAGATCGGGGTGGTGATATAAAACGTTGGTTTTGTCATATGTTGATCCCTTCTTCTTCTGAAATTAATTTATTATATAATTCCCGTTTGGGAATCTTATTTGCTTTAGCAACCTGCGCCAGCGCCGTTTTTTTATCGACGCCGCGAGCCAACAGTTCCTGTACCTGCGCCAGCGGATCCTTTGCTTCCTGCGCAGGCTGCGGCTGTTCCAGGCCTCTGGCGATGACCAGGCAGAATTCACCGCGGGGCTTATTTTCATGCAGCCAGGTCAGGCACTGACTGACCGTGCCCCGGAAAAACTCCTCATGCAGCTTGGTCAGCTCACGCGCTGCTGCCAGCTGTCTGTCCCCCCAGACCTCCAGCACTTCCCGCAGCACCTGTTCGATCCTGTGCGGCGCTTCGTACAAAATAATCGTAGCCGGCAGATACTGCCATTCTTCCAGCTGCTGCCGCCTGTTTTTTTTGCTCTTGGGCAGAAATCCGCCGAAAAAAAACGGCGAGGCAGGCAGACCTGAAGCAATGAGCGCGCATAACGCGGCGTTGGCACCAGGTACAGGCACTACCTGCACGCCGGCATCAATCGCCAGTCTGGCCAGTTGTTCGCCCGGATCAGCGATACCGGGAAACCCGGCGTCACTGACTAAAGCGATATTTTTTCCGGACAGCAGTTCGTCCAGCAGATAAGCTCCCTGCCGTTCTTTGCTGTGCTCATCATAGCGTACCAGCCGTCCCTTGATATTGAAACGGTTCAATAACTGCAGTGTATGACGGGTATCTTCGGCAGCGATAATATCAGCCTCGGCCAGCATTCTCTGCGCCCTGGGCGTCATATCTTCCAGATTGCCGATCGGCGTTGCGCACAAATATAAAATTCCTGCCATTATTCTGCCTCCTCCGCCATACCGTAATACTCCAAAGTCTGTTTGCTGTGGCTGCCGTCCTCATTATACATAATAAGCGGCGGCAAAACCTCCAGTCCGTAACTGCCGCCTTTGACCATTTCCATGAGAAAGATCCAGGCGGGCTTATCCGCAAAGGCATGTACCCATTGCAGTTTTTTCGGCTGCAGACCATATTTAAGCGCCAGTTCCATACATTCTGTAAACCGTTCGGGCAGCTGCACAATGGCAAAACGCCCTCGATATTTGACCAGATAGGCAGCGGCGCGGAAGAAATCCTCCAGCGTTGCCGTCAGTTCATGGCAGGCCGCAGTAGCTACCCGTCGAACCTTACCGCTGTTGCGGTAGGGCGGATTAGCGGCGATCAGATCGAAACTTTCCGAACGATAAAGCGCTTTCAGCTCCCGCAGATCGGCCAGCTCGGCACTGACACATTCCTCCAGCCCGTTAGCCGCAATGCTGCGGCGCATCAGCTCTACTACATGAGGATTACAGTCAACGCCTACTACTTGAGCCGCACCGCGTGCTGCCAGCAGCAGGCTGATGGCCCCTGTACCGGCGCCAAGTTCCAAAACACGGGCCTGCCTGACCAAATGCGGGAAAGCTGCCAGAAAAACAGCATCCGTCGTAAAACAAAATTCTTCCGAGTCCTGCCAGATCGCATAATTACAGCCGGGCAGGGAATCGCAGCGTTCTGTAGCTTTACTCATTTCAGATCGGATCGGCCTTGGAAGCATCAACGATCTCGTCCCATTCTACCTGGATAACATTATCGGGCGTCAGCTGCACGGAGGCCGTACGCATAGCGCGGTTGATGCCTGTTACTTTGCCTTCTCCCAGCGGCGTTACTACCAGCGAGCCCAATTTTGGGATCTCGACACGGTCGTTGCCGCAGTTACGTTTACAGCCGCCTTCTTTGCAGCAGTACATATGGTTTTCATATTTCAGGCAGCACATCAGACGACCGCAGATACCCGAAATCTTCGCCGGATTCAGCGACAGATTCTGATCTTTAGCCATTCTGATCGATACCGGTTCAAAGTCACCTAAAAAAGTAGAGCAGCACAACGGCCTGCCGCAGCTGCCGATCCCACCCAGCATTTTTGCTTCATCGCGCACGCCGATCTGGCGCAGCTCGATCCGGGTACGAAACACAGCGGCCAGGTCTTTGACCAGCTCGCGGAAATCTATACGCCCTTCGGCTGTGAAATAAAATATGATTTTATTGACGTCAAAAGTAAATTCCACATCGATCAGACGCATCGGCAGATCGTGATTAGTGATCTTACGCAGGCAGATATTGAAAGCTTCTTTCTCGCGTACGATATTTTCTTCGACTTTCTGGGCATCTTCATCGGTAGCTTTGCGCAGCACCGGTTTCAAAGGCGAAACCACCTCACTGTCGCTGACCTCGCGCGGCCCTACTACTACTTCGCCGTATTCTACCCCGCGGGCAGTTTCGACAATGGCATGATCCCCCTGGGCTACGCTGCTGAGTGCGGGATCAAAATAATATATTTTACCTGCTTTTTTGAATCTTATACCTACAACTGTTGGCACTATCTCTCCTCCTTCCGAAGTATGTCTGTTTTAAGTACCACCGTTTCCAAAACCAGCTTGGCGCCGGCATTGCTTTCGATGGCCTGATATGCTTGCTGGGCGATGTCCGCCGCCTGCTTCAAATGCGAAGCGGGCCATGAGGCGGCCAAACGCCTTAATCTATCTGTGCAGTCACAGTTATAAATCTGTTCCTCCAGTCCGTTTTGCCAAAGCAAAACGTCCCGGGCTAAAAACAGCAGCATTTCCGTAAATAATAAACCGCCCTGTTTGTCATAGCTTTCGAGCCATGGCTGCGAAGCTACATACCGCATGGGCTGCGCCAGCGGCAGGGCTTCCAGAAATTCCAAAGCCTGATCGCGGTAGCTGACGGCATCTGCAGCAGCCAAATTGACAGCAGCGCCAAGCGAACCGCCTGCCAGGCGGGCCAGCAGTTCCGGGCGTTCCAGCCCGAGCCTGTTCAAAGCCTCCTGTGTCAGTACCAGGGGTATCTGGTCAAAGCGTAATTGAATGACCCGCGAAAGGATCGTCGGCAACAGGCGTTCCAGCCGCGACGCAACCAGAATAAACATCCAGTTTGGCGGCGGCTCTTCGAGCAGCTTTAAAAGGCTGTTCGCCGCTTCTACCGTCATCCTGTCAGCAGCGTCGATGACGCATACCTTATGGCTTGAAAGCGCAGGCGCAAAGGCGGCCTGCCTGCTCATTTCCTTGATCTGTTCTATTTTCAGGTCTTTCCCGGGAGCTTCCTGCTCCACCAGAATAAAATCAGGATGGGCAAAGCTGTGCTCTGCCAGATTGATCAGACGGCAGGATTCGCACCTGCCGCAGGGATGTTCGTCCGGCTTCTGGCACAGGAATGTTTTAGCAAAACGCAAAGCCAGCTGCTTTTTACCAATACCTTCCGGGCCGTAAAAAAGCAGTGCATGCGGCCTGTTACCCGGCTGCAGCAGCCTGGCTAAAAATTCCTTATTCTGTTCATGTCCCAGAATATCGTCCCACATAGGCATCCTTTCCTCGCTTACCCTTTAAGTAAAGCCTCCAACTCGCTGATCAGACAGCCGCGTACGCTTTCCTGTTCCTGCAAAGCATCAATGACCCTGATCCGCTGTGGATAGGCCTTACTGAGTTCGACAAATCCCTGTCTTACCTTGAGCTGAAAAGCAAGTCCTTCGTTTTCAAAACGGTCGGTCACACCGCGCTGCGACCTGCGGCCTGCAAGCAGCAGAGGATCTCCGTCCAGCAGCAGCGTCAAATCTGGTTCCAGCCCGCCCGTTGCAAAAGTGTTCAGCTGCAGCAGCTCCTGCAGCGGCAGACCGCGAACAAAGCCCTGGTAAACCAGTGTCGAATCGCTGAAACGGTCACAAAGCACGATTTTTCCGGACGCTAACGCCGGACGCACGACCTTATCTAAATGATCAGCACGTGCTGCCAGATACAGCAAAGTTTCTGTACGCGCGTCTATGGCCAGCTGCGGGTCAAGCACCAGCTGACGCAGGCGTTCAGCAGCTTCGCTGCCTCCCGGTTCACGGGTGCAGACAACTTCTCGTCCGTTCTGCCTCAGGTACTCTGCGATCAGCTCCAGCTGCGTGCTTTTGCCGCTGCCGTCGGGGCCTTCCAATGTTATAAAATACCCTTTGTTCATCAAAACACCACTCGTATTTCCCTCAAGCTGCCGTCAGCGGGTCCGCTGACCGGCAGGTTCAAGTTTTTCATATTTTCACAGTAAGCGATGATCGCTTCTGTAATCAGCTCCCCCGGCAAAAGTACCGGTATGCCGGGCGGATAAAAGCTTACCTGCTCGGCACAGATTTTTCCGGCCGCACGGCACAGAGGTATGCTGGTCTTCGCGCTGTCGAAGGCCTGCCGTAAAGACATCACCTGCTGCGGTGCAGGAAGCTGTGGGCTGACCGTCAAACGGCGCGGCGTTTTTTTGTTTTTTTCCAGTTCGGTAAAAACCTGTTGTATCACAGCGAGTACGGCATCATAATCAGCGCCGCCGTCGCTATAGGTAACTAGAAATAACACGTTATCGGCATCTGTCAGTTCTACGGCAACACCTGCCTGCCGCAGTTTTTCCCCGGCTTCAATACCTGTATAACCCCAGGCGGCTACATTGACCGTCACCTTGGTACTGTCAAACCCGGCAATACCGTTACTGCCAGCACAATCAGCCGTCAGCAGCTTCAGCCCCTTGAAGGTCTGTAAAAGCCGCCGCAATCTGTCTGCCGCAGCCACAGCCTGTGCCGCCATCTGCCTGCCGCCTGTCGCCAGCTGGAAACGCGCCGCGTCCAGAGACGCCATCAGCAGATAATTGGGGCTGGTTGTCGTCAGCAGGCTCATAACATCAGCAGCCCGCTTTAAATCAAGGCGCCGGCCCTGCACATGCAGCATCGAGCATTGCGTCATAGCACCCAAAATTTTATGCGTGCTTTGCGCGCAGGCATCCGCGCCGCACTCCATAGACGAAGGCGGCAATAATTCGCTGAAACCAAGATGCGGGCCATGCGCTTCATCTACCAATAGTGCAGCACCATATTTATGGGCTATTTGAGCAATCGTTTTAATATCAGCAGCCTGACCGTAATAATTAGGGCTGGTCAGAAACACTGCTTTAATAGAAGGATCTTTTTGCAGAGCTTCTTCGATCTGCCCGGCAGTGACCTGCGTGTTGATACCAAAAACCGCATCAAACTGCGGTAATACGTATACCGGTTCCAGATCACCTAAAAGCAGCCCTCCGGCAACACTGCGGTGAGCATTGCGGGGAATAAGAACTTTACCGCCCGGTTTGACAGCAGTCATCAGCATTGCCTGAATGGCCTGCGTCGTACCGTTAACAGCAAAAAAACAGCGGTCGCTGCCGTAAAGCTGTGCGGCCAGGGTCTGCGCTGCGGCAATACAGCCTTCAGGACAATGGATGTCATCCAGCTCCGCCATCAGCGAAACGTCCATCTGCAATGCGCCTGCTCCCAGCTCGCCAGCCAGAAGCGGTTCCATTCCGCGGCCGCCTTTATGTCCCGGCGTGTGGAAAGGATAGACCTGTTCTTTTTTATATTTGAGCATGGCCGCTACAAGCGGCATTTTTTTCTGATCTGCCTGCAAAAGAAAGCCTCCACGATAAATACAAACACTTATCCATGTTATCTTTACATTTTATCACAAGCAGCAAGGCGTTACAAGCAATTGTAACGCTTCGTCAAACTACCGCTGCAACCGCCTGCTCACCGCAATAAAAATACTCCGGCTGTTTGCAGCCGGAGCAAAGATATTCTGTTGTTCAGCCAACCATAGCAGCCTGCGGCTGCGGCTCGATTTCGTCTTTTAAATCTTCCCAAACGATAAAATTGGCTTTACTGAAACCGTTGAAGGTCGTCGCCGAAGCCGAAGTATAAGCGCCGCAGGAAGGAACCAGCAGCAGATCGCCTACCTCCTGGCGTACAGTCAGTTTGCCGCGGAACATGATATCCAGCGAATCACAGCTGGGACCGGCAAAAGTGGCTTCCACTTCTTCTCCTTCTTTAAAGCTGATCAGCTTAAAGTCCCACTGGTCAAAAATAACGCCGGAAAACGTTCCGTATAAACCATCATCAAGGAAATACCAGGGCTGACCGCCGCGTTCAGTAACGCCGATGACGCTGGTAATAAGGTTGACAGCCGTACCGCACATAAAACGTCCCGGTTCCGCCCAGATCTCTACATTGGGAAAATCTTCGTCCAGACGGGCGTTGATCTGTTTAAGCATTTCTTTTAAATTAAAACGCACCTTGGGTTCGGGAATCGGAAATCCGCCGCCAATATCTAAGATCCGCAGCTGCATCCCTGCAGCGGCAGCTTCTTCAAAAATCTCGCGGGCCAGATCAAGCGCATTCAGATATGGATCGGCGCTCATCGTCTGGCTGCCGACATGGAAACAAACGCCGGCGGCGTCAAGACCGGCAGCCTGTGCTGCCTGCAGTAGTTCTACTGCGCGTTCGCGGCCTACGCCGAATTTTTTATTCAAATCTACATGTGCGGAAGAATTGTCGATACGGATACGCAGAAGCACCGTAGCACCGGGGCAGCCCTGTGCCATTTTTACGATTTCACTTTCGCTGTCAAAAGTCATTTTATGTACACCGACGTCACAGCAGGCCTGCAGACCGCCGCCGGTTTTGATAGGATTGGCGTAAATCAGACGCTCGCCGTCAATACCCATTGCTGCCAGAGTTCTGATCTCGCCGTCAGAAGCAACATCAAAGCAGGAACCCAGGTCACGCAGCAGTTCCAAGATCCGCTGATGCGGATTGGCCTTGATCGCATAGTAAAGCTGCACACGCGGCAAGTGCTTTTTCAAAAAGCGATAGTTCTTTTCTATTTGTTCTAAAGAAAGTACCAGCAGCGGCGTTCCAAAGCGCTCTGCCAGCCTTTCTGCAGCATTTTGACTAAGTTGAAAAAAGATGTCCTTCTTCATATCCACTCTCCCCTTGCTTTAGCATTGATTTTACTCATATGATTTTACCACAAATTACTGAAAGTACAATAGGAAAATGAAAGAAATTGAAAAAAATTTGAGGAGTTTCAGGCAAAACCGTGATAATCACGCTTAATGTCTGTTTTTACTAAAATTTTACTGGTTTTTTAGGATTTTTAATATTTTTTACTAAATAAGTCACTACTAAATATAGTAATCTATGCTGATTTGACAACACAAAATACCTAAATATGGAAAACCCCCGCTTATTAAAAGCAGGGGTTTGCAAAAACTACTTATTTTTTAGGCGCTTCGATAACGTCGCAGCCCATATAAGGCCGCAGGACTTTCGGCACGATAACGCTGCCGTCTGCCTGCTGGTAATTCTCGAGAATAGCGGCAACAGTACGTCCTACCGCCACACCTGAACCATTCAGGGTATGTACGAATTCCGGTTTGGATTTAGTGTCGCGGCGGAAACGGATGTTAGCGCGGCGAGCCTGGAAATCAAGGAAATTGGAGCAGGAAGAAATTTCACGATAGCAGTTAGCCGCCGGCAGCCACACCTCCAAATCATAAGTTGCAGCAGAGCTGAACCCAATATCACCTGTGCAAAGACGCACGACACGATACGGCAGTTCCAATAATTGCAGCACCTTTTCGGCATTAGCCGTCAGTTTTTCCAATTCGTCCCAGGAATCTTCCGGCTTGGTGAATTTTACCAGTTCTACTTTATTAAACTGATGCTGACGGATCAGACCGCGGGTATCGCGGCCGGCACTGCCTGCTTCAGCGCGGAAGCAGGCGCTGTAGGCAGTATAATACAGCGGCAGATCGTCGCCGCTTAAAATTTCGTCGCGGTGCAGATTCGTGATCGGAACTTCGGCAGTAGGGATCAGGTAATAATCCAGCCCCTCCAGTTTGAACATATCTTCAGCAAATTTAGGAAGCTGGCCTGTTCCCTGCATACTGTCTTTATTGACGATGAACGGCGGGAAAAATTCCGTATAGCCGTTTTCACCGGTATGGATATCCAGAAAGAAATTGATTACGGAACGTTCCAGCCGGGAACCGAGTCCGCGATAAAAAGTAAAGCGGGCGCCGGAAACCTTGCCGGCACGTTCAACATCGAGGATATTCAATTTTTCGCCGATATCCCAATGAGCCTGAGGCTCAAAAGCAAATTTAGCCGGTTCGCGCCAGGTACGCACTACCGGATTATCGGCATCACTGCTGCCAACAGGTGTATCTGCTGCCGGCATATTCGGAATCGTCATCAGAATTTCTTTTAATCTGGCTTCGATATCCTTCAGCTCTTTATCATCTTCCGCGATCTTATCACCCAGGGCACGGACCTCGGCCATCTGCGCATCTGCATTCTCACCGGCTTTTTTCATTTTGCCGATTTCCTGAGAAGCTGCGTTGCGCTGGCTTTTAAGAGCCTCGACCTGCAGGGTCAATTCACGGCGTTTCTTTTCCAATTCCAAAAATTCGTCAAGGTTCACATTGGCGTTACGCTTACGCATAGCGTCCATAACCAATTCAGGATTTTCCCTAACAAATTTCATATCTAACATTATTCATTCCTCCAAATGTTGAATTACTTCGTAAACTTTATTTTAGCACAATTTACCATAATATGAAAGAGAACACGCCGAAGAACATCGGCGTGCCCGTAAAATCACTGTTATTCAGTTTAAAATCAGCTGTATTCTTTAAAAGTTTCAATCAAACCGTCACGTTTGGCCAGATAATTGATCGCGCTGATAGCGGCTTTCTGAGCCTGACCGGCCGCACGATTGACCTGCCAGGGCTGACCGGTGCAGTCGCCGCCGGCGAAAACGCCTTCGATGCTTGTTTCAGCCTGGTCGTCGACAAGAACAGAACGGCCGCGCATCTGCAGACCCGGCAAAAAGCTGTTGAGCGGATCAGAAGCACGGAACATAAAGACTGCCTGGACACTGAAAAATTCACCAGTGGTATGCAGCCCGGTTACTCTGTCGGTACCGGTAATATCAGTCGGCTGATCCAGGACCACCGTTACATTTTTGCGTTTTGGAGCTACGAAGCCCTGAAAACGGGGAATAAAAATTACTTCACTGCAGATATCAGCCAGATATTCTATTTCTTCCATCGCATCAGGAACAGTGGCGATCGCAGCAACGCGCTTACCTTTGTATTCGGCGCCGTCGACTTTGGCGCAGTAGCTTACGCCGCGGCCTAAAAATTCTTTTTCGCCCGGCAGCAGGCTGGAACGGGAAATACCCGTAGCAAGAATTACCGTATCGGCATTATACTGGCTGTTAGGCGTACCCAGTTCAAAATAACCGGCTTTCTCTTTTAATGAAACTATTTTTTCTTCGATAATCTCCGCACCGATATGGCGTGCATGCTCGATGAACCTGTCCATCAGCTCATTGCCGGAAATATCGGGACAGCCCATATAATCTGTGATAAGCTCGACACTGCGCAGACGGGGACTGAAACCGTGAGCCTCAAACACCACTACCTTCCGTCCTTTACTGCTGGCAGTAATAGCCGCCGACAGGCCCGCCGGACCGCCGCCGATAATTGCGATATCATATTTCATGTTTTAATCCTCCAAAAAATTTTTAGGGGAAGCCTTCATTTAGTTCAACAAGCTAACTGTTTTTATTTTACCTTCTTTAACACGTCAGCGTCAATCCTTTCCACATGTATACACAATTTTACCGTTTTTTTAAAACAGCTTCCTGCGGTTTTAGGAAAAATTAGAAAAACAGCGAAAAAACTCTTGCCAAACTTTCCATTTTCGTGTATTCTATATAAGCAACATTACGACGGCCCATTAGCTCAGTTGGTAGAGCACCTGACTCTTAATCAGGGTGTCGTAGGTTCGAGGCCTACATGGGTCACCAAAATTTGGCCGGTTGGTCAAGCGGTTAAGACACCGCCCTTTCACGGCGGTATCAGGGGTTCGATTCCCCTACCGGTCACCATTCGGGCGCTTAGCTCAGCTGGGAGAGCGTCTGCCTTACAAGCAGAATGTCGGCGGTTCGATCCCGTCAGCGCCCACCATTTTTTATTTTGGTAGAAGTTTTATGTAGCCCCACCAATGGCCCGGTGGTTCAGTTGGTTAGAATGCCGCCCTGTCACGGCGGAGGTCGTGGGTTCGAGTCCCATCCGGGTCGCCATTTTGCCTCGGTAGCTCAGTTGGTAGAGCAAAGGACTGAAAATCCTTGTGTCCACAGTTCGATTCTGTGCTGAGGCACCATCAAAGAGCAACACCCTTCTTTTAATAAAGAAGGGTGTTTTTGTTTTAAATCAATATCCAGATATAAATAAAAACTCAGCGCTTCAGCGCTGAGTTTTATCGTTTAATTTATCAAATTATGTTATTTGCTGAAAGTGTTGCCTGTCAGGGTGACTTCTTCCCAGCCTTCGTTTTTTATTTTATCAATTATCTGCGCTTCCGTTTTCCCACCTTTGTCAACACTGTTGGAAATACCACCTAAATTCGTCCCTTGGGAACTATAATACCATTTTTTAGCTGCAGAATCGTATATATAATTAGTGCCCCAATCTCCACTATTTTTAAAATCGCCATTACCATTTGCATAGGTCAGAAAACTGCCATCTGCAGTTAAATGGAATTTAAAATAAATCGTATTGCCATTTAAATCTACTCCGCTGGGCCATTTTCCTTTTTCTTTATAATAAGCTTCTCTAAAACCATCATTAGTCTTTACTAATACACCAGAGGCATAAGTTGGCCACCAGCCCAGATCCTTCAGTTGCTGATCTGTCATAGTGCCGTACTTATCAAGAAATTCTTGAAAGCCATTCGTAATATTATCTATAACACTGGCATCACCGCTGCCATTAGCTTCATTATGCTCAGCAATAGAACAGACTACTATTTCATTACTGACGCTGTAAGTGCCATTATCGGCACATTTAGGGACAAAATTAAAATATTTATTATCGTTAGGTTCTTTTACAACTTCTGCCAGAAATCCCACCAGTGTCCCGTTGTAGTTCGATGCCTGCTGAGCGTGGAACATCCGCATGATCTGCGTCCGGTTAGCCAGACATTCCTTTTTCGCCGCTTCCTCGCGGGCTTCCATAAAATATGGAATCGCCAGACCTGCTAAAATCCCCAGCACTGCGATAACAATCACCAATTCAACTAAAGTAAAGCCTGTTTGTCTTTTCACTTTCGGACGCTCCTAAATCTATTCTCATTTGAATTTAACCATATATTCTTCAGAAAGTAAATATTATTTTTTAAAATAATATATTTTATTAATCTGCTGTTAATTATAAATCACATATTCATAATATGATTCAAATAAGAAATATGTATTCGCAAGGGGTAAGTGCAGCATTATTTACATCATCCAGCCAGAGTCTGCTTATCCCCGATGTCAAAAACGACAGTTTTTTTTACTTTCACTGCAGAAAATCTTGGTTGGCAGCAGGAATTATAAACAGCTAAAGCGAATTGATAATAGTTAATTTATATATTGATGGAGGTAGCTATGTTTACACTCATAAAAAATGCTCATATTTACGCTCCTGCCGATACAGGCTGCCAGGATCTCCTGCTGGCCGGACGTAAAATCGTTCATATGGCTCCGTCAATCGGCGAGCTGCCTTTTGACTGCACCGTTATTGACGTCAGCGGGGCTAAAGTCACTACCGGTTTTATTGACCAGCATATTCATATTACGGGCGGCGGCGGCGAAGGCAGCTTTGCTACCCGCGTACCTGAAATCCAGCTGTCACAGCTGACAACGGCAGGTACTACGACAGTAATCGGGCTGCTTGGCACTGACGGCGTGACCCGCAGTATGGAAAATCTGCTGGCGAAAGCCCGTGGCCTGGAAGAAGAGGGTATTTCCACCTGGATCTATTCCGGAGCCTATCCTGCTGACAGCGGGCATATCACCGGCACTCTGCGCAGTGACATCGTTTTGATCGACAAAATATTGGGCGGCAAGGTCGCAATGAGCGATCACCGTTCGTCTATGCCCAGCACACAGGCTTATGCCAGCCTGGCAGCAGAAGCCCGTATCGGCGGTATGCTGAGCGGCAAAGCCGGCGTGCTGCACATCCATATGGGCGACGGTAAACGCGGTCTGGAACCGGTTCTTGAGATCCTTGAAACAACAGAGCTGCCGATCAGTGTGTTCCGTCCTACCCATGTCAACCGAAATCCCATGCTTTACAAACAGACTATCCAATTCGCACTGCAAGGCGGTATTATTGATCTGACCTGCGGCATGACAGGCAGTGCTATCCCTGTGCCTCAGGCTGTTAAACAGGCTTTAGACGCAGGCGTACCTTTGGAACGTCTGACCTTGAGCAGCGATGGTAACGGCAGCATGCCTAAATTTAACGAAAACAATGAACTGATCGGGCTGACTGCCGCTGCGCCACGTTATCTATACGAAGAAATGCTGAGTATCGTCAAAGCCGGCGTATTGCCCTTTGACAAAGCATTACAGCTGATAACCTGCAATGTTGCCGATGCCCTGAAGCTTGAAGACAAAGGCCGTATTGCCGTAGGTAAAGATGCGGACCTGATCGTTTGGAACGACGACCTGACCTTAAACAAAGTTTTTGCCAGGGGCCGCCTGATGGTAGATGAGGGGCAGGCCGTTGTCAAAGGAACTTTCGAAAACTAAAGGAGCTAAATTATGACGGCTAAAATCATTTGGACTTTGATCTTTTTCTGTTCTATCCGCGGTGTTTATGCCAACGCTGCAAAAAAAGAAATTGCCTATACCTTAGCATTTACAGTTACGCTGTTTTTCTCCATGTACATGCTGGCAGATCTTTTTGGAGTACTGCCGCCGGGCTTTATCGAACAATTATTTTGAACAAGAATAGAATAATTAAAACAAAAGGACTATTTCTTAACGAAATAGTCCTTTTTTCTATCTGAAATTTATTCGCCACCCAACAACCTGTAACCAATCCCCGCTTCGGTGATCAGATATTTAGGCTGCGCCGGATCAGGTTCTATTTTGCGCCGCAGCTGCCGCATATAGATCCTGATATAATGGGTATCCGTATCATATTCATTACCCCAGACAGCTTTCAGCAGCTGTTTATGCGTCAGCACGCGTCCGGCATATTTAAGCATCACCTTAAGCAGCTCATACTCTGTCGGCGTCAGCTTTACTTCACGCCCTTCCACTACTACCCTGTGCTCCAGAAGATTGAGCTGCAAACCGCCGCAGGTCAGTATCGGTTCTCCTTCTTTATTGCCGGCCCGGCGCAGACAGACTCTCATTCTGGCCATCAGCTCACCCATACCAAAGGGTTTGGTCACATAGTCGTCAGCTCCGACATCTAAGGCGGCAATTTTTTCCTGTTCCTGCTCACGCGCCGTCAGGACAATAATCGGCGTTTCCGACCATTCCCTCAGAGCTTTCACAACTGCTTTACCGTCCATATCAGGCAGCCCCAGGTCAACCAAAATAATATCCGGCCTGAAGGAGGCCGCCATTAACAGCCCGTCCTGCCCTGTAGCAGCTTCACCCAGCTCATAGCCGTAGGCCTGCATTGATATTTTTAAAAGCTTTCTGATTGCGGGTTCATCATCAATAATTAAAACGCGCAATGTATTTTCAGTCATTTTTTTCACCAGCCTTTTCTTCCGGCAGTGTTACAGGCAAGGCAAAAGCAAAAATACTGCCGCCACCAGTGCGCTGTTTAGCCCAGATCCTGCCGCGGTGGGCATCGACAATGCCTTTGCAGATCGCCAGCCCCAAACCGGTGCCGCTGATTTTCTCCGTTTGTCTGGCCCTGTAAAATTTATCGAACAAATGCGGTAAATCTTTGGCCGTCACCCCCAGCCCCAGATCTTTGACCATAACGATCACTTCGCTATCGTCAAGACAGGTCTGTATTTCGATCTCACTGCCTTCTACTGAATATTTTACCGCATTATCCAGTAAATTCAACACTACGTGCTCAAGTAAGGCCGCATCGGCATAAATCAGCGGCAGATCGTCTGCTATCTCTACTTTGATCTTATAGCTCTGCGTATGTTCCTTGCTGCGCCGCAGCGCACCGCTGACAACATCCTCCAGATCGCACCAGTCCAGCTTCAGCTGCAGCATCCCGCTTTCCAGACGGGCGGTATCTAAAAGGTTGCCGATGATCCGTTCCATCCTTTTAGAGGCATCGGCAATGGTTTCCAGAAGCTGCTGCCGCTGTTTCTCACCATAAGCAACAGCTTTATCATTTAAGGTATATACCGAAGCCATGATAGCCGCTAAAGGCGTTCGCAGTTCGTGGGAAACAGAATTAAAAAGCGCTGTACGTAATTTATCTGCCTCACGCAGCATGGCGGCCTGTTTTGCTTCGCTGCTCAGCCCGGCCCGCACCAACGCAATCGCCAGCAGGCTTACCCACGCACCCAGTACAGCCCTTTCCTCCGGCGATAACTTCCGTGTATCGATAGCGATGCCAACAACACCGATAACTTTTTCTCCATTCATCAGCGGTAAAAAAAGATTTTCAGCACCGGGTAAAGTATCAGTAGAACGTCCGGCGGCCTGTCCGTGTTCCTGCACCCAAGCTGCTACAGCATATTCTGACGGCGGCAGCTGAAACTCCGCGGCCGCATCCTCCTGCTGTACAGCATAACAGGCCTGCAGCCGCAGTACTTTACTTTCAGGCAATAAAATCAGCACTGTCCGCTGCAGCTCTCGTCCCACATGACTGACAAATTCTTCCATGATTGTCACTGCGTCATCGACTGCGGCAATACGGCTGCTGAAACGGTATAGACTGTTGACATTGCTTTCACGGCGTCTGGTACTTTCCAATTCCCGCCTCAGCGATTCTGTCTTTCCACCGACTAAAAATGCTACCAGTCCAAAGATCAGAAAGCTCCACAGATATCTGATATCATAAATAGTAAAAGTAAAAATCGGTTCCAAAAATAAAAAGTCAAAACCTAAAACACAAAAGAGCGCTGTTACATAGGCCGTACTTCTGCCCCACCAGGCTGCTGTCAACAATACCGGCAGCAAATACAGTAAGGATATATTGACCAGCTCCAGCTGACCGCGGAAAACATAGCAAAGCCCAGTAGTAATGACAACTGCCGCCAGCGCCCCTACATACTGGCGCCAGCCGGCCTGCTGCTGCGGTACTGCCGTAGTGATGACAGGAGACTTTTCTTCCTCTTCCCGTCCCTGGATGACATAAACATGGATAAACCCACTCCTGTCAATCAATCTGTCAACCAAGGTTTTTCGGCCTATCTCATACCAGCGGCGCGGCCCTGATTTCCCGACCACGATCGCGGTAACATTTTCTCTGACAGCAATCTGCAGAACCGTTTCCACAAAATCCGTACCGGCAGTAGTCAGGATCTGACCTCCCAGCTCTTTAGCCAGATTCAGGTTACGCCAAAGCCTTTCCCGTTCTTTATCACCATGAGGAAATCGTCTTTCCGGTGTTTCGATATGCACAGCCAAAAATTCTGCGTGCAGTCCCTGAGCTAAACGCTGCGCCGCTCTGATCAGCTGTGCTGAAAAGGGACTGGCGCTGACGCAAACCATGACCTTGCCGGAAGCCGGCCAGGGACCTTCTATTTTATGCAGGCGCATATAGGCCAGCATATCCTGATCAACATGCCGGGCCGTAAATCTTAAAGCCAGCTCACGCAGCGCGCTGATATTGCCCTGTCTGAAAAAGCCCCGCAATGCCTGCTGGGCCTGCTGCGGACGATAAACCTTGCCTTCCTTCAAACGCTGCAGTAATTCTTTGGGCGGAATATCGATCAATCTGATATCATCTGCCAGCTCAAAAAACGCATCCGGTACAGTCTCACGAACAATACTCCCGGTAATTTGCGCAACAACGTCATTCAGGCTTTCGATATGCTGGATATTGACAGCAGTATAAACGTCGATACCGGCAGCCAAAAGTTCTTCTACATCCTGATACCGCCGCTGATGGCGCGAACCCGGCACATTACTGTGCGCCAGTTCATCAACGACTACCAGCTGCGGGCGGCGTCTGAGAATAGCATCCAGATCCATTTCCTGCAGCATCTTGCCATGATATTCTATTTCCTGCTCGGGAATACGCGGCAAACCTTCCAAAAGCGCTGCTGTCTCTTTGCGCCCGTGCGTAAGCACCAGGCCGAGTACAATGTCAGTCCCCTCCCGCAGACGGGCATGTGCTTCCTGCAGCATGCTACAGGTTTTACCAACACCGGCAGCAGCACCTAAAAAAACAGTCAGCTTGCCGCGCTGTTCTTTATTGGCCGCAGCCAGCAGCGTTTCAGCATATTCATGTCCACTTTGAGGTTTCTCTGTCAGTTCCATAACCTTCTCCTTCGCAAGATAGTCAAATAGGGCTGCCTGAATGCAGCCCTAACTTTTATTGGTTCTGTTGTAAATTATCAAGCGCCAGATTCAATTTTAAAACATTGACTCTGTCCTCTCCGACAACTCCCAAATCAGCATTTTCAATATGTTCTGAAACCAGATCGCGTACCTGCCTGATTTCCAGACCACGTACTTTGGCAATACGTTCGACCTGGCAATAAGCAGCTGCCGGCGTCAGGTGCGGATCCAAACCACTGCTGGAATTTGTTACCAGTACGCTGGGCACTTCTTGATCAGATGTCCAGCCATTGGCCGCACGTACAGACTCTGCCAGCTCGCCGACCTGCTGCTGCAGTTTAGCGCTGGTACCGCCATAGTTAGTGCCGCCTGAATTGGCAGCGTCATTACCGCCTGCAGAAGGGCGGCTGCTGAAGTAGCGGGCATCTGTGAACGCCTGACCGATCAGAGCCGATCCTACCGGAACTCCGTCTTTTATTATTATACTACCATTAGCCCGGCTGGGAAATACCACTTGCGCCAAGCCTGTCATGGCCAGCGGATAAACCAGCCCGGTAAAAATACTCAAGGTTACAACCATTACTAACGATCTTATTATCGCGCCCATATTTCCACCTCATTCTTTCTTAAGCCAAGCCTAAAGCAACTAAAAGCACATCAATGATCTTGATGCCAATAAACGGTACGATGATACCGCCGACACCATAGATCAGCAGATTTCTCTGCAGTATTTTAGAAGCTCCCAGCGGTTTATAGGCTACGCCTTTCATCGCCAGCGGTATCAGCGCGATGATGATCAGCGCATTGAAAATCACTGCGCTTAAAATAGCGCTCTGCGGTGAATGCAGCTGCATGATATTGAGCACTTCCAACGGTGCATAAGTTGCGGCAAACAAAGCCGGGATAATCGCAAAATATTTGGCAATATCATTAGCAATACTGAAAGTTGTCAGGGAACCGCGTGTCATCAAAAGTTGTTTACCGATCTCAACAACTTCGATCAATTTCGTTGGATTGGAATCAAGATCGACCATATTGCCCGCTTCCTTAGCCGCCTGTGTACCGCTGTTCATTGCAACGCCCACATCTGCCTGAGCCAGTGCCGGCGCATCATTAGTACCGTCACCTGTCATTGCTACCAGCATTCCCTGCTGCTGATAGGAACGGATCATTTTCAATTTCGCTTCCGGCGTTGCTTCAGCCAGAAAATCATCCACACCGGCTTCGGCAGCGATTGCTGCCGCTGTCAACTGGTTATCACCAGTGATCATGATCGTTTTGATGCCCATTTTCCTCAATTCACTGAAACGTTCTTTAATACCGCCTTTGACGATATCTTTCAGATAAATAACACCCAGGACCTGTTTATCTTTGGCAACTACTAAAGGTGTACCGCCCTGATGCGCAATATTTTCACAGGCACTGCGGACTTCAGCAGGAAAAGCCCCACCCAGTTCGCTGACATAGTTCTGCATGGCTTCCATCGATCCCTTACGTATTCTGGCATCGACGATATCAATACCGCTCATTCTGGTCTGGGCGGTAAAAGGAATGAATTCTGCCTGTAAATGTGTAAGATCACGCTCACGCAGGCCATATTTTTCTTTAGCCAGGACAACGATACTACGCCCTTCCGGAGTTTCATCAGCCAAAGAAGCCAGCTGTGCCGCATCGGCCAGTTCTCCCGCAGTAATGCCAGCAGCAGGAATAAATTCCGTCGCCATCCTGTTGCCCAGGGTAATCGTCCCCGTTTTATCAAGCAGCAGCACATTTACGTCACCAGCTGCTTCTACAGCACGGCCGCTCATTGCCAGGACATTACGTCCCAAAAGCCGATCCATTCCGGCAATACCTATCGCTGACAGCAAACCGCCGATCGTTGTAGGAATCAGGCAAACCAGCAGCGCAACCAGTGCCGTTACAGAAATAACCGTACCGGAATAAATCGCAAACGGTTCCAAAGTTACTACTGCAAACAAAAAGATGATCGTCAAACCAACCAAAAGAAGCGTCAAGGCGATCTCATTCGGGGTTTTCTGACGTTTAGCACCTTCAACCAGTCCGATCATCCGATCGAGAAAGGTTTCGCCGGGATTAGTAGTCACCCTGACTTTAATCCAGTCGGATAACACCTTAGTGCCGCCGGTTACAGAAGATTTATCACCGCCTGATTCGCGGATAACAGGCGCTGATTCACCGGTAACAGCGCTTTCATCCACCGATGCCATGCCTTCGATTACTTCGCCGTCGTTAGGAATGGTATCGCCAGCTTCAACCAAAACTATATCACCCTTGCGGATAGCTTCGGAACCGACGATTTCAAAACTGCCATCAGCTTTGATTTTCTTTGCCTGCAGAGATTTGCGGGCTTTACGCAGACTTTCTGCCTGCGCTTTGCCGCGGCCTTCGGCTACGGCTTCGGCAAAATTGGCAAACAGAACCGTAAACCACAGCCATAAATCTATATGCAGGTCAAACCAGCCTTCCTGTGTATTGCCTGCCATAAAAGCACGTACAGCCAGAACTGCTACTAAAATCGCGCCCAGAAAAACTATGAACATAACAGGATTCTTCCATTGGATACGAGGATCGAGCTTCAGGAACGCATTACGCACGGCCTCGCCCAAAATCTCTTGCTGTTGTCTATCTCTTTTCATCTCAGATCCTCCTTAAAATACCTTGCCCTGCAGCATAAACAATTGATCTACGATCGGTCCCAGGGCCAGGGCCGGTAAAAAAGTCAACGCGCCGACGATCAAAACAACACCGGCCAAAAGCACGGCAAAAAGACTGCTGCCCGTATTAAAAGTACCGGCATTGGCAGGAGCGATTTTTTTGGTTGCCATATTGCCTGCAATGGCCAAAACAGGCACAATAACGGCAAAGCGGCCGATCAGCATTGCCAAACCGATCAAAACATTGTACCACAGGCTATTGGCGCCCAAACCGGCAAAAGCACTGCCGTTATTGCCGACACCGGAAGCGAAACCGTATAAGATTTCACTGAGACCATGCGGCCCGGGGTTGGATATCCCGGCCTGACCGGCTTCCGTAAGACAGGATACAGCCGACATCGTTAAAATAGTGGCAGCCGGAATCAAAAGTCCGGCAATTGTCAAAACAACTTCTTTTGCTTCAATCTTTTTCCCTAGATATTCAGGTGTACGTCCTACCATCAGGCCAACAATGAAAACTGTGATAAATACATACAGCATCATACCGTAAAATCCGGCGCCGACACCGCCCAGAACAACTTCTCCCAGCATCATCTGCAGCATAGGCACTAATCCGCCGGTACCGGTGTAGCTGTCATGCATCGAGTTTACTGCACCGCAGGACGCAGCTGTGGTAACCGTTGCAAACAAACTGCTGCTGCCGATACCAAAACGGACTTCTTTGCCCTCCATAGCAGTATCGCCGCTGATGCCCTGCGCAGCAACTATCGGATTACCATATTTTTCAGAAGCATAGCAAACCCCCAGCATCAAAACAAAAAGCAGCAGCATGGATGCCAAAACAGCATAGCCTTGTTTTTTATCTTTACACATCTCACCAAAAGTAAATAATAAACCTGTAGGGATCACTAAAATCAAAAACATTTCCAGGAAATTGCTCCAGGGAGTCGGATTTTCAAACGGATGAGAAGAATTGGCATTAAAAAAACCGCCGCCATTGGTACCCAGCTCCTTAATCGCTTCCTGAGAAGCAACCGGTCCCATAGCAATAGTCTGCTGTGCCCCTTCGACGGTTTGTACATCGACATAAGGATTAAGGTTTTGGATAACACCCTGAGAAACCAGCAGCAATGTTGCTACAACACAAATCGGCAGCAGTATTCTGGTCGTACATCTGATTATATCTGCCCAAAAATTGCCTAACTCACCAGTATTTTTACGCACCAGACCACGGATCAGAGCAATTGCGACAGCAGCTCCTGTTGCCGCCGACAAGAAGTTTTGTACAGTCAAGCCCAGCATTTGTGTCAAATAACTTAAAGTCGTTTCGCCGCTATAAGCCTGCCAGTTAGTATTGGTCATAAAGCTGGCAGCCGTATTAAAAGCAAGATGCCAGGTTTCGACGTTGGGCAACTGCTGCGGATTGAGCGGTAAAAAAGCCTGCGTCAGCTGCAAAACAAAAAGTGATAACATACCTAAAGCATTAAAAATAATGAGATTCAGGCAGTATTCCTTCCACGGCATTTCTGCGCGCGGGTCAACTTTAGCCATTTTATAAAAAATATTTTCCAAAGGTGCAAAAAATCTTTCACCACAGGTTTTTTCGTAATTAAAAACTCGCGCCATATATTTACCAAGCGGCCAGGCGCACAGCAATAATACGGCTAAAAACAGCACAAATAGCATAATGTCTTTTGTCATTTTAAAAATCCTCCGGTTTCAATAATGCATAAATCAGATAAAATAAAATACCTACTGCTAAAAGCGAACTGAGCCATAACTCAGTCAAGGGCAGCATTTCCATCATCATTTTCCCTCCTTGTACAAAAACACCACTTGCAAATCACCTTACTACTGATGATGACTTATTGTACTACTACCTTGCGTAAAGCCGCTGTCAAAAGAACCCTCCCCGCTGTAAAAAAGTTGTAAAAATTTGCCGTTCTGCGATTACTGTTTATTCTGTTCTAATAAAAGACTATAGCTGAAAATAAATAAAAATACCTCGGGAAAAATCCCGAGGTATTTTTCAGTTTATCTCAATAACCTTACCAACACCAATTTCTTTAACAGGTATCTGTGCATGTACTGCCGCTTTCGCTTGAAAGGAACAGCAGTGGCACGGATACAGCTCCCGGATATTATGCTTCTGTAAATAGGCAATCGTTTTTTCCAGACGGTCGTCGACCTTAAATAAATGCCAGCCGCCGATAACCCCCTGAACCTTAGCTTCACCGCAAACCTTTTTAGCATATTCAATGATATTGCAGATCCCGCTGTGCGAACAGCCTGTAATCACAAATAATCCTTCTGAGCCTCGGTAAACTAAAGCCGTATCATCAAGTACTAAATCTACAGGATCCTCAGCACTGCCAAACCCATGCCGCTGTTCAAAATCATTCAGTGTTGGGATCTCGCCTAAAAAAACCAGCCGTTTTGTTAACCATACCGGTTCTTTACTAAGCCGCAGCCTGCACTTTTCCTGCAGCTGCTGTGCTGTAAAAGGGGCGCCTATAGCTTCGCCGGCAAACTGCTTCGGCTTCAGGGCATCCGGATGCGCCAGCAGCTGCAGTTCAGAAAAATATTCCTGCTCGCTCAGCCATAGCAAACCCCGTGTATGATCATTATGCCCATGTGAAAGCACTACCTGCTGTAAGCGGCTCAAATCAATCCCCAACGCCTGGGCGTTTCTAAGAAATATATCCGAATAACCCACATCAAATAAAATTCTGACATCACCATCTTCCAGATAATAGGCTACGCCCGGCTCACCTAAATAATAACGGTCAATCAGAGTATTGTTATCTACCAACACAGTCAGCTGCATCATATACCTCCATTATTTTCAAAAAATCAGTCTGTAACTTTTTTACTTTCCCTCCATAACTTTTCACGAAACCAATACTCCTACAAGCTGTATTTACTTTCACATTAAAGCTTCCATGCAAGTATCATAAGTCATTCCTTCCCAGAATACAACTTTTTTCTAAATCTGCGGCATCGCGCCATAAAAGAAACGTCCTGCACTTGGTAGTGCGGGACGTTTCGTAAAAATTATAAAATTGTTCTTTTAACCTGCTAAACAACCGACACGGTCATTTAAAAAATGCAGCAGCCGATAACGGAAAAAGGAACCATTAGTAAAGCTTTGACACAGCTTTTCCAGCCAGCTGTAGGAACAGCCAAAATCCTCATAAAAAACTTCTTCGCACCAGATCTGCTGCTTTATATATTCAAAAACCTGTGGCACCTCTTCAAACAGCAGGATCTGTGCTACCGCAGTTGTATCCAGCCTATGTGAATTGAAAGCAGTACAGATATCCTGAAGCTGCTGCAGGCATTCACCTTCAGGCAGTTGCCACAGCTGCTGCAGCTTTTGTAACAGTTCCAGCATAGCAGCTTTATTTTTAACATCGCGGCCGGCAATATAGTCACATAAAGCCCCCGTACTTACCAGAGGCATTTTTAATTCATTATTTCCATACATGCTATGATAAAAAACTGTAGGAAAATACACATACTGCAAAAAGCCAAGCACGGCATAACAATTCGGCAGGCACAGCCATTGACTGCTGAAAATCTGCATTTCAGCAGCGATGATACTTGCGTTAACAATCACCGTTTCCTGCGTATTGTCTTCACAAAACCCGACTGTCGCCAAACGCTTTTCTGAAAGAAATTTATCCCAATAGGTCAGTTCATTATAACATTCATAATTTTTCATGCTAGATCAACGTGAGAAATATTCTACAACGAGCTGGTCTTCGATCTGAATAGGAATCTCTTCCCGCATAGGCAGACGAACCAGAGTACCGCTGAAGCTTTCTTTATCCTTACTGATATACGGCAAAGCAAAGCTTTCACGTTCCAGGAAATTACTTTTAAAAAGCTCGTTACTGCGCGAATTTTCTTTCAAACTGATCACATCGCCTGCCTTACAGATATAAGACGGGATATTGACATTTTTACCATTGACCAGAATATGACGGTGCGTTACCTGCTGGCGTGCCAGACGAATAGAATTTGCAAAACCGATACGGTAAACCAGGTTGTCTAAACGGCATTCCAGTGTGCAGAATAAAGCGTCTGCCGTACGTGCCTTACTTTTACTTGCAGCTTTATAGTATCTCAGTAATTGACGTTCAAAAATGCCATAATAAGCTTTTATTTTTTGTTTTTCTAAAAGTTGTTTACCATATTCTGACATTTTTTTACTGCGTTTTACAGTTGTTCCCAATCTATCCAAAGCTTTGGGATGACCACACACATTGATGCCGAATCTACGGCACTCTTTAAATCTCGGTCCTCTTCTTGTTGCCACGTTTACATCTCCTTTATTATAAAAAATCATCAGCCGCTCTGGTTAGCTATCGCTAACTTCAAGCTACATTATAGCAACAACTTGCCCAGCCGTCAATATCTGCACAAAAATATACAAAAAGCACCCTGTAACAAGTACAGGGTGCTTAATTTCATAACTAAAAGCTAATATTATTCGCAGGTAAATGGCAGCAGAGCTACGTTACGTGCGCGTTTGATAGCAGTAGTCATTTGGCGTTGATGTTTAGCACAGTTACCGGAAATACGACGGGGCAAAATTTTGCCGCGTTCAGTAATATAACGGCGCAGCTTAGCAACGTCCTTATAATCGATTTCTTCAACTTTATCAACACAGAAGCTGCATACTTTTCTTCTGGTTCTTCTGCCTCTTTCACGTTTCATTCGCATAACCTCCCTATTTAGAATGGGATCTCTTCATCAAAAGGAACTGCGGAACCAAAAGATTCCATCTCGCTCTTCGGACCTGCATCGCCGGACTGAACCGGAGCTCCGCTGCCAGTTGCTTTACGTTCAATGAATTCTACGCTGTTGGCAATAACTTCTGTCACCCAGCGTTTTGTACCATCTTTAGCATCATAGCTGCGAATCTGCAAACGACCGTCTACAAGAGCCCTTTGACCTTTTGTAAGACTATTCCCGCATAATTCAGCGATTTTACCCCATACAACGATAGCAATAAAATCAGCTTCTCTTTGGCCTTCCTGATTAGCAAAAGGTCTGTCTACCGCTAAAGTGAACTGGCATACAACTTTGCCTGTCTGAGTATAACGAACCTCAGGATCACGAGTTAAGCGGCCCATTAAAATAACTTTATTCATACTAGTTACCCTCCTGGTTACTCACCTTTTCTGATAATCATGTGACGCAAAATTTCATCGGTAATCTTCATAACGCGGTCAAGTTCTTTGACTGTTTTAGGTTCTGCACTGAAAGTTACGAGAACATACAAACCTTCTGCGATATCGTCGATTTCATAAGCAAGACGTTTCTTGCCCCAACGATCGGTTTTTTCTACAGTACCACCGTTATTGTTGATGAGGTTGTCAAATTTAGCAACAAGAGCTTCAAAAGCTTCCTCTTCAACGGGTTTTACGATGTACATGACTTCGTAGTTATTCACGAAATCACCTCCTCCTTTGGACTTTGGCCCCCTAATGGGAGCAGGGGAAGTATATATTACTATATACAAGCTTATGTATTATACCATTAGTCCCAGTAAATTGCAAGGGTAGTTTACTAAAAATAACCGTCATACTAAAAAGCATGACGGTTATTTCCTTCGGCTGTTTTCTACGACTCTTTCCCTTATTTACGGCTTGTCTTATTTAGCGCCGAAGCTTTATTTTTTCCCTCATAAGGCCCTTTTTATCAGGCGTCAGTTTTGACAAAATCGTCAAGCACCGCGCCGGGAGCTACCATTGGTTCAACCAGATCACTTTGTTCTACTACCGCTTCGATCAGGAAATTTTTTCCTTGTTTACGCGCTTTTGCCAATGCGGCGGTAAATTCAGCACAAGTAGTTACTGTCGCACCGTCTGCGCCGCAGGCTTTAGCAAAACCAACAAAATTAAACGGCGTCAGAATAGTAGAAGAGTAACGTTTATCATAAAAAACCTGCTGCCATTGACGGACCATACCCAAACAACTGTTATTGATGACAACAGTAATAAAAGGAGCGCTTTCACGCATCGCTGTATAAATTTCCATACCGGTCATTTTAAAGCCTCCGTCGCCGCAGATCTGTACAACCTGCGCCTCAGGCAGGGCAATTTTAGCTCCCAAGGCTGCCGGCAGACCAAATCCCATCGTTCCGCAGCCGCCGCTGGTCAAATGATGCCGCGGCGCGTCTACTTCCAGATGCAAGGCTGCCCACATCTGATTTTGCCCGACGTCAGTAACAAATACCGTATCTTCACCTTTAAAGCTGCGCGTCAGTTCTTTCATCAGCCAGGGCGCTGTCAATCTTTCGCCGGACTGTGCCGCACGGTTTTCTGTCGCATCCCAGGCTTTGATCGTATGCCACCAATGTTCTATATCAAGTTTTTTCACCCGTTCACTCAGCTTGTTGAGATTCTCTTTCATATCTCCGACTAAAGGCAGCGCTGTCATAACATTCTTATCTACTTCAGAAGGATCAATATCCAATTGGATAATCGTTTTTTTACCAACATAACGATTACGGTCACCTGTGACTCGTTCACTGAAACGGCTTCCCGCTACGATAAGTACATCGGCATTAGCAACTGCCATATTGGCTGCAATGTGTCCGTGCATACCTGTCAGCCCCAGGCATTGCCGGTCGCTTCCTGGAAAAACCCCAATCCCCATCAGCGTATTGACGACTGGCATCCCTGTTTTTCTGGCAAAACGCAGCACCTCTTCCGCAGCACCACTGTGAACAGCGCCGCCGCCTACCAGAAATACCGGCTGTCTGGCATTAGTAATAGTAACTGCTGCGGCTTCCAATATCTCTTCTCTGGCCGTTTCCATAACAGGCGGCGTCAGTGGCTCCGCTTCCATCCACTCCACATCTCCGACCTGCAGATTGCTGGGAACATCCACCAGCACCGGTCCCGGACGACCTTCCTGTGCCAGGTAAAATGCCTGCCGCAGCGCCGGCAGCAAATCCTCAGGCTTACGCACCAAAATATTATATTTCGTTATCGGCAATGTCACACCGACAATATCTATTTCCTGAAAAGAGTCTCTGCCTAAATTTGCAACAGAAACCTGTCCCGTAATCGCTACCAGCGGTACGGAATCTAAATAAGCTGTAGCCAGTCCCGTAACGATATTGGTCGCACCGGGGCCGGAGGTAGCTATACAAACCCCCGTTCTGCCGCTGGCACGTGCATAACCGTCAGCAGCATGGATGGCTCCCTGTTCATGCGCCGTCAGTACATTACGCAGCGGCGCGTCATATAACGCATTATACAAGGGAATTACCTGACCGCCCGGATAACCGAAAACAGTATCTACTCCCTGTTCCAACAAAACTTTAATAATAGCTTGCGCACCAGATAACTTCATTCTTCGCTTTCCTCCCAAAATCAGCACTTTCAGACTGCAGCTTGTTCCTGCAGCATCAAGGTATTTACGGAAACCACCGCGACCTGTTTTGCCAGCAGCTTCGCCATTTGCGCAACATCACTTTCAGTATTCAAAACAATTTCCAGTTCCATTCCGTCAGACTGAACCTTCATATTCAGTTCCTGCACGTCCACACCTTGTTTTGACAATACCCGCAGCACTCTCGGCAGTAAAGTCTCCTCATTTTTAGCCTTTAAAAATAATTTTCCCGACATTTTGATTTCCTCCCTCGTATGATTTTGATGGAAAGCAGTGCGTTAGGAACAAATAAAAAACGCCCCTGCTTTTGCAGGGGCGTATAAAATACGCGGTACCACCCTAATTTATAACTTCGCACCAGTCCATCAACCGGCTCAGAATTAACGCATCTGGTACGCATCATGCTACTTACTTCTGCTTTCGCTGACGAGTTCATGGGTGATTTACTCAACAAGCGCTCCGTGCCGATTTCCACCAACCATCGGCTCTCTGTGACTTTACATCTTGTCTTTCTTCCCAATCATCACTTTTACAATACAATATTAAGATTGGTCATATTATGCCACTTTTAACATCACTTGTCAACACTTTTTTCAAAAAATATTATATTTGTTCCAATGTTTACAATGTTCTTAAATAATTGCCTACCAAAACAGAAATTCGTTCACTATATGCGGCATGATTAACTGCTAAAACTTCTTTGACCTGATCTGCAAAATTACCTGCTTCCGGAGCCAGCAAAGTTTTATAACTTAATGCGTAAGCTTTTCCTGTCTCAGTCTGTGGTATCAGAGCGTCTGTTTCTGCTAAACCGGCATAATCCCGCATTTGACAGGCCAGCTGCGGTGCCAGCTTCAGCACCGTTTCCCAGGCTGCCAGCCACAATACGCTGCTGAGCTTAAAATGCACTTTCCCTTTCAGGGTTTTAGCTACTGCTCCCAAATCTTTTAAGGTCAAATCAGCATGTAAAAAACTCAGTCTGTAGCCAAAAGTATCAGCAATAGCGGCATGGGTCTGCAGCATTTCCTGCAGCAGCTGCGCCTCATCCAGAGTATTGAGCCCTAAAGCCGCAAATTTAATGCCGTTACGTTGCAATTCATTAGCAATCAGGTAATGCTCCTGTGGAGAAAGTAATTTACCCTCTTTAGATATCAGCAGCTCAAAATCTATTTCCCAGGGAGTATTTTTAAGATAAGAATTATAAATGAACTGTGCGTGCATAATAGCTTCACCATATTCCAAAACGATACGCCGCAGCTGTTCAGGCTCAAAATGAATAACTTCACTTCCTACCTGAAAATTTGCTTCCAAATATGAGCCCTGCATCGCATCACGAAATTCCTGCGGAAAATCATTATAACGCTTCTCTACCTCTGCATCTGACATTTTTTCGATCTGCAGATTTATTTTATCGCTGCAGTCCAGGCCAATCATGCTATAGCCGTATAATAATGCCTTTACAATATCTTCTTCACTTTTCAACCCTTCAGCATTGGCACCATAGCCTTCTTTATAACCTGTTTCAAAAACTCCCCAGGTTGCAGCATCTACAGCTTCCAGAAAATTGCGTTTTAAGAGCACGCTGTCAGCAGCTGAATATTCTGCAAGGACAGGCTTTACCTGCTTTTTAGCAAACAGCGGCGCAATGCATCCGCCTGCAGCTCCCAGCCAGTCACTGAAACCGATACTCGTACCTTTAGTGCCGCAGGCACTGGGCGCTGCCCATTTTACAAAACGACGGATAACTGCCGCATTATTTGCATTCAAAGACATAATATCCACATGCAAACCATCCTGTTCACAGGAATTTTCGACAGCCCACATCGCTGTCAAAGGACATTCCCCCTGTGTAACACAGACTAATTTTTTATCAGCAGCCTTTATAACCAGTGCGACCCAGCCGTTAGTGACTTCGCTCATAGATGCTGACACAACCTTGCCGCCTGCCGCAGCCTCCATTGTTTTTACTGCCAGTGCTTGTTTAATAGCCATTTTTCATCCTCCAAAAATCTCAGTTATCTTCCTTCTAATATTATCCACAATCTGCGCCTTTTACGCAAGTAAAACCCGGAAAATAACTAAACGCTATTTAAACCTTTGTTCGCCAAACTATAAATTATGCTTATCGACAGTACTTTTAATTTATCCACCTAAGGCGGATACAAAATATATGTGTCAAAAAAGCAAAATCCTCTCCATTTATCAACAATATCCACATAGTTTTCCACAGCATTCTGTGTATAAATTACATATTATACACAGTTTCAATCTTTTTTTCCCCTAAATTTTCCAAGTTATACCATATCACCCTTAAGTTATACACATTTTATCAACATTCTGTGGATAACTTTCAGAAAACTTTCCCCATTTTTCCACAACACAATATCTAGTTTGTTTATTGGCTCATACAGATGCTGAAGTCTATACTTTGTGTTCAAAGTGCACTGTCAAGGGCAACTTTTAATCGTTTGATTAAAAGTTTTATTTAAGCGCTTCTTGACACTGACAAAAGCTTTTACAAGTGTATATTTAAAGCCTTCTTTCTTCAGCCTAAATTTTCTGAAAATAAAAAAGCAGCAGTTTTTTTTAATTTAACTGCTGCTTAACTCAATTTTTACCGCCGTTTTATCTGTGCTATAGTAAATAAAAACAGACCAAACCATATCCAACCAAAAGCGACCATATGTACGGATGTGAAGTTTTCTCCGTACATAAAAACGCCTATCAGCAAACTGATTGTTGGAGCAATATACTGTAAAAATCCAATTATTTTTAACGGTAAAAGCTTTGCCCCTGCCGTAAAAAACAATAACGGCGTAGCCGTCACTACACCGGCACAGGCCAGCATTATCAACGTACTGGTTTCTGCTGTTTGATAAGCACTGGTTCCATGCAGGCTCAAATAATATTCATAAGCCAAAGCCAGCGGCGTTATAAGCAGTGTTTCCAGCATAATACTCGTCATTGTCGTTACCGATAAACATTTCTTGATCAAGCCGTATAAAGCAAAAGAAACAGCTAATGATACAGAAACCCAAGGCAGCTGGCCCAGGTTCCAGACCATTGTACCAACACCGATCACAGCGCAGATAACTGCTGCCATTTGCCAGTTATCCAAACGTTCTTTCAAAAAGAAAACACCAAAAACAATGCTCACTAAAGGATTGATATAATAGCCCATACTGGTTTCTACTATTCTGCCGTCATTGACAGCCCAAATAAACAACCCCCAGTTGAAACTGATCGTAATTGCCGCAGCCAGCATTGCCAGAGCCTGTTTAGGATTTGTAAAAATATCCTGAGTTTCTGCTAAAAAACTTTTTACTCTGCCGGAAGCGATGATCAATATCCATACAAAAACACAGGACCAGATAAAACGATTTGATAAAATCTCAAAAGCCTGTACTACGCCTAAAGTTTTCCAATAAATAGGCAAAATTCCCCATAGTAAATAAGCGGTCAAGCTATAAATTATTCCCTGTCTGAAAGTGCTTTCCATTGTTCCTCCATCTATCTGCCAATAATTATTTTCTTAAACTTGCCGGAATTGGAATTTTCAGGGCAATGATCGCCGCAGCTACCGGCAGCCAGGTAACGATCTGCATTACCAGCGGTAAACCAAAATTATCGGCAATAAATCCTAAAATAGTAACGCCAAAACCACCCATACCGACGCTGAAACCAATAGTAAGACCTGCTGCCATCCCAACGTTATCAGGCAGCATCGTCTGCGCTAAAACGATAGTTGTAGCAAACGACCCGATGATAAAAAAACCAGAAGCCACAACAGCCAGCATTGCGCCAATTTCCGTTCCTGCATGGCTGATCAGCCATATCGTTGGAATACTTAGTATAATCGATCCTAAAATAATCCTGCGGGCTCCTAAACGGTCACTGAGCACTGCACCCGTATAAGTTCCTGCTACACCACCCAATAAAAATGCCGACACCAACGCGCTGGCAAAAATTGCTTCACTGCCACGAAATTTCATAAAAAATAACGGCAGATACGTAGATAATCCCGTATGGATAGTAGACCTCATAAAGATAAAAAACAGCAGTATAAACATTCCTGTATAAGAGAGCTTTTCTGAAGCAGCTTTAATTTGTACTGCAGCTTTTTTCAAACTATGCTCCGCATTAACACGTTTGTAATCTGGCATATATTTCATCATTAACCCAAAAACAAGCAGCCCTGGCAGAATAAAATACATCGTATTATGGATGCCATCCTGCAGTCCAATGAGAAAAGTCATCAAAATGGAGCCGACGGCCATACCGGCATTGCCTCCCAGAGAAAAAATGCCCATATTTTTGGCTTTACTGTTTTCATCGCTTAAAAAATTAACAGTTTTTGAAGCCTGAGGATGATAAGTCGCACTGGCTATACCGATTATAATAACGGTCAATAAAATTAAAGTATAACTGGAAACCCAGCCTATGGCGGCAAACCCCGCACCTGCCATAGCAGCGCAAAAAGGCAGCAGGACAGGCATAGATCGCTTATCCGTAATATAACCAAATACCGGCTGAATAACCGACGACGTAATATTCTGCGTCAAAACTATAGCTGCCAGCTGCGAATAACTCAATGTAAATAATTCTTTAAGGTGTGGCAATACTATTGGTAAAGCACCAGCCTGTAAGTCAGTCACCAAATGACCTACTGCTAATGCTAAAATAGGTAAAAAATTTTTCTTTTGCATAACATGTCCTTTCAGAGCGATAAGTATATTGTAACATAAATACTCCTTTTAGTAGTGTTTTTAAGAAAAATTTACTTAAAGCGGTTATTCATTATAAGAATCGATATTTTACTTCATAAGTACACGGGCATGCTACTTCCGGTTTTGCCTGCCATGTGTCCCAGGGCAAGGTCTGGCCGGATAGTATTTACCTAACATAAAAAAATAACCATACCGTATGGTATGGTTATTTTTTAACCGGCAGCTTTCTATCCTCCCAGGCCGCTTCCAGCCAAGTACTTTCGACGTT
>OBAM01000415.1_pt1 | contig 40210 bp, 30 predicted proteins | sample 1517751 | NCBI WGS metagenome assembly OBAM01 (sample SAMN04571703, study PRJEB22368) | human gut metagenome | biome: human gut; material: stool | host: Homo sapiens | place: Luxembourg | collected 2012-10-18
CCCGCCGCGGCGTGCCTCAGATCGAGGTCACGTTCGATATCGACGCCAACGGCATCGTGAACGTCAGCGCGAAGGACCTCGGCACCGGCACCGAGCAGCACATCACCATCACCTCTTCCTCCAACATGAGCAAGGAGGATATTGAAAAGGCCGTCAAGGACGCCGAGCAGTACGCCGCTGAGGACGCCAAGATCAAGGAAAAGGTCGAAGTCCGCAACCAGGCCGACCAGATGGTCTACCAGAGCGAGAAGACCCTCGGCGAAGTGGGCGACAAGATCCCCACGGACGAGAAGGCCAAGGTCCAGAGTGGTATCGACAAGCTGAAGGAAGTCCTCAAGGGCGACGATACCGACGCCATCAAGAGCGCGACCGAAGAGCTCACGCAGATGTTCTACCAGATGAGCGAGAAGCTCTATCAGCAGGCGAACCCGCAGGGCGGCGCACAGGCCGGTCCTGACATGGGCGGCCAGAACGGCGGCGCGCAGACCGGCCCGAACGGCCAGCAGTATTACGATGCTGACTACAAGGTCGTGGATGACGACGACAACAACAAAAAGTAATTGAAACCGATCGACGCAGCGGGGACAGTTTATACTGCCCCCGATTGCGGCGTTTTTAGGAGCGTAGTCTATGGCTGAAAATAAAAGAGACTATTACGAGGTGCTCGGCGTTTCCAAGGGCGCTTCGGAAGAAGAGATCAAAAAAGCATACAAAAAGCTCGCACGCAAGTATCACCCCGACATGAACCCCGGCGACAAGGAAGCCGAGGAGAAGTTCAAGGAGATCAACGAGGCGAACGAGGTTTTGAGCGACCCAGACAAGAAGGCGCGCTACGACCAGTTCGGCTTTGCGGGCGTTGACCCGAATTACGGCGCAGGCGCCGGTGGCGGCGCTTACGGCGCGGGCGGGTTCGACTTCGGCGACCTCGGCGATATCTTCGGCAGCTTCTTCGGCGGTGGCTTCGGCGGCGCGCGCGCGAACCCCAACGCGCCCCAGCGCGGCGAAAGCCTGCGCACGAGCGTGAACATCAGCTTTGAAGAGGCGGCCTTCGGCTGCGAGAAGGAAGTCAGCATCGACCGCATCGAGCAGTGTCCTGACTGCCGCGGCTCGGGCTGCGCCAAGGGCACGACCGCCGAGGTATGTCCTGACTGCCGCGGCAGCGGCGTGATCCAGCAGCGCCGCCAGACGCCGCTGGGCTATATGTCGACGTCGGCCCCCTGCCAGCGCTGCGGAGGCAAGGGTAAGATCATTCATCAGCCCTGCCCCAAGTGCGGCGGCAAGGGCATGATCCGCCACCGCAAGACCATCAAGGTCAGCATTCCTGCGGGCATCGACAACGGGCAGACCATTTCGCTGCGTGCGCAGGGCAACGCGGGCAAGAACGGCGGCCCCGCGGGCGACCTTCTGATCGTTGTGTCCGTGCGTCCACACGAGATCTTCCGCCGCGAGGGCACGAGCGTCTTGTGCGAAGCGCCCATCACGTTCACGCAGGCGGTGCTCGGCGCGGAGCTTGAGATCCCGACGATCGACGGCAAGGTGAAGTACACCATCCCCGAGGGCACGCAGAGCGGCACAACGTTCCGCCTGAAAGGCAAGGGCATCCCCGGCCTCAACGGCCGCGGCCGCGGCGACCAGTACGTCACTGTGTATATCGAGACGCCGCGCAACCTGAACCGCGAGCAGAAGGAAGCGCTCAAGAAGTTCAGCGAGTCGCTCGGCGAGAAGAATTATGAGGAACACAAGAGCTTTTTCGGAAAGTTCAAGCTGTAACGAATAGAAGATGTATTTATCCGATTATCACACCCACTGTTCGCTTTCGTTCGACTCGAAAACGCCGGTGGAAGACATGGTGCGCGCGGGCATCGCGCAGGGCTTGCAGGAAATGTGCCTGACCGACCATGTAGACCTGTTCCGCCCGAGGGAGACGGCGCACTGGGAGCACGATTTTTCGAATCGTGAAGAGATCTTTGCGCGCGCCGACCAGGCGGCGGACGGGAAGATCATCGTCCGCCGCGGCATCGAGCTCGGCGAGGCGATGCGCGACTTTGCCTACGCAGACGAGCTGCTTTCCCGCCTGCCGGAGCTCGACCTTGTCATCGGTTCGCAGCATCAGCTGTCGGAAAAGTACGATTGGAACGACCTCTACTTCATGCCCGAGGCCACGGAGCAGGAGGCGCGCGAGCAGATCGCGGACTATTTAACGCTCGTTCTGGAGACGGCCAAGTGGGGAAAGTTTTCTGTGCTCGGCCACCTGACGCTGCCGCTTCGCTACATGAACGAGAACCACGGTATGCACATGAGCTTCGACGGCTTTGAGGACGAGGTGTCGCAGGTGTTCCGCGCGCTCATTGAAAATGGCTGCGGCATCGAGTGCAACGTCAACCGCGGCAACACGCCGCTGCCGGATCAAAAATGGCTGAGGCTCTATCACGAGCTCGGCGGCGAGATCATCACCATCGGCACCGACGCGCACACGCCGGAATTCGTCGGCATGCGCGCCCGCGAGACGCAGGAGCTTTTAAAGAGCTGCGGACTCGACTATGTGTGCACGTTTGAAAAGAAAAAACCGGTCTTTCACAAAATCTGACTGACAAAAGGAGAAACACTATGAAGATCGCATTGGGCTGTGACCACGGCGGATACGCCATGAAGGAAGACATCAAAAAGCAGCTGGAGGGCCTGGGCCACGAGGTCAAGGACTGCGGCACCTATTCCACCGAGAGCTGCGACTATCCCATTTTCGGCGAGGCCGCCGCGCGTGCCGTCGCGAGCGGAGAGTGCGAGTACGGTATCGTCGTGTGCACGACGGGCATCGGCATCTCTATCGCGGCGAACAAGGTCAAGGGCATCCGTTGCGCGCACTGCGCCGATACGCTCGAAGCGCAGCTGTGCCGCCAGCACAACAACGCCAACATGATGGCCATCGGTGCGGGATTCACAGGCCCGAAGCTGGCCGCGGCCATGGTCGAGACCTTCCTCTCCACTGCGTTTGAAGGCGGCCGCCACGCCCGCCGCGTCGCGCTGATGGACGCTATCGAGGGCTAAAGCATACAAAAGCGGAAAATCAACAAAAACCGAAAGGTTTTTGTTGATTTTTTTGCTCTTAAAAGGTAAACTGTTGCACAAGAAAAAGGAGGCGGATGCAGACAATGGCAAGAAGATCGAGCGGAACGAAGGGCTATACCGGTTATCGCGGGCGCAGGCGCGGCAGAGGCGTGCTGGCCGTGGTGCTGGTGGTCATTTTGCTGCTGGCGTGCGGCTTTTTGTTTGCGCAGCGCTATATGGTATACGACGCGGACGGCTCGGTCCGCTTTGAGTTCCCCTGGATAAAGAAGACCCCACAGGACGATAGCGTAAATGACGGCGACAGCGGCGACGATAAGAAGCAGGACGACCTTGAGATCACGGTGCAAAAGCCTGTCATCAAGGATACCTACGCAGTCGAGCTGGGTGCGGACGCGCTCGGCAGCGATTGGCAGGCAGCGCTCGATGGCCTTGATAAGGACGTGAACGCCGTGGCGGTCGAGCTCAAGGACGCGAGCGGCAAGCTCTACTATAATTCCAAAGTGCAGGGCGCGATCGACTGCGGCGCGGTGGCTGGCGGCAGCGCATCGGACACGGCCATTCAGGGCCTTGTCGACTCGGACTATTACACGATCGGGCGCATCAGCACGCTCCACGACAGCCTGTATGCCTACAAGCACATGACGGACGCCGCCGTGTGCCAGCTGACGGGCTTTGTCTGGTACGATACGAACAGCACGCACTGGCTCGCACCCGAAAAGCAGGCGGCGCGGCAGTATGTGACCGATATCGTCACGGAATGCGGCAAGATGGGCTTTGACGAGCTGCTGCTCGACGATTTCCACTACCCGCGCGAGGGGCGCATGAGCCGCATCAAGACGGACGAGCGCACCATGACGCAGCAGGAGGCGCTTGCGCTGCTCGCCGACGACATCCACACCGCGCTTGAGCAGGCTGGCTACAAGGGCAAGCTCTCCGTCAGCGTGGACGCGGACATCGCACTTGCAGGCAGCGAAGAGAAGTCCGGCATCGTGATGAGTGAGCTTACGGAAAAGTTCGACCGCGTGTACGTCAAGGTCACGGCAGACCAGCTCGAGAGCGTCGCCGAGGCGATGAAGGCCTACGACGTCGAGTTCGTCCCCATCGTGACGGAGGCGACGGACAGCGGCAGCTATCTCATTGAAAAGTGAAAAGGCGAAGGGCGGGCCGCTGATACCTCAGCGGCCCGTTTTTTGCGCAAAAAGGGAAAAGGGCACGGGGCAGCGAAGGCTGTCCCGTGCCTTTTTTTAATGTGGAGAAAGACGAGGGGGGACGCCCCGTTCGAGCGTTGGAAAAAGCGTTGATAACCGCTTTAAGACATAATGTACAAAAGTTGAATGAATTTGACGCAATTTAAACGCTTGATTTTGTTCAAAATAGATAGTATACTGCTGCCTGTACACCCCAAAGGGCCCTTGAGGGCCGTTGCGCCCGCGCGGGAAAGAATATGCCCGCGGGCGAAAAAGAGGACATGAGACGCCCGCTCTCCGGTGAGTGAGAGACCTGCCGCAGCGCACAGAGTGGCGGAAACGGGCCAATACGGAACAAACAGCAAATTCTGCACAGGAGATAGAACATCATGCTTGAAAACAACCACACGATCCACCTGACGCTCAACGGCGAGAGCCGCGCGTTCACGGTGGAGCCGCAGGAGACGCTTCTGCACGTGCTGCGCGAGCGCGCGCACCTGACGGGCGCGAAGAAGGGCTGTGACCTTGGCGAATGCGGCGCCTGCACGGTCATCATGGACGGGCGCGCGGTCAACTCGTGCTGCGTGTTCGCCATCGAGGCGGACGGCAGCACGGTCGAGACCATCGAGGGTATCGGCACCGCCGATGAGCCGCACCCGCTGCAGCAGGCGTTTATCGACGCCGGCGCCATCCAGTGCGGCTACTGCACGCCCGGAATGATCATGGCGGCCAAGGCGCTGCTCGACCGCGATCCCCATCCCACGCGCGAGGAGATCCACGCCGCCATGTCCGGCAACCTCTGCCGCTGCACGGGCTACACGAAGATCGAGGAGGCCATCGTCGCGGCCTCCAAGGTCATTGACCAGTACGCGAACGGAAAGGGGGCACAGCAGTGATGGAGCAGCATCATTTCGACATTATCAACCACGCCACGCCGCGCCTTGAGTCCATGGATAAGGCGCTGGGTCGTGGCAAGTATACCGACGATTTAGAGCTCCCCAACATGGCCTACGCCGCGCTCGTGCGCTGCCCGTATTCCCATGCCAAGGTTTTGAGCATCGATGTGAGCGAGGCGGAAAAGGTTCCCGGTTTTCTCGGCTGCGCCCTGCCGGAGGAGGCCCCGCAGGCCTACTTCAACTGCTCGGGCAACCCGCCCTCTCCGCTTCTGATGGCGGATGAAAAGGTGCTGACGACCGAGCCGCTGACCATCGGCGACCGCGTGGCCGTCGTCGCCGCGGAGACGGAGGAGGCCGCCCGCGCCGCCGCCGAGGCAGTGAAGGTCGAATACGAGAACCTTATGCCGATCCTCGACGTCAAGGCCGCGCTCGCAGAGAATGCGCCCGCGATGCAGCCGCATCTTTCCGACACGAACGTCGTCCAGCGGCGCGAGGTGTCGCAGGGCGACATCGCTGTAGGCGAGGAAAAGTCCGACATCATTCTCGAAGACCACTTTGTCACGCCGCCGATGCAGCACACGATGATCGAGCTGACCTGCTGCATCTGCGACTTCAGCGACGGCGAGCACATGACGATCTACAGCTGCTCGCAGACGGTGTTCCAGGAGCGCCGCATTCTGGCCGAGCTCTTCGGCCTCAAGGAAGTGGACGTGCACATCATCAAGCCGCTTGTCGGCGCAGGCTTCGGCGCGCGCCAGCAGCTGCACGCCCAGCACGCCGCGGCGCTCATCTCCCGCAAGATCAAGCGCCCCGTGAAGCTGCTCTATTCGCGCGAGGAGGAATTCTACTCCGTCGTGCGCCACGCCTCCGACGTTGACCTTCGCATCGGCGCGGACAAAAACGGCAAGCTGCAGCTCTTTGATACGACGTTCCGCCTGAACGCCGGCCCCTACACCACGCACACGCCGACGGTCGTGGCCGCCGCCGCGCGTAAATTGCAGTACAACGTGCCGAACTACTCGTTTACCGGCCTGAGCGTCTTCACAAACCATGTGACGGGCGGCGCGTTCCGCGGCTACGGCAACACGCAGCTCACGTTCGGCCGCGAAATTCTGATGGACCGCCTCGCGCAGAAGCTCGATATGGACCCCGTCGAATTCCGCCTGATGAACCACGTGCAGGTGGGCGAGTGCTTCCCCTGCGCGAGCATCCCCGTCAGCAGCAACGGCATTGAGGACTGCGCGCGCCGCTGTCAGCAGATCCAGAAGGAGATCGACGAGAAAGAACCCCTGATCGACGACGAAAACATCCGTCAGGCCTGGGGTATCTCGTTCAGCTGCCACGGCTCAGGCCCGTCCTCGAAGGAGGGCCTGAGCGGCGCGGTCGTCATGCTCAACGCCGACGCGTCCGTGCATCTGCTCGTCGGCTCTGCCGATATCGGTCAGGGCAGCGAGACGATGGAGAGCCAGATCGCGGCGGAATGCCTCGGTATCCCGCTCTCCAGCGTGCAGATCACCGCGGCGGACACGGGCCTGACGCCGTATAATACCGGCACGTTCGGATCGAGCCAGACGTTTATCTGCGGCAACGCCGTTAAGCTCGCCTGCGACGATCTGAAAAAGAAGATGGTCGAGCAGCTCAAGGTTATCTACGACGGCTGCACGGTCAAGGAAAAGGACCACCGCTACTATATCAGCGGCGGCGAGGAGCTTGAGCTGAGCTTTGAGGACGCCGCGCGCAAGATCCTGTTCGACCCCAAGGGCAGCGTGCCCATCGGCGCGGGCACCTACAAGGCCGCGGCCTGCCCGAATCCGTTCTCCGTCTGCTTTGTCAAGGCGGAATACCACAAGAAGCTCAACGCCATCCGCCTTATGGACATCATCGAGGTCGTGGACGTCGGCACGCCCATCAACCGCCTGACCGTTGCCGGCCAGCTTGAAGGTGGCATCGCGCAGGGCGTGGGCTACGCGCTCTATGAGCGCATGGAGATCAACCCGCGCTCGCGCCGCACGCTGTCGACCGATTTTCTGCACTACCGCATCCCGCAGATGGGCGACATGCCGCGCACGTATGTCGACATGGTCTCGAGCCACGACCCCTACGGCCCGCACGGCGCGAAGAGCGTCGGCGAGCTTGCCACGGTGCCCGTGGCGCCGGCCATCGTGAACGCGGTGCGCCGTGCAAGCGGCATTGAGATCAACAGCCTGCCGCTGTGCGACAAATTTGTCATCCTGCCGACCGAGAGGGGGAATGTGAAATGAGCGGACAGGTTTTATCGAGCTTACACGACGTCGTCTCCGCCGAGCACCCGACCTACATCGGCGGCGGCACAGACATCATGCCGCTGCTGAAAAACGAGGTGCGCGACGACAAGGATTTCGTCTTCCTGAAGAAAATTCCGGAGCTGCACGTTTTGGAGGAAAAGGACGGCGAGCTCATCATCGGCGCGGCGATGACGCTCACCGAGCTCGCCGAGAGCGAGCTTTTGAACAGCCGCTACGCGGCCATCGCGCAGGCGGCGTCGCTGACGGCATCCCCGCAGATCCGCAACATCGCCACCGTCGGCGGCAACATCATGCAGGACCGCCGCTGCATTTATTTTAATCAAACACACCTCTGGCGCAGCGGTCTTGCCTACTGCTTCAAGACCGGCGGCAGCATTTGCCACCAGATCCCGAACTCGCCGGTCTGCCGCGCGATCTACTATTCCGACATCGCCACCGCGCTCATCGCTTACGAGGCGGAGGTCGAGTACATCGAAGACGGCGAGACGCACCGCACCGACCTCAAGTCCCTCATCGAGCGCCACAGCGTGGCCAACGGCCTTGCCTGCCACGAGCATTTGCCCATCCTCGTCACGCGCTTTTTCGTCCCCGCGGCGGAAGAGGGCGAGCGCAGCGGCTTTTATAAGTACGCCATGCGCACGACGATCGATTTCCCGATCATCAACTTCGCGCTCCGCTGCGGCGGCAAGCGCCCCGCGCGTCTGGCCGCGGGCGCGGTCGCGCCCCATCCGGTCGTGATGGCCGAGACGGCGGCGAAGATCGACTCCGACGCCACGGATGACGAGGTCATCGCGCAGGCCGAGGACGAGCTCAGAAAGCTCGCCATGCCCATCAAGGAGGCCTGCATGACCCCCACGGTCAAGAGGAGCCTCTATCGCCACGTCGCAATGCTGCTGGATTTGAGAAAATAAGCAAAAAAAGGACCGTCCGATCGGACGGCCCTTTTTTATCACAGTAAGTTTATTTCGCAGCGCGGGCCAGAACGGCCTCGGCGCTCATGTTCGGATTGATGGTCTCTTCGCTCTCGACCGCGATGGCCGCAGCGGCGGTGCCGGCGGCGCAGCTTTCGGCAAGGTTGCGGCCCGCGAGAAACGACCAGACGAGGGATGCCATCATCGCGTCGCCCGCGCCGGTGGCGTTGCGCATCTCGGCTTTGCAGATGGGCTCCAAATGCGTCTCGCCCTGCTGTGCGGCAAACACGCCGTCGCCGCCGAGCGACAGGAATACGCGCTGCACGCCCTGATCGAGAAGCGCCTGCGCGGCCTGATAGAGCGTGGCGTCATCCGTGATCTTCACGCCGGAGAGGAGCTCTGCTTCGATGCGGTTGGGCTTGAGCGTGTGGACATGACTGAGTAAGCCCTGGAGCTTTTCCGCCTTGACGGTGGATACCGGATCGACGAAGAGCGGCGCGGCGCAGTGCTCGACAAGGTACGCGATGGACTCGCGCGGCAGGTTCGCGTCGACGACCACGGCGGCAGCGCCGTTCAGGAGGTCGAGCTGCGACGCGAAGTAGTCCGGCGTCAGCTTTTTGCAAATTTCCATATCGGAGACCGCAATGGCCATATCACCGTCGCTGTCGCCGACGAAGACATAGGTCGAGGTGCGGCCATCCGGCACGTGCAGCGCGTGCGAAAGGTCGATGCCAAGTTCTTTACAGCTCTCTTCGACCTGGCTTGCGCGCGAATCGCCGCCCACGGCGGTCAGAAGATACGTCGGTACGCCGAGCAGGCGCATGTTGTGCGCGATGTTGCGTCCCACGCCGCCGAGGCTCAGCTCGACCTTGCCGGGGTTCGAGTCCTTCGCGCGCAGCGGCGCGAAAGAGTGCGCGCCGATGTCGATATTCACGCCGCCGCAGACGACGGCGTAGGGAAGATTCTTTTCGTTAGACATGATGTTGCTTTCTCCGAATTATTTGTGATAAAGACGCTTGGATTCATACTTCGGCTCGCAGCTGACGTGAATGCCGAGGCGCTTGTAGAGCTTGATGTCCTCCTCCGAGATGATGACGGAGAAGTGCGCATCGCAGCCGCGGAGCGTGCCGAGCTGGGCTCTTGCCATGTCGGCGAGGGGGTTCGTCAGCGCCGAGATCGCCAGCGCGATGAGCACCTCGTCAGAGTGCAGGCGCGGGTTGTGGTGGCCGAGCGACTGGATCTTGAGCGCGGAGATCGGCTCAATGACCTGATTCGAGATGAGGTTCATGTCGCTGCGGATGCCCGCCATGGCCTTGAGCGCATTGAGCAGCAACGCCGCCGAAGCGCCGAGAAGGGAAGAGGTCTTGCCCGTGACAACGCGGCCGTCGGGCAGCACCATCGCGCCCGCGGGCGCGCCGGTCTCCTCGGCCTTCTGCTTGGCCGCGGCCACAGCGGGGCAGAGGTCGGGCGTCACATCCGCCTGCTGCATGACGAGCTCGAGCTTTCTGAGCTGGCAGGCGTCAGCAATGCCGCGCGCGACGTCGACCTGCGCGGTGTAGTAGCGGCGCAGAATTTCCATGCGCGAGGCCTGACGGCAGACCGCATCGTCGATGATGCAGTTGCCCGCCATGTTGACGCCCATGTCGGTGGGGGACTGGTAGGGGCACTTGCCGGAGATGCGCTCGAAGATCGCGCGCAGGACGGGGAAGATCTCCACGTCGCGGTTATAGTTCACGGTCGTCTCGCCGTAGGCCTCGAGGTGGAACGGGTCGATCATGTTCACGTCGTCAAGGTCCGCGGTCGCGGCCTCGTAGGCGAGGTTCACGGGGTGCTTGAGCGGAAGGTTCCAGATGGGGAAGGTCTCAAACTTGGCGTAGCCCGCGCTCACGCCGTGTTTATGCTCGTGGTAGAGCTGGGAGAGGCACGTCGCCATCTTGCCGCTGCCGGGGCCCGGCGCGGTGACGACGATGAGCGAGTGCGTCGTCTCGATATACTCGTTGCGGCCAAAGCCCTCGTCGCTCACGATGTGGGCGACGTCGGAGGGATAGCCCGCGATGGGGTAGTGGCGATAGTTGCGAACGCCAAGCGTGTTGAGACGCTTGATGAAGGCATCCGCCGCGTTCTGCCCTGCGTACTGCGTGATGCACACGCCGCCGACATAAAGCCCCAGCGAGCGGAACGCGTCAATCAGGCGCAGGCAGTCGTCATCATAGGTGATGCCGAGGTCGCCGCGCACCTTGTTCTTTTCAATGTCGTTCGCGTTGACCGCGATGACGATCTCCGCGTCGTCGCGCAGCTGCTGGAGCATGCGGATCTTGCTGTCGGGCTGGAAGCCGGGCAGCACGCGCGAGGCGTGAAAGTCGTCGAAGAGCTTGCCGCCGAACTCCAGGTACAGCTTGCCGCCGAACTTGCTGATGCGCTCGCGGATGTGCGCGGACTGCATGGCAAGGTATTTGTCGTTATCAAAACCGATTTGTCCCATCGTAAAAAGCACCCCATTTTCAATTTACACATAATATATGCCTATTATATAGAACGTACGGCGGCTTGACAAGAAATGTGCCCGCAGAAAAATAGATGAAAAACGGCGGCGAATTTCTGCTATTTTCCCCTCTTTACATCAGCGAGCTCTTAGCGTATGCTATAAACAGTCTCTTCACGGGGGGGGAGAAAAAATCCGCACTTTTTGAAAAAAGGTGTTGACAAAAGAATGCGGATATAGTAATATATCACTGTTCGATTCGCGCGGTTAGCTCAGCTGGTAGAGCACATGCTTGACGTGCATGGGGTCACAGGTTCGAGTCCTGTACCGCGCACCAGAAAAAACCTTGAAGCTTCAGTGGCTTCAAGGTTTTTTATTGCCCTGAGGTGCCATTTACCCTTTATCGTACCCTTTATAAATTGAGAACATTTGTAATGAAGCCTTCCATATGCATTCCTCCCATCTGTGAATTGCAACCGGAATCCATCTTTTTCTCATTGCCGATTCAATCTATTGGGTGACACGAACTCTATAACTGCCGTGTACGCGGGCAAAAGGTGATGGATATTTACCGCGAACATACCGTTGCGGTAGGGAGCTGATTGTGGTATGATTCATCAAAAAGGCACAGGCCCGGCCTGTTTTCCCGCGTCCTGCGGCACAGGATAATAGGGAAGCGGAAACGGCGGGCGGGACCTTGAAAATTGACAAAACAGAAAGGATCACTTGACGATGAAACCCAAATTTGACGGCTACGCGGCGCAGTACGACGCCTGGTTTATGGAAAACGAAAACGTGTTCCAGAGCGAATTCCGCCTGTTTGAAAAGGCAATCGGCGATATTTCGGGCAAGCGCGTGCTCTCCGTCGGCTGCGGCAGCGGCCTGTTCGAGAGTATGATCGACTGCAAGAACATCGAGGGCGTTGAGCCCTCGCGCGACATGGGCGCGATCGCGCAGAAGCGCGGTATCAACGTCATCGCCTTCGGCGCGATCGAGGAGGTCGAGCTTGAGGAGAACGCCTACGACATCATCTATTTGAACGGCAGCTCCAGCTATATGGAGGACCTGACGCGCGCGTTCGACGTGTGCAAAAAGGCGCTCAAGCCGAACGGCAGGTTCATTTCGCTGGATGTGCCCAAGGAGAGCGCGTTCGGCTTCATGTACCTTCTCGCCAAGGCTGTTGGCACGTTCGACCACCCGTCCCTGCGCGGTGTCATGCCCAAGCTGCCGTATCCGCTCGAGCTGTGCTGCGCGGGCGTGTGGCACTCGACCGAGGAAAAGGTCGACGCGCTCAAATCGCTCGGCTTCCACGATTTTGACTTCTACCAGACGCTCTTGAAGAACCCCATGTACACCAACGAGAGCGTGGAGGACGTCGTCCCCGGCTATCAGAGCGGCGGCTACGTCGCGCTCATCGCCCACAAATGAGCGGGGAGAACAGAGTGAAGCTCTCCGAGAGGATCTACGAGCGGGCAAAGGCGCTCTGGCCGCGGTATCTGACCCATCCGTTTGTGACGGAGATGGCGGACGGCACGCTGCCGAGAGAGAAGTTCCGCTACTATATGGTGCAGGATTATCTGTACCTGCGGGATTACGTGAAAATTTTTGCGGCGATCCTTCAGAAAACCGACGACTTCGAGCAGATCCGCTTTTTGAGCGGGGAGATGGCGAACACGATCAACGAGACGTTCCGCACGCATCTTCCGTACATGAAGCGCCTCGGCGTCACGGAGGAGGAGATCGCCGATGCGCGCCCGCACATCGACAACAGCGCCTACAGCCATTACATGCTCTGCGAGGCGCAGGCGGGGGATGTGCTGACGGGGCTCGTGACGCTTTTGAACTGCTCGTGGAGCTATGCGTATATTGCCGAGCAGATGGTGGAGCGCTGCCCAAGCGCCCTGCACGATGAGAACTACGGCGCGTGGTTCGCGGGCTACGTTTCCGAGGAGTACCGGCAGACGAATCAGGCCTTGATCGACCGAATCGACGCGCTCGCCGAAGTGATCGACGAAAAGAAGGCGCAGCGGCTCTGCGAGATCTTCGAAAATTGCTGCCTTTTTGACCTGCGCTTCTGGGACATGGTCTACACGATGGGCGAGAACTGAACAGGAAAGAAAAGCCGGAGCAGCCTGAGCTGCTCCGGCTTTTTCATTGAAAAGAAAGGAAATTCACGGCTCCACGTTGGCGTGCTCCATCAGGTCGATGAGTACGCGGATGCCCTGCAAATACGAGCGGACGAGAAGACGCTCGTTCGTGCCGTGCACGCCGGAGGCGGCCTCCGCGGGCTCGGTCATAAACGGGCTGCACCGCAGGCACGTGTCGCAGATCTCCTCATAGCGGTGCGCGTCCGTCGCGCCCGCGGTCATCGACGGGATGAACACGACGTCCGGGAAGTAGCGCTGCATGCTCTCGACGACCCTGCGATAGCCGTAGCCGTCGCGCTTTGCGATGGCGGAGGGGTCGTTCGCTTGCAAAAAGCGCATCTCGACGCCTTTGTCCTGTACGGCCTCACGGCAGTGGGCCATGACGCTCTCGACCGTGTCTCCGTCCGCCAAGCGGAAGTTGATGACCGCGGTCATGTCCTGCGGCATCACATTGCACGCGGCGCTGCCGCCGTGGATCATCGTGGGCGCGATGGTGGTGGTGACAAACGGAAAGAGGTCGGGCGAGCCCATGCAGCAGGCCGCGATGGCGTCCGCGTTGCCCGCAACATCCTGCACAAGAGTCTTGAGCGGCTCCTCGGTGATGTAGGGAGCGAGGGTTTCAAACGCGCCGGTCATGGCGCTGTTGAGGTGCACGGAAAACGGCGCGCGCGTGATGTCGGCGATCGCGCCGGAGAGACGAGCGAGCGACGTGCGCCGAACGGACGGCTCGAATGCCCGCCGATGCTGTGGACAGAGAGCTCCAAGTCGGCGTAGCCCTTTTCCATCAGCTGTACGCTGCCGATGGCCGTCTCCGGCGCGCCGAAGGCCGTGCCGGGCTCAATTTTGCAGCCGCCCTCGTCAAGAACGAATTCGAGCGTCACGCCCTGCGCCTTCAAATGCTCGGCGATGGCGAGCGCGCCTAAGTTGATGGTCTCCTCGTCGTCGCCGAAGGCGAGATACGCCGTGCGGGCAAAGGACTTGCCGTGGGCGAGCAGATATTCCGCGGCCTCCAGCACGCCGAAGACCTGCTCTTTGATGTCGAGCGTGCCGCGCCCCCAGATGTAGCCGTCCGCGATGTCGCCGGAAAAGGCGGGATGCGTCCAGTCCTGCTCTGTGCCCTCAACAACGGGAACGACGTCCTGATGCGACATGTAGAGGCAGGGGCGCAGAGAAGCGTCGCTGCCGGGGATGGTGATGAGCACGGCGTGGTGGCCGATGCGCTCAAACGTGCCCACGCGCATGATGTTGGGGTAGCTTGCCTTGATGTGCGCGTGCAGCTTGTCGAACTCCGTGTAGTCCGTCCGACTGTGGTCAAAGTAGTTGATGGTCTTGCACCGGATGGCGGCGGACAGGCGCGCAGCCGCGCCCTCGCCGTCCAAGTCGGGATAATTGCCCTCCAGGGCAAAAAAATCGGTCACTTTTTTCTGTATCATGCCATTTTATCCTCCAGATAGCGGCTGAGAAACTCACGCGTGCGCGGCTCCTTGGGGTTACCGAAGACCTCCTTGGGCGAGCCCTGCTCTAAGATAACCCCCTGATCCATGAAGACGACGCGGTCGCTCACTTCCTTGGCAAACGCCATCTCGTGCGTGACGACGACCATCGTCATGCCCTGCTGGGCGAGGTTTTTCATGACGTCCAGCACCTCGCCGACGATCTCGGGGTCGAGCGCGGAGGTCGGCTCGTCGAAAAACAGGATCTCGGGGTTCATGCACAGCGCCCGCGCGATGGCGACGCGCTGCTTCTGCCCGCCGGAGAGGCGGCGGGAGTCGGCGTGGATGAAGTCGGCAAGGCCGACGGTCGTTAAGTGCTTGATGGCCGTGGCCTCGGCCTGCGTCTTGGGGATGTGCTTGACGTCCATGGGAGCGAGAGTGCAGTTGTCAAGCACGGACTTGTTGTTGAAGAGGTTGAAGCCCTGGAACACCATGCCGATCTTCTGGCGCAGGGCGTTCAGGTTGACCTTTAAGTCCATTAAATCCTGCCCGTCGAACCAGATGTGGCCCGAGTCAGCTTCTTCCAGTAAGTTGATGCAGCGCAGCAGCGTCGATTTGCCGGAGCCGGATGCGCCGATGATGCACACGACCTCTCCGCGGTTGACCTCAAGGTCAATGCCCTTGAGCACGTGCAGGTCGCCGAAGGACTTTTCGAGCTGTTCGATTTTGATGATGGGATCGTTCGTCATAGCGCCCTCCTGTCAGTTCGAGCTGGGAAGCCCCAGATCGACGGTTTGGTTGCCCTGGTGCCGCTTGGTGTTGTCCGGCGCGGTCATCTTTCCCGTGATGGCCTTGAGCAGGAGCGAAGAAAGATACGTCAGGAACAGGTAAACGATGGCGGCGATGAGGTAGCACTCGGTACCTTTATAATAAATACCGGCGACCGAGCGGGTCATGAACATCAGATCGGACACGCCGACGACGCAGAGAACGGACGAATCCTTGATGTTGATGATGAATTCGTTGCCGATGGCGGGAAGCGAGTTCTTGATGGCCTGCGGGAAGACGACCTTGCGCATGGCCTGCCAGTGCGTCATGCCGAGCGAGCGCGCGGCCTCCATCTGGCCCGCGTCCACGGCGAGAATGCCGCCGCGCAGCACCTCGGCAAGATATGCCGTCGAGTTGAGCGAGATCGTGACAAGACCCGCTAAGAAGAGCGGCCAGACGCGGTTGATGTCCGAAACGCTCATGCCCGTGCGCTTGAAAAGGCCGAACACCGCGTTATAGAGGATGAGCGACTGCACCATCATCGGCGTGCCGCGGATGACGAAGATATAGAAGCGGGAGAATTTGTTGGCAACGATCTTGAGGAACTTCACAAAGTCGTTGTCGCGCTTGTCGGGCTCCTGAATGCGGAGGAAGACCATGAGAAGCGCCAGCACGAACGCGATCGCCGTGCCGAAGAGCGCGAGGCGCACCGTGTACGAAATGCCGATGGCGAAGAGCGAGCGCTGGTTGTACGCCATGTAGGCCATGGTGGAGAGCGTGTCGGTCGGGTTGCTGTCGGCATGGATGGCGGTGTTGATGATGTAGGCGAGCTTTAAGATGAAGCGGTCGAGCACCAGCAGCGCGCAGGCCGCGGCGTCGAGATACGAGAGGTAGCGGCTGACGCGCACGATGAGGGGGCGCTTCATGATGGTGGAGCTGTAATTGTTCCAATAGGCCCACTTGACGAGCAGCGCCATGGCGCTCACGCCGAGGAAGGACCAGCAGATCACCGCGAGCGCCGTGCCGAACACAGACTGCGCGGGGATGAAGCTGTACGGGCTGGGGGCGGAGTAGAACATGCCGAGGCCCAGCAGGGCGATGAGGCTGCCGCCTAAATAAACGTAACGGTGATCCCGGGTGATGAAGTTCTTCCGGGGCGCGGTGGATGCTGCCATGGTGTTTCCTCCTTTATGGTGCGAAGCGCCTGATTTTTCTTTGAGTGCTTCGCGTACCCGCCGCCGCGGTTCAAGCGGCGGCGGTGCGTGGGCGATTACTGCGGCTGGCCGTCGACGGCTGCCTGCCACATGGCGGCGCGGGCGTCATCGTCGATGCCGGAGAGGATGGTGTTGATCTGATCAAGGAGTTCATTGTCGCTCTTGCGCAGACCCACGCAGGAGCCCTTGGCCGGCAGCGTGAAGCCGCTGCCCTCATCGAAGGTGACCAGGCGGAAGTTCGGGTTGGAAGCGAGGTAGCCCTGCGCGTTCTCAACGTTGATGACGATGGCGTCGCAGGTGCCCTGCTGCAGGCGGGAGATCATGTCGGGCACGCTGCCGACGGGGCTTAAGTGGTCGACGCCTTCGATCTGCTCGATGACATCGTCAAGCGCCGTGCCCTGCTGGCCGAGGACGGCCGCGCCGGAGAAGTCCTGAACGGAGGTGGCATTTAAGTACGGGGAATCGGCGAGCACCATCAGGCCGTAGGTGGTCTCACGGTAGGGCTCGGAGAAGTTGATGGATTCGCGGCGCTCGGCGGTGTCCATCATACCGGCGATGATGGCGTCGATCTGGCCCTGATTGAGCGCGTCGATCAGGCCGTCCCAGCTGAGCTTGACGATGACGAGCTCCTTGCCGAGGCCCTCTGCGATGGCCTTGGCGATCTGCACGTCGTAACCCTCGGCATACGCGCCGGCGACGTTTTCAACGGGGACGTTCGAGTCCGTCGCTTCGCTTTCCTGCCAGTTGTTGGGGGCGTAAGCGCACTCCATGCCGACGCGGAATTCGTTGCTTTCGTTCGTGGTGGTGTCCTGCTGCTCCTGCTGCTGATCATTGCTGCTGTCGTCGGCGGCCTGACTGCCGCAGGCGGTGAGCGCGAAGAGCATGATGGCCGCCAGCAGGAGGGCGGTAAAGGTTCTGAGCTTCATGATGGTGGTTTCCTTTCTTGTGATGAGTTTGATTTTTTCAAAAACAGGGGAGTCCTGCTTTTTTCGGGTTTTCGCACTCCCGATGCAGACAAAAAACAAAGCCGTAAATGCTTTGTGAAGCATTTACGGCTGCAACTGTACTGCAATCCGGCAAACCGGTCATCACCTTGGGGGGGATAAACAGCTTGCCGACCTCGATAGCGCTCCACATACGTGACAGTCCGGCGGATGTTCTCCGACGAACCAGCGGCAAACGGCACAGGAACCGTTTCCACTTCGGCGGCATCCCCTTTCGCGCGCTCCGGCTTCCTGTGCCGGTGCGAACGCGCTACTTTTGTCAGCCGCGCCTCTATCTTCCCGACCTCGCGATCGGGCGTTTGAAATTGTTGGCGTTACCATACTCCCATGCTGGGAAAATGTCAATCCCTAATTTTCCACTTCTCCAAATTTTGAGAATCTTTTTACACGGAAGAATGGGTTCTTGTGAAATATTACCACAGCTTTCCTGCATGAATATCGGATATGACACGGCGGAATGTAAAGAAGAGGCCGGAGCATGATACCCCAGCCCGCTGAAAATTCATCTCAAAACTCGGTGACGACATCGTACCCGCTGCCCGTCCAGATGGCGGGACGCGTTTCCAGCGTGTGCAGCGCGGTGACAAAATCAGGCAGCGTTGTGACCGTTTCGGGCAGCCATGTCACGTATTTTCCCACCTGCTCCGGCACGTGCGCGTCGCTCGCGCCGATGGCCTTGAGCCCCAACTCGCGGCAGAAGCGCAGTGCCGTCCGGTTCTCTTCAAGCGGCGTGCTGCCGTTGAGGACCTCCACGCCGTCAAGACCGTGCACATCGCGCAGGTGCTCGCGCAGCCCGCGATTGTTGCTGCGAAAGGGGTGGCAGGAGACGCAGAAGCCGTCCTTTTCGCGCACCAGGTCGATAAAGTCCTGTGCGCTGACGCGCTGGTCGGGGATGCCGTCGATCCCCCAGGCGGTGATATCGCCCCAGAGCGAGAAAAATTCCACGCCGACGAAGATGGGATAGCCGATCTCGCGGGAATAGGCCTCCGCGCGCTCGCGCAGGCCCATGCTGTCGTGGTCCGTGATGCAGATCGCGTCCAGCCCCTTTTGCCTGGCGATGGAGACGATCTCCTCCAGGTGGAGAAAGCTGTCGGTCGAGTAGGTGCATTCGTGCAGGTGCATATCAACAAGCATGGCGATGTCACCCCTTTTCTCCGTGGCGGATGACCTTCAGCACGCTGCCGTCGTCCTTCCACACAATGTCGTTGAGGCCCAGAAATGATGCGATGTAGTCGTTTGCAGGATGGCGGAAGACCTCCTCTGCCGAGCCGAGCTGCAAGAGCTCGCCCTCGCTCATCACGGCGATGGAGTCAGCCAGAATGAGCGCCTCCTCCTGATCGTGCGTGACGAAGACCATCGTGGTGCCGAGCTCGCGCTGCAGGCGCTTGAGCTCCCCGCGCATCCGCACGCGCAGCGCCGCGTCGAGGTTCGAGAGCGGCTCGTCAAGCAGACAGAGCTTTGGCTCGACGATGAGCGCGCGGGCGAGTGCCACGCGCTGCTGCTGGCCGCCCGAGAGCTCGCCGATGCGCGCGTTCTCGCGCTCGGCAAGGCCGACGAGACTCAGGTATCGGCGGCCCTTTTCCTTTGCCTCCGCGCGGGAATAGCCGCGGAATTTGAGTCCGTAGGTCACGTTTTGCAGCACACTCATGTGCGGAAACAGGCCGTAGGACTGGAAAACGGTCGAAACCGGCCGCCGCTCGGGCGGGAGCGCGGTGATGTCCTGCCCGTCGAGGAGCACCCTGCCGCCGTCGGGCTTGAGAAAGCCGCCGATCATGTTGAGCGTGGTCGTCTTGCCGCAGCCCGACGAGCCGAGAATGCACAAAAGTCCGCCCTCTTCCAGGCCGAGGGAGAGGTCATGCACGGCGTATTTGCCGTCAAACTGCTTGCTCAAGCGGTCAAGTTCGAGATACACGGCGATTTTCTCCTTTCCGGGTGATGAGGAAGGCGAGGCCTTCAACAAGAAGGACAATGACGGTGATGACGCTTGCGATCAGCGAGGCAAGGGCATAATCGCCCTGATATACCGCGTCGAAGAGCTTGAAGACGGCCAGCTGGCGCTTGGCGTCGATGAGAAAGATGATGGAGCCCGCCGTCGTCATGCTGCTCGTGAAGTTATAGACAAAGCAGCTCAAAAACGCGGGCCGCAGCGCGGGAAAGACCACATCGCGCAGCACGGCGAGCCGTCCCGCGCCAAGGTCGCGCGCCGAGCGCTCCTGCACTTCAGGAAGGAGCGCGAGCGACGCGGTGCAGATCTTCGTGGAGGTCGGCAGCTGCTTGAAGAGCATGTTGGCCAGCACGATGAGGGCCGTGCCCGTCAGCTTGAGCGGCGCGTGGTTGAACGCGAGAATGTAGCCGATGCCGAAGCACGTGCCCGGCAGCATATAGGGCAGCGTCGCAAGGCAGTCGAAAAGGCTGCGGCCGATGATGCGTCGGCGGTCCATGTAATAGGCGAAGAGCATCGCAAAAACCGTGCCGGCGATGGAGACGATGAGCGCGTATGCAACGCTTCGCAGCATCGTCGACGAGCCGATGCGCCAGAGCTGATCCCAGTATTGCAGCGTGAAGGAGTAGACACCTTTCGTGCTCTTCAAAAAGCCCGAGAGGAACACGCAGCCGTATTGCAGCACGATCATTACGAAGAAGACAGTGCTCAGCGCGATCATGCCCCAGCCCATCGCGCCGCAGCGCGGTAACGAAAGACCGAGCTCCGTCTGAGTGGCGCGGCTGGCGTCGGTCAGCTTGTCCGAGCGGCGCATCAGCGCGCGGTAGACGAAAAAGAACACAATGGACGGGATGAGCAGGAACATGTTCATCGCCGAGGACTTTTCAAGGTCCGAGTATCCAACGACTTGCAAATAGATGTCCGCGGCCAGTGTGCTGAAGCGCCCGCCGATGATGATGGGCGTGCCGAAGTCCGCGAGCGAGCGGACGAACGAGAGCAGCAGGCACACGAGCGTCGCGGGCCGAATGAGCGGCAGGACAATATCGCGCAGGATGGCGCCGCCCGATGCGCCGAGGTCGCGCGCCGAGCGAAGGCTGCCCTCGTCCAGCTTTTCGAGGATGCCGGAGAGAAACATTGCGTTGAGCGGCACGAACGAGATCGACTGCATCAGGATGACGCCCCAGCGATTGTAGGGGTTCAGGCTCAGGCGCAGCAGGCGGTAGGTGATCCATCCGCGCCGCCCGTAGAGCTGGATATAGGCGAGCGACGAAACGAACGGCGGCGACACCATGGCGACGAGCATGACGACCATGCAGAGTGTCTTCTTCCACCCGCGCGCCGTGGCGCATACGAGCGCCGCTGAGAGCGAGAGGATAGTGGACAGCACTGCCGTAAAAACACCGACAAATACGCTGTTGCGCAGACTCTCGCCGTATTGGCGCAGGACAGTGCCGAACATTGCAAAGCTCACGCCGCCGTCCGCGCCGCGCAGGCTCCGCAGCGCGATGCACGCGATGGGCCAGAGAATGAACAGCAGCACGCTCCCGAGCAGGACAAGTAAGATCAGCTTGTCGGCCGCGTTTTCACATAGGGAAAAAAGGACATCGTGAGATGCCCTTTTTTCTGCATTTTTTTGGATCGTACCGGCGGATTTCATTTATTCCGCGGTAGCCTTGTCGCCCATCAGGGGCTCAAAGCGGTCGAGGATCTCGGTGCGCTGGGAGCCGAACAGGGACAGGTCCTCCGTCATGAGAAGGGTGGGATCATAGGACAGCTCGATGTCTTCGATGGAGGGCTTGATGACCTTGATGCCGTTCTTCTGCTCAATCTCGGCGAGCTGACGGAGATGATCGTCGCTGCTGAAGAGCCACTCGACGAAGTACTTGGCGGCGTCAACGTTTTCAGCGTTCTTGAACACGGCCACACCCTCGGGGACCCAAGGCATCCCGTCAGAGGGGTAAACGATGGTCAGGTCGTTCTCCTCGGCGGCCTGCTCGATGCTGGCGTCGATGTAGGAGATGCCGACAGCGAACTCACCGGAAGAGACCTTGTTCTTCGGGTCGGATCCGCGCTTGCCGTAGTAGGCAATGTTGTTGTTCAGAGCCTCGAAGTAGTCCCAGCCCTGATCGCCCTTGGCCTGCAGCAGCGCGTTGACCACGGCGTAGTTGGTGCCGGAGACGGCGGGGTTGGACATGACGATCTCGCCCTCATACTGGCTGTCAGTCAGGTCATCCCAGCTCTCGGGAGCGGTCAGACCCAGCTCCTCCATGAGAGAGTTATTGAGCAGGAAGCCGACAATGGTGATGCCCTTGGAATACCAGTAACCCTCGGTATCCTTGTACTCGTCGCCGAGCTCGGCGGCCGCGTTAAAGGTGACGGGCTCGAGCAGACCATCGTCCTTGGCGCTCATGAACGCGTCGATGCCGCCGCCGAACCACAGGTCAGCGGACGGGGTGCCGCCCTCGGCGCGGAGCTTGGAGAGCACCTCGCCGGAGGACATGGACAGGCATTCGACCTCCACGCCGGTGTCGGCAGTGAACGCGTCGAACAGGGGACCGTAGACGTCGCCGGTGGCGACGACCTTCATCGTGCCGGAGAGCTCGGGAGCGGTGTCCTGAGGCTCGTCGGGCGTCTGCGCGTCATCAGTCTTCGAGCCGCAGGCGACCAGAGAGAGCACCATCACGACGCAAAGCAACAGAGAAAACAACTTTTTCATAATTAACCTCTTTTCCAAATTTGCTAAAGAAATCCCCGCCGCTGTGCTGACAGTGGCGAGGACTATATTTTAGATAGAATAACGCAAAAAGTAAAATCGAAATTTGCACACGACTAAGGCGATTTCATCGAAAAAAACAATTATTTGGAAAACTGCGGATCAAGGACGGACAGCGCGTATGCCGCGTAGAGCGCCGCGCCGAGGGGGAGCATTTCCTCGTCGATGTCGAAATCGCCGCGGTGGTTGGAGATGCAGGTGTGTGGCTTTTGGGGGTTTGCCGTGCCGAGGTAGGCGTAAGCGCCCTTCGTTTGCAGCAGATACTCGGCGAAATCGTCCCCGCTGAGCGACAGCGCGCGGTTTGCCGTCATGGGGATGCCGAGCGCGTCGGCGACGCGCTCGACCTCCCCGCACACACCGGCGTCGTTCGTGAGCGGCGTGGCGAAGTCGTCCCATTCGACCTCTGCCGTGCCGCCGTAAAGGGCGGAGATGTGTGCGGCCGCGGCGTTGATCGTTTCGCGAAGGTGCGCGCGGCTCTCGGGCGAGAACATGCGCGTCGTGCCCTCGAGCACGGCGGTCTCGGCCACGGCGTTGTAGGCCGCGCCGGCGTTCAGCTTGCCCACGCCGATGAGCACCGGCTCGACCGGCGAGGTCATGCGCGTGACGATGGACTGGAGCGCGACGACGAGCTCGCTTGCGATATAGAGCGCGTCCACGCCGAGCTGCGGCGTGGAGACGTGCGCGCTTTTGCCGTGGATGCGGATGATAAAGTGGTCGACGCCCGCGTTGTTGGCCCCCGGCTTGATGCCGACGGTCCCCGCGAGAAGGTCGGACGCCGTGTGCAGCCCGAAGACGCGCTGTGCGCCATCCAGCATGCCCGCGGCGATGAGCGGCCTTGCGCCCTGACCGATCTCCTCGGCGGGCTGGAAGAGGAAGCGCACCTCGCCGCCAAAGTCCGCGCGGTGTGCGCTCAAAACCTTTGCCGCGCCGAGAAGACACGTCGTGTGCGCGTCGTGGCCGCAGGCGTGCATCATGCCCGGCGTTTGCGAGCGGTAGGGCACGTCGTTCGTCTCCTGAATGGGTAAGGCGTCGATATCCGCGCGCAGCACGACAAGGCCGCTTCCATTGCCGTTGCCGGTCAAATGGCCGACAACGGCGGTCTCGCCGACGCGCTCGTGCGGGATGCCGCACCTGTCAAGCTCGCGCTCGATGCGCGCGGCAGTGTGGTATTCGTGCAGGCCGAGCTCTGGGGTGCGGTGGAATTCCCGCCGCAGCGCGATGAGCTCGTCGCGAAGCTGCCGGCACTCTTCTCTCAGGGCGTTCATGGCGAATTTCCTTTCTTAACCCTTGGCAGGGATCTTTTCGCGCAGGGATTCGAGACGGTTCAGCGCATCGGTGAGCGTTTCGTCCTTCTTGGCGAAGTGCAGGCGGATGAGGTGGTTGACCGGCTCGCGGAAGAAGCTCGAGCCCGGCACCGCGCCCACGCCGACCTTGCTTGCAAGGTCCTCGCAGAATTGAAGATCGCTCTCGTAGCCGAACTCCGAGATGTCGAGCATCACGTAGTAAGCGCCCTCAGGGTCATTGTGGACGATCTTGAGGTCATCAAGGCCCTTTAAGAACAGGTCCTTTTTGTGCGTGTACTCGGCCTGCAGCGCGTCGTAGTAGTCCTGATCAAAGTTGAGGCCGGGGATGATGGCCTCCTGTAGGGGCGCCGCCGCGCCGACGGTGAGGAAGTCGTGGACCTTCTTCGCGCGGTCGATGATCTCCGGCGGGGCGATGATGTAGCCAAGGCGCCAGCCGGTGATGGAATAGGTCTTGGAAAGCGACGAGCAGGACAGCGTGCGCTCCCACATGTCGGGCAGCGTCGCAAAATAGGTGTGCTGGTGCGGGGCGTAAATGATGTGCTCGTAGACCTCGTCGGTGATGACGTAGACGTCATATTTCTTGGCAAGACCCGCGATGATCTCAAGCTCCTCGCGCGTGAAGACCTTGCCGCAGGGGTTCGAGGGGTTGCACAGCACGAGCGCCTTGGGGTGCTGGCGGAACGCGTCCTCGAGCACTTCGGGGTCAAACGTGAACGACGGCGGCGTGAGCGGCACATAGATGGGCACCGCGCCGGAGAGGATCGTGTCGGCACTGTAATTTTCGTAGAACGGGGAGAAGATGACGACCTTGTCGCCGGGATTGGCGACGGTCATCATTGCGGCCATCATGGCCTCGGTGCTGCCGCAGGTGACGACGATCTCACCGTTGGGGTCGATGTCGCGGCCCATGAAGTGGGACTGCTTCTTCGCCAGCGCCTCGCGGAAGTCCTGCGCGCCCCAGGTGATGGAGTATTGATGATAGTCCTCGTAGGCGACCTGAGAGAGGCGGTCGAGGATGGGCTTGGGCGGGTCGAAGTCGGGGAAGCCCTGGGAAAGATTCACCGCGCCGTACTGGTTGGAGATACGGGTCATGCGGCGGATGACGGAATCGGTAAAGCTCGCGGTGCGGTCAGAAAGTGCCTGCATTATTGTTTCCTCCTGTGAGATAAGATTTTCCGTTGTTCAAGATATGCTGCGGGTCGAGCGCCGTTTTGATGGCGTTCATGGCCTGTAAATTTTCCTTCGCCGTCTGGCGCAGGAAGTAGGGACGCTTCGATAGCCCGATGCCGTGCTCGCCGGAGGCGACGCCGCCGAGGCGATAGGCTTCGGCATAGGCCCTGTCCATGTTTTCGTGCAGCTCGCGCTGCCACGTTTCTTCATCCCGCTCGCCGCGCACGACGCACAGGTGCACATTGCCGTCGCCCGCATGGCCGAAGCTGACCATCTGCATGCCGCTCTGGGCTTCCAAGTCGTTGATGAAGCGGATGAAGTCCGCCGTGCGGCTGATGGGCACGACGATATCGACCGGCTCCTGCTCGGAAACGGCCTCCACGGCCTTGACAAGCGCACCGCGCACGCGCCAGATGTCAGCGCACTGCCGCGCGTCGGAGAGCTCGATAAAGTCGAGCGCGCCGTTTTGCAGCGCCAGAGAGCGCACGCGCGCGGCATTGGCCGTGACCTCTTCGCTTCTGCCGTCAAAGGTCAAGAGAATATAAGAGCCGGCGTCGGGGCGGGGATAAGAGACGCCGCAGAAGCGTTCGCCAAGCGCGACGACCTTGCGCTCCATGAATTCGACCGCCGTGGGGTTCGCGTTCGCGCGCAGGATGGTCAAAACGCTCTGGATGCCGGTTTTCAGGTCGGCATACGGCACAAGCACGCTGAGCGAGGCCTCGGGCTTGGGAACAAGGCGCAGCAGGCACTTTGTGATGACGGCGAGCGTACCCTCCGAGCCGATGAGAAGGTGCTTGAGCGAGAGCCCGCTCGCGTCCTTGACCTGCTTGCCGCCGACTTGCATCACCGTGCCGTCAGCGAGCACGACTTCGAGCCCGCGCACATAGTCGCGCGTGACGCCGTACTTCACCGCGCGCATGCCGCCGGCGTTCGTGCTGATGTTGCCGCCGATGCTCGAGGCCTTTTCGCCGGGATCGGGCGGGTAGAACAGCCCGCGCGCTTCGACATAGGCCTGCAAGTCCTGCAAGAGCATACCGGGCTCGACCGTGACGGTCATCGTGTCCTCGTCGAGCTCGAGCACGCGGTCCATGCGGGAAAGGTCGAGGATGATGCCGCCCTCGAGCGGCACGGTAGAGCCGACAAGATTCGTCCCCGCGCCGCGCGGCGTGACGGGAACGCGGTGCTCGTGCGCGTAGCGCAGGAGCGCGCTCACCTCCTCGGTGGATAAGGGAAAGGCGAGCGCCTCGGCGCTGCCGTGGACGCGGCCGAGCACGTCGCTCTGGTATTCTGCGGGAATGTCCGCGCCGGTGAGCAGGCGGTTTTCGTCTGCAATGATGCGCCGCAGCGCGGAAAGATCAAGTGCCATAATAAATTCCTCCCGGAAAGGCGTACCGCCGCCCGCGCTCCCTGCGTTGCGGGAGCGCGGCGGCGGTCAGATGGTGTTTACTGATTGATCAAGTCCTGATCCCAGCCTACTGCGATGAAGTAACCGCCGAAGGTGTTGTTGAACACGTCCTCCGTCGCGCTGGACTGGAAGGCTTCGACGACCTTCTCGTAGATGGCGGCGGTGTCGGGGTCTTCGACGTCAGCGGTGCGCGCGGCGATCAGATTCCAGTACTCCTCCACGTCGAGGACGCTGTCCTTGTAGATGGCCTCGTCGGTCTTGAGGCCAAAGTCGAGCGCGTAGTTGCCGTTCACGACCGCGGCGGCCACGTCGGGCAGGACGGAGGGGATGGTGTTGGCCTTGAGTTCTTCGATGGTGATGTTGACCTTGTAGCTCGTGATATCGTCAACGGTGGGGTTGAAGGCGGCGTTAGGGTCGAGCTCGATGAGACCCGCGGCTTCGAGCACCTTGAGCGCGCGGCCGCCGTTGGTCAGATCGTCGGGAATGGCGACGACGTCACCGTCTTTGAGCTCGTCAACGGAACTGACCTTCTGGGAGTAGAGGTTCAGCGGGATGATGAAGGTGTTGCCGATGTTCTGGATCGCATAGCCGTAGTTGTCGATCTCGTTCTGGAGATAAATGCGGTGCTGGAAGGCGTTGAGGTCGATGTCGCCGTTGGCGAGCGCGTTGTTCGGGGTCACGTAGTCCGAGAACTGCACGATCTCGAGGTCAATGCCCTCCTCGGCGAGCGCGGCCTTCGCGCTCGCCCACAGGTCGTCATAGATGCCGCCGACCACGCCGAGCTTGACGGTCACGGTCTCGCCGGTCTGATTGTCGGTGTTGGCATCGCTGTTGTCAGCGGAGTCGTCGGCCTTGGAGCCGCAGGCGGTCAGCGCGAGGGCGAGCGTGGCGGCTGCAAGGGCGAGGGCAAAGAACTTTTTGAGCTTCATGGAAATATCCTCCGTTAAAATAATTTTTTGTAATGGGGTGGGTAGGGACTGTATGGGGATCACGTTAATGCGTGTTCTTTTTGACGATGCGTCCGCCGACAAATTCGATGACGCAGACGATGAGCACAAGGACGAGCACGGTGACGTTCGTGATGTCGGCCATGTTGCGGTCGTGGCCGTAGCGGATGGCGAAGTCGCCGAGGCCGCCCGCGCCGGCGACGCCGGCCATGGCCGTGAGGTTTAAAAGACTCACGATCGTGATGGTCGTGCCGCGCGCGATGGCCGCGATGCTCTCCTTGAGATACACGCGGAAGATGATCTCAAGCGGGCTCGAGCCCATCGAGAGCGCCGCCTCGATAAGGCCGCCGTCGAGCTCGGCGAGCGCACTTTCGACCTGACGGGTGAAAAACGGCACTGAGCCGAACACCAGCGGCACGATCGCGCCGCGCACATAGAGCACCGTGCCGACCAGCGCGCGCGTGATGGGCATGACCCACGTCAGTAGGATGATAAACGGGATGGAGCGGAACAGGCTCACGAGCTTGTCGAGAATTTGGTAGACGACCTTGTTTTCCAAAATGCCGTTCGGCTTTGTCACCGTAAGCACCACGCCGAGCAGAAGCCCGAATACGAACGAGATGAGGCCCGACCAGAGCACCATGAGCATCGTGTCGCCGAGGGCCTTATAAAAGTCCGGCAGCTTGCTTGCAAGGTTCGGGGCAATGTTAACGATCAGCTCTTGCATCTTTGATGACCTCCACTCCGACATTTTTTTCGATCAGGTATTCGATCGCTTTCGTGATCTGCTTTCTCTCGCCGCTGATGATGGCGACCGTTCCGCCGATGGGAGAATCCTGCACGATGGTGATATCGGCGAAAATGATGTTGAGCGAGACGTTGAACATCTGCGACACGGCGGAGATGATCGGCTCGTTGACGTTGCGCTGAATATAGGACAGGCGGACGATGAGCTCGCCGGGCTGGAGACGCGTGACGGGGGAATCCTCGGCGATGAGCTCTTCGACCTTCTGAAGGTTCGAGGTCGTGTGGATGAAGCTCTTCGTGATGTCCTGCTTGGGCTCAGCGAAGACCGTGAAGACCTCGCCCTGCTCGACGACGCGGCCGTATTCCATGACGGCGACGCGGTCACAGATCTCCTTGACGACGGCCATCTCGTGCGTGATGAGCACGATCGTGATGCCGAGCGTTTCGTTGAGGTGCTTGAGAAGGTGCAGGATCGCCTTCGTTGTCTGCGGGTCGAGCGCGGAGGTCGCCTCGTCGCACAGAAGCACCTGTGGGTCGTTGGCAAGGGCGCGGGCGATGGCGACGCGCTGCTTCTGTCCGCCGGAGAGCTGGCTGGGGTAGGCGTCCGCCTTGTCGCCGATGCCGACGAGTTCCAAGAGCGTTGCGACCTTCTTCTTGCTCAGGCCGCTGCCCTTGAGCGGGTAGGCGACGTTTCCGGCCACCGTGCGCGACGGCATCAGGTTGAAGTGCTGGAAGATCATGCCGATCTTCTTGCGCGCCGCGCGCAGGTCCTTGGCAGAGAGCGCCGTCAAGTCCTGTCCCGCGACGAAGACGCTGCCGGAGCTTGGCCGCTCCAAAAGGTTGATGCATCGCACGAGCGTGGACTTGCCCGCGCCCGAGAAGCCGATGATCCCGAAGATCTCGCCCGAGCCGATGGAGAGCGACACGTCGCGCACGGCGTGCACGGCCTTTTCGCCCAAGCCGAAGTCCTTGGAAATGTTCTTGAGTTCGATCAAGTGAATTCCTCCTTTATCCCAAAAGCAAACAAAAAAGCGGGGAGCTCATGAGCTCCCCGCTTCAGGTCAAACGATGTTCGGGTGGCAAGACCCTTCTGCGCGCTTTCAATCAGCGGCGGCAATTTCGTTCCTGTGCGTATCGGGCAGGCAAATGAGCATGAGCAATCGTGGGCATCGGCATCGCCATGTCCATGTTCATGCACATTAACATTCGAGAAGTGTAAGAGAACATTTCGTCGAAATCCTTTCCGAAAATCATACTGAGGTTGTGGGTATCATAGCACCGTGAAAAGCACACGTCAACAGAAAATGCGGGAAAATTCGCAACTTAGTCACACTTGACTAAAGCGGAAGAATAAACATGCGGACAAAATCGGGTAATATTGCCAGCAAATTTGTCGCGCCGTTCAGTTTTGAAATGAAAAAAGAGGAACGGAAGCGGTCAGCTTCGTTCCTCTTTCGCTGATTGAATGCCGAAAAAGCGGCGGCCGTTTTCGTTCGTCAGGGCGATGATTTCATCTGTGCTCATGCCGCGAATTTCTGCGAATTTTGCCGCGATATGGAACACATTGCGCGAGTCGTTGCGCGTGCCGCGCACGGGAACGGGGGCCATGTAAGGGCTGTCCGTTTCGAGAAGCACCCTGTCAAGCGGGACGATCTTTGCGACCTCGACGGTCTTCTTCGCGTTCTTGTAGGTCAGCGGGCCGTCAAAGCCCAGGTACCAGCCGCGCTTTATAAGCTCCTGCGCGATCTCGACGCTGCCGGAAAAGCAATGGAACACGCCGCGCACCTGCGGAAACTCCTTCACGATGGCGAGGCAGTCAGCATGCGCGTCGCGGTCGTGCACGATGACGGGGAGACCTAATTCCCGCGCCAGCGCGAGCTGGTCGCGGAAAACCTCCTGCTGGAATTCCCGCGGCGGGTTTTGCTCCCAGTAGTAGTCGAGCCCGATCTCGCCGATGGCGACGACCTTCGGGTTCTTTGCCCATGCGCGCAGCGTGTCGAGGCTCTCGCGCGTGTAGGGCGCGCAGTTTTCCGGATGCCAGCCGACGGCGGCGTAGACGTGGGGATATTGTTCCGCGATTTCCACCGCGCGGCGCGAGGTATCCAAGTCGCAGCCCGGGTCGACGATCAGCCCCACGCCGTTTTCGGGCATGGAGGAGAGCAATGCCTCGCGGTCAGCGTCGAACGCCTCATCGTCGTAGTGGGCGTGGGTGTCAAAAATCAGATTCATTTCTTCTCCTGCTCAAAGATGAGGTCATATTCAAGGATCGCGCCATTCACCGACTGCGACACAGGCAGAAAGCCAACATAGCGCCAGCCTTCCTCCGCTGCACGGTCGATGATGTTCCGGTATTCGGGGTCAAGCGAAAATCCGCCAAGAATAGACGCATTGGCGGCGACTTTTACATGAAAGTATTCATACATGGCTCTTTTCTCCTTTACAGGCCCACAGGGGGCGGGTTTTCGCGCCCCAAGGGCGCGGGGATATGCCGCCTGCGGACGGCGAAACCACACCCCCCATTTTCTTTCCCGAGAAAGAAAACGGGCGGTGTGACCGTCCAAAAGAAAGGCGTTAGATTGGCAGTCTCAGGTTTGAATAAGCCTTTTGCCTCCGGAATGAGAATGCCTGCGCGCGGCGGAGCCGCGTTTAGCATTGCTATACGATTTGCCTCTGCTTCTACTATCCGCTGCCGCTCTGCCTATCTTGCGATAGTACAGCCTAATTCTCGTCTATCGAGGCACTTATCAATGCGGCGAGCGCAGCAATGCCGCATTCGGCAAGCAGTCTGCCGCCGAGAAAACGTCACTCGCGCCTCACGACAGTAAGGCGCGGCTGCGACCTGTCTCGACTCGCAGGGATTCATGGCGAAGCCATGTACACCGCACTTACATTGCGCAGCGCGTGCAGCTCTTCAAGCCCAAGACCGGCAATGCAAACCTTTCTCTCGGGGGATTTAAAGGGGGATACTCTCTTTCGAGAAAGAGAGTATCCCCCTTTTGTCCGTTCCCCACATCAGGTGGGGAAAACGAAAGGGGCTTACCCCTTTTGCTTTAGCAAAGCTTTGCTCCCGCAGGAATTTTATCATCCACCATAATAAGGTTGAGGACCTCCTCACCCTTCTCGGTGTGGACAGCAGAGAGCAGCATACCGCAGCTCTCAAGCCCCATCATCTTGCGCGGGGGCAGGTTGACGATGGCGACGAGCGTCTTGCCGACGAGCTCTTCGGGCTTGTACCACTTGTGGATGCCGGAGAGGATCTGGCGGTCGGTGCCGGTGCCGTCGTCGAGCGTGAAGCGCAGGAGCTTTTCGCTCTTCTTCACGGCCTCGCAGGCCTTGACCTTGACGGCGCGGAAGTCGGACTTGCAGAACGTGTCGAAGTCGACCTTTTCCTCGACCATCGGTTCGAACTCCATCGCGGGGAGGGCAGCCTTTTTCTGAGCCTCCTGAATGGCCTCGAGCTCTTCGAGCGCCCTCTGCGCGTCCACGCGCGGGAAGATGGCCTCGCCCTTGTGGACGGTGACGGTGGCGCTCAGGCTGCCCCACTTCGCGGCGCTGTCCCAATCGCGGCAGCACTCGCACGCGCCGATCTGCGCGAAGATCTTCTCGCAGGAATCGGGGATGAACGGGGTGAGCAGCACCGTGCAGATGCGGATGCTCTCGAGCAGGTTGTACATGACGGAAGCGAGGCGGGGCTTGTTTGCCTCGTCCTTGGCGAGCGCCCAGGGTGCGGTCTCGTCGATATACTTGTTGGCGCGCTGGATGCACTTGAAGATGAGCTCGAGCGCGTTTTGGAACTGGAACTTCTCCATCTCGGCTTCATACTTGCCGCGAAGCGCCGAGAGCTGAGAGATGAGCTCGTCGTCGAGCGCATCGGCCTGACGGCTTTCCGGCAGCGTGCCGCCAAAATATTTTTCGACCATGGCCGTCGTGCGGGAGACGAGGTTGCCGAGGTCGTTGGCGAGGTCGACATTGATGGTGTTGATGAGCAGTTCATTCGAGAAGTTGCCGTCCGAGCCGAACGGGAACGTGCGCAGCAGGAAGAAGCGCAGCGCGTCCACGCCGAAGCGCTCGGCGAGCACATACGGGTCAACGACGTTGCCCTTGGACTTACTCATCTTGCCGCCGTCCATGACGAGCCAGCCGTGGCCGTAGACGTGCTTGGGGAGCGGCATGCCCATACTCATGAGCATCGCGGGCCAGATAATGGAGTGGAAGCGGACGATCTCCTTGCCGACAAAATGCACGTCGGCGGGCCAATACTTGTCGTAATCGTCGTACTTCTCGTTCATAAAGCCGAGCGCCGTGCAGTAGTTGAAGAGCGCATCGACCCAGACGTAAACGACGTGACCGGGGTCAAAGTCCACGGGGATGCCCCAGGTGAAGCTCGTGCGGGAGACGCAGAGGTCTTCAAGGCCCGGCTTGATGAAGTTGTTGACCATCTCGTTGACGCGGGAGGCGGGCTGGAGGAAGTCGGTGTCCTCAAGGAGGTGCTGCACGCGGTCGGCGTACTTGCTCAGCTTGAAGAAGTAGGCCTCTTCCTCGGCGTCCTCGACCTCGCGGCCGCAGTCGGGGCACTTGCCGTCAACGAGCTGGCTCTCGGTCCAGAAGCTCTCGCAGGGCTTGCAGTACTTGCCCTTGTAGGTGCCCTTGTAGATGTCGCCGTTGTCGTGCATCTTCTTGAAGATCTTCTGGATGGCCTCGACATGGTAGTCATCCGTTGTGCGGATGAAGCGGTCGTTCGAAATATTCATGAGCTTCCACAGATCGAGGATGCCCTTTTCGCCGCAGACAATGTTGTCGACGAACTGCTGCGGGGTCACACCCGCGGCCTTGGCCTTATCTTCGATCTTCTGGCCGTGCTCGTCGGTGCCGGTCAGGAACATGACGTCATAGCCCGTCAGGCGCTTGTAGCGCGCCATCGCGTCGGTCGCCACGGTGCAGTAGGTGTGGCCGATGTGGAGCTTGTCGGAGGGGTAGTAGATGGGGGTCGTGATATAGAATTTCTTCTTGTCCATTGGTGTTTTCCTCTTTTCTGCCCGCGCCGAATGAAAGCGGGGCGTAATTATTTACAGTCTACCACCGAAAGGGCGGTATTTGCAAGGTTTTACAGAATTTTTCCCCAAAAGAAGAAAGCGCGGCGCTAAAAAGCACCGCACTTTTTCGATTTGAAAGAGTAGGATCGCCGCATTTGCCACCCCCAGGCGGCAAACAGGCAAAAAGCATCGCAGATTTTCGCGTCCGCAGGCGCGAAAGAAATAGAAGCGACGCAGACTTTGCGCCGCGCACGGCGCAAATGAATTTCAATCATTTTTTCTGACGACATGTGCGTCAGAAAAAATACTTCTTAGCCCGCAAACGTGCGCGCCTACGGCGCGTGCGCTGCAGCGGGCGGCAATTCCCCTCAAAAAAGCGGCTTTGCCGCTTTTTTGAAGTTATAGCGAGTCATCCTCGTCGATCCACTTTTGCACGGGCACGATATCAAACTCCTCCTCCGTCCGGCGGATCACCACCTCGTCGATGCCGGCGTTGATGATCATGCGGCGGCACATGGGACAGCTCGTCGCGTCGTGCAGCAGCTCGCCGCTGCGTGCGTCGCGGCCGACTAAATAGATTGTCGCGCCGACCATGTCGCGCCGCTGGGCGGAGATGATGGCGTTCGCCTCGGCGTGGACGCTGCGGCAGAGCTCGTAGCGCTCGCCGCGCGGGACCTTGAGCTGCTCGCGCGTGCAGTAGCCGAGGCCCACGCAGTTTTTGCGTCCGCGCGGCGCGCCGTTGTAGCCGGTGGAGATGATCTCATCGTTTTTGACGATGATCGCGCCGTAGACGCGGCGCAGGCACGTCGCGCGCTCGAGCACGGTCTGCGCAATGTCCAGATAGTAATTCCGCTTGCTGACACGCTCCATATCGAGTCCTCCTTGTATTGATGAAAAAAATATTACAAAATGCTATCAGAATTCATGCTTGCAGTGAGGGCAGCGGCCGTAGTCAAAGTCGATGACCGCGCCGCAGTCGGGACACTGCTTCTGCGGCAGTTCATCGGTTGAAGCTTCGGGCTGGAAAAATTCAAGCTTCCCGCACTTGGGGCAGGAATAGATGTTGATTTCCCTTCCACCCACGAGGGCGAAGGTCAGGTCCGAGATGATCAGATCGGGGCTGCGCTGAAGCTTTTCGCGCCCCAAAAAGCGCATCTTTGCGCCGCAGCGCAGGCAGTTGAGCTGATTTTCCATTTTATACTCCTTGCAAGTCAAAGATCGGCGTGTATTCCTCTTTGGCGCTCGAGAGCTCCTGACAAAAGCCGTCGGTCAGGCCGCAGTCGCGCATGTACTGCACCGCCGTGCGGTACTCGCGCTCATTTAAGCGCCGCGCGAGCGCGCCGGTCGAACCGGGCTGCGGCGTATACTGGCTCATGAGCGAAAAGAGCACGGTCTTTGGCGGGAAGTGGGACGAAACATAGTCGATGACGCGCTTGGTGTTTTCCATCTGCCCCGGCAGGACGAGGTGGCGCAGGATGACGCCGGACTTCATCAGCCCGTCTTCGCCGATCTGATACGCCCCGACCTGACGCACCATCTCGTCGATGGCCGCGGCGGCAACTTCAAAGTAGTCCGGCGCGGCGGAAAGCTCGCGCGCGGGGCGTTCCATGGCGTATTTTAAGTCGGGCAGATAGATCTGCACCTTACCCTCAAGCGTTTTGAGGGTTTCGACGCGCTCATAGCCGCTGCTGTTCCACACAACGGGGACGGGAAGCGGCTGATCCAGCGCTTCGAGCACCCACGGCGTAAAGTGCGTGGGCGTGACAAGATCGATGCAGTGCGCGCCCTGCGAAACGAGGCCTTCCATGATCTCGCGCAGATGTGCCGGCGAAATGACCTTGCCGAAATTCTCGTGGCTGATGCGCCCGTTCTGGCAGAACGCGCAGCCCAAATTGCAGCCGGAGAAGAAGATGCAGCCCGCGCCGTTCGTGCCGCTGAGCACGGGCTCTTCCCAGAGGTGCAGCATCGCGCGCGCGACGACTAAGCCCGCAGGCATGCGGCAGACGCCGCCCGCTTTCTCCGCCGTGCGCTCAGCATTGCAGCGGCGGGGGCAAATTTCACAGCGCATCAGTCGCCCGTGCCCTGACCGTTGAAGTCGGGGCCGAGGTCGCCGAGCATCCAGTGCTTGCGGCACAGGCCGATGTACTGGTCGTTCGCGCCGATGACAACCTGCGCACCCTGCTTGACGACATGGCCCTGCGCGTCAAAGCGCGCGTTGAACGCGGCCTTTTTGCCGCACCAGCAGATGGTCTTGACCTCTTCTAACTTGTCGGCCATGACAAGCAGCTCGTAGCTGCCGGGGAAAAGGTCGCCCTTGAAGTCGGCGCGCAGCCCGTAGCAGAGGACGGGGATGCCGCAGTCGTCGACGAGATGGACGAGGTATAAGACCTCCTCCTTTGTCAAAAACTGCGCCTCATCGACGATGATGCAGGCGTTCTTCTTGAGCTCCTCCTCGTCCATCTGCCGCATCTCATGGAAGTAGACGCAGGGGTATTCAAGCCCGATGCGCGAGTGCACCATGTGGTCGCCGTCGCGCGTGTCGAGCTGGGGCTTGCAGAGGAGCGTCTTCTGCCCGCGCTCTTCGTAGTTGAAGCGCGCCATCAGCGCGTTGGCCGTCTTGCTCGAGCCCATCGCGCCGTATTTGAAGTAAAGCTGTGCCATGGTCGTTGTTCTCCCTCTCTTATTGCAGCCGCGCGCGAACGAGCGCGGCAAATTTCTTGAATGCGGTGGGGATGGCGGCGGCGTCGAACGCCGCGGCGTCCGCCCAGAATAGATCGTCGTTTTCGCCCGTCACGTCGGCGAAGTAGCCCTTCATATCCCACTCGATGTGGGTGAAGATGTGCTTCGCGCTGCCCGCGGGCTCGATGGACTTTGCCGAAAGCCCCATCTGCGCAAGCGCAAGCGAAACGCCTGCCTCGTCGAGGTTCCCCAAAACGCTCGGGAATTCCCAGAGTGAGGCGAGAAGCCCCGTGTCCGCGCGCTTTCGCAGCGCGGCCTTGCCGTTTTGAAAGAGCAGCAGCACGGTGCGCTCTTCGATCTTGCGCGCCTTTTTCTTCGCGCGCACGGGAAGAATCTCGGTGAGGCCGTTTTTGTACGCCTCGCACATCATTCGCGCGGGGCAGATCTCGCACTTCGGCGCGCCGTTCGGCAGGCACACCGTCGCGCCGAGGTCCATCATCGCCTGATTGTACGCGCCGGGGCGATGTAAGTCGATGGCGTCGTTGAGATGCGCGGTGAATTGCTTTCGTACCCTCGCGTCCATGATGTCATCGGCGCAGCCGCTGACGCGCGCGGCGACGCGCAGCAGATTCCCGTCCACCGCGGCGACTGGCTCGCCGAAGTTGATCGAGGCGATGGCGGCGGCGGTGTAGTCGCCGATGCCGGGGAGTGTTTTGAGACTTGCACAAGTGCGCGGCAACTCGCCGCCAAAGTCCGAGACGATGACCTTTGCAGCCTTTTGCAGATTCCGCGCCCGCGAGTAGTAGCCAAGCCCCTCCCAGAGCTTCAAGAGCCGTTCCTCCGGCACGGTGGCTAACGCCGCGGTGTCGGGCAGCTCTGCCATAAAGCGCTCGAAGTACGGAATGACGGCACTCACGCGCGTCTGCTGGAGCATGATCTCCGAGACCCACGTGCGGTACGGCGTGACGACGCTGCGCCATGGCAGCGTGCGGCCGTTTAAGTCATACCACGCGAGCAGCGGCGCGGTCAGAGCATTTAAGTTTTCCCAATGTTCTGTCATCATATCATTTGTTGAAGCGCGCGGCGAAGCCGCAGCGGCGGCAGAGTTCTTCGGCGGGCTTCCGCCGGGAGAAGCCCTCGCGCAGAGCACACGCACGCGGGGAGGTCAGAATTTCGTCAAGCGGCTGGGTGAAGAGGTTCCCCAGCGCCATGTCGCCCTCGTGATCGAGGCAGCAGGGGACGACGGTGCCGTCGACAAGGACACCGAGCTGGTCGCGCAGGCCGTAGCAGAACTGCGCACCGGATTCGTTGGCGCTCAGGTCGGGCCAGTCGAACTTGCCCGCGCGCTCCAAATACAGGTGGTCGCGCAGAAAAAAGCTGCCGTTTCGCATCTCGGGCCAGTTATCGCCTGTGCGGGAGCGCAGAAAGTCGAGAATTTCGCCGTTGCGCGCGTCCGCGCCGCCGTCGTTCCAGAGGCGCAGCGCTACGATGACGCGTTTTTTCGCGGCCTTTTCAGCAAAGTTCCAGACCTGTGTCAGGTAAGAAAGCTCCTGCTCGACCGCGCCGTCGTTGCCCTCAAAACTGTGGAGCGAGACGCTAATCTTGTGCAGGCTTTCGGCGGCAAGCAGCTCGTCGGAACGCTTTTGGAGCAGCGTGCCGTTCGTCGTGATGCAGATCTTCATATCCCGCGCTTTGGCGAGGGCGAAGAGCGTCGTAAGCTCAGGGTGCAGCAGCGGCTCGCCCATCACGTGCAGATAGACGTACTGCACATACCCCTCGAGCCGCGAGAGGATAAGGTCGAATTCCTGCGCGCTCATCGTGCGCGGCGCGCGCTTTGTCTTGGGACAGAAGGAGCAGGCGAGGTTGCAGCGGTTCGTGATCTCGACGTAGGCTTTTTTCAGCATCGCGCGGCTCCTTTCGTGAAGTCAGGGGATAGATTCAAATATTTTACCATATCCGCGCGATTTTGCAAAGCCTTTTCCCCTTGCGCCGCGCCGCGGCGTCTGCTATAATCCTACAGGCAAACTTCCATCCTCCGCAGCGAAAGGAGAAACCGCATGACCGTCACGTTTATCGCCCACAGCGCGTATCTTGTCGAGTGGGACAAGTTCTACACGCTCTTTGACTACACCTACGAGCCCGACTACACGGGCGAGCTGCCGGAATTAAACCCCGAAAAGCCGCTGCTCGTCTTCGCGAGCCACAGCCACGAGGACCACTTCGACGCCAAGGTGTTCACACTTTTGGAAAAATATCCCGACACGCGCTTTTTCGTCTCGCGCGATACGCGCCTCACCGAGCGCAAGCGGCAATGGCTGAACATCTCCGACGAGGCCTTTGCCCGCACGACCGTCCTGCGGCCCGACAGCATCCTGCTCACCGACGTCGCGGGCGAGGATTTAAGCATCCGCGCCATCAAGTCGACGGACATCGGCAACGCCTACCTTCTGCGCTGCGAGGGGAAGATGGTCTACCACGGGGGCGATCTCAACTGGTGGAACTGGGAGAGCGAGGGCAAGGCTTACTGCAACAACATGACCGTCCACTACCATGCGGCCATTGAAAAGCTCGCCTCCGCCGTGCGCAACGAGGCGACGGACAACAACATCGCGCCCGAGATCACGGCGGCGATGGCGCCGCTTGACCCGCGCCTTGGTGAAGGCAGCGAGGGCCTCGGCATCGAGTATCTGCTGAAGAATGTGACGGTGCAGCACATCTTCCCGATGCACATGTGGAAAAAGTATGAGGTCATCGACCGCTACATCGCCGCGCACCCGGACGAAAGGGGCATCATCGCGCGCATCACGCGCGACGGTCAGCAATTCGAGATTTGAAAATAAAAAGGAAAGCGCCTTCCGCATCGCGGAAGGCGCTTTCCCGTTCGAAGGGGATTTGTGGAGAAAAAACACTGACGTATTTTTTACTGGCTCACTGCCGTGAGAGGCATTTTGAGGATCTGACCGACGAAAATGACCGAGGGGGACTTGACGGTGTCCTTATTCAGGTCATAGATCTCAGTCCAGCGGTTGCCATTGCCGAGCTGCTTGCTGGCGATCTTCCACAGACTGTCGCCGGAGACGACGGTGTAGGTATCGCTGTTCGCAGGCTGGGAGGGCTTCTCAGCGGGCTTTTCGGGCTGCGCGGGCTGCGCGGGCTGCGCGGGCTGCGCGGGCTGCGCGGGCTGGGTGGGCTCGGCGGAGGTGCCGTTGCTCACGAGCGTGGTGCGCGGGTCATTGCCGGTGTAGCGGTACATGGGGAAGTTCTTGCTGTCCTTATCGTAGTCGATCTGCTTGTACTGGTAGAGGGAGCCGTCGTAGCCGTTGGAGTCGGTGACGTCGGGCTCGCAAAGCATGGCGATGACGTTGCCGGCGACCTGATCCATCGGGAAGACATAAGCGCCGCTGGCGAAGGTCACGTCGGCCGCGTCGCGGAGACCGGCCTCAATGCCCTTGGCCTTGTCGTTCTCCATGTACTCGCCGATGTAGTAGTACTGCTGGAGGGAAGCGGTCGTACCGGCATTCAGCTTGTAGTACTCCGCGCCCTGGTTATCCATGATGTAGAGGATCTTTTCGATGTTGGCCGCGTCGGCGGGGATGACGTAGGCGGTCGGACGGGTGCGGCCGCGGGTGATGGTGTCGTTCAGGGACAGGGCGGTCGCCTTACCGGCCTTCTCCGTGCCATCCATCGTGTACTGGACGCGCGTCGCGGTGTAGTCGGTCAGGGTGTTGCCGGACTTGGTCTGATAGAGGGCGATGATGTCGCTCTCATCGTAGGTCTTGCCCTTGGCAATGACATCGGCGCGGGCGGCGGCGACGGTTTTGACGATCTCATCGGCGTGCTCGGCAGTGTACTTGATGTAAGAGGTCGCGGCGGTCTCCTGCGAGAAGACGCGGCGCTCGAAGTTCTGGCGGCCGGCGCCAATGCCGCGGGTCTCGATCAGGAAGGAAAGCGCGTTGTAGAGGCCGAAGTAAGCGCGGCCGATGGGGTTATTGACGGTCGTGCCGTAGTGATAGACGCGAAGGCCGGCGTTCTCGGCGTCGGCAAAGGCATGCTTGGCCATGTCAAGACCGATCTTGGTCACGGCGGGATCGTCGTTCAGGCTGGTGGCGGGGGTGGTCTCAAGGTCGTCGGCATTGTTCATCATGCCGTTCTTGGCGCCGTAGAACGTGAACTCATGCGTGTCGATAACGACCTCGCTCATGAACAGACGGTAGGCGGTGTGGAGCTGGGCAAGCTCGGCGGCCTTGAGGGACATGTGGTCGCGGTTCATATCAAAGCCGTCGTAGGTCGCGCGGCTGAAGAGGTAGGAACCGTCAGGATTGATGCGGGGAACGATGACGATGTTGACCTTGTCGAGCAGCGCCTTGTAGGCGGGATCGTTGACAAAGTTGTCGATCATCACAAGCGCGCCTTCACCGGCGGCGGGCTCATTGGGGTGGATCTGGGCCTGGTACCAGATGTTGACCTTGCCGTTGCTCTTGACGATCTTGGCGGCCTCGGCGAGCGTGGCGTTCGCGGGGATCTCGGAGGTGGTGAAGAGTGCCAGGGGGAGGTCATACTTGTAGTTCGGGGTCGTACCGGCGGAGTAGAGGTGCATAACGTCGGAGGACTTGTCCATCTTCTGCAGGAAAGCCATCATCTGGTCCTGAGAGGTGAACTCGTTGGCGGCGTGCTTGCCGTCGAAGGCGGGCGTCGTGTAGCCCTGCGGAGCGACGGTGAAAGAAGCGTTGATCTCCTCCGGCCAGAAGATGAGCATGCTGTCGCGGGCATCCATTTTGTAAGAATCGGGGGCCTTTTCGGGCTTGATGGTCGGCTCG
>OBAM01000423.1_pt1 | contig 39592 bp, 35 predicted proteins | sample 1517751 | NCBI WGS metagenome assembly OBAM01 (sample SAMN04571703, study PRJEB22368) | human gut metagenome | biome: human gut; material: stool | host: Homo sapiens | place: Luxembourg | collected 2012-10-18
GGACTTTCCTCGTCTGTACCCTTTCGTCTGTACAGCCGCGATCACCTGGCCTGCTCGCACGAATGCTATTCTAACACGAATCCCGCTTTAAGTAAAGTACTATAAATAAGTAAATTGAAAAATTATAACCGGCTGCTTTACTTAACCTTTACAGTCACTCTTTTATATACACCATTGCTGGCAAGAATATATATGCTGCAGCTTCCCTTCGCCTTTGCCCGGATCACCCCGTTTTGGCTTACCGTTGCAACTTTGCTGTCGGTAGTGTAATAGCGGTAGGAACTTGGGTGGGAAAGCAGTTTCTTTTTACGGTTCTCACTTGTAAGCTGACACTTCAGCCTGAAGGTTTTGCCCGGTTTCAGGATAACTGTGGTCCTGTTTACTTTAATCGAAAAAGCATTTGTTGTACGTGCCTTTTTCATGGCAACATGCACTTCATTGGATTTGGCAATGTAGATTTTTCTGCCTTTCACCATTTTATAAGCAGCAACAAAATACTTATACTCACGGTTCGACTTCAGATTCTTATGTGTCATGGAAAGCTTTCCATTTTTAACCGTTCCGGCCTTTTTATAATTTATGCTTCCGTCACAGTAGCACCAGAAAACATCATAACCGGCTGCACCAGGATACTTTCTCCAGGAAACGACAATGCTGTTCTTCTGTGCCTTGCCCGCTGCAAAAAATACCGGAAGTTTCAGACGATAAACGTCCTTCCCGCTCAGTTTGGACTGATCGGCCTGCTCGATCGTGAAGATACCTTTCCTGAAAGTAATCCTGTAATTTGGATTAGAACCGGAAGCCTGGGAAACTGTGATCGGATAGATTCCCACCTTTTCACCGGCTTTTCGTTTTACTGTGATTCCTGATAAAGTGTCTTTTCCCACCAGGCCTTTCGCCGTATAAGTAAGGACAGGATCTGCTTTACCGACAATTTTATTCTTATTGTCAGCAGTTACCGTGATATTTTTCGGAGCGACCGTTATGATCACTTCTCTGGAAACAGCGAGATAATTCTGGCTCTCATCCATGGAAACTGTGATCTTCGCTGTTCCTGCATCTCCGATAGTCACTGTTCCGTCCTCGCTTACTGTGGCAACTTCCTTGTTATTGCTTATGAACTGAATATCAGATTCTGTATCTCCTGCTTTTGCTGTAATCTTAAACGCCGGATCTCCATAAGTCACCTTATAGGAAAGCTTATCTACAACAAGACTGTGACCGAGCTTTCTGACCGTCATGGTGACTTCTTTCTGCGCTGCTGTATAGTTTGCAGTCTCTGCAAGAGAAACGGTCAGCGTTGCCGTGCCGGTTCCCACGATCGTTACCATGCCGTTTTCGTCCACTGCTGCAACCTTGTCGTCGCTGCTTGCATAAGTTTTCAGTCCATCACCCTTATTGCTTACATTCAGCCTGAAAGTCTCTTCTCCATAATCCTTATCTGTGACCTCAGATACGCTGAGTGCCGGATCTGCCTTTGCTACGACAAATTCAGCGGATGAACCTTCTGGTTTCAGGCTGTAATTCTTGTCTTTGATCGTTGCTGTCACGGCATAAGTTCCTGCGAGAGACGGTACTTCCGTTCCATTTACCTCGGTTCCGTCGTTTGCTTTGCCTGCATAAGTCAAAATGATCTCCGGATCATCCTCTCCCACCAGACCGTTCAGAACTGCAGTCGCAGGAGTGATCGTTCCTTCATATGTTCCGCCATTTGGTGTAATCTTTGCACTGATCTCTTTCGGAGCAACCGTCACGGTCACTTCTTTCTGATCCGCAGTATAGTTTGCACTCTGTGCAAGGGAAACGGTCAGGGTTGCGGTGCCGGCTCCAACGATCGTTACCACACCGTTTTTGTCCACCGTCACAACTTTATTGTTGCTGCTTGCATAAGTTTTCACGCCATCGCCTTTGTTGCTCACTTCCAGCTTAAAGGCTTCTTCTCCATATTTTTTGTCTTTGACTGCAGATACGCTGAGTGCCGAATCTGCCTTTGCTACAATAAACGCTGCGGAAGCACCCTCTGGTTTCAGGCTGTAATTCTTATCTTTGATCGTTGCTGTCACGGTATAGATTCCTGCAAGAGACGGTACTTCTGTTCCATTTATCTCTGTTCCGTCGTTTGCCCTGCCTGTGTATGTCAGGGTGATTTCCGGGTTATCTTTTCCCACCAGTCCGTTCAGAACTGCGGTCGCAGGAGTGATCGTTCCTCCATATATTCCACCGTTCGGTGTGATCTTTGCACTGATCTCTTTCGGAGCAACCGTTATGGTGACTTCTTTCTGATCTGCTGTATAGTTTGCAGTCTCTGCAAGGGAAACGGTCAGGGTTGCGGTGCCGGCTCCAACGATCGTTACCACACCGTTTTTGTCCACCGTCACAACTTTATTGTTGCTGCTTGCATAAGTTTTCACGCCATCGCCTTTGTTGCTCACTTCCAGCTTAAAGGCTTCTTCTCCATATTTTTTGTCTTTGACTGCAGATACGCTGAGTGCCGAATCTGCCTTTGCTACAATAAACGCTGCGGAAGCACCCTCTGGTTTCAGGCTGTAATTCTTATCTTTGATCGTTGCTGTCACGGTATAGATTCCTGCAAGAGATGGCACCTTCGTTCCATTTACCTCTGTTCCGTCGTTTGCCCTGCCTGTGTATGTCAGAGTAATCTCCGGGTTATCTTTTCCCACCAGTCCGTCCAGAGCTGCCACTGCCGGGACAATGATTTCTCCATAGATCCCGCCGTTCGGTGCAATCTTCGCACTGATCTCTTTCGGAACAACCATCACTGTCACCTCTCTGGAAACTGCGAGGTAATTCTGGCTCTCATCCATGGAAACTGTGATCTTCGCTGTTCCTGCATTTCCGATGTTTACAGTTCCATCTTTGCTTACTGTAGCAACCTCTTTATTATCACTTGCAAACTGGATACCGGATTCTTTGTCTCCTGCCTTCGCTGTGATCTTAAATGCCGGATCTCCATAAGTTACCCTGTAAGAAATCTTATCTACCACAAGGCTGTGTTCGATCTTTCCGACAGCTACGGTGACTTCTTTCTGATCTGCTGTATAGTTTGCACTCTCTGCAAGGGAAACGGTCAGGGTTGCGGTACCGGTTCCAATGATCGTTACCACACCGTTTTTGTCCACTGTCACAACCTTGTCGTCACTGCTTGCGTAAGATTTCACGCCATCGCCTTTGTTGCTCACTTCCAGTTTAAAGGCTTCTTCCCCTTATTTTTTGTCTTTGACTGCGGATACACTCAACTGTGGATCTGCTCTCTTTATTGTAAATTCAGCAGAGCTGCCGTCTTCTTTCAGACTGTAATTGCTGTCTTTGACGGAAGCAGTCACTGTGTAGGTTCCGGCTTTGGACGGCACTTTTCCGTCTGCTGCGGTACCATCGTTTGCTTTGCCTGCATAAGTCAGAATGATCTCCGGATCATCCTCTCCCACCAGTCCGTCCAGAACTGCGGTCGCAGGAGTGATCGTTCCTTCATATATCCCGCCGTTTGGTGTGATCTTAACTGTGATCTCTTTCGGGCTGATATCTGCCGTGGTACTTGTCTGCTGCCCGTTATCTGCCAGGATATAATCCCCTGCCGATCCGCCGCCCAGCACAGGCTTTGTGATCGTAACAGTTTTCTCTTTGGCTGCATTGCTGTCTGCAAAAGTACCTTCTGCACTTACTGTAAGGCTGTCACCTTTCACTGCTCCTGCAAACACGGCTTTGCTGTAATCCAGTTCCGCATCCGCTGTTCCGTCATAGTACCTTACCTTTTGCAGTGATTCCGGAGACTACAACTTCCCGCTGCCGGATCGTATAAGCCTTCGTATCGGAAGCAGCGGTAAAATCACCATTTTCGGATACACTGACCCTGACTTCATAAGTTCCTGCGTGTATCGGGGCTTCTGTCTGCCAGGTTCCATTTACGTTGTATTCAACTTTGATATTGGCATCGCTGTTTGTTGTATATGCCAGATCTGCCGGCTGTCCGTCGTATTCCTTATCCAGCGTACCTGTGATTTTTACATTTGCTGTCTGACGGCTGACATTTACTGCGATCTGACTGTCGGCAGGTTTGTCACCGCCTTTGTATTCTGTCACACCCTGCGGATGATATGCAACTGTCAGTTTATAAGTGCCTGCTTCCAGAGTATCCAGATACTCTCCGCTGAATGTGATCCTGTCTTCGGAAACTGTATAATCCTTTCCCTCTGTCAGAGTGGTTTCTCCGTTTCTTACAGACGCTACGGTGTTTCCATTCAATTTCACTTTCGCGTCCACAGAAGCTTTGGTTGTTCTTGTGTAGTCGATGGAAGAATCCACAACTACAGAGTCTTTAAATACAACTACCCCATCAGAATTGACGATCGTCTGGTTTCCTGCCTTGTCTGTAACACGGGCATAGACCACATACCTGCCGCCTTCTGTCAGGGAAAGTTTCTCCTCTGCATTCCATGGAAGCCATGTGCCGTTTGCATCATAGGATTCCTCCGCACTGACCGCCTGGTATTCTACAGAAGCAATTCCACTGGCACTATCTGCACCTGTGATGTCAACAGAAACATTATCCTTGAACCAGTAACCATAAGTAATATCCTTCAGGGAACTGTCAAATGTATTTTCCCCGATCCGGATACTGCCTGACGGCATTCCGGTGTCAATTTTGAAGGTTACTGTTTTTTTATCGGTAACGGCACCTGTTGCAGTCTCTTTCAGATAATATCCTGCAGGCTGTTCTCCCTGATCCGTGTAATCCCCAAGCGAATCCTTCCAGTCTGTTTTGTCCGTCGATATCTGGTATCCACTGTCCGGTACAAGTTTCACAGGACTTATGTACCAGTCATTGTTACCTTTCGTTCCGAAAACCTGTGCAGCCGCTAAAGTCTGCAGATAACTGATGCTCCAGTTCCTGGAAACACCCGTGGCACCGGTAAGTGTATAGTTATCATTTCCAAGATCTGTTACCGTTGCAGTATAGCTGTCACCTGCTTCTGTCTGTGTATTGCCTTCATAGGCAATTGCAAAAGAATCGCCCTCCAGTGCATTCGCAACCGTCGCCGATACGCTCTGCTCACTTCCCGTATAAATCAGATCTGTTTTCGACCAGGTTAAGTCTGCCGGAAGTGGTGCGATCGTGAAGGGAGTTTCCGCTTCTGCCCCTGCATAGTCTCCATTCTCCGGCACAGCCACTTTCACATAGTAAGTACCTGCATTCTTTGGTACTCCTCCATTTGTGGCTGCACCATCTGCTGCGGTCGTCATATCTGTACAGCTGCCATCTGTGTAGTACGTACAGGTAAAACCGGAGGCATCATAGGAATCTGTAATGTCACTTTCACCTGACTTAACTGTTATGCTTGGTGTGTTCGCCTTCTGTCCATAGGTCCAGCCATCCATGGTCACTGTCGGATCAATTTCCATTTTTTTAATCTCAAAATCAGCACATATGGTCTGACCACCAAGCGTGACTTTTACCGTATATTGTCCTAAATTTACCGGTGCAGCTCCCTCACTCGCAGCACCGCTGTTGCTGCTGTTGGTCTTCGTGCCGTCTTTCAGATAGTATACGATACTCGCTTCATCACCTGTCTGACAGGTAATGTCATTTGTCACAGTCGCTCCGGTATAAGTATTGCCGGAATAATATGCATCGGCTGCTGCCAGGGTTAAATCTAATTTACCGGGATTAAATTCACAATCTGTCTTCGCCGTACATGTTGCAATGATTTTATCAGCACTTGTTGAATAACTCCATGAATGAACATGATCACTTGCATACAGATACTTTTCAGTTGTATCATAATTTACTGAATGAGGATCACCATATGCATCCTCATAAGTAATCCTTGTGCGCATCTCCGGAGATGTTCCTGGCATTGTAATTATATATGGGTATTCAACACGATCAACTTGATAAATACTTGCAGTTCCTTTGAAGTCATCTTGTATGATAAGTTGTTTTTCGCTGTTTCCTACCAACAAAATTTCGTTACTATTATTTTCAAAGGTTACATTTCCAATCGTAATTGATGTATTTTTATAAGAACCATGGACTGCCTCAAAAAAATTTGAGATTTTTCCGCCAACAACTTTAATGTTTGGTGCCTCTATTCCGGTAGAACCTTTTTCCTCTGACGATGTAATGGTTCCGCCATACATATTGACAGTTCCTCTCCAAATACAAGGCAGTTCCTTGGCACCTCTATTATCCAATATCGTTCCATCCTGAATATTTATCGTTCCATCAAGATCGAGATTGGAGCAAAAATTCCGTACAATCATTCCATTTCCATATTTTTCAGAATCAGTTACATTAAATTTAACATACTTAAGGTTGACAACTCCTCCGTTTTCAATTATGGGAACTTCCCCTTTCGTTAAAGCCTCATAAGTACCACCCTCAAAAGTAACTGTTGCATCTTTATTTTTATTGATCAGAAAAATATTATTATCAACATTCACTGTATACTTATTAATAATCGTTAACTCTTTACAAGCATTTTCTATACTAATAAAACAGCCCTTATCATACCCTGGCATACTAATTTTTCCAGCAATCTCCAGAGTAACTTTCTCTGTAGTGTCAATAATAATGACTCCACTCTTACTAGGCTGATATGTTCCGCCCTGTACCGTATACGTTCCTCCAGAAGTGATTGTTACCTCTCCCGTCCCCGGTGAAATCGTATTCGCAGCCGCTGTTCCCACTGCCATCTCACTGCCGCTGCTAAAAAGAGCAACTCCATCCGTAAAGTCTTCCTCCACTTCCACGGCATCCTCAGTATCATCTTCATCCTGGGATTCTGAAAGATCCTGGATCTCCACTTCTCCACTTTCCTCAACATCCTCTGTCTCAGGTTCTTCTGCAGGTTCTTCTGCAGCTTCAAAGATCACATCCTCATTGTCTTCGCCGTCTTCGAATTCCTGCATTTCCACATCAGCCGCCCAGATAAGGGATTCCGGTACCACAGATGTGATCAGCACTGTTCCGGTCAGGATCGCTGAAAGCAGTTTCCGGCTCTTTTTCGCTAATTCGTTTTTCTTCATTTTGTTCCTCCTTCCACATTTTATATTTTATGAAAATATTATACTTTACAGAACAAAATTAAGTAATGCCCATTAGAAGCCAAAAAAGTGCCTTTTTTTCTGAAAAAAATATTACGGCGGTCGCAATTGACCGCCGTATGTATCTTTGCCTGTTATTTATTTACAAAGGGTTTCAGCTCTTCGCGCTTTTCCACACCCAGTGTCTGAAAAATGCGGGAGAGATAATGTTTGATCGTATTGACTGACATGGACAGATGGTCTGCGATCTCCCGGTTGGTCCAGCCTTTGCTTGCAAGCATGGCTATGGAAAATTCCATAGGTGTCAGCTTATCTGTAACAGAGCTCTGGAGCTGTGGATTATGAATATCCATCCAGCCGCGGCTGAAAGCAATAACTGCCTGTGAAAGCCGTTTGTAATTTTCCGGTTCTGTTGGTTTGATACAGGCTTCGATCTGGCCAAGCATCAGTCCGTGGTGCTCGATGAACGGCTCCAGAAATCCATCCGGTTTCGCCATGTTCCATGCTTTCAGCAGGATTTCCCTGGCTTCCTCGTGTTTCTTCTGGTTATTCAGGCACATGATGATCACGCAGTAGAGATATTCCATGGCAATGGGATAACAGCCATCAAGCATCAGAAAAACTGACTGACATAATCCCAGTGCCCGCTCATATTCTTCATTCAGATAAGCATTGTGTGCGAGGATATAGATTGCATAAGCACGAATACCCGCCGGCAGATACGGCAGAAAATCCTTGAGAGGTGGAAGTCCGTCTGCCGGAAGATGCATCAGAACCGTTGCCAGATAGCCGGCAAAAACACAGGAAGCCATAACTTCTTCTGATGCAGAGTTTTCTTCTGCAAGACGAAGGCATTCCTGGATGTTTCGAAATCCCATCCTGGAAGCAGATGGATTTCCCAGCGTAAGATTGGAAAAAGAATACAAAAGTCCTGCGGACAGGCGCAGGCAGAGATCTTTGTCCTGCAGATAAAGCTCCGCAATGTTTCTGCATTCCTGCGCACGTCCTGAAAAATAATATAACTCCGCCTGTGCGATCTGCCGTTGATCCGGATCCTGAAAAGCATCCACAGTAGCCTGTGCCTGTCCGGGAGCAAAGGAACTGTTTATCAAAGGCATAAGATGAGCGGAAAAAGAATCATACATCAAAACAGCTCCCCCCTACAAACTCCCGAAGAAGAGAATTCCGTGGGATATCGTCACTCGGTACTGCGACAAAATAGTCAAAGAATTTGAGAAGGCGCTTCGCCTCGATATATTCCGGCTCGTCCTTGCCGATCCCGAACAGAAGCGGCTCTGCATAAAGCTTCAGGCAGGCCAGTTCATAGACAAGTGCGGAGTTGAACATCACATCTGCCTCTTCCTGATACGGGAAGATGTTTGCTTCCTCTCCTCTTCTTACCGACGGCCATCTGGCGATCGTGTCCTTTGCACTCGTTCCGCGCGTTCTCGCATCACGCACAATCCTTCGGATCAGTCTGCCATCCGTGGTCGGGATACGGTTGTGTTTGTCGATATTCAGCTGTGTCAGTGCACTGATATAGATTTTGAATTTACTTTCTTTTGGAAGGGAATGACTCAGCTTGTCGTTAAGTCCGTGGATTCCCTCGATAACGAGGACATCCTCTTTTCCAAGCTTAAGGAAATCTCCCCGATATTCTCTGTGGCCTGTCACAAAGTTAAATACCGGCAGTTCGATGCGTTCTCCACGAAGAAGTGCCAGCATATCTTCGTTGAATTTCTCCACGTCCAGTGCTTCCAGGCATTCATAATTTCTCTCACCGTATTCATCCAGCGGTGTATCTTCTCTGTTTTTGAAATAGTTGTCTACAGCGATCGGATGCGGCTTCATGCCATGTGCTGTGAGCTGGATTGACAGCCGATGCGAAAAGCTGGTCTTTCCTGATGAAGACGGACCTGCGATCATAATGAATTTCTTGCTGCCATCCTCCACGATCTGCTGCGCGATCCTGGAGATCTTGGCTTCCTGAAGCGCTTCCTGCACCAGAAGGATGTTCCGCACGCCCTCACTGGTGATGCGGTCGTTCAGATCACCGACATAGGAAATGTCCATTTTCTCCGCCCATTCCTGCGATTCCTTCTGCACCTGGAAGATTTTTTCCTCCGGGGCGAATGGCGGGATCACGGATGGAGCCTTACGCTCCGGCAGTTCCAGGACAAAGCCCTCATCATAAAGCTTGAGGTCAAAATATTTCACATAGCCGGTATGATCTGCCATATATCCATAGAAATAATCCTCATAGTTTCCAATATTATAGATATTCACCTTGGAAACACGGCGGTACCGGAACAGCTTCTCCTTGTCATACATGTGATGATGGTGAAACAGTGCGATCGCCTCATCTGTATTGACGGAACGCTTGCAGATCGGCACTTTTGCATCTACGATCTCATGCATCTGTGTTCTGACCTGATCCAGAAATTCCTGATCCAGTCCTGCAAATCCAGTCATTGTAAAATAATAGCCGGAACCAACGGAATAATGGATCTCCACCTTCTCGACCGCGTCCTTGCCTGCCACATCGTAGATTGCTTTGAGCAGTACAAGGCAGGCACTTCTCTTGTACGTAGAAAAGCCAATATGGTCTCTGGTAGTGACAAACTCTACCTGGCAGTCACCCTTGACCCTCTTATGAAGCTCCCGAAGTCTCCCATCCACCGTGACCAGTATGATCGGCGCCTCTGTATCTTTCTGGTATTCATTGACAATATCCCTGTAGGAAGTTCCACAGGGATATTCTTTCGTTTCGCCATTGATTGTTACTTTTGCCATATTCTGTTCCATAAAAACCCTCCCGTTTTTATAGTTATAGTTCGATATCTACAATATCGTATACGGGCTTTTTACTTTTGCACATGTGGTCGGAAGTTCCGGGAAGTTTTCGCCGAGCTTCTTTTTCATGGCATCCATAAAAATATATTCTGTGCCGTAGTGACCGGCATCTATGATTGCCAGCCCTGAGGCTACTGCATCAATTCCTGTATGGTGGTCGATATCACCGGTGACATACACATCCGCACCTTTGGCGAGCACGTCTGAGATCATGCTCTTGCCGCTTCCTGTACAGATCGCAGCTCTGTGCACCGGCTGCTCAAGATCTCCATAAATCTTGACATCATTCAGCGAAAGCGCAGCCTTTACAAATTCTCCGCATTCTCTGAGGCTCATCTGCTTCGGAAGCATGCCGACACGGCCCAATCCCTCACAGCGGTCCCCGGTCTCTTCTGTCACAGAAAGAACTTCCCGCTCCTCAAGTTTCAGATAATCTGCACTCAAATCTGCCATGCCAAGGACATCATAATTCGTATGCATGGCATAATAGCAGATATGATTCTGGATCAGGCGCATGATCCTCCTTCCGGTGAAATCATGATTGTTGATCTTTTTGATTCCACTAAAGATCATCGGATGATGCGTAATGATCATATCTGCCCCCGCCTGGATCGCTTCTTCCAGAGTTTCCTCCGTCAGATCCAGTGCAAGAAAAACATGAGAAACTTCTGCCTCATCATCACCAACCAAAAGTCCTACATTGTCCCAGTGTTCTGCTGCTTTTGCCGGATATTTATTCTCCAGCCACGCTGTCAGTTCCTTTACTTTCATATCGGTCCAGGGCAGCCAGGATCAGCTGCCGCTCCTCCTCAACTTCTTTTTTGCGATCAATTGCCGTCTCCCCGGAAGCATTTTTGAGTTTCTCAAGGATCTCGCCATGAATCCTTAGTTCTCTCTCAAGAAACTTCTCAAGAACCGGATGCTTTCTCTCAAGAAGGATTTTTCCAAACATTTCCTCCTGCGCGCTCCACACCTCAGGCTCCGTTTCCGTATTTCGTTTCACCTTCATGATCGGATAAAACTTACCGTCCTCAAGGATCATCTCTTCTTCTATGATATGGAATCCATTCTCCAGAAGAAAATGCCTGAAATGTGGAATATCTGACTGCGGCTGAAGGATCATTTCCTGAAAATCATCCCAGACGCTTCTGCCATCGTTAAGGATACGCTCCATCAGAGGACCGCCCATGCCGGCAATGACAAGGGTATCTCCCTCTCCATGTCCGATATCGGCAAGTCCGTCACAGCGTCTTGTCTCTATGTAAGAGTCCAGTCCGTACTGTTCAATATGCTCGCGCGCACGAGACAACGGTCCCTCTGCAACATCCGTTGCGATCGCACTCGGAATCCTGTTCTCAAGTTTCAGGTATACCGGCAGATATCCATGATCACATCCCACATCTACCAGCCGGTTTCCTTGTGTCACCAGATCGGCGATCGCGCCAAGTCTCCTGGAAATCTGTACAGATGCGCCCATCAGTCCAGATAATCCTTCAGTTTGCGGCTGCGGCTCGGATGACGCAGTTTACGCAGTGCTTTGGCTTCGATCTGACGGATACGCTCTCTTGTAACGTTGAATTCCTTACCAACTTCCTCAAGGGTACGTGCACGTCCATCGTCCAGTCCGAAACGCAGTCTCAGGACTTTCTGTTCTCTCTCGGTAAGAGTTCCGAGAACTTCGATCAGCTGTTCCTTGAGAAGAGTAAATGCTGCTGCATCTGCCGGTACCGGCACGTTGTCATCCTGGATGAAATCTCCAAGGTGGCTGTCCTCCTCCTCACCGATCGGAGTTTCCAGAGATACCGGTTCCTGAGAGATCTTGAGGATCTCACGTACTCTGTCAACATTCATATCCATCTCTTCTGCGATTTCTTCCGGGGTAGGTTCACGGCCTAACTCCTGGAGTAACTGACGGGAAACGCGGATCAGCTTGTTGATAGTTTCTACCATATGCACAGGGATACGGATCGTTCTTGCCTGGTCAGCGATCGCTCTTGTGATCGCCTGACGGATCCACCATGTTGCATAAGTACTGAATTTATATCCCTTGCGGTAATCGAATTTCTCAACGGCTTTAATAAGACCTAAGTTTCCCTCCTGGATCAGATCCAGAAACAGCATTCCACGTCCTACATAACGCTTTGCAATGCTGACTACAAGACGAAGGTTAGCTTCTGCCAGACGTTTCTTGGCATCCTCATCGCCCTGCTCCATACGCTTTGCAAGCTCGATCTCCTCATCTGCTGTAAGAAGGCTGACTTTACCGATTTCCTTGAGGTACATACGGACAGGGTCTTCAATGCTGACACCTTCCGGTACAGAAAGATCGATCTTGTCCAGTTCGATCTCTTCCTCATCATCCAGCTTGTCCAGCTCTGCATCATCGTCCAGCATCAGGCTGTCATCATTGCCTGAAATACGGAGCACATCGACTCCGCTGGCTTCCAGGAAATCGTATACCTTTTCCATCTGTTCAACTTCAAGAGGCTGGTCTTTGAAGAAATCACTGATCTCCTGGTATTCCAGTACGTTCTTTTTCTTTTTTGCAAGCTCCAGAAGCTCAACCAGTTTTTCGCTGAATTTGCCCATATTCATTTCCATAGGTGCTTATTCCCTCCATATAGTGTTTATATTTTATCCTTATTCAAAAGAAATATGCAGATCCCGGCGTTTTCGGCCGAGTTCCTCTAATTCTTTTTTTGCTTTGATGATTTCCTGAAGTCCCGCCATATCCGTGGGATTCCAGTTGCGGTTTCTTTCTGCAAGACTCTCTGTCTTGATCCGAAGAAGCGTGTCGGCAAAAGCCTGATCCTGCTCCTTGGGAGTCTCCAGATGGATCGTCGCATTAAACAGCGATGCAACTTCTCTCTGCTCTTCACTGTCTGTGAAACTGTTCAGGAGTCTGGCCGGATTTACCTCGCCTTCTTCCCTCTGAGAAAAAAGCATCTGCGCTACTTCCCTGTACAGGGGAACCACAAAGTCCTCCGGTGTCAGATACTGTGCCACTTTGTCAAAGATCTTAGGATAGGTGACGATCCAGGTCAGCATCAGTTTCTGCGCCTGATCAGAAGCACTGTCCTTCTTTTTCTTAGGTGCACCTTCCTGACTTTTCTTTGGCTGGATGCGGCGTTCTGCCGGTGTGCCCTTAAGAGCCAGTGTATTGACTCTCTTACGGAGATCCTCCACGCTGATACCGTACTGACCGCGGTACTTCTTAACGATCGCCTCGATATAGAGGTTCCGCTCCAGTTCATCCTTCAGTTCCAGAAGCATCTCTGCACAGCGTTCAAAGAAACGGTTCTGCCCCTGCGGCTCCTCCATCGGGAACTCGCTCTCTGCAATACTGACCCGGAACATAAAGCTGTCCGACGCCTGCTCAAGCCGTTCCTCAAAAGCTTCCGCTCCAAGGTTCTTGATAAATTCATCCGGATCCTTATATGGCCGCAGATTCACAACTCTGGAATTGACGCCAGCTTCCCGCAGGATCGGGATCGCACGGAGCGCCGCACGGACACCTGCCTCATCACTGTCGTAGAGAAGCAGGACTTCCTGCGTATAACGCTTCAGAAGACTGGCGTGACCGGAAGTCAGTGCCGTTCCAAGCGAAGCCACCGCATTGGTAAAACCTGCCTGATGCATGGAGATCACATCCATATATCCTTCACAGAGGATCAGATATTTTCTCCTCGTCGTCCTCGCGACATTGAGTCCGTACAGGTTACGGCTCTTGTCAAAGATCTTGGTCTCCGGGGAGTTCAGATACTTCGGTTTGCCGTCACCCATCACACGTCCGCCAAAACCGATCACACGGTTATTGACATCCATGATCGGAAAGATCACACGGTTCCAGAACTTATCATACATCCCATGACGCTCATCCACATTAAAAAGCCCGGATTCCCGAAGCCGGTCATCACCATAGCCCTTGGACTTGAGGAACTGATACAGTCCACCGCCGAATTTGTCCGAATACCCAAGCCCGAACTTACGCATCGTCTCCTCACTGAGCCCGCGCCCTGCAAGGTACTGATACCCCTGCGCGCCCTTCTCTGTACGGAGCTGATAGTAGAAATACTGTGCGGCCTGCTTGTTGATCTCCAGAAGCTCTGCGCGCTCCTGCGCCTTCTCTCTCACTTCTTTGGAATACTCGATCTGGGGAAGTTCCACTCCCGCACGGTCAGCCAGATGTTTCAAAGCCTCACCAAATGTATAGTTCTCATATTCCATGATAAAATTAAAAACATTCCCACCGGCTCCGCAGCCAAAACAATAATACATCTGCTTCCCCGGTGTTACGGAAAATGAAGGTGTCTTCTCATTGTGGAAAGGACATAACCCAAAATAGGAATTTCCTTTCCTGGTTAATTTCACATATTGGGATACCACATCTACAATATCATTCTTCTGACGTACTTCTTCAATGATATCGTCCGAATAACGCATTGCCCATCCTCCTCTGCTGCTTAATAGCCTTCCCAGGACTTTGGTATGTATATCTGCCGGAACTTCTCCATGGAATACTGGTCTGTCATACCTGAAAGATAATCACAGACCGCCTGGGATCCGGACTCTCCTCGCTTCATGAGTTCCTGATATTCCCTGGACATCTGCTCCGGGTTCTCGATATAATATTCATATAGTTTCTTAAGCATTCTTACTGCTTTGTGTTCTTCTTTCTTTGCCTCCGGATGTGTATATACATTCTGGAACATAAGCGTCCGAAGCTCTATCAGTGCCTCATAGATCTCCCCTGACATCTCGATATGATCTCTGTCAAGGCTGTTCTCAATAATATCGTGCACAAAAGTATTCAGCCGCTCTCTCGTCGTATATCCCAGAAGCATCCGAAGTGTGACAGGGATATCATCCTCTGTCAAGATACCTGCTCTCTGGGCATCGTCCATGTCATGATGGATATACGCGATCTTGTCAGAAAAACGAACGATCTGTCCCTCCAGTGTCGCGGGATTACCGCTGAGACGATGATTCAGGATGCCGTCTCTTACTTCCCATGTGAGGTTCAGGCCCTCGCCGTTCTTCTCAAGGATCTGTACCACCCGGATACTCTGTCTGTAGTGGGTAAAGCCTCCCGGGTGAATCTCATCCAGTGCATGTTCACCTGCATGACCAAATGGTGTATGTCCGAGGTCATGTCCAAGTGCGATCGCCTCTACCAGATCTTCATTCAGCCGAAGGGCTTTGGCAATCGTTCGGGCAATCTGTGATACCTCCAGTGTATGTGTAAGGCGGTTCCTGTAATGGTCCCCGTGAGGTGCAAGGAACACCTGCGTCTTATCCTTCAGTCTGCGAAATGCCTTGCTGTGGAGAATCCGGTCGCGATCCCTCTGATAGACAGTCCTGACATCGCACTCCTCCTCTGTGCGTTCCCTCCCCCTGGAATGAACACTGTGCGCTGCGTATGGACTCAAAACTTTAAGTTCCTGCTGTTCCATCTTCTCTCTGATATTCATAGGCATATCCTCTACAGTCTAAAACACTATTAATCACAGTAACTAAAATACCCTATATTAATTATATTCTACATAATGTTTCAAATTCCTCTTTTTTTCAAAAAAAATTTCTTTTTATTCTGAAAAAACTCCTAAGTCCCTGAGGGCATAAAAAAAACTCCTGATGCAACAGGAGTTCTCTCTCATGCGGAAGATGGGACTTGAACCCACACGAGCGCAATGCTCACAAGATCCTTAGTCTTGCTCGTCTGCCAGTTCCGACACTTCCGCATATCGCATTTCATGGAAATATATTTCCTCGCGATAGATGTTAGTATAACAAAAGATATTGTAAAACTCAATATCTTTCATGCGGAAGATGGGACTTGAACCCACACAAGCGCAATGCTTACAAGATCCTTAGTCTTGCTCGTCTGCCAGTTCCGACACTTCCGCATATCGCATTTCTTTGGGAATTCTTTTTGCTTTTCCCTCGCGACGAATGATAGTATATCAAATGATATTCATATAGTCAATACCTTTTTTCAATTTTTTTCAAAAAATTTTTAACCTGTTTTTTTGTCTGTTTTTGGCAGCAAAAAACCCTGCATCTTCTCAGATACAGGGTTCTCATTCATGCGGAAGATGGGACTTGAACCCACACAAGCGCAATGCTTACAAGATCCTTAGTCTTGCTCGTCTGCCAGTTCCGACACTTCCGCATATCGCATTTCCCTGGGAATTCTTTTTGCTTTTCCCTCGCGACATGTAGTAGAATACCAGAAACAACTGGCAAAGTCAAGTATTTTTTGAAATTTTTTCGTTTTTTTATAAATTTAATTCAATTCTGCGATCCTGCTGACTGCAACATAGATTTCCTGGATCTTATACCAGGTCGGATAATCGGTGATACCGGTCTCAGGAAGCCCGAAAATGTTCTGGAATTTCTGTACAGAAGCTTTTGTCTGCTCTCCATAGATTCCGTCCACGCCCACTTTCGGCACTGCCGGATATGCTCCGGCGATCACATTTAACTGTTCCTGCATCTGGCGGACTTTCGGACCTGTCGCCCCGATATTGAGATCATACCCCGGCCAGGACGCCGGAATCCCTGATACTTCTTCTGCAACATTGATATACATATCACTTCCATAGAAATATCTGAGGATTTCGATCGGCGAATATCCCTGGTCTCCCAGAGCCTTGCTGCCCCATTGCGTCATCCACCCGCGATTACGGCACTGCACCTGACGCCCGTCACAGTACTGGGTCAGGATCGGCTGTCTCACATCCGGTCTGGACAGATAATTTTCAAAAAGCTCATCCACGATTCTGGAAATACTGTCAAAAATATTTCTTCCCGGGATCCATTTGTGGTCGTAGGCTGTGGATGACGTGATCGTGAAGTCTTTGCCTTTGTTCCGGTACCACTCGGTATAGACCCGGTTCAGGGTAAATGACATGATCGCCAGTACATTCGCCCGGATCGTATCGTCCGGCCAGGTCGCATAGATTTCGCTGCTCGCTACGTTTTTGATGTAATCTTTGTAACGCACATAATAGTCCCTTGCTGTCGTATCGTTCACGGACCCATCATGGACAACGATGTATTCCGGGATCACTACGCGGCTCAGAACGATCTCGCCGCTTTCATCCACAGGCTTTACTTCTGCTTCTTCGATCTTCGGCGGGTATTCGCCCCACAGAGTATGAGGTCCGATCACCAGCCGCTCAAACGAAGTATTTGCCTGAAAATTGACGCTGACCGTCTGCTGGGCAAGGACACCCGGAAGCACCTGTGTCCCGGCAACCTCAGAATCCTCAAACCCTTCTGCTTCCACCTGGACCGTATATTCCGCATATGGCTGCTGCTCCGATGGCTCCATGCTGTACTCCAGCGGCGGCGTTTTTACTTCCAGGACCGGCGTCTGCCCGGACGAATCCGTCCTGACCTCCTCGATCGTCTGACCACTCTCCCCGGTATACGAGATCCTGACCAGTGCATTCTCCACCGGCCGTGTTCCGTCTGCCGTCATCACTGTTACTTTGAGCCCGCCCTCATCAACGTTCTCCTGCTGCGCCCGGATATCTCCATAAGATCTCATTCATTTCTCCTGCCAAAAGCTCTCAGGATAGTTTATGCCACAGGAGCGTAAAACAGCACAAAAATCGGGAGACTACCATATGGAGTCTCCCGATGAGCTTATCATTCCTTCATTCTCATGTACAACAATGTCTTTTCCCTCAGAGCCATTACCCGCATCCACAAAATAGAGGATATCTCCGCAGGCTCTTTCTTTGCCGTTGTCGGTCAGGGTATTCAGCACTTTGCCTTTGAATACCAAGGTTGCGGAACCTCCGCCGTCAAGATTGTATGCATAATCACATCCAAGATCTGTAAATACCTGCTGCAGTTCCTGATATGTCATTCCCTGAGAACCGCCGTATCCCTTACCATCTACAACCACCAGATAATAGTCGCCGGGATTTACCATCCCGACTGCTGCTCTCTGATATCTGGAAGTCTGGTGGAACTGTCCGGAAATCTCACTTGCTTCACCATTCTCCACAAGCGTCGGTCCAAAACAGTACGTATCCTGCACACCACGGTTCAGAAGATCCTTCGTTGTCATTCCCGCAGCAGCGGTAAACATCCCGCCGTCTTCTGTCACACAGAAGATATTTCCATTGGAATAGACATCATTATAAACTATGCCTTTCTTGATCATCGTCTTGCCAGGTGCAGGTTCGCCCGAACCATAGGAAAACGCACTGCCATTGATCCCAATGATACCATCATGTGCAGCAAGCTCCTCCGAAGTTGTCTTGCGCGGATTACCATAAGTTCCACCACATAGAGCAGATTTCAGCTGTTCGGTACTGAATGTCTGCACATGTGCTACCCAGTATTTCGTATAACCAGTGTCCTTCTGCTCTATATTTACTTTGAGAGTATCTGTTTCATAATTCAGGTCATCATTCGTATAATCTGTATTCTCCTGCTGTTCTGCTGCCAGGGCCATGCTTTCCGGATAACAGAAACCACTGCCGAGGAACAGTCCTGCCAGCATGAGCGATGCCAAAATTTTATTTCTCATAACCTCAATACCACTTCTGTAACTATATCAGAAAATCTTCATAATATCATTATACATAACTACAACCATCAGTGCCATCAGAAGCATCAGCCCCGCAAAATGGACCATACCCTCGATCTCCCTGTTGATCGGTTTGCGACGGACTGCTTCTACGATCAGAAATACCAGTCTTCCTCCGTCAAGCGCCGGAAGAGGCAGAAGGTTCATTACGCCAAGGTTTGCCGACAAAAGGACCGCCATGTTGAGCATATTCATCCAGAGCATCAGCGCGCCCTCACTCTTGCTCTCCTCATAAGTGGTTCCGATCGCATCTACAACACCTACCGGGCCGCTCAGATCCTTAAAGCCGAGACCGCCTGTGACAAGCTGTTTCAGACTCAGAAGTGTAGTGCGGATCATATATTTCACTTCCAGGGTACCATATTTCAGCACTTCAAGCCCGTTCGCCTTCTGATATCCCAGATTATAGGAAAATCCAAGTACCGGTGTGCGGTATTCCTGCGGCGTGATCGTTGCCGTATAATCCAGTCCGTCACGCACATAAGTAATCTCCACCGGCTCATCTGAAAGTGGGTGCTCCTGAAGGTAAGCATCATATGCTTCTCCATCCGCAACCTCTGTTCCGTTGATCGCCGTGATCGTATCTCCCGGCTGAAGACCCGCTGCTTCAAGAGGCATTCCCTCTATCAGAGATTCTACTGTCATCGAAGATGCATCCGAACGGTTAAATCCAAGAAGATATCTCACAGAAACATCCGGTGTATACTGGATTTCCTTTGTTTCGCCATCACGGCGTACTTTAAGTGTAACTGTCTCTCCTTCCTTGAGTGAGTTCAGATAACTGTACACATACAAATCCTTCGCCAGATCCACATGGTACCCATTGTATTCCGTGATCACATCGCCTGCCTCAAGTCCTGCCTCTGACGCGGCAGAATCCTGCTGTACTTCCACGATCTCTGCCGGATCATAACCGACAAAACCGACAATGATCACCGACAGGATAAATGCCAGAATAAAGTTAAAGACCGGGCCTGCCGCCACAACAGAGATCCTGCCCCATACCGGAGCCGCATTAAAAGATCCCGGAAGTTCTTCCTCTGCCGTATCCTCGCCAACCATGGCACAGGAACCACCAAGAGGAAGTAATTTCACAGAGTAACGTGTCTCTCCTTTCTGGACACTGAATAATCTCGGTCCCATTCCAAGAGAAAACTCCGTCACACTGATCCCGTTCAATTTCGCCAGGAGAAAATGTCCCAACTCATGTATCAAAATGATTGCACTGAAAATGATGATCGCAATCAGAATCTTCAATTTACCACCTGCTTTCAATCCACTGATAAGTCTCGTTTTCTACTGCCAGAATATCCTCAAGCTGTGGATGCTTGATCTTTATATGTCTTTCCATAGCCTGCCCTATAATATCATAAATATCCAGGAATCGGATCTCACGGTGCAGGAATTTCTTTACTGCCAGTTCATTCGCCGCGTTAAATACGGTCGGCATGGAACCGCCCTCTCTGGATGCCTGGATTGCCATCGGAAGTCCCAGGAAGGTCTCCATATCCGGTTCCTCAAATGTGATCTGTCCAAGTTTCGCAAAATCAAGCCGGTCTCCCGCAAGATATCTTCTGTGAGGATAATAAAGCGCATACTGGATCGGAAGGCGCATATCCGGTGTTCCAAGCTGGGCGATGATTCCTCCATCTTTGAACTCTACCATGGAATGGATCACACTCTGCGGCTGTACAACAACCTGGATATGATCCAGATCCATACCAAAAAGCCACTTCGCCTCCATGACCTCAAGCCCTTTATTGACAAGAGTTGCGGAATCTACAGTGATCTTCTGTCCCATTACCCAGTTCGGGTGTTTCAGGGTATCCTCCAAAGTCACATGCTCCAGATCGGCCCGCTTTCTTCCACGGAAAGGTCCACCGGACGCTGTGATCAGAAGTTTATGTACTTCTTCCTTATGTTCTCCGTTCAGAGACTGGAAGATTGCACTGTGCTCACTGTCCACCGGCAGGATCTTCACACCATATTCCTCTGCCATCGGCATGATCAGATGTCCTGCAGTTACCAGAGTTTCCTTGTTTGCCAGCGCAATGTCCTTGCCTGCACGGATTGCCTCGATCGTAGGGCGGATCCCAAGCATTCCCACGATCGCGGTAACAAGGATCTCCGTCTCCGGCATTGCTGCCAGTTCCAAAAGTCCGTCCATGCCGGCCACTACCTTCGTATCTGTATCCTGGATCTTCTGTGCCAGATCTCTGGCTGCATTTTCATCCCAGACTGCCACAAGCTTCGGGGAAAATTCTCTGATCTGCTCTTCCAGCTTCGCAATATTCCGTCCTGCGCTGATACCAAGGACTTCAATATCGCCGTTTGCACGCACAACATCCAGTGTCTGTGTTCCGATAGAACCTGTTGAACCTAATATCGCAATTTTCTTCATAAAAACAGAGTTCCTCCATTCATCTGAATTTTATAAACCAAGGATCATCTTCGCAAGATAAAAGATGATCGGTGAAGTAAAGATCACACTGTCAAAACGGTCAAGGATGCCTCCATGTCCCGGGATCAGCTTGCCGTAATCCTTGATGCCGCGATTTCTCTTGATCGCAGATGCAGCAAGATCTCCTACCATAGAGATCAGTGCACCGACTGCACAGATCACTGCATATTCCACTACCGGTCCATGAGTCACAGCCGCATAGATCGCGCCAAGTGCTGCTGCTCCCACAACACCGCCGACAGCTCCCTCGACGGATTTCTTAGGGCTCAACACAGGTGCCATCTTGTGTTTGCCGATCAGCATTCCCACGCAATAGGCACAGGTATCACATCCCCAGGAGCAGAGGAAGATCAGCCATACAAGGAATTTACCTCCCTCAAGATTTCTCGTAAGGAAAATAAAGGAAAGCATGACTGCCACATAAACGATTCCAAAAAATGCTGACATCACCTGGTCCGCTTCGTATTTCGGATATGTAAACACATATACAAACATCAGAAGCACCAGTCCCAGAAGTACTGCCATCATTCCGTATCTCTCAAATCCAAGGAGCAGAGAAGCATAATACAGGATCGCCCCCAGATATCCTGCGAGTTCCAGAAGTCCTACGCCATCCTTATGGACATCCATTGCCTTATAAAGTTCCTGGATTCCAAGAAGAGAAACACAGAGCAAAGTTACAAAAAGCACATATCCTCCGCTGATGATCGTCAGAAGTGCCGCGAGCACCAGAAAGATACCGCTGATCAATCGTGTTTTAAACATTTTTATTTACTCCTCCTTGACTCCGCCGTATCTACGGTCTCTCTCATTATATTTCTCGATAGCTTTGATCAGTTCTTCCTTATGGAAATCCGGCCACGGAACATCTGTGAAATAAAATTCTGTATATGCCAGCTGCCACATGAGGAAGTTGGAAAGTCTCAGTTCTCCACTTGTACGGATCATAAGATCCGGATCCGGAACCCCTGCAGTATCCAGATAATTCTCAAAGCAGGACTCGTCGATCGCATCTGGAGCCAGCCTGCCGTCTGCCACATCCTGCGCCAGCTTACGCACACCACGCACGATCTCATCACGGCTTCCATAATTCAGTGCGATCTGGAAATAAAGCTCATCGTAATCCTTGGAAAAATCCTCAAGCTGACGGATCTTCTCCTGGATATCCGGCATAAATGCAGATGGATCACCAATGACCTTGACACGCATATGGTTCTTCTCTGCACTCTTCATACATTTCTTGAGATAGCTTCGAAACAGCTTCATCAGTCCCTCTACTTCTTCTCTGGATCGTTTCCAGTTCTCTGTCGAAAAAGCATAGACCGTCAGGTATTTTACGCCAAGATCCTTGATATCATCACAGATTGTCTCCAGATTCGCACATCCCTTGATATGTCCGTATCCTCTCGGCATTCCCTTTGCCTTCGCCCATCTGCCGTTTCCGTCAAGAATGATGGCTATATGATTTGGTACTCTCATATGTTCTCCTCTTATTTCTTTTTATGCAACAGAAAGAGAGCCTGTTTCCGGCTCTCCCTCTCCTCATTCCCCACCTGACCGGGATTATACAGTCAGGATTTCTTTTGCTTTGGTATCTACTGCTGCATCAATCTTTTTGATAAATTTATCTGTCAGTTTCTGTACAGCATCCTCAAGGTCTTTGATCTCATCCTCGGAAACGTCCTGCTTGCCAAGTTTCTTGAATGCATCGTTTGCATCACGGCGGACATTGCGGACAGCAACTTTGGCAGCCTCACCTTTCTTCTTGACATCCTTTACCAGCTCTTTACGACGCTCTTCTGTGAGCTCCGGAAGTACCAGACGGATCAGTTTACCATCATTGTTCGGGTTCAGTCCCAGATCAGATGTAAGGATCGCTTTCTCGATTCCCTTGATCAGGCTTGCTTCCCATGGCTGGATCTGGATCATACGTGCCTCCGGCACTGTGATGTTTGCCACCTGCTGAAGCGGTGTCGGGCTTCCATAATAATCTACGGTGATCTTGTCAAGAATATGCGGGTTTGCACGTCCTGCACGGATCGTTGTCAGTTCCTCCTCGAAGCCTTTCAGTGTCTTGGTCATTTTCTGCTCATATTTCTGAACTCTTTCATCCATTTGTCAAATCTCCCTCTTGTAATTTATTTTATACAGTTACCTTGGTTCCGTTGAATTTACCGTGAACTGTATTGATGATGCTGTTTTCTTCCTCAAGGCCAAAAACAAGCATTGGCATTTTCTGCTCCAGGCACATGATAGATGCTGTAAGGTCCATAGCTGCCAGTTTCTTGTCAACGACTTCCTGAATGCTGATCTCATCGTATTTCACAGCGTTCGGGTTAACCTTCGGATCGCTGTCATAGATTCCATCTACTGCTTTGGCAAGAAGGATCGCCTCTGCCTCGATCTCAACAGCACGAAGTACGGTTGCTGTATCTGTAGAGAAATACGGATGACCTGTACCGCCCGCAAAGAACAGGACCTTGCCCTGTGCAAAGCCTTCCTCTACTGCATCTTTGGAATAGAGGCTTGTAAATGCGCCGCATACGAACGGTGTAAAGATCTCTGTGCGAAGTCCCAGATATCTGCAGATATCAGATACATAGATACAGTTCATGACTGTAGCCAGCATACCGATCTGATCTGCCTTATTGCGGTCGATAGTCTCGCTGGTACGTCCTCTCCAGAAGTTTCCTCCTCCGATCACGATACCTACCTGAGTTCCTTCTTCTACAATTGTGCGGATCTGCTTTGCAACAGCGATGACTGTAGCCTCATCAAATCCTTTCTTTTCTGCTCCTGCCAGAGCTTCTCCACTTAACTTCAGTAAAATCCTCTTCATAGTTATTTATCCTTTCCTCCGATGCATCCGCACCAGTATTCTTTACCATACACCTGTAACTACTTCATTTCCGTCAGCATCTACAGTCGTTGAAACAGTGAAATTACCGTAATAATAATAACCACTTGTACCATTATCCGGATCTTCATCATATTCTGATGAATTAGAATCACCGATCGCGGAGATCAGATCATCCAGTGATCTGCCAATATACCCTTCTGCAGTCTGAATGGTAGAATCTGTCGGTCTTGTGTTATTACCATCACTGTTGTTATTATTGTTATCATCACCCGGGTCAGGTGCTTCTGTCGGGTCTGTCGTATTGTCAGAGTCATCCGGTGCTTCTGTCGGATCTGCAGAATCTGACGGGTCAGGAGTCGGTGTCGTATCCTCCTCACTGTCTGTATCAAGACCAAGTCTCTTCTTTACTTCACTGAGAGTGGATATTTCCTTCGTTCCATTTGTTGTAAGGTATTTTGCATAAGGAATTGCATCCTCTCCCTTTCCATCCATACAAAGTATGATCTGCTTTATGGATGTAAGTGGCAGATTCCGGAAAAAGCACTCATTTGCTTCCTCATCTGTATAAGTGATACGGATATCATATGTGGTAGAGGAAGAAGACGGTTTCTCATAGTAATAAACTGCATTCTCTCCATTCTTAAGGGTGAACATACCATTTACAAGATCATCGCCCCATTCATCAGCTGTCTCCTCATCTGCATCATCAGACGGTGTTTCTCTGATATAAATAGCCGCGATCTCTGAACCGGTGCGGTTTATGATGGCAACCTTGGAAGCCGTTGCCGTCTTTTCACCGATCACATTCTTCTCAGATACTTCTTCCATATTTACAAGGTCTATCGTAACCGTAGGCGTCGCCTGAGGAGTTTCAGTAGGCGTTACCTGGACTGGTGTCTGTTCCGTTGTATTTTTCTTGCCGCAGCCTGATGCAGCTATCGTCAGTACAGCAAGCCCTGCAATGGCCAAATAACGTTTTTTGAGCATATTTATTCCCTCCTGTTTCCTATTACGCATTGTCCTGTGATGTCATTATTATTTAACTTAATTATACAGAGTCTCAGGTTCTTGTCAACCAAATGACCAAAAATTCATACAATTTTTAAGATTACAGATTTTTGACCTTAAACTCTCTCTCAGCCTCTCTTCGCTGATCTTTCTTTGCAATATCCTGTCTCTTGTCATAGAGTTTCTTGCCTCGTGCCACGCCAATTTCAACCTTTACCAGGCTGCCCTTGAAATACACCTTGAGGGGAACCAGCGTGAGACCTTTTTCCTGAAGTTTCCCTTCGATCTTGTTGATCTCGTGTCTGTGAAGGAGAAGCTTCCTGACACGCAGCGGATCCTTGTTAAAGATATTTCCCTTCTCATAAGGGCTGATGTGCATTCCATAGATATATACTTCGCCTTTTTCTACACGGATAAAAGATTCCTTGACACTGCACTTGCCCATACGAAGGGACTTTACCTCTGTTCCTGCCAGAGAAATGCCGGCTTCATAAGTGTCCTCTATAAAATAATCATGAAAGGCTTTTTTGTTGTTGGCGATCAGTTTGATCCCTGTTGCTTTCGCCATAAAATTCCCTCCTTTACTCAACAACGGTAAAATCTACCGTTCTCTTCAGAGCATCCGCATCTGCAACCCTGACTCTTACTTTCTGTCCGAGATGGTAGACTTTGTGGCTCAGTTCGCCGCTCAGTTCATAAGTTTCTTCGTTATAAGAATAATAATCGTCCCGAAGGCTCGTCACATGGACAAGTCCCTCGACGGTGTTCGGAAGTTCCACATAGAATCCATAAGCAGTCACGCCTGAAATGATGCCCTCAAATTCTTCACCGAGATGATAAGACATGTATTCAGCTTTCTTTAAGCGGTCTGACTCTCTCTCTGCTTCCTGTGCCCTTCTCTCACATGCACTGGACTGCTGTGCAACATGTTCGAGGATCTCTCTGTAATGCTCTGTCTTTCCTTCTCTCTGAAGTCTCCCCCTTATATTATCACGAATGATACGGTGGATCTGTAAATCTGGATATCTCCTGATCGGAGAAGTAAAATGACAGTAATATTTCGCTGCAAGACCAAAGTGACCGCTGCACTGTGTCGTATATTTTGCCTGCTTCATCGTACGCAGGGTCAGACGGCTGATCATTGTCTCATTCGGCAGTCCCTGGATACTCTCGATGATCTCCTGGATCTCCTTCGGGGTGATCTCCTCACCGGCCTTCTGCACAGAGATCCCCTGGTTTCGAAGAAGCGTCAGAAGACTCTCCACACGTTCCGGATCCGGGGTCTCGTGAGTACGGTATACAAATGGATACTCACCCTGACAGTACTCCTTTGCAACGGTCTCATTTGCCATCAGCATGAAATCCTCAATGATCTCTGTCGCCACATTCGCCTCATAAGCCTGCACATCGATCGCTCTTCCCGCGCCGTTGAGGGTGATCTTGCTCTCCGGAAAATCAAAGTCGATCGATCCTCTATGGTGCCTGCGGCTCCGAAGAAGCTCTGAAAGTTCTTTCATCAGAAAAAACATTGGCACAAAATCCGCATACTCACGGCTTATCTCAGTATCGCCGTCTTCCAGGATGCAGCGTACCTGCGTATAACTCATTCTTCGATCCACGCGGATGATCGTCTCTGCGATCTTGTGATCGATCACCTGGCCGTTCTTGTCAATATCCATAAGACAGCTTAAGGTCAGTCGATCCTCTCCCTGGTTCAGTGAACAGATTCCATTTGAAAGCCGCTCCGGAAGCATCGGGATCACACGGTCTGCAAGGTACACACTGGTTCCTCTCTTTAATGCTTCTTTGTCCAGTGCGCTGCCTCCCTGAACATAGTTGCTCACATCTGCGATATGCACACCAAGATGATAGATATCGCCTTCTTTTGTAAGAGAGATCGCATCATCGAGGTCCTTGGCATCCTCTCCGTCGATCGTGACAGTCTGAAGATGTGTGAGGTCCATCCTGCCATCCCTGTCGGCATCAAGCACATGATCCGGGACACGTCCTGCCTGTGTGATGACTTTCGGCGGGAACTCTGACGGGATGTTGAAGCTCTTTACGATCGCCAGGATATCCGTTCCCGGTGCATTTATGCTTCCCATATCCTCCTTGATCCTGCCTTCCGGCTTATGTCTCTCATCACCATAATCAATGATCTCCGCCACGACCTTGTCGCCATCGCGGACTCCCTTGGAATTCTTGGCTGCGATATAGATATCCTTTGCATACTTCTGATTGTCACAGAGCACAAATCCATAATCACGTTCTCTCTGAAAAGTGCCCACAACCTCCGTGGTCCCACGCTCAAGGATTTCGACAACCGTGCCCTCCTGACGCTTTCCGCTGCCGGATTTCTTCTTCACAAGGACTCTCACCTTGTCCTGATGCATGGCAGTTCCTACAGAATTTGCCGGAATAAAGATATCATCTTCCTCGTTCTCAAGTTCCACAAATCCAAAGCCCTTCTGGTTGCCTATGAAAGTACCCTCTTTGATCAGACCCTGTTTCTCAAATTCCCGGAGATCTCTTTTCTTTAATTTAAATCTATCTTTCTTTATCTGTTTGCCCTTGGAAAATTTCTTTTTCTTTTCCCAGTTTTTCTTTCTGCTCACCTAAGCTCTCCTTTATTGATATCCAACGTAAAAAAAGCACTCTTGCAATTTATACAAGAGTGTTTCTTTGACTAAAAATTCATATTTAAAACAGCTGCCAGTATAAAAAATAACACTGCCATGATCGTAGTTGCTCTTACAAGGCCACCTTCCATAGAACGTCCCTTGTTTCTTCCCCAGTATGTATCTGAGGCACCTGAAATCGTTCCACCCAGGCCCTGCTGCTTGCCTTCCTGCATCAGGACAACAACAGTCAGCGCAATACAATCTATAGCAAAAATAATAGTCAGTATTGTTCTCAAAATCTGCACTTCGGTTACACCTCCTAATCAACTGCAAAATATTGTGTTACTGTTCACTCCGTTCACAGTAACTTGGTCAAAATGCATTTCAAATCACCTTCGGTGATGGCATTTTGCCCTGTATGTCTCGGGATTTTGCCATATTCATGGCAAAACACCTCGCGGGATATTACCTGTGGACAGTAATAAGATTGTACCATACCGCCCTCTGGATTTCAACCGTTTTTGGATAAGTTTCAGGGCAAAAAATCCGATCCTCCCTGCTTTTTTGGCACTGTGCAGACAGAATCGGATCCTGTACACCACATTTTTTATTCAGATGTCACTCTTTTTGAAACGGATTTTCATAAACAGCATCTTCTCCAAGCAGTTCACTGATCCTGATGAGCTGATTGTATTTCGCATTCCGGTCAGAACGGCATGGTGCTCCTGTCTTGATCTGCCCGGCTCCTGTCGCCACTGCAAGATCTGCGATAAAAGCATCTTCTGTCTCGCCCGAACGATGTGAGATGATCGCACGGTATCCTGCGTGCTGTGCCATTTTCACTGCATCCATCGCCTCACTTAAGGTACCGATCTGATTTACTTTGACAAGGATCGCATTTGCCGCCTCAAGCCTGATCCCACAGGAAAGTCTTTTGACATTTGTGACAAAAAGATCATCTCCCACAAGCTGCAGCCTGTCTCCGAGACGTTCTGTCATCGCCTTCCAGCCTTCCCAGTCATCCTCATTAAGGCCATCCTCAATTGAAATGATCGGAAATTCTTCCAGAAGTTCTTCATAATAATCGATCATTTCTGCCGCATCCCGGAGCACTTCTTCGGCTTTCATCTTACTCTCACCCGGAAAGCAGTACACACCCCGTTCTTCATCATAAAGTTCACTGGCTGCCGCGTCGATCGCAATAAAAATATCTTTTCCCGGTTCATATCCTGCTTTTTCAACTGCCTCAACGATCAGACGCAGGACATCTCTGGAATCTTTGAGATCCGGTGCAAAACCACCTTCATCCCCTACCGCTGTCGAAAGACCATTTTCTCTGAGAAGGATCTTGAGAAACTGATAGATCTCCACACACATCCGGATCCCATCTCCAAAATCCCCGGCGCCGCAGGGCATGATCATGAATTCCTGCAGATCTACGGTGTTGTCCGCATGCTTTCCTCCATTCAGGATATTCATCATCGGAACCGGCATTTTTGTTGTATGACAGCCGCCAAGGTACTGATAGAGCGGAATCCGAAGTGCCATCGCCGCTGCCCGGGCAACCGCCATGGAAACACCCAGAGTTGCATTTGCCCCGACACTACTCTTGTTCTCTGTTCCATCTGCCTTTATCAGCAGCTCATCGATCCGCACCTGATTCAGCGCATTTTCTCCAAGAATAGCTTCCGCCAGCCTGGTATTTACATTTTCGACTGCTTTTCGCACACTTAATCCGACATAATATCCTTTTTCTCCATCCCGGAGTTCCACCGCCTCAAATCTTCCTGTTGATGCCCCGGATGGCACGATCGCCCTCGCTGTATATCCCTCAATTCCAATGATCCCTTCGCCTACGGTAGCTTCCACCTCAACGGTAGGTGTTCCTCTGGAGTCCAGAACCTGTCTTGCATGGATCCTGCGTACAGGTAGATAACGCAACATGAGATTACCTCCTTCATCAAATGATAAACTTAGTTTTCCCCTGATGCTTCTTTCTATGCAGGGATCGTCGCAATTTCATTTCCCGCATAGTTTTCAGATAATTCTGTTTTTATCATATTATTTGCAGTATACAAAATATTTATTTTAGAATTTTTATTTTTTATTGTTGACAATTGTAATTTTATCTGTTATATTAAGTACATAAAACAAAGGAACGAAAACAAAAAAACAAACAGAAAGGCGTGAGACCACCGAAAACTTAAGCGAACCCCAATACTTTAAGAAAGGCGGGTACAGACCACCAGAAACGTAAATCTTAACACATCATAATTTCAGGAAGAGAGGTACGGACCACCAGAAACGTAAACTCATAATTATTCCAAATGTTTTATAAATCAAACAGGAGGTACGTTCCATTGGACAATGAACAGTAGCAGAGCCACCAGATCAAATAATTCATCTGATGGCTCTAATTTTTTGTCTTCTTACATATACTGAATCAAACATCTGCATGGAGATCCCCATGACATCTTTTTTTATTCTTGTCTTTCACTACATAAAGAAATCCCGCTTTTTATGTTCTCTCCTTCTGCTGTCCGGTGCTTTTGCCCTCGGCAGTCTGCTTGGGATCCTCACTGGAACGCTTTCTCCCACAAAAGAAACCTCTGCTTCCGCCCAAAGTGCAAGCTGGGGATTAAGTTTCCAGGAAGAAGGAAAACGTCCTGCCGGAAACGCCACGATCGATGATCTGAAGCAGTACAACGCCTATTATGCCAGCGATACCGACGAAAAAATCCTCTATCTGACTTTCGATGCCGGATATGAGAACGGAAACACACCTGCGATCCTGGATGCACTTAAAAAGCACCAGGCTCCCGCTGTCTTTTTTGCTGTCGGAAATTTTATCAAAGATAATCCCGATCTTATCAAACGCATGATCGCAGAGGGACATATTGTGGGAAATCACACAATGACCCATCCCGATATGTCTCAGATCTCTTCGATGGAATCCTTTCAGAAGGAACTTGAAGGCGTGGAAGAACTCTATACTTCCGTAACGGGCGAACCCATGACAAAGTTTTACCGGCCGCCCCGCGGTGTCTACAGCACAGAAAATCTTTCCATGGCAAAAGAACTTGGCTATTCCACCTTCTTCTGGAGTCTTGCCTATGTGGACTGGATCCAGGATCAGCAACCCTCGAAGGAGGAAGCTTTCCAGAAACTGATTCCCCGGATCCACCCTGGTGCGATCGTCTTGCTCCACAATACCTCCTCCACGAACGCCGCGATCCTGGATGAACTTCTCACCAGGTGGGAAGAAATGGGCTACCAGTTTCACTCCATAAAAGAACTGACCGAGGTATGAACCCCGGTCAGCTATTACTCTTTAATGATTTAGTTTCGTAATACAATAATCATAAATACGCAGCGTCGTTGCCTCAGAATAATGGATTCCATCATTGATTCCCGTATTAAAACGGTTGCTGATCCATCCTGAATTCTGAAGATAAGTACAGGTATTGATGTAAGTAAACGAACGCTTATCTCCATCGCATAACTTCTGATAAATCGTTCGGTTAAAAGCTGTGATCTGCGCTTCTTCACGGACACGTCCATTATTTGCCCTGATCACCGCACTGTTTACCGGATTTACAGACATGTAATACATGTCACAGTTATAATCCCTTTTAAGTTTCTTCGCCAGCGCTTTCATATAGCTTACGTAGCCATTGATGTTCTGCAGATCATTAACTCCGAAATTCACAACAACTGCTTTCCTGGAGTTTACCGGCTGTTCTGACAGCTTATGTATCAGATCCGGACATCCTTCTTCTTTAAACCATTCAAGTCCCTTTCCTGATGAACATACAAAATCAACATTCGATGGCTTAGATGATCCCAATGTATTTCTCAGAAAAACAGTCCTGGAATCTCCCACAAAATAAACTCTCTTGTATTTTACAGGTGTTCTGACTGAAGATGGTGCACGGTCCTGCGACTTCTTAAATACCACCATGTAATAATTTCCTGATGCCGGTATCCTGTCTCCTGTTTTGTATTCCGGCTCAGAAGTTTTTCCCCTGCTTCGTGACCATCCCAGGCACATATTTCCGCTTTTGAGATATACCGCAGGAAATCTTGCACTTCCTGAACTGGTATCTATGGTCTTCCATACACTTCCATCAGCTGTACAGAGTCTCACCTTTGAGTCCTTTTTGGCGATCAGGTAAAACTTCATATCTTTCGTGACATGGACAGTCTGTCCTTCTTTCTTTGTCACCTTGCCGCCTGCTGAAGTACCCCAGCCAAGGATCCTGTACCCTGCGGCATCTGGATATTCAGGAATCACGAGATTTTCTCCCTCGTATCCCCGGTCTCTCAGACTGGTATACTCTTTCTTACCATTCATATTATAGTATCTGACGGTATAAAGTTTATAAGTACGCAGGCAGAATTTCATATTTCTTGTGACCCTGACTTTTCTGCCTGTTGCGTATTTTACTTCTATTTTGCCATTTTTTTCTATCCAGACACATTTGTAACCACTGCGTTTTACCTTGGGAAGGGTTATATAACTTCCTTTATCTACAGTTTTGCCCCACTTACGATATGTGTCCCCGGACACAACTCCTCTGGAATCTGCAAAAACAACTTTGCATTTTCCTGAATTATCTCCTGCTGCCGAAACTGGCTTACTTCCTGTCAGAAACAGCAGACCAGACAAAATCGCCAGAAAAACTATCTTATTTATTCTGCTTAATATGGATCTTCCCATAACAGACTCCCTATTTGTTTTTTACATGAAGGTCTTCTTTGATCTGTGAACTGGAAATTTCAGGTGTGCGCGGAAGATAAACAACCTCGCAGCCTTCTTCTCTGAGAAAATCAAACTTTCCCTCCCAGTCATCACCCATTACAAAAGTATCTACATGATATTCTTTTACATCGGAACGCTTCTGCTCCCAGTTTTCTTCCGGAATCACGAGATCCACATATCGGATCGCCTCCAGAAGCTGCTTTCTTTTTTCGTAAGAAAAATAACATTTTTTCTGCTTTTCATTCCAGTTAAATTCATCTGTAGAAAGCCCGACGATCAAATAGTCCCCAAGCTGTCTGGCACGGCGCAGAAGATTAATATGACCATAATGAAGCAGGTCAAAAGTTCCGTATGTGATCACTCGTTTCATTATTAAAGATTCCTCTCTCTAAGCTTCACGGCAGATCAGGCATTCAGCTTTTTGATACAGTAATCATAAATTCTCAGAGTTGTCTCATTTGAATAGTGAAGTCCGTCATAAATTCCTGAATCGTAACGATTACTGATCCATCCATATTTCTGAAGATTCGTGCAGGTATTGATATAGGTAAATGCACGATTGCTGCCGCTGCACAGTTTCTGATAGATTATTTTGTTAAAATACGCCACCTGCGCTTCTGTTCTCGTAGCACCGCCATAACTTCTGATCATGGCACTGTTTATTGGATTTACAGAAAGATAATACATCTCGCAGTTGTAATTCTTTTGGAGGTTCTCTGAAACTTTCTTCATATAGGTAACATATGAATTGATATTACTCAGATCATTTACTCCCAGATTGATGATAACTGCTTTTTTGGTATTCTTTGACTGCTGTGCCAGTTTGCTTACAAGTTCTTTATATCCTTCCTGACGGAACCAGTCAAGTCCCTGGCCTCCCTTGCATACAAAATCTACATTTGAAGGTACTGAGCTTCCAAGTGCTGATTTGAGACCGACCGTTCTGGAATCTCCTACAAAATAGACCGTTTCATGTTTCACAGGGTGCTGGATAGTAGCCGGAGCACGGTCCTGTGAACTCGAAAACACTACCATGTAATAGTTGCCTGTTTTTGTAGGGATCTTATCTCCTGTTTTGTATTCCGGATCTGAAGTCTTTCCTTTGGTTCTTGACCATCCCAGGCACATGTTTGCACTGTTGAGGTTTACTGCCGGGAAAGTAGCATTTCCAGAACTTGTATCTACAACTTTCCATACTGTTCCATTATATTTACGCAGATTTACTCCTGTGATCTTCTTACCAATAAGATAGAACTTCATATTTCCGGTAACTCTGACCGTATCGCCCTCTAATTTTGTTACTTTTCCATTAACGGAAGTACTCCATCCAAGGATTCTATATCCTGTGGCACTCGGACATAACGGCATCATAAGAGATTCTCCCTTGTATCCCTGGTCTCTCAGGCTGGTATACTCTTTTTTTCCGTTCATGGTGTAATATCTTACTGTATAAAGTTTGTAATAACGCAGACAGAATTTTGTATTCTTGGTTATTTTTACACGTCTTCCTGTCGAATATTTGATCTCTTTACTTCCGGATTTTTCAACCCATACACATTTATATCCGGTACGATTTACCGTAGGAAGCTGGATATAACTTCCTTTGTCTACAGTTTTGGCCCATTTACGGAATGTATCATTCGATACCACACCGTTGGAATTCGCAAAAACAACTCTGCATTTCTGTGTACTGGTTGTCGCAGCAGAAACTGGTCTGCTCCCTGCCAGAAGCAGAAAACTAAACAGCAGTGTAAAAAATACAATTCCTTTCCACTTGTTTGCCATAGCTTTCTTCATAAAAAAACTCCTTACTTACGTTTCACTCTCATTAAATTTCATCTTCTTTACGAAACTTACTATAACAGCTTTCCGGAAGTGATGCAATAGAAATTTCATCAGGATTTCACATTTTTGTCATATTTTAGAGTTCATTCTCACACATAGAAAGTGCAGATGCGATCACCGCATCCATATCATAATACTTATATTCTCCCAGACGGCCGCCAAAGATCACATTCTCTTCTTTCTCGGCAAAAAGTCTGTATTTCTCATAAAGTGCTCCGTTTTTCTCATCGTTTACCGGATAATATGGTTCATCTCCCGGTTTCCACTCGGAACTGTATTCACGGCTGATCACTGTCTTTGGAATTTCAGCCCCATCATCATCTCTGCCAAATTCAAACCATTTATGTTCGATGATCCTGGTCCACGGAGTCTCTGCATCTGTGTAGTTGACCGCTGCATTTCCCTGGAAATTCGGTTTATCAAGGAGTTCTGTCTCAAAACGGACGGAACGATACTCCAGATATCCCATCTGATAACCGAAATATGCATCGATCGGACCTGTATAGACAACCTTGTCTGCAAGCGCATCCCATTCGTCTTTTTTCTCAAGATAGTCTTCTTCAAGGCGCACTTCGATACCATCAAGCATATTGGCAACCATTCTGGTATAACCGCCCATCGGGATTCCCTGATACAGCGCATTAAAATAGTTATTATCAAAAGTCAATCTGACCGGCAGTCTCTTGATGATAAATGCCGGAAGTTCCTTACAGCTTCTTCCCCACTGTTTCTCTGTGTATCCCTTGATCAGTTTCTCAAAAATATCTCTTCCGACCAGAGAAATTGCCTGCTCTTCCAAGTTCTTTGGCTCTGTGATTCCTGCCTCACGCTTCTGTTCCTCAATCTTGGCGGAAGCCTCTTCCGGTGTCACAACACCCCACATTTTATTGAAAGTGTACATATTAAATGGAAGTGAATAAAGTTCTCCTCGATAATTTGCAACCGGGCTGTTGGTAAAACGGTTAAACTCTGCAAACTGAGTAATATAATCCCAGACTTTCTTATTATTTGTATGGAAAATATGTGCTCCATATTTATGTACATGGATCTTCTCCATATCTTCTGTATAGACATTTCCCGCGATATTCGGGCGTTTGTCGATCACAAGAACTGATTTTCCTGATTTTTTGGCTTCATGTGCAAAAACTGCGCCATAAAGACCTGCACCTACTACCAGATAGTCATATTGTTTATTCATTTTATTTTCCTCTTATTAGTTATTATCTGTTTTGATTATACTGGCTCAGAATTTTATTGTCAACAAAACAGCATTTTCTTTTTAAGCCAGGATGCTGCCGGTTTTTCTACAATATGATAAACCAGTATCCCAAGTGCTGCTGTCAAAAGGATCGATACTGTGATCGCAGCAACAGGATGGTCCCGGAGAAATGGAGTGTTTTTCCACAGTGTCTTCCCAAGGACTTCGAATGCCACTTCCTGCATCACATAGATCGAATATGCATATCTTCCCGGCAGACCGACAAACTTGTGATCTGTCAGTCTGGAAAAAACACCTTTTCTGGTCAGCAGGCAGGCAAAAAATACCGGGAACAGGATCACCACGATAAACTGGTTATCATAAGCCTTTTTGCTGTAAAAAAAGTCAACCAGGAGCATGGACAAGGTCAGGACCTCAATGGCCGAGATCAGCCAGAAACTGCTCCTGTCCGTCTCTTTTTGTGCCGGATCCTGATGTTTCCATTTCTCTGTAAAAATACGCCATTCTATCGCAAACAGATACCCAAGGCCGATCCCGGCAACTGCACGTGCCATACCGAGGTTGATGATCCCATGGAACATCTTCCGTCCAAAGCCGCCATCCATGGCATTGATGTTGATCTCATAGCCAAAATAGATCAGCATGCAGATCAGAAGCTTCATCTTCGAAGAATTCCGAAAGCATTTATACAGCACAAAATAAAAAATCTCCACCACAAAAAATGCCGACACATACCAGTTCAGTCCCTGCCAGTCCGTCGCCAGCCCGCTGGACTGCAGAAACAATAAGTCCACAAAGGACGCATAGATTGATTTTCCAAAAAACACCGCCGAGATCACGATCGAACACGCCAGCACCGGCCACAGACGGATCACCCTTCGCATGATAAATCCCTGCGTGGTCATCTCCGGATGTCTCTGTATCGTATGATAAAGAAAATATCCCGATATGATAAAGAAACACTCCACAATATACTTCGCATACTTCGACTGCTCCGCAAGCCAGATATAAAGATCCGCGTTGCCTGTATAATCCATCATAAAGGAATGCAGCAGATGGAAATATACGATGCATATGGCAAACGCAAAGCGGAGAAATTCTATGTTGTAATATCTTTTTTCTGTATTCATCCTGTACCTCAAAAAAGCCGTAAACTCAAGGGTTTACGGCTTTTCTTATGCTTTTACATAAAATATTCTTTAGAACTTGCCAGCGTCAGCAGCTTCCTGTACGTAAACAGTAATGCCTGCAAAATCAATACATATCGCCATTTTTGTTGCCTACCTGTTTCCTATTCACCAATTTTGGTACTTTTTCAGCACTTCTCAGACCGATTTTACACCTCAATTCCGTCATAAACATAACCCGTTTCCTGCCAGAATTTCATAGGTGATATGTAATAATCATACTGGCTACTTCCGTCTTTCTTGAAAGCTACTCCAAATGTGAGTAATCCCTGGATGATTCCCTGTCTCACAAACTGAGGATCTTTCTTCATTACTCTTGCAGCTACATTCACCGGTACATTTTCGCCAGTAAATCTTGGCACTTCTAACCATACCTTCTTTTCTTCCATTTGTCAACTCTCCCTCCAATATAATTTTCCATATACCCAGTCCAGCAATTTTAATGCGATCATTCCTGGTACAAGCATTACCAGCACCACCAAAAAGAAAAATCCGGCCAGCGCTGTTGCCGCAAACTCACCTTTCCTGGTTTTATCGCACCACTCAGCTCTCGGACATATTCCTTCATCAGTATAGCACTTGCCATCGCATTCGACTCCTCGCTGCCACATCTCCCTCACCCCTTTTCTGCAAGGGCTTTTCCAACTGCTTCCATAATGTTCTCTGCCTTTGCTGGTCCGATTCCCTTTACTGTCAAAAGGATTTCTCTTAGCTCATCTGCCTTCAATCCTTCGGAGTCTTCCTTGCCCTGGTTATATGCGTTCATGTAATACCGCGACAAGTAGTTGGACATATCCTGGTGGTCCATTTTCTTAATTTCCTTGTACATCTTTCGGTTCAAAACCATCTGCTTTGCCATGACTACTCACCCTCTCTTCCGTCAATTCGATATACTGCATCATCGTAATAAGGGTATATCCGTCCATTATTTCTTCCGGTTCTTGTATCTCTGATGCGGAACGGATCTTCTCCTAAGCCATCTACTTCCTTTCCCATGAATACTACACCTTTTCCGCTCAGCGGATGATTTTTGCATCTGAAGTGTACAACATCGCCCACCTGCATCTCTCTTCCATCTTTCGTATATTTACCTGTTTTCATGTCTCGCCTTCCTCTACTTTCCTTATGATCTTTAACTGTTCCAACGGAACAAGCCTTGTTTTATTGCACCCATATGCTACAATGGCAACCTTTTTCTGCTCTATATCATTTCGGTTTACAAAATCAACTTCTACTCCATCTGGCCTGCAAGCACTATCACAAAACAATTCTGCTTTCAGCGTAATAAGCTTCATACCTATGACAACGCCTACAAATCTCTTCTCCACTGCCTCGTAATATGTTTTTACGAAATCGCTACCGCCCCATTCTTCCGGTTCTACTTTTCTTTCCTTTTCTTCAGCATTTTCGTCAACATAGTAATAAACATCGGAGTATTGTTCAGAGTGCCGGATATATTTTCCGTCCTTAATTCTTTTCATATAAGTATTGCACTCTACAACTTGAAACATATATTCATTATTCCTGCGTAATTTCACTGCATATCCGCCTCCTGTCTCTTGCTGCTGATCTAAACATCATAAGCAGCATTTCTGATACTGGTCTGCTCCGATCATGTCTCTTGGCTTTCTTTATGCAGGTTAATTCTGTTCCATCCAAAACATATACACCAACGTAGTGTGGGACCTCCAATGAAATCGTTGCGTAAATCTTCTCCGGCATTACCAGGTAATTATAATCTCCGAGGAAATTCAAGCCATGCCCCGAGCGAAAATCCTCTACAGATGATTTCACTTCATAACAGTAAAAGTCTCCTTTTTCTATTCCGGACACCGTATTGTTGACAGGTTTGTATCTTATGTAATCAACTCTGACTGCATGGTTTGTGGAGTAATCAAATGTCACTTCCTTAGCCCAATATATCCGTGGATCATTATACGGATTGATTTTCTTTTCAAGTGCCAGAGACAACATAGCTGTTATCTCTGGTCTTCTGCTCACTCTTTCTTCTCCTTTCTGTACAGTTCAGATGTTCCATCCAGCACCTGACGTTCCTTTTCATCTTCAAAATACCAACCATACGGCTCAAACACCTCATATCCTTTCAAGAGTGCGTCTCCTTTGTTTTTATTAAAGACCAAGTTGTAATCATACGGTTCGTTGCAAATTTTCATTGAATTGTGCAAAATAATCATCATCTGATGTAAGGAACTAAGTTTTCCCGCTGACTCATCTGCTGCTTTTTTCTCTTCTGGTGAAGATTCATAGTAGCTCTTTTTCAAATAGAAATCTCGCACTGTGCTTGCATAAATGTAACTGCCAAGTGCCATCATAGCTTCCCATATCTTTTCTTTTACTTCAGATTCATCTTTAACCGGGCTGATTTTCCCCGAAATAATATTCTCCAGAAATTCTTTTCTTCTGGCACTGCTTTCTTTTAATATCGCTTTGATTTTCCTTTTTGCCTGATCCTTTTCCTTTTGCTCTTTTTCCCAAGGTGAAAGTTCTTTCTTTCCTTTTGGAATTTTTGTAATAATTCTCAAGCTACGATAATATACTAAGAAAAATTTTTCTTCTTCTGTCTTTGGAAGTTTGATCTGCTCCGGAACGTCTTTGTCTAACTCATACTCCTTAATAGTATTCCATTTTCCGCTCCAAATTTCATTTTCTGCTGACTTCGGGGCAGCCTTAATGCCTTTCTTCTTCAACATCTCTTTCAGTTTTTTTGCATTTTCATTTCGTTTAGCTTCTGCTGCAGCTGCTTGCGCTCTGCTCACCAAGTCTCTTGAACTGGTTGCTTCTCTGAGAATTTTATCCCTCGTCTTAATATCTTTCACTTTTTCCAGTTCGTATAAATCCTTCAGCGTTAACTGAAAATTTTCATCCTGCTCCTTCTTTTTAAGTTCATCCTGGTTTAGCTTCGCAATATTTAACCTACGGCGAATGGTAGTCTTGCTGAATCCAGTTTTCTCAGCAATTTGTTCCTCGGTATCTCCCAAATCAAGCATAAGCTGAAATCCCTGGGCCTGCTCATAAATTGTCAAATCGCTGCGCTGCATATTTTCTTCCAGCATGATTGACAACTGTTCTTTTCGGCTTAATCCTT
>OBAM01000431.1_pt1 | contig 38751 bp, 32 predicted proteins | sample 1517751 | NCBI WGS metagenome assembly OBAM01 (sample SAMN04571703, study PRJEB22368) | human gut metagenome | biome: human gut; material: stool | host: Homo sapiens | place: Luxembourg | collected 2012-10-18
TTAGCAGCTGCCGCACCTCGCTCGCCGTATCGGCACTTAGAATTATGCGGTATTGCCTTAAAATAGGGCAGGAACGGAAAAGTGTAATAGAGAATTCACATATCGATAACACATTTCACTCAATACAGAGTATATAATAGAATCAGCCAAAAAGAAAGGGGTCTGTTTTATGGACCAGAAATATTATAATATCTCCTATGCCGAAAGTCCGTTCGGCACGTTAAACCAGTATATGACCCGCACCTACAGCTGGATGGCCGCCGGTTTGCTGGTTACCTTTGCAACGGCATTGCTTACCGTTACCACCCCGCTGTTTGAGCTGATGTTCAGCACCGGCCTGGTATTCCTCCTGAGCATTGCGGAGCTGGTGCTGGTTGCGGTTCTGTCCGCCAGGGTGGAACGCCTGCAGCCCACCACCGCAACGGGGCTGTTCTTCGCCTATGCGGTGCTGAACGGCATCAACCTGAGCACCTACTTTATCATCTATGATCTTTCCACGCTGATTCTGGCGTTCCTGGTTGGTACCGTGTACTTTGGCGTTATGGCTGTTTACGGTGCCCGAACCCAGCGCGATTTGAGCGGCTGGGGTATCAACCTGATGGGTGCTTTGATTGCCATTATTTTGACCAGCCTGGTGGGCGGCCTGATCGGCATGCTGACCGGCGCGGGCTTTGGCATGATGGATATCGTGCTTTGCGCGGTTTCGGTCCTGGTGTTTATGCTGTTCACGGCTTATGACACCCAGAAGCTGAAGTACTATTACGCCTACTATGGCGGCGATGCTTCCATGCTGCACAAATCCTCCATCATCGGCGCACTCAGCCTGTACCTGGATTATATCAACATCTTCCTGTATATCGTCCGCATCGTGGGCCGTTCCCGCCGCAACGACTGATCGGTTTTGATAATTTGAAAAAAGGGCGCTGTTCCGCAAGGGGCAGCGCCCTTTTTGCTGTGCGTCCAGGGTTGACAAAAAAGGCCAAACGGCCTATAATGCTTTATGTTAAACGCATTGACGGAGAAAGTATGCCTGCAAACTTAGCACAGAGAGGGCGGCCATCGGCTGTAAGCCGCCCCGAAAGCCTGCTGGCAGAAGTTCGCTCCTGAGCGGCCTGTGTGAACCCTGCATTGCAGCCATTAGCGCGGGACGGTCTGCCCCGTTACAAAGCATCGAGTGCCGCCAGACATGGTTTGGCGGAACACGGGTGGTACCGCGGAGTGTAAATGAATGTTACAGCTTCGTCCCTGATTTTACCGTTCAGGGACGGGGCTTTTTTATTTTGTTTTGCAGCAAAAGCGAGCAGCCTTCGCCCCGTAAATCATCAAAGAGGTGCATTATGGAAGAAAAAATCGCCGCACTGCGCGCCGAGCTGGAAGCCGACCTTGCAGCAGTGCACAACAAAGATGAACTTTCCGCCTTTTGGCAGAAGTATCTGAGCAAAAACGGCAGCGTGACCGGACTGACCAAGTCCCTGCGCGATGTTCCCAAAGAGGAACGCCCCGCCGCAGGTAAAACCATCAACGAGTTCAAGGTCTGGGTGGAGGGCCAGTATCAGGCTGCTTCCGCCGAGATCGAAAAGGCCGAGCTTGCCGCCCGCAACAAGGCTGAAGCCGTGGATATCACCCTGCCCGGCACCCACCACGCCACCGGCGCACTGCATCCTATCACCCAGATCAAGAATGAGATCATTGATGTGTTTGCCGGCATGGGCTTTGAAATTTACGAAGGCCCCGAAATTGAGGACGATGACCACAACTTTACCCGCCTGAACGTACCCAAAAACCACCCGGCCCGCGATATGCAGGATACCTTTTATGTGGCGGATGACATTGTTCTGCGCACCCAGACCAGCGGCGGTCAGATCCGTGTGATGGATAAGGAAAAGCCCCCCATCAAGGTTCTGGTGCCCGGCCGCGTGTTCCGCTCTGACTCTGACGCAACCCACTCCCCGATGTTCCACCAGATGGAAGGTCTGGTTGTGGATAAGGGCATTACCCTGTGCGACCTGCAGGGCATGCTGGACCGTTTTGTGCAGGCTTTGTTTGGCCCGGAGGTCAAAACCCGCCTGCGCCCGTCCTATTTCCCGTTCACTGAGCCCAGTGTGGAGGTTGACGTAAGTTGCTTTGAATGCCACGGCAAGGGCTGCCCCCTGTGCAAGCACAGCGGCTGGATCGAAGTTCTGGGGGCTGGCGTTGTGCACCGCAGCGTGCTGGAAAACTGCGGCATTGACCCTGAGGTATACTCTGGCTTTGCTTTCGGTATCGGTATCGAGCGTATCGCCATGCTTAAGTACGGCATCAACAACATCGGCCTGATGTTCGAGAACGACCTGCGCTTCCTCGAACAGTTCAAGGGTTAAGGAGGGGAACAACAATGAAAGTACCATTCAGCTGGCTTAAACAGTATGTGGATATTGATGTTTCCGCCCAGGAGCTGGAAACCAAACTATTCGACTGTGGCTTTGAAGTAGAAGAACTCATCGACCTTGGCGCTGAGATCAGCAAGGTTGTTGTTGGCGTTGTGACCGAGTGCGTGCCCCAGGAGGGCACCCACCTGCATATCTGTAAGGTGGACTGCGGCGACTATGGCCATGATATTCAAATCTCCACCGGTGCGTCCAATGTGTACGCCGGTATGCACACCCCCGCTGCTCTGGACGGCTCCACGCTGCCCGGAGGCATCAAGATCAAGGCAAAGCCCTTGATGGGCATTGAATCCAACGGTATGCTCTGCTCCGGCGAGGAACTGGGTCTGAACGAGGACCTGTACCCCGGCGCTGAGGTATACGGCCTGCTGGACCTGCCCAAAGATACCGTGCCCGGAACCCCCATTCAGCAGGTTGTTGGGTTGGATGATTATATCTTTGATATCTCCATCACCGCCAACCGTGCCGACTGCCAGAGCGTTCTGGGCATTGCACGCGAAGTTGCCGCTGTGCTGAACAAGCCCCTGAAAATGCCTGCCACCGATTACACCGTGAGCGATTACAAGGACCCGCGCCTGAGCATTACGGTGGAAGCACCGGACCTGTGCCCGCGCTACCTGGGCCACTATGTGCGCAACATCACCACCGGTGAATCTCCGCGCTGGATGCGCCGCCAGCTGGCCTTGTGCGGCCTGCGCAGCATTTCCAACGTGGTGGATATCACCAACTATGTCATGCTGGAAATCGGCCAGCCGATGCACGCCTTTGATATGGACACGCTGGAAAGCTGCCAGATCATTGTGCGCCGTGCCAAGGACGGCGAGAAGATCACCACGCTGGACAGCAAGGAGTTTACCCTGACCCCCCAGAACCTGGTCATCTGCGATGGCGAAAAGCCGGTTGCCCTGGCCGGTGTTATGGGCGGCCTGAACAGCGAGATCAAGCCGGAAACTACCCAGCTGCTGTTTGAATCTGCCAAGTTTGCCCGCGATAACATCCGCAAGACCGCCCGCGGCCTTGGCCAGAACACGGATGCTTCCGCCCATTACGAGAAGGGCATCAGCGAATATACCACCGAGCTGGGCATGGCCCGCGCCCTGCACCTGATCCAGGAGCTGGGCTGCGGCGAAGTGACCGCCACCGAGTTTGACTGCTCTGCCGGTGCTCCGCGTAAAGGCAAGCACTTCACCGCCCGCATCAGCGCCATCAACGCCATTCTGGGCATTACCGTGCCCACCGAGGAAATTCTGGCCATCCTGAAAAAGCTCAGCTTTGAAGTGACGATGGAAGCCGACGGTGACACCATGCAGGTGGTTGCTCCGCGCTACCGCGAGGATATCGAGATCGGCGAGCCGGACCTGGCCGAGGAAGTGATCCGTGAATATGGCTATGACCATATCACCCCCACCTTCCTGAAAGCTGCCCAGGTCACCACCGGGGGCCTGACGGCTGACCAGCACCGCCGCGATAAGCTCAAGAGCGCTATGTGTGCCCAAGGCTTCTATGAGGCTATGACGCTGGCATTTTATGCGGATGCCGACCTGGATGCCCTGCACATTGCCCCCGATGCACCGGAGCGCAATGTCATCCGCATTGTCAACCCCATCTCCTCCAACCTGACCATCATGCGCTCCCTGCTGGCACCCAGCCTGTTGAACGTGGCGGTTACCAATCTGAAAAAGGGCAACGCTGCCGGCCGTCTGTTTGAGCTTTCCAACATTTATGTGCCCAAACAGCTTCCGCTGACCGAACTGCCGGAAGAGCGCCTGCACCTGGGCTTTGTGGCCTTTGGTGAGCATGAGGACTTCTTTGCCGTTAAGGGCGCACTGGAAGACCTGGCTGCTTCCTTCGGCGTAACCTTTGAGGTGGAGCGTGCCGAGGATGTGCCTTACCTGCACCCCGGCATTGCCGCTTACATCCTGTGCAACGGCGTGCGTGTGGGCAGCTTTGGCAAGCTGGCCAACGATGTGCAGGCCGGTCTGGATCTGCCGCGTGACAGCCGCGCCAACCAGAAGATCTTCCTGGGCGAGATCGATTACGAGACGCTGGTGGCACAGCTGCCTGCCGGTCTGCGTTATCATCCGCTGCCGGAGTTCGATACCGTGGCCCGTGACCTGGCTCTGGTTGCTGACGAGGAAACCCCCTGCGGCACCATCATTGCCGAAATGAAGCGCGCCTGCAAGCAGCTGGCCGATGTGGAGCTGTTTGATATCTACCGCAGCGAAGCCATTGGAGCCGGCAAAAAGAGCATGGCGTTCACCTTGCACTTTGCACCGGAAAACAAAGCCCTGGAAGCTGCCGATGTGGACCGCTTTGTCAAGAAAATCCTCGGCAACCTCAAGTTCAAGCTGGGCATCGAGATCCGCTGAACTCTTTTGCCGCGTTCGCTGCCGCCCGGCGGTAAGCTGAACGCCTGAACGGAAATAACACAAAACCACCCCTTGCCCCGACCGCACGGTAAAACCTTGTGCGGCAGGGCAGGGGGTGGTCGTTTTATATTCGGCCACTGGCCTAAATGCGCCGCGCCAAAAACAAACCCGCCGGGGCAGGCAGCTGTTGTGCTGCGCCGCCCCGGCGGGTGCTGCTATCTATGGTGCTGTAGTCAATCAGGTATCGGAATCCAGCTTCAGCACGGCGGTAAAGGCTTCGCTGGGCAGGGTCACGCTGCCCAGTTTGCGCATCTTCTTTTTACCGGCTTTCTGCTTTTCCAGCAGCTTCTTTTTACGGGTAATATCGCCGCCATAGCACTTGGCCAAAACATCCTTGCGCACGGCCTTGACTGTTTCGCGGGCAATGATCTTGCCGCCCACGGCCGCCTGAATGGGAATTTCAAACAAAGCGCGCGGGATGTTCTCCTTCAGCTTTTCGCAGATGCGGCGCCCCTTGGCGTAAGCGTTATCCGCAAATACGATCATCGAAAGCGCATCCACGATCTCGCCGTTCAGCAGGAAGTCTAGCTTGACCAGCTCGGACTGGTGCCAGCCCTCCCACGCATAGTCATAGCTGGCGTAACCGCGGCTGCGGCTCTTGATGGCGTCAAAGAAGTCATAAACAATCTCGCCCAGCGGAATCTGGTAATGCAGGTCCACGCGAGTCTCATCCAGGTAATCCATCGCAATCAGGGTGCCGCGCTTTTGCTGGCACAGGTCCATCAGCGGGCCAACATAATCGTTGGGGGTGTAAATGTGGGCATCCACAAATGGTTCTTCCGCCTTGGCAATGCGGGCCGGGTCGGGATAGGCGGAGGGGTTATCGATCACTTCCACCGTGCCGTCCGTCAAGGTCAGCCGGTACTGAACACCGGGGGTGGTGGTGATCAGGTCAAGGTCAAATTCGCGCTCCAACCGCTCGGTGATGATTTCCATGTGCAGCAGCCCAAGGAACCCGCAGCGGAAGCCGAAGCCCAGGGCCGCACTGGTTTCCGGCTCAAAGCTCAAGGCGGCATCGTTCAGCTGCAGCTTTTCCAGCGCATCTTTCAAATCAGGGTAGTCGGCGCCATCGGCGGGGTAAATGCCGCAGAACACCATCGGCGTTACCTGGCGGAAACCGGGCAGAGCTTCCGCCGTGGGGGCTTCGGCCAGGGTGATGGTATCGCCCACGCGGGTATCGCGCACGGTCTTGATGGAGGCCGTCAGGTAGCCGACTTCACCGGCCTCCAGCTTATCGCAGGGGGCCAGGGCAGTAGCACCCATGTGGCCCACTTCCACCAGCTGGAAGGTTGCGCCGGTGTTCATCAGCTTGATGGTATCGCCGGGGCGCACGGTGCCTTCAAACACGCGCACATAGACGATAACGCCCTTGTAGCTGTCGTAAATGGAGTCAAAGATCAGGGCTTTCAGCGGGGCATCGGGGTCGCCCTGCGGGGCGGGAACATCCTGCACCACGCGTTCCAGCACTTCGCGGATATTGATGCCCATCTTGGCGCTCACGCGCGGGGCATCCATGCAGGGCAGACCGATGACATCCTCCACCTCTTTGGCGGCGGCATCCGGGTCAGCGCTGGGCAGGTCAATCTTATTCAGGATGGGCACAACTTCCAGGTTGTGGTCAATGGCCAGGTAGCAGTTGGCCAGCGTCTGGGCTTCCACGCCCTGGCTGGCATCCACCACCAGGATGGCACCTTCACAGGCAGCCAGGCTGCGGCTGACTTCGTACTGAAAGTCAACGTGGCCCGGCGTGTCGATCAGGTTGAACTCGTATTCCTTGCCGTCATCGGCGTGGTAGTGCATGGTAACGGCGCGGGCTTTGATGGTAATGCCGCGCTCGCGTTCCAGCTCCATGTCGTCCAGAATCTGGTCCTCCATGGTGCGCTTGTCCACGCTGTCGGTCAGCTCCAGAATACGGTCCGACAGTGTGGACTTGCCGTGGTCAATGTGGGCAATGATACAAAAGTTGCGAATATTGTCGCGTGCCATCAGGTTTCCTCCAAATCGTTCCAGATACGCACCGGCGCGCCGTCCCGCAGGTAAACACGGGGAACCCGGCGGCTGATGCCGCAGATAATTTCATAGTTGATGGTGCCGGTCTTAGCTGCAATGCTGTCGGCGGTATCTGCGCCGATCGCAGCGTTTTCAGGGCCGAATACCGTTACTTCATCATTCATTTTAACATCGGGGATGTCGGTCACATCCACCAGGGTCTGATCCATGCACACCCGGCCGATTATCGGGGCGGGCTTTCCGCGGATGCTCATAACCCCCGCATTGGGGTTGCCATTGCTGCCGGAAAGCGCGCGGGGGTAGCCGTCCGCATAGCCAACGCATACGGTGGCAACCTTGCGGGGTGTGTTGGCTGTGTAGGTGCGGCCATAGCTCACGCTCTCACCGGGTAAAAGGTCCTTTACAAATTCCACAACACTTTTCAGCGTCATGGTGGGGCGCAGGCCGTCAAAATGCACTTCCGGGCTGGGGTCCAGCCCATACAGGATAATGCCTGCGCGGGTCAGGCTGTGGTGCCATTCCGGGTGGCGCATTTGTGCGGCAGAGTTGGAGCAGTGGATGGTGTGCAGGGCAACGCCGTCCGCCTGCAGCCGCTGCACGGTGCGCTCAAACAGGGCGTGCTGGGCTTGGGTGTAGGCTTCGTTTTCCGGCGTGGTGCTGTCTGCCACGGCAAAATGCTGGAAAATACCGCTGAAGTGCAGCTTGGGCAGGGCAGCGCAGCGCTCCATGGCAGCGATTGCCGCCTCAAAGTCAGAACGCACGCTGAACCCAATGCGTCCCATACCGGTATCAACCTTAAAGTGGCAGTGTACCTCCACGCCGGCGTTTTGGGCGGCAGCGGAAAGCGCCTTGGCATACTCTTCAGAATAGACGGTCTGGGTAATGCAGTTGAACGCCAGCTGATCTACCTGCAGCGGGTCGGTGTAGCCCAGGATCAAGATGGGTTTACTGATCCCGTGGCGGCGCAGGTGCCGCGCCTCGGCCAGGCAGCTGACCGCAAAAGCGGCCGCACCGTTTTCTTCCAGCCAGGGCCCGGCCACAGCGGCGCCGTGGCCGTAAGCGTCCGCCTTGACAACGCAGCACACCGGCGCGCCCACCGTCTTTTTGATCAGTGCCAGGTTGCTCTGCATAGCATCCAGATCAACCAATGCCCAACAATGCTTTTCGTACAGTTCGTTCGTCATTGCAATCCACCCCATTTCGATACAAAACACAACGGGGAATCTAGCCCCGCGTGCGCCCGGTATGCAGCGGCCGCCAGCCGTCAATGCCGCTTTGCTGCAAAGCGTGCAGTGTTTTCTGACGGAAAGCCGGGTCGTCCCGGCTCATCTGCTGCACAAACAATTTGGTCTGTTCGCGCACTGTGGCGCCATCAGCCGGGCAGCGGCTTTTGATGATGGGCAGCCCGGCGTGGTATACCGCGCTTTTTACTTCGCTTTCGGTGGCAAAGATCATTGGCCGGATCAGCGTAATGTTGCGCTGGTCCAGATAGGTCACGGGCGAAAAACACCCAATACGGCCTTCCCGCCAAAGGTTCATGTAAAAAGTCTCCACGGCATCATCCAGGTGGTGCCCCAGCGCCACTTTGTTGCAGCCAAGTTCCTGCGCGGCAGCGTGCAGTGCCCCGCGCCGCATTTTGGCACACAGCGCGCAGGGGTTCGGCTCTTTGCGGTAATCAAATACCACGGGGCCGATATCCGTGCGCCGTATTTCGTAAGGAATGCCTTCCTGCGCAAACAGGTCCGCAAGTGGCTGGTAGTCGGCTTCCACCCCGCCAAAGCGCGGGTCCAGCGTGACCGCCATGACCTCAAACGGAACGCCGAGATACCGCCGCAGGTGTCCCAGCGCCACGGTCAGCGCAACGCTGTCCTTCCCGCCGGAAACACCAACGCATACCCGGTCGCCCGGTGCGATCATCTCGTAATCCTGCACTGCCTTGCGCAGCAGACCCTCCAAGCGCTGCATGCCCGTTCCACCTTACCTTTATACACTCTAAGACGATACTATAAACATCGCTATTATAGCACATCCTGCTGCCCAATGCCAACAGCCGCAGCCAAATCGGAAGAATTTTATCAAAGCACCGCACAGGAGCTGCAAAAACAAAGCCGCGCCCGCGCCGCAGTTTGGCTGGCAAAGCAGGGCAGGGGAGAAAACCGGAAACCAGCAGACTGCACAAAGCGGGCAGAACACTTTGCTGCAGGGTACACAAAAACAAGTGCAAAAGGCAAAACAGTAAAATGCCGTTTGCGAAAACGTTAGAAAACAAGAGAAAACACAAGAAAACAAGAGCTACACGAGAATAAAATGATTTTATTTGCAAAATCCCTTGACGAAACAGCGCGTATTTGCTAAAATCATACTTGCGCGAAATCAGCGCAGTGCCGTGCTGTGCATTGCGCTTTGAATAAACCGAAATGATTCGGATGCGTCACTATAAAGTATGGAGGATTCAAATCATGAGCACTACTCTCGCTAAGCCCGCTGAGATGGTCGACCGCAAGTGGTATGTTATTGATGCTGCCGGCAAACCGCTCGGCCGCGTTGCTGCCCAGGCCGCTGTCCTGCTGCGTGGTAAGAACAAGACTACCTTTACCCCCAATGTTGACTGCGGTGACCATGTCATCGTGATTAACTGCGACGAAGCTGTTCTGACTGGCAAGAAGCTGGAAAAGAAGTATCATCGCACCCATTCTGGCTGGATCGGCGGCCTGAAGGAAACCCAGTATAAGACCTTGATGGCTGAAGCCAGCGATAAGGCTATGACCTACGCTGTTAAGGGCATGGTTCCTTCCAACACCCTGGGCGCTAAGGCTATGACCCGCCTGCACTGCTACAAGACTGCTGAGCATGCACATGCTGCCCAGAAGCCCGAAGTTGTGGAATTTTGATAAGGAGGCAATAGAAGATGTACGAAACTAAACAGTATTTCTACGGCACTGGCCGTCGTAAGCATTCCGTTGCCCGCGTCCGCGTCTACAATGGCACCGGCAAGATTACCATCAACAATCGTGATATCGACGATTACTTCGGCCTGGAAACCCTGAAGCTGATGGTCCGCAGCCCGCTGGCTCTGACCAACACCGATGGCAAGTTCGACATCGTGATTAACGTTGTCGGCGGCGGTACTTCCGGCCAGGCTGGCGCTATCCGCCACGGCCTGTCCCGCGCTCTGCTGCAGTTCGACCCCGAGCTGCGCAGCACCCTGAAGAAGGCTGGCTTCCTGACCCGCGATCCTCGTATGAAGGAACGTAAGAAGTACGGCCTCAAAGCCGCTCGTCGCGCACCGCAGTTCAGCAAGCGCTGATTATCAGCAGTATTTGCGAACCTTTCAGAACGCTTCACAGCTTTTTTGCACGACTGTGTGCAGAAAATCGGAAGTGTCTGAAGCCGTGGAATGCAGCAAATCGCTTTGGAGCTTGCTGAAAAAGCAGCACACAATAAGCGAATATGCAGCAGACTTCCACAGCGCCATAAGTCTTATCGCAGGAGATGTTTTCCGCAAGGAGAATGTCTCCTGCTTTTTATTTGTAAAAAAGAAAGCCTTACACTGGACAAATCATGTTGATGCCATCAATGAGTGTCTGAATGTCCAAGTGGGTGTACACGCGCTCTGTCAGGCTCATAGCGCCGGAATGACCGGCAATCTTCTTTTGAATGGTAGGAGCAACCCCCGCATCGGCCATCATGGAAATGCAGGTATGGCGTGTGTCGTGGGGCGTGTGCTTCATGTCGTATTCTTCCATCAGCGGATCCCAATAGGTGTCGCAGTAGTTGAAGTAGTCAAGGTGCTGCCCCTCGGTAGTGCAGAGCAGATATTCGCAAGGAGAGCGCTCGAACCACGCTTCGTAGAATGGCAGCAGTTTGTCGGCAATCGGCACTTTGCGGACGCCGTTTTCGGTTTTGGCAGCAACCACATCGAAATACTGCTCTTTCAGGTGGACATTCTCTTTCTTCAAATCGAGAAATTCCGAGATGCGGCAGGCATTGTAATTCAGCATCAAAATGATTTGGCAGTAAGGATTAGCCTCGTGCGCCCAAAGTCTTGCCAACTCGTCTTTGCTGAAGATGTTACGGTCGCGCTTGTTGGGGTTCTTGTTACGGTAGCCTGTCAGATCAACATACTGCGAATAATCTTTGTTGCAGATGTCGTTCTTCATGGCGTATTCGTACACTTGATTGAATAAGCCCTTTAACTTTTTGAGTGTGGGATAATTTTTGCCACAGGTGTCAACTACAAGCTGCAAATCACAGAGTTTGATCTCGCGGAAAGGCTTGTCATACAAGATACCACAGACCTTGTAGGAAGCCGTGTAGCCCTTTGCATTGGAGTCGGATATGGTGGGATACTTATACTTTGACCAGCGCTCGTAGACCTCGGAAAAGGTGACTTTAGCAACATTAACATCATAGGGATTCTGATTGTATTCAGCCAGCATTCTCAGACCCTCGGCGCGGGTTTCGGCATAGCCGATAATCTGAAAATCCTGAATCTGCCTGCCTTTGGTCTCGTCTAAACGCCAGCCGATGGTTTTGCGTACCATGTAAGGTTTTCTGCGTTTTCCGGACATTTTGACTACGCTGCCGTAGCCATTGGGTAGTCTCATGTTATTATCAAACTTCCTTTCGCTCAGGCAAATCTATGATAAAGAGGAATGACCTCTTATCAACATTATTTCAGACTGTCCAACTGTTCCTTGGTCATATTCTTTAATTCTGCCATGCCGTATTTGCTTAAATCGGCAGTGTACAAGGGCTTGTCGGTCAATGGGGTGTTGGCATATTGCGCAATTTTTTCGTTTGTGAAGCTGGTAAGGCGGCTGGGGTCATGCCAATAGTCCTCGCCCCAAGAACGCTCCGAGGAAAACTGTTCCAGCAAAAAGCAGAGCGTTTCGTTCAGAGTGGCATCCGGGTCTGTGGCGCGGAATTTCAGTGAAGCGGTAAAATTGCCGTCATCACAGCGCTCGTGGGTAATGTCAATGTCGAAGTGAAGTTCTTGCTTCTTGTTTAACTCATAAAGTACAGTAACCACATCGGCAAGGGTATTCAGCTTGATTTGCGGCTCGCTTACGCCCAGCAGATATGCGGGCGTTACGCCTAAAGCGTGTGCGATAGTGGTTACAGTATCCAGTAAAATCCGGCTTTCGCCGCTTTCGTAGCTTTGCACGGTGCGCAGACTTTTCCCTAAAAGCTGTGCAAGCTGGGTTTGTGTCAGATTCTTTTCTGAGCGGACAGCCTTGATTCGCTGCCCGATTTGTTCATTTGTAAGATTCATGGCTTCTCACCTCGCCTTAATACTACCATATACATGCGAAGAAATCAAGCATGTTTGAAAATTTATACGAAAATAATTTGCGTATACAATATTGACATATGCAATAATGCTGCGTATAATGAAATTGCTGAAAGGCAATCACAAGCAGAGGGAGGTGTAAGAAATGGTTGAGAGGCAGACCTATACGGCAATGCCGGCCTTTACCGGCAGAAATGTGCCTGTAACGGAAATTGCAAAAGCTATGCACAAGGACGCGCAGTATGTAAGAGTTGGCTTACAGCAGGGCGCATTCAAGTTTGGCTATGCAATCAAGCTGGACGGATCAAATGAGTATAACTATTACTGCCCTGACCGCAAGGTTTGGGAAGAAATCGGCTATTTCAATGCCGAGGGAAAAAGTTGAACAACAAAAAGAGCGTTTACCCGTGCAGGGGTAAACGCTCCCGATGAAAGACAGTACCAACAGCGGCTGCTGTGTGTAACTATCAGGCACCACTGATATTCTACCACAGCAGCCGCCATTTTTGAAGAAGAAAGTGGGGCTTATGCAAAGAAATCATGTAAAGCTGATCTCTATGGATACAATTCCGATAGAGGCAGTAAAATGGCTGCTGTATCCGTTTATCCCGCTGGGGAAAATCACAATTTTACAGGGCGACCCCGGCGAGGGAAAAACCACACTGGCGCTGCAAATTATTGCGGCGTTGACAACCGGCAAACCCGTGTGGGAGGGAGCGTCGCCGATGGAGCCTGTCAATATCATTTATCAGACGGCAGAGGACGGCTTATCCGATACCATCAAGCCGCGCCTTGTGGCAGCGGGCGCAGATTGTGCAAGGGTGATGGTAATTGACGATTTCGACAGGGTGCTGACACTGGACGATGACCGGCTGGAACAGGCAATAGAACAAACCGGCGCACGGTTGGTGGTGCTGGATCCGATTCAAGGATACATCGGTGCAAGCGTGGATATGCACCGCGCAAATGAAATCAGACCACTGATGTACAGAATTGCAAAGCTGGCTGAAAAGTATGGATGTGCCATTCTTCTGATTGGGCACATGAACAAGAACAGCGGCGAGAAATCCAGCTATCGCGGGTTAGGGTCTATTGATTTTCAGGCGGCTGCAAGGAGTGTGCTGGTAGTAGGGCGTATCAAAGATGACCCCACATTGCGTGTTGTCTGCCCGGCAAAAAGCTCACTGGCCCCGGAGGGCGGGGCTGTTGCCTTTCGTCTTGACCCAGAGCAGGGCTTTCAATGGGCAGGACCGTATGACATCAGTGTGGACGAACTGCTTTCCGGCAGCAGCCGAGGGCATAAGCTGCGCGAGGCGCAGAGCTTTTTGAAAGAAGTATTGGCGGACGGCCCGCTGCCGCAAACAGAGATTGAAGCAGCCGCACAACAGGCAGGAATACGCCCCAAGACCTTGCGCAATGCGCGATATGAATTAGGTGTGACCTCAACCAAAATCAGCAAACAGTGGGTATGGGCGCTGCCCGAAGCATAAAGGAAGAAGGCAAGATGCCCTTATCTTTAGGAACAGGGCATCTTGCCTTCTTGATGGAAAAATGCTTTTTCAGATGGCTTCGTACTGTGCTGTAGTGAGGCGGTACAGTACGAGCAAGCACGGCATTGTGATATCACAATATCAAAACGCCCTTGTTAGGGGGTACCCTAAGACCCCAACAAATTTACTAAAGGTATATTTAATAGCCATAATGGAAAGTGTTATTAACATTAAAAATTTTATGGAAAACCTACGAAGCCTAATCTAGATGAAAATGGCGACAGCAGAAGATATTGTCATTTACAGAAGTGCTTGATTTGTTTCGTTTAAGCGAATATAATTATAATGGGTTTATATAATTTGCGAGGTGGTTCCTATGAATGGATATATTACAGTTCAAGAAGCGGCTGAAAAATGGAAAATTACGCCGCGTCAAGTGCAAGTGCTGTGTAAGGAAAATCGTATTGAAGGAGCTACTCGGATGAGCCGTATTTGGATTATCCCTGAAAATGCAGTAAAGCCAACAAATGGTAAGAGAAAGGCAGTTTATAACAATGACTAACCTGACTGAATTGCAGAGCCTTGTAAATCGTTTTCATAGCAATATTGAATTTTATAAAAACACAAAGAATGCATACAATGAACATTCATGTCGGATTGAATACATTGATCCCCTGCTAAAGCTGCTGGGATGGGATGTCGCAAATGAAAAAGGCTTGGCACCTCAGTATCGAGAGATTATTGCAGAAAATTATTCAACCAAAACTGACCGACCAGATTATACGGTTACGCTCAGAGGTGTACCGAAATTTTTTGTGGAAGCGAAAAAGCCAGCGGTAGATATTACTAGAGATGCTGCCCCTGCGATTCAAACAAGAAAGTACGGCTGGAATGCAAAGCATAGACTAGCAGTTCTTACAAATTTTGAATATCTTGCAATTTATGATACCTGCCATATTGCCCACGAAGGTGACGGATGCGCGGTCGCTAGATATCGTTTGTACCATTATACTGAGTATGTAGAAAAATTTGAAGAAATAAGCGGACTGATTTCGAGGAATACGGTTTATTCCGGTGATTTTGATGCTTACTTAGATGCGAATTTTCCGGCAACTGGTGGGCAAACTCAGCAAGTAGATATGTTGTTCCTTTCTCAAATCAATGAATGGCGTATAGCACTTAGTAACGAATTGTATTCTCAGGGTGGTCGCTATGCATCTTTGGAAGTCCTAAATGATGTGGTACAGGAGTTTATTAATCAGATTGTTTTCCTTAGAATCTGTGAAGACAAGAATCTTCCATTGTACCATAAGCTAAAAGACACCATTACAGACACCGCTCAGTTGAAGACTAAACTGGAGGAACTATTCCGATCTGCTGACAGACGTTATAATTCGGGAATGTTCTCTGGCGAGGATATTATTTTTGATCTTTCCAGTGAAGTTATAAAAAATATGATAGAGGCTCTGTATTATCCTCAAAGTCCGTATCTATTTAACATTATTGAACCTAATATGCTCGGAAAAATTTACGAAATGTTTTTAACTGAGCAATTGGAGTTACTAGAAAATAATACGATTGGCCTTGGAAAAAAGAAAGCATGCCAAAATAGATCCGTTGTCACTACACCTACAGAAATCGTTAAATATATGGTTGACAAGACTCTCACCAAGGTGTGTGCCGGAAAAACGCCATCTGAGATTTTGAATATCAGTATCGCTGATATTGCCTGTGGATCAGGAATTTTCTTGGAAGAAGCATTTGCCTTTTTACAGGATTACTGTGTGCAATGGTATATCCGTAATGGGCAAGTGAATCATTTGATTGAAACGGGTGTTGACTTATATAAGTTGCCAATTCAAGAGAAAAAAGCTATTCTTTGTTCTTGTATTTATGGCATTGATATTGACACTCATGCGGTTGAAGTGGCAAAATTTTCTTTATTAATAAAATTAATTGAAGGAGAAACCGAGCCATCGGTAGCAGAAGCGGTTCCAATCCTTCCTAATCTGGATGACAATATTCGATTTGGGAACTCACTTGTTAGTGAAAATGAATTGAACGGAATTAGTGACGTAGACGATCAGATGATTGATATTGCTCCGCTTAATTGGGACATGATTAATAATGGTAGTGGCTTTGATGCAATTATTGGAAATCCTCCGTATGTGAATACAGAAGGAATGCATATGCTATTGCCGAGTGCAGAAGTGGATATATACAAAAAGAAATATAAAACATCATATAAGCAATTTGATAAATATTTTATTTTCATAGAACAAGCGATCAACAAAATTAATGAAAATGGCTTGGTATGTTATATTGTTCCAAATAAATTTTTTAAGGTTGGTGCTGGCGAAAAGCTGCGTGGTCTGATTGCTAGAGAACAGATGCTCGTTAGCCTAGATGACTTTGGCGATGCGCAATTATTTGAAGACAAGACAATATACAGTTCAATCATTTTGCTTTCTAAAAAGAAGCAAGCCACTTTTGTTTATAGCAGCGTTGAGTCTACTAATAAACTATGGGCGGGCGAAGAAGTAAGTTCTATTGAACTAAATTCTTCTGTGTTGAATAAATTGCCGTGGAGACTAACAACAGACTTAGAGTTTTTAGCAATGCTTCAAAAGCTGGATGAAGTGTCCGTTCCAATCACAAAGCATGCAGAAATCTTCAATGGAATTCAAACGAGTGCAGAAAGACCAACGCCTATATACTGGTTCTCAGCAGATGACATCGTGACAGAATATGCTGATGCCATTGAAATTAGTAGAGACGGTAACAACTATACAATAGAAAAAGCTTTGTTGCGTCCATATTTTAAGCCGACCAAGAAGGCGGAAAAAGGACGGAATTCATATAGCATTCTTACAACCGATAAGCAAATTATCTTTCCTTATGACAGCAATGGACAGTTAATAAGTATAGATGAAATGAAAAATAAATATCCGGGAACATATGCATATTTCTTAGCACATTATGATCGGCTGGTTCCCAAATGTGTTTCCCCAAATGGAACTCGTGATGTTCAAAATGCGACATCAGATACATGGTATCAGTATGGAAGAACGCAAGCGTTAACCGCTTTTATCAATACGCCTAAATTGATAGTGGGGGTATTAAGCAAAGAACCCATGTATGTGATGGATACGAATGATATGCTGATTGCATCGGGCGGTACGGCTGGATATTGTGCGGTTAGCAAGAAAGAAGGCAGTCCGTATGAACTTGAGTATATTCAGGCATGGTTGTCAAACCCTATTACGGAGCGAATCTTAGAGATTGTTGGTAGTGATTTTGAAGGTGGATTTACAGCGCGGGGTACCTTCGTCCTTTCTACACTTCCGTTTGTAGAATTGGATTTTGCAGTAGCAGAACAAAAAGCTATCCATGATAGAGTAGTAGCAGCAAGTCGAGAAATATATGAAATCAACGATGCATTGTCTGATCGCCCAGCAAAACGCACTGTGATTTTGTTGCAAAGGCAAAAAGATATGCTTATTTCGGAAATTCAGGAATTGATCAGTCGAGTGTATAGGCTTGATTATTAGGAGAGGTATGACTAATGAGGCTAAAAAAAGATAGTACAGAACAAAAATTAAGGGGAGCATATTATACGCCATTGCAACTTGCAGATGCTATGGTAGGTCTTTTTGCATCCGAAAATATTTGTAGTGTACTCGAACCAAGTTGTGGTGACGGCGTATTTTTAGATAGCCTCAATGATACGGGGATGATTGACAGAATCTCTATTATTCAAGCGGTTGAAATTGAAAAAGACGAGGCAGAAAAAGTACAAATTCGATATGCAGACAAGAAAAATGTTGAGGTGTGCAACGAGGATTTCTTTGACTTTTTTAAGCGGGTGCAAGGGAAAAAATCTTATGATTTAATTTTAGGTAATCCTCCCTATATTCGATACCAATATCTAAAAGAGCGTCAGAGAGAAATTCAATCTCAAATACTAACGGATAACGGAATGAAAGCAAACAAATTAATTAATGCATGGGTAGCCTTCATGGTTGCGTGTGTTCAGTTGCTTTCCGAACACGGGAAGATTGCTTTTGTTATTCCTGCTGAGATTTTACAAGTGGCATATGCAGAAGATTTGCGATTGTATTTGTCCAACCATCTTGCAAAAATCACACTAATCACATTCGAACAGCTCGTTTTTCCGGGAATTGAACAAGAGGTTGTCGTGTTCATTGGTGAAAAGGATGAATGCGAGAAGGGCATTCGCATAATTGAAATGGAAAATCTAGAGGATTTTAAGATTTTAGACATTCAAAAGAATGGCTTTCAAAGGGTGCCGCATGCAAAAGAAAAGTGGACAAAATATTTTGTAAGCGCTGATGAAATGCAACTGATTCAACAATTTCGAACAGATAAGCGATTTGCAAAATTTGCCGACTATGGTCTTATCAATGTGGGCATCACGACAGGAAATAATAGGTATTTCTCGATTACAGAAGAAACATCCCAAAAATACCAGTTAGAACCCGCCACTCTTCCGTTGATTGGGCGAAGCTCTCATGCACACGGAATATATTTCACAGAAACCGATTGGAATATCAATAAGCAAAATGGAAAAAGAGCTCGACTAATAAATTTTCCGGATATTCCATTTGAGGATTATGCTGATGGCTATAAGAAATATATAGAGTTTGGTGAGCAAAATAAAGAGAATGAAGGCTATAAATGTTCCATTAGAGATCGATGGTATATTGTTCCTTCAGTATGGATTCCTGATGCGTTCTTCTTGAGGCGAAATAATCTTTATCCTAAGTTTGTTCTTAATCGTTGCGGCGCAGTTTCGACTGATACTATGCATAGAATAAAATTTAATGCAGATGTAGAACCGGAAAATATTCTTTTGGCGTATTACAATAGTGTCTCTTTTGCTTTTACAGAAATATGCGGTAGAAGCTATGGCGGAGGAGTACTTGAAATTCTTCCGGGGGAGATGGGTAACATTCTTTTACCTAAAATTGAGCATATTGATTTAGAACAGCGAAAAAAAATTCTTGAAGAAATTGATGCAATTGTTCGTAGCGATGAAAATATAGAAAAGGCACTTGACCTTGTTGATCAAGAAATTTTGGTTGATTTGTTAAAAGTAGAACCGAGTATTTGCAAACAATTTAGAATGATATGGAAAAAGATGCAGAAACGCAGATTGGGGCGAGGGTAAAACGAACATATGCTACGTTAAATTCAAATGAATGGAGGAGAAGAAATTATGGAATGGAGCGCGTGTATGAGTTTGCTCCAAGGATATTTAGAAAATAGCCCTTTGATAGTTTTAGGTTCAGGAGCATCCATGCCATATGAGCTTCCTTCAATGAGTGGGCTTGCGGAAAAAATACGAAAATCTGATATTGTCATCGCTGATCCCAATTATAGTCCTTTTTGTGCGGCAGTGGATAGTTTGGGGTTAGAAGGGGCTATAGATACAGTAAGCCTTCTTCCTGAAACCTTAAAAGAAATTCGAAAAGTGGTTTGGGAAACGGTTAATGAAAAGGATTTTTGCTATTTTGATAAATATCCCACGGTTCCTCCGAAAGCGTTAATGGAGTTAATTGGAAAGGTACTTGCTCCTACGCCCAATAAGGCTACTATTGTGACTACAAATTACGATAGATTGGCAGAATATGCTGCTGATGGGATTGGAGCAACGATAGTCACAGGATTTGAAGGTTCTTTGATAAAGAAATTAGAGCTTCCTTCAAGCCCGCTAAAAATAAAACGGGCGCGGGCGCGTGAAAGAGTTGTTGATATTTGGAAAGTACATGGTTCACTTGATTGGTTTACAGCTCCAGATGGAACATTTGTGTCATTTCCGTTTACTCGAACAATTCCTGATGATTTTCAACCATTGATTGTTCCGCCCGGTAAGGAAAAATACAGTAGTACGCATGATGAACCATATCGAACTGTTATTGCTGAGGCAGACAATGCCTTTGTGCAGGCAGGGGCGTATTTGTGCATTGGTTATGGATTTAACGACGAACATATACAGCCAAAGCTTTTAGCGCAAATTTCTAAAGGAAAACCTATTGTTATCCTTGCCAGAACAATGACTCCGGCCTGCAAAAGGCATATTGTAGAGGCAGGAATAAGCAAGTATCTTGTTTTTGAATTCTTGGATTCCAATCATACAAAAGTATATGGAAATGGTTGGGAGGAAACATACGAGGGTCAATATTGGCTCTTGGACAACTTTATGAAGATTTGGTGAGGAGGGATAGTGTGGGCATCTTTGAATTCGCGCCAGACGAACTGCTTGGAACGGTTGAAAGTGTAGATACAGCAACTGTGATAGTAAAAATTGAGAATGAGGATAAATTACGCGGATTACAAGTAAATCATTTGATTTCCATTCAAAGTTCAAAAATAGGACAACACTTAATAGGTTTGGTGTCAAAAATAATACGAAAATCTGTATATAGTGAGCCAATCAATGATTTGTCTCTAGATACTAGCTTTAATATCGTTAAAGTAATTTTAATAGGAACGCATTTTGATAGAAATGCAGGAAAAGAGAATGTCTTTCGCCGATCCTTATCTACAATACCAACTATAAATGCAGAATGCTATCTTATTCATGGAGATAGATTAAAACGTTTTATGCAAACAGTATCCTCCGTCCCAGAAGGGGAAGATGCAGTTAGCCTGAAAATTGGGAACTACTCTATTGATGAAGATGCTACGGCTTGGCTCAATGGAAATAAGCTGTTTCAGCGTCATGCTGTAATTGTTGGTAGTACAGGTTCGGGAAAGTCATGGTGTGTAGCTACGATACTTGAACAGATTGCTGCTCTCAAATCGGCGGATGCGATATTATTTGATATTCATGGCGAATACGCTACTTTGCAGGGAGAGCCATTTACACATCTTAAAGTGGCAGGGCCTAATGATGCGATAGAGGAGGGAGTGCTTTTTCTCCCTTATTGGTTGCTTACATATGAAGAAATGCTATCGCTCATGCTTGATCGGAGTGATAACAATGCGCCTAACCAAGCCATGATGTTCAGTAGTGCAGTTATTCAAGGGAAAAAGCAATTTTTGAAGGATGAGGGAAAAGCAGAAATGGAAGCCAATATTACATTGGACAGCCCAATTCCTTACAACCTTGACACATTACTTGCGTCTCTGAAATCAAAAGATGAGGAAATGGTACCTGGCGCTAAAACTGAAAAGCAAGGCCCATATTTTGGAAAGCTTACACGCTTTATTCAGCGTCTAGAAAGCAAGCAGAAAGATAAAAGATTGAATTTTATGTTCGCTTCGGAGGAAAACTTGCTTAACTATGATTATATGAGTGAACTTTGCTGCAAACTAATGAGACCTTCTGTTAAAGGTAAGAAAGGTGTCAAAATTATAGATTTTTCTGAGGTGCCATCAGATATTCTTCCTCTGATAGTGTCTCTTATTGCACGAGTGATTTTTTCCGTTCAACAGTGGACAATGGTCGAACACAGGCATCCTATAGCTCTTTTTTGTGATGAGGCTCATTTGTATATCCCCGCTAATACAGAAAAAAGTGTCGATGATACTAGCTTGGTGACTTTTGAGCGAATTTCTAAAGAAGGAAGAAAATATGGTGTTGGCCTAGTTGTAATTTCGCAGCGCCCGTCAGAGGTAAACCGTACGGTATTGAGCCAGAGTAACAACTTTATTGCTATGCGCCTTACAAACGCGGACGATCAATCTGTTGTAAAGCGACTTTTGCCGGATAGTTTGGGTGACTATGCGGAAATGCTACCGATTTTAGATGTCGGAGAAGCACTTGTTGTTGGAGACGCGAGTTTGTTACCAAGCAGAATTCGTATTACACCACCGAATATGAAGCCTCGAAGCGCAACAATTGATTTTTGGGATGAGTGGTCTAAAGATTCTACTATGGTGGATATTAGCAGCGCAATAGAAGCACTGAGAAAACAATCAAAATTATAGCAGACATTCTCTAATAGGTAGTACAATCAAACACATCAAGGAGTATGCGGAATTGTTGTGAAGACGACATATAGGTTGCAGTAAATGGCAGAGAATAGGGTATACTAAAATTGACCAGATAAAAGAAAATTACAATAAGGAAGGGGGTTGGGGCTTTCCCAACAAGTGGGCGTTTGGTGTACCAAATGCCGTGCTTGCTCGTACTGTACGGGGCGTTTGCAGTTAATCGGGAATCGCTGCTGATGATGCTAATAATAAAAAATCGGATGCCCTCACCGTAGCCAGGGCATCCGACAATTCTCAAATTAGCAATAGATTAGATCATGCATAACCGTTTCTTCGGCAATATTCTTGAATGAATTCATCTTTTGCACCCACAAAATGGGATTTGAAAGTTTTACCGATTCGTCAAACTGTTCGCTACGGATAAGCTGCTGCGCGATTTGCTCCACCACTTCATGGGCCTGTTGGTCAATCTCGTTTAGGTGAGCATTGAGCAAATGACCTTGTAGCAAAGCCTGATATAGTGTAGGCTTGTTTTCTTTCAGATAGCGCAGCCGCAGACTGCCGTATTTTCCAAACTGTGCAGGCTCGCCCGCAGTTAAAACACTAAAATCAAATTCATTCATAATCGAATCCTCCGATTTAATTTGGGTGTGCCTTGCAACCCCGCAATTCTTTCCATCGCCCTGAGCTGCCATGGGTAAGAAGCACAAAAGAAGCAAGGTACATAGTCGATTTTTGTTACAAGTGCGGCTATTTTGTCAAAAGGCTTGCAAAACTTACGATTTTGTGTTATTATTTCAATCCGAAAACGCAAAGACTGAAATATCAATAACACATCATCTGCGCCGCATAAGTTCAGCAAGCGCTGATTTATTCAATCCGATTCTTATTATGTCGGCTCATTTTGGGCCGACATTTTTTATGACGTGTTTTCTGTTACAGTCAGGAACATAGTGCCTGCCCGTTCAGGCGGTTGGACTTGATGTGGAAGGGGAACTTATGTTATCAACAAAAACAAAAGAGCATATCCGGCGCCGTGCCGCGCTTGGGTTGCCGCGGTGGGGAACTCTGCTGGCAAGCCTGGGGGTGCTGGCGGGCTGTGTGGCCTTCACCGGCAGCCAGCTGCATGTGGTTAAAATTACCGATACCCACGGTGCACAGGGCATGGCTATCACCTCGGCGCATGATATCAAAACGCTGATGCAGCAAGCCGGCATTGCGGCACCCGATACCGAGGACGAGCTGGAAATTACCGAGGATGCAGGCCTTGACCAGATCCACATCCTGCGCGCTTACACCGTGCCCGTTACGGTGGACGGCGGTGTGCAGGAGGTTGTGGTGACCGGCGGCACCGTGGGAGATGCTCTGGCGGAAGCCGGCATTACCCTTGGCCCAGATGACTGGATTGAGCCTGCGCTGGATACCCCGGCCCAGGAAAACACCATGGTGACCATCCAGCGGGTGCGCTATGAAGAATACACTCAGGACGAAGTGATTCCCACTGAGACCCAGTATGTGGAAACCAGCCTGTTCTACCGCAAACAGAGCAAAGAACAGCTGGTCCAGCAGGGCAGCGACGGCCTGTGCAGCGTGAGCTACCGGGAAACCTATGTGGATGGCGAACTGACTGACACAACAGAAACGAACCGCGAAACGGTGATAGAAATGGTGCCCACCATTATAAAACACTATGACGAGCAGGCACCTGTCAGCTCCTTCGTGGGCCCCGAGATCGTGGACGGCAAACCATGCGAGGGGATTGCGGCGACTTATACCGCACAGCGTTCCACCGGGTATTCGGCATCGCCGACGGCAAAAGGATCTTCGGGGCGGCGGCTGACCTATGGTACGGTGGCGGTCAACCCCAATGTGATTCCCTATGGCAGCCTGATGTATATTACCTCCGCAGACGGCCGGTTTGTGTACGGTTATGCTTATGCGGCAGATACCGGCACAGCCATGATGACGGGGAGCGCATTTATTGACCTGTATTACGAGACTTACTCCGAAAGCGTTGATAATGCAGCGATTGCCGTGAATGTGTATGTGCTGGACAGCGATACCGCAGCCAAGTATAAAGAAGAAAACGACGCCATTTTAGAGGCAGATAATACGCCCGGATTATAAAGGCAATACCGCATAATTCTAAGTGCCGATACGGCGAGCGAGGTGCGGCAGATGCTAAGCCAAAAGCGCAGATAATACTGGATGTCTTATCGAGCATTTTGGCAACGCAGATGCCGTGCCGCAGCCGCCGGAGCGGTGCTTAAGCCGTCAGGCGGGAATTGTGCGGTGTTGCCATAAGAATAAACAGCAGACAAAAAAGCGCCTGCCGCACGTTGCTGTGCGGCGGGCGTTTTGCATAACACCTGATATAAAATTTTATGCAGTACGCGGCAGCGGTTATCTGCTATAATACAAGCAAAACAGGTGTATCGGAAAACAGAGAAACGGGCTGTATTTTCAGCTTTTAAGATACACCCCAAGGGAGTAGAAACATGAATACAAACAACAAACACCCCCATTTTTCCCGCATGGTGCTGCATAACGGGGAAGAACGCGTAAAACGCATCTTTCGTGACCAGCTGGCCGAGTTGGCCGGCCTGCTGGAAGTGGGCATTTCGCTGCTGGTTGTGGTGGCGTTGATGCTGGCGGTGGTGCCGCTGATCAAAATGTTGCCCGGCCTGCTGGTGGATACCAATGAAGTGGAAATCAGCCTGTTTTTGCAGCGCGCGCTGGATATCGTCATCGGCATCGAGTTCATCAAGATGCTTGCCAAGCACAGCCCCGGCAGTGCGCTGGAAGTGCTGCTGTATGCCATTGCCCGCCATATGATCGTTGGGCATGAATCGGCAGTGGAAAACTTTATCAGCGTGGCATCCATTGCGCTCATCTTCTTTGTGCGCAAGTTCCTGTTTGTTCCGGCGTTTGGTGCAACCATGCCCGGCGGCCGCAAGGCACCGGATATTGAGAAGATGGAACAACAGGATACGGCAGGGGAGAGCGAAGAATAAGCCACTGCGCTGCAAAAACAAAAATCAGCCAAAACAAAAGCTCCGCAGCTGGGCATTTGCCTTTGCTGCGGAGCTTTTTGGCATAGTATGTAAATTTAAGCTGTTTCAGGGATAAAACGCCATCAGAACAACCCGGTAATGCGGCCTTCTGCGTCCACATCAATATCCATGGCGGCGGGGTGCTTGGGAAGGCCGGGCATCGTCATAATGCTGCCGCAGATGACGACCACAAACCCAGCACCGGCGGAAAGGCGCACTTCGCGTACATTCATTTTAAAGCCGGTGGGGGCGCCGGTCAGCTTGGCGTTATCGCTGAAAGAATACTGCGTTTTGGCAATGCAGACAGGCAGCTCGCCGTAGCCCATGGCGGCCAGGTCGTCCAGCATCTTCTTGGCGGCGGGAGTGTAGGTCACGCCGTCAGCACGGTAGATTTTTTTGGCAACTGCTTCGATCTTCTCCGGCAGAGAAGCGCCCAGATCGTAGGTGTACTGGATGGGCTGGGGGGCTTCCGGCATGATGGAAAGAACGGTCTCGGCCAGGGCTTTGCCGCCCTCACCTCCCTTGGCGAACACTTCGGACAGGGCGCACTTGACGCCCGCCTTGGCGCATACTTCCTCGATTACGGCCATCTCTTCCGGCGTGTCGGTGGGGAAAGCGTTGATGGCAACGCAGACGGGCAGGCCAAAGCCGTTCTTGATGTTGTCAATGTGGCGCTCCAGGTTGGCCGCGCCCTTGCGGACGGCCTCCACGTTAGGCTTGTTCAAATCCGGCTTGGCAACGCCGCCGTGGGATTTCAGCGCACGGACGGTGGCAACCAGAACCACCGCAGAGGGGTGCAGGTCAGCCATGCGGCACTTGATATCCAGGAACTTTTCAGCGCCCAGGTCGGCACCAAAGCCTGCTTCAGTCACAACGTAATCGGCCAGCTTCAGGCTCAGTTTGGTGGCAGTCACGCTGTTGCAGCCGTGGGCAATGTTGGCAAAGGGACCGCCGTGGATGATGGCGGGGTTGTTTTCCAGCGTCTGGACCAGGTTGGGGTCAATGGCATCTTTCAGCAAAGCCGCCATTGCGCCTGCTGCGCCGATCTGCCCCGCAGTGACCGGCTGGCCATCGTAAGTATAAGCACACACAATGCGGCTCAGGCGGTCTTTCAGGTCGGCCAGGTCGGTGGCCAGGCAAAAGATCGCCATGACCTCGCTGGCAACGGTGATGTCAAAGCCGTCCTCACGCGGGGTGCCGTTCACCTTGCCGCCCAGGCCGTCCACAATAAAGCGCAGCTGGCGGTCATTCATGTCCATGCAGCGCTTCCAGGCGATGCGGCGGGGGTCAATGTTCAGCGGGTTGCCCTGCTGGATGGAGTTGTCGATCATGGCAGCCAACAGGTTGTTTGCGGTGCCAATGGCGTGAATATCGCCGGTAAAGTGCAGGTTGATATCTTCCATGGGCACAACCTGGGCGTAACCGCCGCCCGCAGCGCCGCCCTTTACACCGAACACGGGCCCAAGGGAGGGCTCACGCAGGCAGAGCATCGTCTTTTTGCCCATGGCGTTCAGGGCGTCCGCCAGGCCAACACTGGTGGTGGTTTTGCCCTCGCCAGCAGGGGTGGGGCTGATGGCGGTCATCAGGATCAGCTTGCCGTCTGGGCGGTCACTGTGGATCAGCTTGTGGTTGATCTTGGCTTTGTAACGGCCATAAGGAATCAGGTCCTCGTCCGTAAGGCCCAGTTTTTCAGCTACTTTGGCAATGGGCAGCATTTTGGCTGCCTGTGCAATTACAATGTCGCTCAGCATGTGGCATTCCTCCGTTTACAAAAAATAAAGGGCTGCGTACACCATACATCAGTGTATGCAGCCCAGACGGTCGGCTTAATGCAGGGAATAGCCCGCTTCCCCGGTGGTCATGCCCACCAGATTCCGTCAGTCAGCGGCCCTGCGTTATTGTTACTGTATCACACCGGCACACAGTTTGTCAAGCCAATTTTTGGCGGATACAAACAGAATAAAAAACAACGGATCAGCGCTTGCTGCTCTTGCGCCACAGGCCCATCTTTTCGGCGTCGGCAATCAGCTGCTCACGGAAATCTGGGTGGGCAATGTTGATCAGGGCTTCGGCACGCTCCCAGGCGGTTAGGCCCTTCAGGCGGGCAACGCCGTACTCGGTCACCAGATAATCGGTGTTGGCGCGGGTATCGGTCACAACACTGCCGGGGTGCAGCGTGGGACGGATGCGGCTTTCGTTTTGGCCGGTCTTTTTGTTAAAGAAGGTGGAGGACAGGCAGATGAAGCTCTTGCCACCCTTGGAAAGATAGGCACCCAGCACAAAGTCCAGCTGGCCGCCTGCACCGGAAATGGCACGGGTGCCGCTGCTTTCGGCGTTCACCTGGCCATACAGGTCAACGTCAATGGCGTTGTTGATGGAGATAAAGTTATCCAGGCTGCTGATCACCCGCACATCGTTGGTGTAATCAACGGGTACAGACATACACTCCGGATTGTTATCCAGGTAGTCGTACATCTTTTGGGTGCCGGCACCGAACGCATAGACCTGGCGGCCGTTGTCAATGTTCTTACAGCGGCCGGTAATGCGGCCAGCCTTTGCCATATCTACAAAAGAGTCCACATACATCTCGGTATGTACGCCCAAATCTTTCAGATCGCTCTCGGCAATCATGGCGCCGATGGCGTTGGGCATGCCGCCGATGCCAAGCTGCAGGCAGGCGCCGTTGGGGATGCGGTCCACCACCAGGCGGGCAACAGCCTGGTCAACTTCGGTGGGGGCACCGCCGCCGCCCAGCTGGTCGATCGGCGGGTTGTCACCCTCGATAATGCCGTCAACCTGGGAAATGTGCAGGCAGTTGTCGTAGCCGCCCAGGCAGATCGGCATGTTCTTGTTCACTTCCACAAACACCTTGTCGGCCTTGCGGGCAGCATCGGCCAGATGGCTGGCGCAGGGGCCGAGGTTGAAGTAGCCGTGGCTATCCATGGGGGCAACCACAAACACCGCAATGTTCAGCGGGTCAGGGCTTTCGCGGTAGTAGCGCGGCAGCTCGGAGTAGCGCAGGGGAGAATAGTAAGCGTAACCGGCGGCAACGGCCTTGCGCTCAATGCCGCCCATATGCCAGCTGTTCCAGCAGAAGTGCTCTGCCTGATTTTCAATCTTGAAGATTTCCGGCACATGGCACAGGATGCCGCCGCGGAATTTAATCCCGTGCAGCTCCGGCAGGCGCTTGGCCAAAGCAGCGTCAAAGCTGACAGGGGTGCCGATGGCCCAGCCGTAATCGACCCAATCGTCATCCTTGACCAAAGCGGCAACGCGGTCGGCCGTTGTCAGTTTCTGCGCATAAACAGTGTTAAAATCCATTTCTACAAACAGCTCCTTTGTTCATTCCGCAAAAACTGCTTATGCAATCTTTGCGGATTTGCTTACCTATTTATATAATGTTTATGGGGCGGTACGCTGCTCTGGCGGTACGCACAGTGCGGATGCCTGAAAATCAGCCGCCCGGTGACGTGGCGCGCTGCCCGCAGCGGGGGAGCCCCGCCGGAAGAATGGCGGCACAGCACCACAACCATTGATATTATTTTAACATTATATTGACGCTTGTCAACCAATAAAGTTCATTTTTTGCCCCCAAAACGTGCAAATCGGGTGGATTTTGTACATTCCACTGAAACAGTCCAGAAACTTTTGTCGGATTTTTAACAGATAAGCCATTGACAAAAGCTTAACAAAAGTGTAAAACTATAAGTGTGAGCCAAGCGGATCCCTGAAATAGGAGCCGGAGTTCACTTGCGGCACCAGGCAGGCGGTACGGTCTGCGGCGGGGGTTAAGGCCCGCCCATTAAACGCGCGGCGCGCATGGTGCTTTTATTTCCGCCCAGGACTGTTAGATTTTTAACAGCTTTGGCACTGCAGAGGAACTAAAGATTATGCCCATTGCAATGTATCCCGGCAGCTTTGACCCCGTTACACGCGGCCACCTGGATATTATCAAACGCAGTTCCCGCATGTTTGATACCCTGATCGTTGCCGTGCTAAACAACAGCGCCAAAACCCCGTTGTTTACCGTGAAGGAAAGGGAAGAGATGCTGCGGGAATGCTGCAAGGATATCCCCAATGTCAAGGTGATGAGCTTTGACGGCCTGACAGTCAACTTTGCCCAACAGCAGCACGCCACCGTAATGGTGCGGGGGCTGCGCGCCGTAACGGATTTTGAAAACGAGATCCAGCTGGCGCACACCAATCACGCGCTCTACCCGGGGATCGAAACCGTGTTTCTGTCAACGTCCCTGAAATGGAGCTACCTTTCCTCCACCATTGTGCGGGAGGCTGCCCATTACAACCACGATGTTTCCAAGTTCGTTACCCCCAATGTGGAAGCTGCCCTGAAGAAAAAAATCCGTGAGGGTAAAGTTTGACCCCCAAAAAACGTGCTTTGTCGGGTCGCTAAGGCCTGTAAAGATACAAAGGATTCCCAACCGTCTAAATAAGATTCATATTTTTAGGAGGCTGTTTCTTATGAAGAAAATCGTTATCGCATCCGCATGCCGTACTGCTATCGGCAAGTTCGGCGGCACCCTGGCCAATGTTCCTGCTGTAGAGCTGGGCTCCATCGTCATCAAGGAAGCCCTGAACCGCGCCAATGTCAAGCCGGAGCAGGTTGACCACGTTTACATGGGCTGTGTTATCCAGGCTGGTCTGGGCCAGAACGTTGCACGCCAGGCTTCTCTGAAAGCCGGCCTGCCCATCGAGACCCCCGCTGTCACCGTCAACGTTGTCTGCGGCTCTGGCCTGAACTGTGTGAACATGGCTGCCCAGATGATCGAAGCAGGCGATGCTGACATCGTTGTTGCAGGTGGTATGGAAAACATGGATATGGCTCCGTTCGCTATGATGAAGGGCCGTTACGGCTACCGCATGGGCTACCCCATGGGCAAGAGCGAGCTGGTGGACACCATGGTCAACGATGCTCTGTGGGATGCAACCGGCTGCAACATGCACATGGGCATGACCGCCGAGAATGTCTGCACCAACGAAACCTACCAGAAGAAGTACGGCTACAGCCCCATCACCCGTGAGATGCTGGATGAGTTCTCTTACCATTCTCAGGAGAAGGCAGCCAAGGCTATCGCTGACGGCGCTTTCAAGGATGAGATCGTTCCCGTTGTCATCAAGGGCAAGAAGGGTGACACCGTGTTTGATACCGATGAAGGCCCCCGCATGAGCTCCATGGAAGTTCTGGGCAAGCTGAAGCCCTGCTTCAAGAAGGATGGTATCGTTACCGCTGCAAACTCCTCCGCCATCAACGATGGCGCAGCTGCTCTGGTTATCATGAGCGAAGAAAAGGCCAAGGAGCTGGGTGTTGAGCCTCTGGCTACCTGGGTTGCCGGTGCACTGGCTGGTGTTGAGCCGGAAGTCATGGGTCTGGGCCCCATCGCCGCAACCAAGAAGGTTATGGCAAAGACCGGCCTGACTGTTGATGATATGGACCTCATCGAAGCCAACGAAGCATTCGCTGCACAGTCTGTTGCAGTCGGCCAGGCTCTGCACTTTGACCAGGCAAAGCTGAACGTCAACGGCGGCGCCATTGCTCTGGGCCATCCCGTTGGCGCTTCCGGCGCTCGTATCCTTGTCACCCTGCTGTACGCCATGAAGCATCGCGGCGCACACAAGGGCCTGGCTACCCTGTGCATCGGCGGCGGCATGGGCTGCGCCACCATCGTGGAAATGTAATTTACGGAGGAATTGACAATGTCCTTTGTTACGACTGAAATTCAGGGCGCTGTTGCGATCGTCACCATTGACCGTCCCAAAGCCCTGAATGCACTGAACCCCGAAGTTCTGGCTGACCTGAAGGCCGCTTTTGAAGCCATCGACCAGAACACCGTGCGCTGCGTTGTTCTGACCGGTGCAGGCGACAAGAGCTTTGTTGCCGGTGCTGATATCGGCTCCATGTCCACCATGACCAAGGCAGAAGGCGAGGCCTTCGGCAAGCTGGGCAATGATGTGTTCCTGGAGATCGAAAGCTTCCCGCTGCCCGTTATCGCAGCTGTCAACGGCTTTGCCCTTGGCGGCGGCAATGAGCTGGCCATGAGCTGCGATATCCGCATCTGCTCCGATAACGCCGTCTTCGGCCAGCCCGAAGTTGGCCTGGGCATCACCCCTGGCTTCGGCGGCACCCAGCGTCTGGCCCGCCTGGTTGGCATGGGCATGGCAAAGCAGCTGGTTTACTCTGCCCTGAACATCAAGGCAGACGAAGCCCTGCGTATCGGCCTGGTCAACGCTGTTTACCCGCAGGCTGAATTGATGGAGAACGTGATGAAGCTGGCAAATAAGATTGCCAAGAATGCTCCCATCGCAGTCCGCAACTGCAAGAAGGCCATCAACGAGGGCATCTCCAAGCCCATCAACGAGGCTGTTGCGGTTGAAGAAAAACTGTTTGGCGATTGCTTCGAAACCCACGACCAGGTGGAAGGCATGCAGTGCTTCCTGAGCCGTGAAAAGCCGAAACCCAAGGCAGTGTTTACCAACAACTGATTTTGAAAGAAAAATGAATAAGGAATAATGAATAATGGTGGTGGATCACAGCGCTGCGCGCTGTTCAAAAGGGCCGGGCGCTGTGGCTGCACCAAAGTTCATTATTAAAATCGTGCCGCTTGCGGCACACCTTCATTCTTCCTTTTTCTCTATTCATTATTATTTTTAACAGGAGGCACAACTATGAAAGTTGGCGTTATTGGCGCTGGCACTATGGGCCAGGGTATTGCTAAGGCATTTGCACAGACTGAGGGCTTCACTGTTGCCCTGTGTGATATCAAGCAGGAATGGGCCGATAAAGGCAAGGATAAGATCGCAGCTGGCTATGCAAAGCTGGTTGCCAAGGGCAAGCTGGATCAGGCTGAAGTTGACCGCCGTATGGCTGCCATCACCGCTGGCCTGAAAGAAGATCTGTGCGCTGACTGCGACCTGATCGTTGAGGCTGCTTTTGAGGATATGAAGGTCAAGCAGACCACCTTTGGCGAGCTGGACAAGATCTGCAAGCCGGAGTGCGTCTTTGCTTCCAACACCTCTTCTCTGTCCATCACTGAGATCGGCAAGGGCCTGACCCGTCCCCTGGTTGGTATGCACTTCTTCAACCCCGCTGACCGTATGAAGCTCATCGAGGTCATTGCAGGCGTGAACACCCCCGCCGAGACTGTTGAGACCATCAAAAAGATCAGCGTTGAGATCGGCAAGACCCCCGTTCAGGTCAACGAGGCTGCTGGCTTTGTTGTCAACCGCATCCTGATCCCCATGATCAACGAAGCTGCTTTCATCAAGATGGAAGGCGTTTCTGACATCGCCGGCATCGACACCGCTATGAAGTTGGGTGCCAACCATCCGATGGGCCCCCTGGAGTTGGGTGACTTCATTGGCCTGGATATCTGCCTGGCCATCATGGACGTTCTGTACAAGGAGACCGGCGACAGCAAGTACCGCGCCTGCCCGCTCATCCGTAAGATGGTTCGCGGCGGCAACCTGGGCTGCAAGACCGGCAAGGGCTTCTACGTTTACAACGCAGACCGCACCAAGACCGCTGTTGATGCCCTGTAAAATTTGAAACAATCTCTCCTGACGGAGTGCAAAATCTCCGTCAGGATTGATTTGTTCAGTCGCCTGTAAACCTGCCCTTGCGGCTTTGGCTGCGGGGCTGCGGGCGCACTGTTAGATAAGGAGGATACCGTTATGGATTTTACTCTGTCCAAGCAGCAGGCTATGGTACAGAAAATGTACAAAGAATTTGCTGAGAACGAAGTCAAACCCCTTGCCAAAAAGGTTGACGCGGAGGAATATTTCCCCAAAGAGACCGTTGAAAAGATGGCAAAGCTGGGCATGATGGGCATTTACTTCCCCAAAGAGGTCGGCGGCGCAGGCGGCGATGTGCTCTCCTACGTGATGGCTGTTGAGGAAATGAGCAAGGTTTGCGGCACCACAGGTGTTATCCTGTCCGCCCATACCTCCCTGTGTGCTGCTCCTATCTATGAGAACGGCACTGCAGAACAGAAGGCAAAGTACCTGCCCAAGCTGTGCAGCGGCGAATGGCTGGGTGCTTTCGGCCTGACTGAGCCCGGCGCCGGCACCGATGCACAGGGCCAGCAGACCTTTGCTGTGGATGAGGGCGACCATTGGAAGCTGAACGGCTCCAAGATCTTCATCACCAACGCTGGCTATGCTGATGTCTTCATTATCATTGCTGTTACCGGTTTTGTGACCGATAAGCGCGGCCGCAAGCAGAAGGAAATCTCCGCGTTCATCGTGGAGCGCACCGACCCCGGCTTCAAGGTCGGCAAGCCCGAAGATAAGATGGGCATTCGTGGTTCTTCCACCTGCGAGCTGATCATGGAAGACTGCATCATCCCCAAGGATCGTCTGCTCGGCGTTAAGGGCAAGGGCTTCCAGCTGGCTATGGCTACCCTGGATGGCGGTCGTATCGGCATTGCCGCACAGGCTCTGGGCATCGCAGAGGGCGCAATCGACGAGACTGTTGCCTATGTCAAGGAGCGCAAGCAGTTTGGCCGTTCTATCGCTCAGTTCCAGAACACCCAGTTCGAGCTGGCTGAGATGAAAGCCCGCGTTGACGCTGCCAAGTACCTGGTTTACAAGGCTGGCCTGAAAAAGCAGCAGGCCATGAACGGCGCTAAGGTCCGTTACAGCGTTGAGGCTGCCGAGGCTAAGCTGATTGCAGCCCGCACCGCCAGCGATGTTACCCGCCGCTGCCTGCAGCTGTTCGGCGGTTACGGCTACACCCGTGACTACCCCATCGAGCGCATGATGCGCGATGCCAAGATCACCGAGATCTACGAAGGCACCAGCGAAGTGCAGATGATGGTCATCTCCGGCGCGCTGCTGAAGTAAGGAGGCAAGACGTACAATGAAAGCTATTGTTTGTGTCAAACAGGTTCCCGATACACAGGGCAAGGTTGCTGTCAAGGCTGACGGCACCATGGACCGTGCTGCGATGGCAACCATCACCAACCCCGACGACCTGAACGCCGTTGAGGCTGCCCTGCAGCTGAAAGATGAGACCGGCTGCGAAGTTGTTGTTGTTACCATGGGCCCGCCGCCGGCAGAAGGCATGCTTCGTGAGCTGATTGCCCGCGGTGCTGACCGCGGCGTGCTGGTATCTGCCCGTGAGTTCGGCGGTTCCGATACCTTTGCAACTTCCCAGATCCTGGCAGCTGCCGTTAACAAGATCGGCGTTGGCCCGGAGGATATCGTTTTCTGCGGCCGTCAGGCTATCGACGGCGACACTGCACAGGTTGGCCCGCAGATTGCTGAAAAGCTGCACCTGCCCCAGGTCACCTATGTTACCGACATCAAGAAGGACGGCAACTCCCTGATCGTCAAGCGCCAGCTTGAAGATGGCTATATGGAGCTGAAGGTGAACACCCCCTGCCTGCTGACCTGCATCAAGGAGCTGAACACCCCGCGTTACATGAGCGTTTCCGGCATTTTTGAGTGCTATGACAAGCCCGTTGAAGTGTTCGACTACAATGCTCTGAAGGATGATCCCCTCATTGAGACCGACACCATCGGCCTGAAGGGCTCCCCGACGAACGTTTACAAGTCTTTTGCTCCCCCGGTCAAGGGCGCCGGCATGATGGTTGAGGATGCTGCCCAGCTGGTTGGCATCCTGAACGACAAGCACCTGATTTGAGAGAGGAGAGAAGTACAATGGCTGAATTCAATGCAATGGACACCGCCGCCTTCAAGGGCGTGTGGGTATTCTGCGAACAGCGCGAAGGCCAGGTACAGGCCATCAGCTATCAGCTGCTGAGTGAAGGCCGCAAGCTGGCCAACGACCTTGGCGTTGAGCTGTGCGGCGTTGTGATGGGCAGCGAGGTCAACGAGGACTACCTCAAGGCTCTCGGCGGCTACGGCGCAGACCGCGTTTACTATATCGACAGCCCCCTGCTGAAGGACTACACCACCGATGGCTATGCCAAGGTTCTGTGTGACCTCATCATGGAGAAAAAGCCGGAAATTATGCTGATTGGCGCTACCAACCTGGGCCGTGACCTTGGCCCCCGCTGCGCAGCCCGCCTGCACACCGGCCTGACTGCTGACTGTACCCACTTGGATGTGGATGTCGCCAAGTATAAGGACTTCCTGCGCACCACCTCCACCATTGATGTGGACAACACCAAGTTTGAAGAGAACACCAACCTGAAGATGACCCGTCCCGCATTCGGCGGCCACCTGATGGCCACCATCATCTGCCCGCGCTTCCGCCCGCAGATGTCCACCGTGCGCCCCGGCGTTATGCAGACCCAGCCGTTCGACGAAGCTGGTGCTGCCAAGGTTGTTGTTGAGAAGGTTACCCCCGCTCTGACTGCTGACGATATCCATGTTGAGATCCTGGACATCAAGAAGAGCGCTAAGAAGCTGGTTGACCTGATCGGTGCTGATGTGGTTGTTTCCGTTGGCCGTGGTATCAGCTCTGACCCCGAAAAGGGCATTGCCCTGGCCGAAGAGCTGGCTGGTGCCCTGGGCGGCGTTGTTGGTGCTTCCCGTGCCGTTACCGATGAAGGCTGGCTGTCTGCTGACCATCAGGTCGGCCAGACCGGCAAGACCGTGCATCCCCGCATCTATGTTGCTCTGGGCATCTCCGGTGCCATCCAGCACGTTGCCGGCATGCAGGATTCCGAAACCATCATCGCCATCAACAAGAATGAGAATGCCCCCATCTTCGGCATTGCTTCCTATGGCATCGTTGGCGACCTGTACAAGGTCGTTCCCGAACTGATCAAGGAGATCAAAGCCGCCAAGGCATAATTTCTGCTGCTCATTTAAGGGCCGTACCCGCAGGGGTGCGGCCCTTTTTGCTGCCCGGCGGCAGGGCGGGGAAGAGCGGCAGATAAATGTTTTGACGCAGAATTGCAATTGTTTTCACAAATACCGTTTACAAATGAAAAGGAATAGGCAAGAATAAAAATGTTGCGTCGTTTGCGGAAACCTGCGGCGCGGCGGGCATGCCTGCTAAAAAATCCCGCTGTGCGGGCGCTTTTGGTGTGCCCCGGAAATAACGTTTTTAAAACGGAGGTACATCATGGAAAAATTCTTCCACCTGAAAGAGAACCACACGGATGTAAAAACCGAAGTCATGGCCGGTATCACGACCTTTATGACGATGGCTTACATTCTTGCGGTCAACCCCAACATTCTGTCTGCAGCCGGTATGGATGCAAAGGCAGTTCTGATCGCCACTTCTCTGGCAGCATTTGTCGGCACCATGCTCATGGCGTTCCTGGCAAACTACCCCTTTGCACTGGCACCCGGCATGGGCCTGAACGCCTACTTTGCCTACACCGTTGTGCTCTCCATGGGCTACAGCTGGCAGATGGCTCTGCTGGCCGTCTTTGTTGAAGGCATCGTCTTCATCGTGCTGTCCCTGACCAATGTGCGCGAGGCCATCTTCAACGCCATCCCCCTGACGCTGAAATCCGCTGTCAGCGTAGGCATTGGCCTGTTTGTTGCCTTTGTCGGCCTGCAGAACGCCAAGCTCATCGTCAACAGCGATTCCACCCTGCTGACCTACCAGCACTTCAAGGGCGAAACCTTCCACAGCGTTGGCATCGGTGCTCTGCTGACTCTGGTCGGCGTGCTGCTGATCGCCGTTATGCTCATCAAGAACGTCAAGGGTGCTATCCTGTACGGCATTATCCTGACCTGGGTGCTGGGCATCATCTGCGAACTGACCGGCATCTATGTGCCGGATGCAGAAGCTGGCATGTACTCTGTCATCCCCACCGCATTCGTCAGCTTTGACTTCAGCTCCCTGGGCAATACCTTCGGCCAGGTGTTCAACCTGGATTTCACCAACTTTAATATTGGCAACTTCATCGTTGTTATGTTCGCTTTCCTCTTTGTCGACCTGTTCGATACCCTGGGCACCCTGATTGGTGTTGCTTCCAAGGCCGATATGCTGGACGAAGAGGGCAAGTTGCCCCGCATCAAGGGCGCCCTGCTGGCTGACGCTATCGCAACCAGCGCCGGTGCTGTGCTGGGTACTTCCACCACCACCACCTATGTTGAAAGTGCTTCCGGCGTTACCGAGGGCGGCCGCACCGGTCTGACCGCAGCTACCACCGCTGTGCTGTTCCTGCTGGCCAGCATTTTCAGCCCTCTGTTCCTGACCATCCCTTCCTTTGCAACTGCTCCGGCCCTGATCGTTGTTGGTTTCTACATGATGGGCGCTGTTGCCAAGATCAACTTCGACGATATGACTGATGCCATCCCGGCTTTCCTGACCATCCTGGTTATGCCGCTGGCTTACAGCATCTCCGAAGGCATTGCAATCGGCGTTGTTTCCTGGACGCTGATTAACCTGCTGTCCGGTAAGGCTAAGGAAAAGAAGATCACCCCGCTGATGTATGTTCTGACCGTGCTGTTCATCCTAAAGTACATCTTCCTGTAATTATAAGTTACAGCATTGCCAATAAAATGCGCCTGTGCTTGCTTTGAGCACAGGCGCATTTTTTATGCAAATTTTTGAAAGAGCGGTAAAAAATCAGCCAACAACCGCGGGGGTAGCCAGCAGTTCATCCGGAAGTTCGCCGTAATCTTCAGCGGATTCCTTGCTCATATTGTAACCAAAAGTCACACCAAGGGCGTTGGCGGCATCCGTCATCAGGGCGTCTACATCCACCAGTTCGCTGTCAGCCATAACGAACAGAACCTTGTCGTCAAAAGTGGCAACGCTGGCCTTGTCGGCCGCCACGCAGACCCACTTGTGCATGTCAATGCCGTCCAGCATGGCTTCGGCAATCTCATCACCATTGGCTTTGTCTTTCAGGCGCACCAGTACCATGCAGTAAGCCTGGCTGCCGACACCTGGCTCGCTGATTACAGCGGCATCCACCTTGGTGATCTGCTCTTCGTTCAGGCCGGTCTGGTAGGGGTACCACTCGGCGTTGGTCAGGTCCACGGCGGTCGTTTCCACCATCATCAGGTCAACCGGGTGTGCGGCATAGATCTGGTCCACAATGCCGCTCAGCTCGGCATCCGGTTCCGGCTGGAGCGCAGCACTGTTGTCCTCCGGGTCAACACCGAAACCGGGATCGATCTCCATGTCCGGGTCCGGCTTGGTAGCCGGGGCGTTCAGGATGTCATCCGGGATGGCCGTTGGCTCCGGCGCTGTGGAGGAAGACGCGCCGGAATTTCCGCACGCAGCAAAGCTGGCAGCCAGCAGGGCAGCAGCCAGAAATAATGTCAGCTTTTTCATAAAAAATCTCCTTTATCTTGCGCGGCCCTGTATGATGCAGGGCTGCGTAGGTTGTGTTGTTGGAATGCGCAGCGGGAGCAAGCAGGGGGGCAGGGTGCGGCAAATGCCCCACTGTTTTTATTTTACCCCATTTTCCGTCAATATTTCACCGGGGGTAAAGGGAACATCCCATTCGTCCGTGGGCAGCGCGGGAAAGACCAGTGCCTCCGGGCAGAGCAAAAGTTTGGGGCCGGTCTGCCCAAAGCGGGTAAGGAACCGGTCATAATACCCGGCTCCGCGGCCAAGGCGCACCCCCTGCTTGTCCACAGCAAGGCAGGGAATCAAGGCCAGTGCGCCCGGCTCCAATGCGGCGATGGTGCGGCCGCCGCAGGGCTCCAGAATCCCGTACCGCCCCGGCTGCAGGTCGTTCAGGCTGGTGATTTCCACAAGATCCATCCGCCCGTCATTGCCCGGCAGGCAGCGCGGCACGCACAGGCGCTTGCCGCTGACCAGGGCCTGCTGCAAAATAGCGGTGGTGTCCGGTTCGTCCCGCATGGAAACAAAGCAGAACACCGTGCCCGCCTGCCGCCATGCCGGCAGGGCAAACAGTTGCTGGGTCATGGCAGCGCCGATGGCGTGCAGGTCCAGATTTTTGCGCATTGCCTTGGCCTGCGCGCGTGCCTCAGTTTTTGTCATCATGTTCACCTCGCATCCATTGTAGCATAAATTTGCGGGATAGGGGAGGGCCGGCCGCAATGTCATTTTCTGTTTTACGGTGCCCTCTTACCCAAATAAACGGATTTTTCCGCCCGTTTGTTACAGCAAGGCGGCCATTTATTCAGGGCAACACCGCACAATTCCCGCCTTGCGGCTTAAGCACCGCT
>OBAM01000437.1_pt1 | contig 38567 bp, 29 predicted proteins | sample 1517751 | NCBI WGS metagenome assembly OBAM01 (sample SAMN04571703, study PRJEB22368) | human gut metagenome | biome: human gut; material: stool | host: Homo sapiens | place: Luxembourg | collected 2012-10-18
TGATTCCGTCCCCGGATCGTCTGGATGATTCCCTGACTGCCTGTATCTCTCAGGCTCCGTTGTTTCTGCGTTTCCGCCGCAACGTTTGATATCTTACCACTTCTCTTTCTTTTTGTCAACAACTTTTTTGATTTATTTTTCTCAAGTTGTTTTTCAAAGAATTAAGGGCATAAAAAAATATCTTAGAATGTTGAACGGAGAAGGAGGGATTTGAACCCTCGCACCGCGTAAACGGTCTACACCCTTAGCAGGGGCGCCTCTTCAGCCACTTGAGTACTTCTCCTGAATCAGCAATTCGTCTGATATTGTGCTCACATCTCTGTGACGCTCATTTATTATAATAAATTCATTTTGAAATGTCAACTGATTTTTTGCTTTTTCTTTATTTATTTTTTCAGGGCTCACTTGCAAAGTGAAATTTACTTTTTTCAACTCACCTCCGATATAAAAATATGGACAATTCCTTCTTGAATATAATAAGAAATTGCCCATATCAAATATTTATTCTTCTTTATTTTTTCAGATACACATCACTGTACTGAACACCAAACTGCAGTGCCGCCTGATGGTTATTCATATAGATATCTACATGTCCATATGGCGTTCCCAGATCTTCTACTGTATAGACCTGTCCATTGATGATCAATTCGGTTCCAAATGGCAGTCCTGCCATAGCTACCGTATGATCGATCGTCGGCATTGCTCCGCTCGCCGTAGGTCCGCCTGACCAGACTCCGCAACAGATCGGACAGCTGCAATATGCTGTCAGCTTAAATTTGCCAAGGTATGAACCATATTCTGTGCTCTTCGCTATAACAACATTATCATAGTAATCTGCTGCCATATCCTTTTTCTTCAATGCATCCAGTATGTCTGTATCCTCATTTGAAATAATACGGACCGCCCATACTGCATCGTTTTCATTTACAGTGCTTTCTATAATGCCCGTGGCACTGCTGTGTGCCTCGATCGTTCCGCCGTCACCAGTACTCATAACTACATGATAAATATAGCCATCCGATCTCTGATAAAAGATCAGATCGCCCGGCAATGCATCTTCTACCGGTATTTTGGTGGCACATTCTGCCTGGTCTTCCGCCACACGCGGAATGCTGTAACCAAATTCTGCATAAATGCTCTGTACAAAACCGGAGCAGTCTGCCCCTTTTGTCAGACTGGTACCTCCCCATACATAAGGATTACCCAGGAACTGCTTCGCATATTCTAACATAGAGGTGCGGATCAGTCCTGATACAGAAGCTTCTTTTACGGAAGTTACCGTGTAATAGCAGGCTTTGTTGTCTTCCGGTTTTACTTTTGCTTTAGCAAGGGCATAAGTATCCTCGCCTTTTTCTTCGATCTCTTTTTTCACTTTTTTTCCGGTTTCGAGCTGCTTTGTCTGTACAAATCCCCTGACATCATCTGATTCTACATAACTCCATTCCTGATTCTCATCATCCAGAATATAACACAGTCCGCCTTTTTCCAGTGTACCTACTACCTCCGGCTCCTGGTCCTTTTCTGTATCTTCACTCTTCTCCGATTTCCGATCTGTGCTTTTCTTTTTCTCGGATTCCTGTGTTTCACTTTCCCCGGAAGCACTGTCCGGCGTTTCGCTCTCTTTCGCAGAATTATCCTGCGTTTCGCCCTCTTTCGCAGAATTATCCTGCGTTTCGCCCTCTGTCACACTGCTGCTCTGTTTTTCACTTTCTGAGGCAGTACTTTCCTGCGTTTCTTTTTCTGTTTCTTCTTTTTTATTGTTCTTGGTTTCTTCCTGCGGAATAGAATCATAGATTTTGATTCTCTTTTTTGTCAGGGCGTATTTCTTTTTGGCTACTGCTTTGTATGCAGTTGTCTGTGTATGCAGAAACGCCTTATTTTCATAAGCTTCTTTGAGAACTTCGGCTGTCTCTATATTCTTTTCTTTTTTATGCTTTACATAACGTTCCGCTTTTTCGTCTGCCCATACATATTTTGCTTTTATGAAGCCTCTGGCTTTTCCGGATTCTACATAATACCATTCGCCATCGTTGTCTTCTTCCAGAATATGCAATACGCCAAGTGCATTGATCTTTCCTACTTTATCGGATTTTGTATTTTTCTTTTCATAGAGATAAACATCATCTCTTTTTGATACAGCATATTTCTTTTCTACCTGAAAAAAACGAAAAGTCTGTTCTACTTTTGGTGACTCTATTTTCTGCTCTGTTTCCGTTTCTGTCTCAGTCTGATCGCTGCTTTCTGTCTCAGTTTCCGTTTCGATTTCAAACGGCACCTCTTCTATGGATACAAAACCTGCTTCTCGCTCTGTCGCTGCTTCGGTTTCCTGAGTTTCTGTCTCGGTTTCTGTTTCGGTTTCCGTCTGTCTCTCAGTTTCCGTTTCAGTTTCTGTCTCTGCCTCTGTCGCACTGTTGTCTTTTTGTGGTGCTGCATAGGCAGAAATGCCAACGGCTGAAGAAAGAAACAGGACGGCTGCTGCCGCTGCTATGTTTCGTCTATACATTTATTGCTATACTCTCTTTCTTGCTTTGATATATACTGCTGCCGAACCTGCCATCAGAAGAACCATAGCCGGGATATTGGTTGTATCGCCTGTCTTTGGTGCGTTCTGTGTTGTCGTCGTGGAACTCGAACCTGATGTCAGTGTGGAAGGCGATGCACTTGTTGATGCCGTTGTGGACGGTGTGGCGGTTGTAGAAGGTGTCTCCGTTTCCGTCTCTTCATCGTCATCCGGCTGTGCTACCATACTTGCTGTCTCCACTTCAGATGTCAGATTGGTCGATCCATTTCGTAATTCATCTACGGTCATGCTGATATTGAACTGCTGACCGGTTGTTGCATTGCCTGTCAGATTGAACCAGAGATCTACCAGAGTTCCTTTCAGCTTTTTCGGTGTTGTTGATGAAAATTCAATCACAATCTTACCTTCCGTTCCGGCACTGTCTGTCGGCTTGATAACTTTGATCGTCATACCTTCCAGTGCGTCGCTGTCCTCCGCATTGGAATCATCGTATTTCATCGCATTGGTATCATAGTTAATCGTTACTTTTCCATATGTAATCTCTTTTGTGCTGGATACGCTGTAAGTTGCTGAAATGCTCTCTTCTCCGCTGTATACCTCATCCGGCTCAAATTTGAATGTAACGTCCTTCTGTCCGGTTGTTGTTCCGGATGTCGAACTGCTTCCTGATGTGGAGCTGCCGGATGATCCATAAGCAGAGCTTCCTGAAGAAGAACTGCTTCCCGATGTTGAACTGCTTCCTGCCACACGGTTTGACGGTGTAGTGGAAGTCTGACTCTCTGCCTGAGTGGACGTCTGTGGCACTGCAAGGCTTTTGCCTGAACTTGATGTACTTGTCGTACGTGCCTGTCCTTTTGACGCAGATTTCTTTTCACTCTGGAGTTTAAGATAATCTGCATATTCTTTTTCCAGGTCGTATTTCTGGATTGCTTTTTTCAGTTCTTTCTCTGTGTCTGCTTTCAGAACGGTAACTGCCTTCACTTCCTTGCAGTCTGTAAACACCAGATTATTTTCCAGCTCACACTGGTTGAAGATCACAACCGTCTGTGGAACAAGCTCTGCTACCTCATAGACCATATCTTTCTGCATATCACTCAGTTCTACGGTTGGATATTTCTCGATTTCTGAATCTTTGTCTGTCTCGGATTCTGTCTCGGATTCTGTTTCTGTTTCCGTTGCTGTTTCACTTTCAGATTCTGTCATTTCTGACTGAGTTTCTGTTTCAAATTCAGTTGTATTCTCCGTCAGTGCCTCTGTCTCAAACTCTTCATCTGAAAATTGAAAAACAACCGCTGCCAGTTCCGGCACCTGATTTGCATCGATCTCTTCTTTTAATTCTTCGATCGTTACTTTTTTTACTTTTGCTTTTCCGGTTGTTTTATCTTCTTTTTCTCTTATATAAATAAAAGAATCTAATCCGTTTTCTTCCGGATCTTTCTCTTCTGTCTGCTCTGAAGCTGTCTCCTGTGTCTGCTCAGTATCCGCAGACTGTACAGTCCCTTCTTCTGCAGGCTGAAATCCAGCCTCTGTATTATCCCCTTCTGCTGCATATACTGTGACAGACATTGCAAGTAAAGCGGATGCTGTCAAAATGGTGCAAAGTTTATGCATTCTTTTTTTCATTTATTTCCTCCTCATGCCGCAATGCAATTTAGCACTGCGATGCTGCTCTGGTTACTTTTACCAAGCAACACGATTTTTATTCCTAATTTATAGTATATTTATCTAAATGTAAAAGTCAATGTAAAAATCTCCTCTGTTTTGTTTGAAAAGCATGTTTTACATTTTTTTCACAAAATGACCATATTTTTGAACTTTACGCAGTAATGTAATCAGACATAATGGAATGAGCACTCCGGCAATCACATAACTGATGTGCAGACCGTAATCTGAATGTGGAAATTTTCCAATTTTTTCAGCATCTGTAATGCCATACACTGACGAATAAATACGATCCACAATCTTAAATCCAAGAAAATGCAGTGCCATAATGTGAAAGCTTTCTTTTCCGACCAGTGAGAAAAATTTTTCTGTATATGGATTTTTGCCAAGTATTTTTGCAAGCCCAATACAGAAATAAATACCAAGCAAGGTCACCGGATAAAAAAGTACCGGATGTAAGATCTGATTGACCGAAAGTTCAATACTTCCCGGCATACGATTTAAAATTCCAAGAATCACGGCAGCACTTAAAATAGTTCCATACCAGGTAATCCCTTTGTCGAGTTTGTCCCATTTCTGTTTTGCAAAGTAACCAATGTACATAATCGGAACCGCCAGAATTGAAGTCTGTATCCAGTATTCCCAGGTCAGCTCCCGACTGTTTGCATATAATGCAACAGCAGCAAACAGAATACAGATGATCTTATGCCAATATTCCGGTTTTTTACTTTTTTCTGCTTTGCTGAATGCAATCGCAAACAATGCTGTTCCGATAAAAAACATTGGCAGAAACCAGCAGGCTCCCAGCAATTCTTCGGTGTATTTCATCAGCAGACTCTGTACGATGCAGGATACCATTTTGCTGATGCTGTAATGTTCGGTGCTGCTGATCATTTTGACCGACACCAGTGTGTTATGTAACAGCGTAAACACGGTATTATAAAGAAACAGCATACCGCCAAGCTTCAAAAGCCGCTTGCCGATATACTGTTCCGGGTGCTCATGGTATTCTCTTTTGTAAAAAAATCCCGCCACAAAAAAGAACACCATTAAATGATAACTGTATACAAATTCTCCCACACTGACGTTCAAGGCTGGTATCATGATTGAATAGCAGCAATGTCCCATCACAATAGAAATGATACCTATCGCCTTTACAATGTCCATTGTTGAATTTCTTTTTCCCTGCATTTTTCCTCTCCCTTAGCCTCTTGCTCCTCTGACAAAACGCTCCAAAACATCTGTGATAACTGTATTCTTCATCAGAATCAAAACAACTGCATAAACCAGTCCCGATACGATCACCGATACAAGAATCAGATAAATCTGATTTTCAATAACTTTTGCAGCCAGCATACAGCAGATCACAATCCCCACACAGCCAATGATCGTTGAGATCAGATTTCTTGCTGTGCAATTGATCTTTATGATTTTTCTTGACTCGTATGCGGATATTACACATACACATACTTCTGCGATAATCGTCGTAAAAGCCGCTGCACTTTCCTGATATCTTGGAATCAGGATAAAATTCAGTACAATATTTATCACTGCACTGAGGATTGTCGCAAACATAACAATTTTTTCTTTTTTGTAAGAAATCAACACACAGTTGGAAAAAAAGTTTGCAAAGACAGCAAAGACAAGGGCAATACTGAGCAGCTGCAGCGGGATATAGGCTTCGCTGAAAGATGCTCCGGCAAACTCTTCTACGATTGGCTTACTCAGACAAAACAGTCCCACCATCGCCGGACAGCAGATTGCTACCATATAATCGATCAGTTTTCTTCCCAGCTGTAATATCTTATCTTTTTCCTGTGTTCCAATATAAAATGCGAATCTTGGAATAACAACTGCCACGACTGCATTAAGAACCTGTTTTACAATCTTATATATCTTGGCCGCTGTTCCGTAAATTCCAACGTGGTAATCATCTGTCAGCCATCCAAGGATTGTTGTGTCTGAGCTGATATAAATGGTAGCTGCAATCGTTGTCGAAAACACGATCATAATCGGTTTTAAATGTTTCAGCGGCGGCTTTTTTACCAGATGCAGCTGCACATATTTCCTTGCGTGGAAAAACATAAATAATCCGGAACCGCTGCTTGAAATAACGGAAATAATAACATACTTGTAAAGGTCATCTGCACTGTGTACAAACAGCAGCATCAGGATGATAGATACGAACTGAAGAATAAACGTAACAAACGTAATATAACCAAAATCCTCATATATATTATAAATCCAGACAACGCTCAGCGTTGCCAGCAGAATTTCCAGGCTGAGGATCCCGATCACGATATTATAGCTCTTCAGCTTGTCTACAAACATAAGTGCCAAAAACAACAGGATATACGATACGATCGTTGCATAAAGATTGATAGAAAAAATCTCGCTTGCGAACTGATTCATTTTTTCCTGATCGCCCCGGTATTTTGTTCCTTCTCTTACTGCATAAGTTGTGATGCCAAGAGCTGCGATCAGAGAAAAGTAGCTGATAACCGATACGGAAAAATCGTATTTTCCAATCGCATTTACCTGAAGTACTCGTGTGATATACGGAAATGTGATCAGTGGAAATACCAGAGACAATACCGTTTTCATAACATTGAGCACTGCGTTTAATTTGATTGACTTTTCTTTCATGTTCCCTGCTCCTTATTTCTCTGACAGCCTTTGTTTGCCTGTTACCAGAAAGTATAACAGCCAGTAATGCTTCTTATCAAATAAGTACCAGATCAGCCAGCCTGGCTTCGACTGCTTCTTAAATGCTTTCGTTTTCTTTTTATCTGTCGGTTGCTGAAATACTGCTGCTGTGCGGAAATATTTTAAAAGCTCGATTCTTTTTCCAAACGGCATTTTTACTTTTTTCGGGCTTACATAACGCACGATCGTATAAATTCTTCTGGAAAGCTCTTCCACCCAAAATGACGGAATCTGTGTTTCAATACCGGTCTGTGTTACCAGTCTGCTTTTATTTTCCAGACACTTCATCAGCGAAGTGATATTGTTAATGTCTGTCTTTCCGCTTGTACTGTGTGCATATCGCATGATCCACACATAGTAAGTCTTCGGATTCAGTACAACACTTGGGCTGCACAGATATATTTTCGTTATAAAATCCAGATCTTCATATCCAAACTTCATGGTTTCATCAAAATCAATCTGATTTTTCTGTAAAAAAGCTCTCCGGTAAATACCGGCCCAGATTCCTTCTCCGGCTTTGTTGATCTGATCAAAATTTGCAGCAAACTGTGAACTGCTGTATACACCTGCTTTAAAAGAGGTCTTTTCTTCTGCGATCACTTTGCCGTCTTTGACCGTGCGATAACTTCTTGAATAACGCACCACATCTGCATCATATTTTTTTGCAAGTGCATAATTATCTTCTAAAAGTCCCGGCAGATAGATGTCATCATTATCACAAAATGCAATGTATTCTCCGGCCGCTTCTTTTAATCCTGCATTTCGTGCAGAACAGATCCCGCCGTTTGTCTTATGGATAACTTTTATTCTGGTATCTTTCGCTGCAAGCTGATCGCATATTTTTCCGCTTCCATCTTTTGATCCATCATCCACAAGGATTAATTCAAAATCCGAAAAAGACTGTTTTAAAATGCTCTGTGCCGTTTCCGGCAAATATTTCTCCGAATTATATACCGGAACAATTATACTGATTTTAATATCTGGCATATTTCTGTCTCCCATAGTCTATAATCCAAAGATCTGTGAGTTTTCCTTTGCTTCCAAAATGGCACGGAAAATATAAAAATCAGATGGATTTGTAATCTTGATATTTTCGGTCGGGCCTTCAAGTGTGTGAAGAGTATGTCCAAATTCTTTCATCAGACTTGCAGAATCAATCCTGTCAGTTTTATTTTCTTTTATCGCCTGACGATGCACATCAAGAATATCTTTCAGGTAAAAACTCTGCGGTGCTTTTGCTGTATAACAGCTTTTGCGGTCGATGATATTCGTAATCTCCTGTTCACCGCCAACCTGAATGATCGTCTCTGTTGCCGGTGTTACCGTGATCGCATTTCCCTTTTCTTTTACCATATTGATATTGTCATGGATTAATTTTCCGGATATCAGGGGACGTACTCCATCATGGATCAGAATGATGTCATCTTCATTCTCTGAAATTTCTTCTGCTGCACAAAGTCCATGATAGATGGATTCCTGACCGCAGGAACCGCCCGGCACAATTTTCTTTACCTTTGTGATACGATCCCGGTCCAGAAGATCTTCCAGATATTCAATATAGTCTTTCAGACATACAATCACGATTGCATCAATCGCTTTACATTTTTCAAAATGCTCGATCGTATGAATGATGATTGCTTTTCCGTTCATCTCAAGGAACTGCTTTGGCAGACCTTTTGTATTCATCCTCACTCCGGAACCTCCGGCAAAGATCAGTCCGATATTCATTATTCTTTATTCTCCTTCATATAAACATTGAAATCATGCGATATCCTCTTATTTTCCGGAGGAAGCTGCATATAATCTCCGTACAGTTGTGTCAGATAGAAATCCCAGCATTTTGGTGCCGGAAACATATGTCCTTCAAATTCTACTTCCACCGGCTCTAAAAATTCTTTCGGCATTTTCTCCTGCGGTCCATACCCCCACAGAAAACCGCCCACATACGGCGACTTGTCGATCGGATACTCTTTTGATATCGCATTTAATTTATTGCAGAGTTTTTCCGTGTTGAGATGTTTGCAGATCGGGATCAGGACTCGCTTTGCAAGTGCCGCATACCAGGTAGCTCCTTTTCCCATTTCGCTGTAAGCCGTCAGTAGTATGGTCTTATAAAATTTAATTTTCTTAAATTTCTTTGCGATAATTTTTTCGTCATCCGGCATACCATCCAGTGGAAAAATATCGATCCAGATACCCGTTGTAAATTCTTCAGAAAGATACTTTTCTTTCAGTACCGTATTCGTATTGATCAGTTTGATAAACGGATAGATAGAATTACCAGATTTCCAGGAAACAATCTTTTCCACCGCATCTTGTTTCTGCTTTTTTTCCAGTCTCAAAAGCTTCTCAAAATCTTCACGCGGCATCAGAACATCGATATCATCATCCCACGGAATGAAACCTTTATGACGGACTGCACCAAGAAGTGTTCCTCCGCACAGGTAATATCTGAGCTTGTATTTTTTACATATCTCATCCAGTTTTAATAACAGGTTCAGTTCTATTTGTTTGATTTCTTCAGAGCTTAATTTTTTATTTTTCATCTGATAATTCCTCTCATTGTTTCAGCTTTACTTTTATCAGATCCTGCTTACCAGAAAAAACAGCAGCCTGTCCAGTCCGATTTTTCTCAGTCTTAAGATCAGCCATGTTGTATATCTCTTTTTTGCCGGTTCTGATTTTAAATACTTCAATGCAATGTATTTGTTTTTGCAGATATCTCTGTCTATTTTATTGAGCAGTTTATTATACTGAATATATAATTCTTTCATTTTTTTTCCGCCGCATCCCTGACCATTATAAAGCATATTTGCCGTCAGTCCGGATACCAGGCAATAATTTAACAATGGCTGAGTCTCTCTGTCACACTTTACGGTATCAGCCAGTTTGTTCACTGTCTGAAAATATTCTTTTACAATACCGGTTCGGTCGCTCTTGCTGCTCCTGGTAATAGACTCGCTATTCATATAGTAATAGTAACCGGAATATGCCATAACTTCAACAACCGGATGACATGCCAGACATCGATACATAAATCCTTCATCTTCGTAGCGTCTTACTCCATAAAAAGACAGATGATTATCTTCCAGAAATTTTCTCTTATATACTTTTGTGCAGGCACTGACATTCATCCATACAAATGTATCATCGTTGACATCGATCGGTGTTTCCGATAACTTTCCGTTTACATCACGGATATAACCGCCAACAATGATATCTGCATCTTTTTTCTGTGCTGCATGCATATAAGTTTCCAGAAAATTTCGTTTCAGATAATCATCACTATCAATAAAGGCAATGTATTTCCCGGATGCCGCCTTTATTCCTCGATCTCTTGCAGCACCCAGGCCCATGTTTTGTTCCCCGTATAATATTTTTATTTTCTGCGGATATTCTTTCTGCATCTGCTCTATAATAGAAATGCTCTGATCCTGACCACAGTCATCCACACATAAAATCTCAAAATCCTGCCAGCTCTGATCCAGAATACTTTTCAGGCATCGTTTTATATATTGCTCTACATTATAAACCGGAACAATCACAGATACTTTGCTCATTTTTCCTCCTTGTCCGCTTCTTTGTTCTTTTTATTTTCATCTAATGCTATTTTCTGTACCAGCTCCTGTATTTTGTACTGAAGCTGTGAAATTTCAAGTGTCAGATTAAATGTCTTAATTAAAAGGATAAAGATAACAAAGAGAAATACCATATTTGCCGGAGACTGAATGCCCAAAAGGTCTGCAAGCCAGAACATCGGATCCGGGAAGACTGCCACCAGTATCAGCAGCAGTGAAAAAATGATCCAAAAAATAGAGTTTTCTATCTGCAGTTTGAATCTTCTCACTCTCTTCATAACGTTCATCATACTGAGCATGGATATGACAACCAGAATAATTCTTAAATAGATCGACATATTGACTCCCTTCTTAGTCTGCTTTTCTGCGTTTTCTGAAATTCTGGATAAACAGAATCGAAAGCATCATTCTGAGCATATAGGCGATCGATCTTGTCAGATTCAGATAACTTTCTCCTGCAGTTCTTTCATCCATTTTCACCTGCACATCCTTAACGGAAGCTCCCTGTTTGATCATGAATGAAATGGTATCCGGCTCTGGTCCGTAGTTGATATTGGATGCAAATTCGTGAATGATCTTCTTACTGTACATACGCATTCCGGAAGTAGGATCGGTCAGTACCTTCCCGGTTGAAAATTTGATTGCTCTTTCGATCATACGATTTCCTAACATTCGCATCGAGAATGGTTTTTTCTCCGTCACAAAACGGGAACCGATCACAATATCATATCCGTTTTCAATTTCTTTTAAAAGATCTTCGATATATTCCGGTCTGTGCTGCCCGTCCGCATCAAACTGGATCGCACAGTCATAACCTTCCTGATCTGCATATTTCAGTCCTGTCTGGAAAGCTCCTGCAAGTCCAAGATTGACCGGCAGGTCTATGATATTGTAGCCTTCCTGGTGACAGATCTGCGATGTGCTGTCTGCGGAACCATCGTTTACAACTACATAGTTATACTGTGGATAATGATCGATCAAATTAGACACTACTTTTTTGATATTTAATTCTTCATTATATGCCGGAATGATCACTAATACCTTCATTTTTCTTCCCTCTGTTGTATGTTATTTGATTTCTCACTTAAACGATAAACCCTGACAAGCGGTTTTGCAACCCATGCCGGCCAGAATTTTCGAAACATTTCGTAGTCTTCTCTCCAGCGGATATCTCCATGAATGATTTCTGTCGTTGTTGATTTTTCATGAATACGATGATACATACCTATGTCTGATATATAACAGAAAGATCCCTCTTCTCTGGACTGCTTCTCCAGCATCATCCAGTCTACGTTGCTTGAGAATCTTACTTCAAACGGATCCCCCTTAAATTTTTTCCTGATGTAAGTTGTCGCCGGACAGCAGACCGGATTGCCGAACCTCAGAAAAAGGCGTTTAAAAAATCGCACATTCTGGAATCCCTGAACTCGCATCGGCAGCAGCAGAATACGTTTGATCGTGAGCAGCGTTGATTTCTGAACTTTTTCTCCATCTCTGAGTTCACCATAATCGGTAAACACAACAATCGGATCTTTACCTTTTTTCAGTTCTCCGAAAATCATTTTCAAATAATTCGGTTCATAGATATCATCCTGATGGGCGATCGTGACATAGTCTGTTTTTGCCTGTCTGTATGCAAAATTCCAGTCTTGGGCAATCCCGCCTTCACCTGTATTGATGTACAGCGGAATCTCATATTTCTCTGCCAGTCCCTGTATCCATTCATTCGGCGTTGAAGTAGCCATTATGATATTGCTTTTGACCGTCTGATTTTTTAGAGAAAGTATGCATTCCTCTAAATATGGACTTTCTTTGTATGCACAAATTGCAAACGTATGATCATTTCTTTTTGTCATTCTATTCCCCTATATCAATCTTCCCTGCAGCAATAATTCCCATACCGCTGCAATTTGCAGTATATTTGCAACAATAAATGATAGTTTTGCCAGTCCGTATTTACTGATTTCTACTTTTATTTTTGAATTTGAAAGCAATAATGCTCCAAGATAAATAAGCGGCAGATAATATCTTGCCTGCACACCGGCGATACTTGCCTCTCCTACCGGCGTAAAACTTAAATACATTGCACTCCAGATCAGCATTACCGTGATCAGAAAAATGCCCCACATCAGGATTCGTTTCCATATTTCACAATTTGCCAGTCTGCTGCTGCCCTTTTCTTTCTGAAAAACCAGCAGGGTCAGCATCGGAAGCAGCAGGATACTCCATTTATCTGCAAGTGTTCCCCTTGATGCATAATTTAAAAACATCAGATTTCCGAAGAAATAATTATCGGAATCTATATTACCCAGATTTCGGAAATTGTCCAGCTGGAAAATACTTCCGAACATAAGCCGGATACTTGCCAGCGGATGTTTTACCATAGATACCAGCTGTCTTACAACGCTGGTATCTCCGCCTCGTGAATCGCCGCCATAAGCAATATTCCCCGACACTGTATTGGAAATAACCGGTAATACAAACGTTGCCATAACTACCAGGAATAATACTCCGATTCCGATCAGGAATAATATTTTTTCTTTTTTATTCTTTTTATAAAACTGCGGCAGCAGAAGCATCAGCAATACCAGTGGAATATAAACTGCTTTTGAGAGACATCCGACGGACATCATGAATATTGCTCCGATCACAGAAGCTGTATGATAATACTTCGTTGACTGGAAAAATGCTTCTCTTGACCACAGGACACATCCCAGTGTAATGAACGAGAACACAACGCTGTCATACGTATAAGACGATGCCAGAAACAGCGGCGTCGGAAGCATCGCCACAAACGCCAGCAGTAATTTTCTGCTCTTTGCAAGACGAATCGCCCAAAACATCACAATCACATATATCAGAAGATTGCCGAATTTTCCAAGTGCAAACACTGCCGAAAATGGAAGTTTCAAATTCTTTCCGATAAACAGAAAAACTGCCATCGGGATATATGCAATTTTATCATAAGAAATTCCTGACGTTTCCTGCGTCTCTTTCATAACAACTTCCGTGCCATGTTCATCCATATATGCTTTCAGAAGTTTATATTCTTCCTTTGTATTACATTTTGGATTAATGCGGTTCATAATGTTAAGTCCGGCTTCTGTCCATTCTACATTATGCCCGCTGGCAATTCGATAAGAATCCCGGAAATGAATCTGCTCGTCCCAGGAATTGCAGGTTGGCTGGGCCGCTGCAATGATCAACATGCCAAAACTCAGTGCAAATACTGCGAAATACCATTCTGTCTTCTTGATAAATTCTTTTTCAAAGAAAGTACAGTAAATCATCGCTCCGATCAACAGTATAAAGAAATAACGATACAGATTAATGTCTGCTTTATTGGACAGAGATACTTTTGTCAGTTCTGCATCCTTATTCTTCTTCATGGTCATCTTCAGATAGGTGACTTTTTTGTTGATGCTGGTTGAATATTCCGGCAGAAGTTTATTTACACAGTCATGATATTTTTGCTCTGTTTCTTTGCCAAAATCATTGATTTCTTTTGTTTCTATATCATAGAACTCTTCATCTTTAAAATGCCCCTGCACATGGAGCATCTGAATATAAAGTCCTTTTGGAGCAGAAAATATAACCTGATATTCTTCCTGACCTGCACTCTCGCTGATGTACATATGATCGGTAATATCCAGATCATATGCATGTCCCCATGCAGACCGGTTTGCAAAAATCTCTACCAGCACTGCCAGCAGAATCACAACAATCGCAGCTATCAGTCTCTTATGTTTCTTAATATTATTCATGTTCTTTCTCCCTCTCATTCATACATATGATCAGGCTAAAGACAAAACTCATAGCCAGTAAAAATGCACAGGCCCATACATATGGTCGTTCTGGTTCTAAAATTTCCACAATATAAAGAATTCCATTATAGTTCTGATAATTTGCATTGGTATAATCCAGAAAATATTCATCTGCCTTATTACCATATAAAGAAATCCTTGTCTGCGGTGAAATTCCACTTCCCTTTATTTCCAGCGTATAATTGCCATTGCATACTTCACCGTTTCCAAGAATCAGTTCTTTTGGTTTAATTTCATTCTTATTGACAAGAGCAAACAGCTCCTTCACTGCAACCGTCTGTTCTGAAATAGTCTCTCCATCGTGCTTCAATGAACATACAAGCTCTCCATCGGTATTTTCTCCCGATACATAAAAAAAGAGAGCTATGCCATATAATTTTTCATCGTACAATGAAAACTGGATCTCAGCTGTTCTGCTGTTCGTGACAGCTCCAAGCTTTGGTATGGTATTTAAACTCTTGTATCGTTCTATGTCCGTATTGGTGTAGGCCGCATTCTTTCGGTCAACGGTAAAAACTACAGACCATAAAAGTGCCAGTACAAGAAATACATTTACTCCAAGCATGACAGCTTTTCGCTTTTTGCCCATAAACATCCTCTTTCTCCTTTAATCTCTGGTTATTGATTATAACAAACAATACTGTTAAAAACAAGACCCGAAAAACTACGCAGCAGTAATATGCACTCTCCCATAATTGATTTAATAATATAAATGTGAGTGAATTATGATTCCTTCAAAAACAGAAGTAATATTTGACTGATTTCCTTTTTATTAGTAAAATACTCAGAAGAGAGGAGCGATCTATAATGTTAAAAAAAGCGATTGCCTGCCTGCTGGTTTTAGCCGGTGTATGTTCGTTTCACACCAGTGCAGCAGACAGTAAAAACGAGCAGTTCGTAAATGTAAATGTTTTTAATAAAGTATATTATGGAACCGTTACGAAGAATGCTGATGCCGGAGAAGCTATTTTCACTCCTGCCGGTAAATCCGCTGATTTTCTTCAGATAGAAGGAAGATGGGATGACGATGCTTTTTCCGGTGACTGTGTCATTTCTTACAAAGATGGAGAATCAGCAGAAGTTCAGTACAAAGACGGTCTGATTTCAGGAAAAATAAAAGAAACAGACCCTGACGGCATTTTTTTAAAATATTCTGCCATTGCCGGAAAACCATACAAAAAAATTAAATCCTATTCTGCCGATTCCAAAGCAGCATCTGTAGACTGGTTTTATCTTTGTACTCCAATCTCAGAATGGAAAGCAAATGCCCGGTCTATACCTTATAAAGAATTAACAGAAAATCCTTACGATCACGTTGATCATCCAATTGAGATTGAAGGTGAAGTTCAGGAAATCTACGAAAGCACAAAATATGCCTATTTCAAGATCAAAGATGATGCCGGCAATCCTTATCTGTTTCGTGCAGTAACATTAAAAACAGATAAATTTGCTACTCCATGTATTCCAAATCTTTCCGTAGGTGACAGGATAAAAATTTACGGCGTTTATAATGGTTTGTCCGAGATTTCGGACAGCTCTACCATTTTATATCACCGCCTGCTCGGTTACAAAAAGTCATTTGATTCCTTTAAGGACTGGATTATTTCAGAAGATGCCATGAAACAATACAGCGATCTGGTATCCGTTACGGATGTCGAAGCTCTTGATTCTCTTCCGGAATTTACCACGATCTGTGGGGAGATTGAAGACGATGACACCACCGCTGATCCGATGCACCTGACGAAAGATTACAGAGAAATCTGCAAATATCCTCTTTATTATGCTGACTCAAAAGTTTCCGTAACCGGCAAAGTTGTATATGAAAATGCTGATGCCGAGTCAAACAATCTGGTTATGCTGTTATCTGAAGAGGGCACAGGACATATCTATTCATTATCCATGAAAATGAAAGACTATGTTTCCTATCTGGATAAGAAGATCACCTGCTCAGGAATCTTCAATGGAAATAACAAGATTCCTTACTGCAATCCGAACAGTCTCTCTGTCGGGTATGCACTTTTTCCAAATATTACTGTTGACAAGATTCAGGATTGATTTCTTTAAAAGGAAAAGACTTATGAAAACACGAAATTATGGTATTGATTTTCTTCGAATGATTTCTATGATTATGATCGTCATGCTCCACACTCTGGGGCATGGCGGTATTTTACGTTCTGTTTCTTTTTTATCGGTACATTATCAGATTGCGTGGCTGCTGGAAGTGATTGCCTTCGGTGCTGTAAATACTTACGCTATGATATCCGGATTTGTCAGTGTTGATTCTCATTTTAAGATTTCAAACATTCTGATTCTTTGGCTTCAGGTCTTATTTTATGGAATCCTGATCAACACAGTTTTCTTTTTTCTGCTTCCGGAAAGCAGAAATACATCCGGCTGGATACAAGCACTCTTTCCGGTCACCCGAAAAGAATACTGGTATTTTACTGCTTATGCAGGAGTGTTTTTTCTCTCCCCATTCATCAATCAGATGTTTCGGAATCTCTCCGAAAAGCAGATAAAAACTTTATTCTGTTTTACTCTTGTCGTATTTTCTGTGGTTCCGACCATTTCACAGACTTTTACACCGCAGCAGGATGTTTTTTATATGGGCGACGGATACAGTGTTTTCTGGCTCACACTGATGTACCTTCTCGGTGCGTGCATCAAAAAACTGAATCTGGTCTCTCACTCTAAAAAGAAAAAATACTTTATCTTATATTTTTTCTGCATTTTAATTACATGGAGCAGCAAAATTCTTGTTGAAAAATTTCCGATCAGCGGATTTACTCTGGATTCTTCTTTTTTGATTCACTATACATCACCTTTTATTGTACTGGCGGCCATATCATTGCTCCTCATTTTCGGCAGCATGAACTTTTCCGAGTCCGTCAAAAAAATGATCATGCTGATATCACCTCTTTCTTTCGGTGTCTATCTGTTGCATGATCATCCTCTTGTCCGCAGTTATGTTATGACAGAGCGTTTTGCTTTTATCACAAATGGTTCTGTTTCAAAAATGCTCTTATTCTTTTTCGGAATTATCCTTGCCATTTTTGTTGTTGGCTGCTGTGTAGATGCGGTTCGAAGCAAACTGTTTCAGTTGCTTCACATACGCAAATCCTTAAGTAAGCTTGACCGATATTTTGATGTCTGAACGATTACGGAAGACTGTGTAACTATTTCAGACAAATCGAATCATTTACTGCCAAATCTATAAAAATACTTTTAAACATTTCTGTTTTTCATACTCGCAATCAGTCTTCGATAGGATTCTTCCAGATCTGTTTCCGGCTGCCATCCAAGTGCCATCAATCTGGTGGCAGCCAGATGCATTTTTGTATCACTGGCATATCCAAATTTATTTTCCTTTGGAATATCAAATACAACTTCTATCGGCTTTTCTGCAATCTTCTCTGCAACAAATTTTGCCATATCCGCAATCGTAATATGCGATTTCTCATTCACCACATTATAGGCCTGCATATTTTCGCCTTTAACCAGAATGGTCAGCAATGCCCGTACTGCATCCGCCGTATAGCAATAATTTCCTTCGGATTTTCCTTCTGTATGAAGTACAATATCACTGCCCTTCATGGCACTTCTTGCAAACTGTGCAAAAACACGGTTTTCTCCCGGCAATACTCCGGCACCAAACGTCTGTGCCAGCCTTGCGATCTTCACCGGAACTTCATACTGCGTTCCATAGGCAACACACATGTTCTCACACATACGCTTGCTTTCCGGATAATTGCTGCGTAATGCCAGCGGATTTAAATAGCCCGTCATTTCCTCTGTCACCATCTGATCATTCTGTAAATTTAATGCCCCATACATCTCCATCGAAGAAACATAAACCATGCTTCTGACCTGTTTTTCCTTTGCAAGTTCCAGAAGATTCTCCGTTCCGTTAAGGGATGTCCGAATCACGTCCACCGGTCTGCTGATCATAACCTTTGAAGTTGTAATACTCGCACAGTGGATGATATGATCAATCTTATCATCCACTTCAACCGGCATCGTAATATCTCCGATCACCAACTTTAAATCCTCTCTCTTTAACAGATCACCAAAAAGTCTTTCTGCCTTTTCCTGATTACGCACAAGTGCCAGGATTTTGATACCTGTCTCTTTTCTTCGATTACAACACTGCAATGCTTTTACCAGCAGAGAACCGATCAGCCCAGTCGCCCCTGTCACCAGAACTGTCTTGCCCTTCAGCTCTTCCAATGGAATATCACTCTCTGAAATACGATCCAGGTCTTCCTGTAAAATAGAATCGTCTGCACTTTCCTGTAAAATTTTATTATTCATTTTGCATCTCCTTGTCTGTTACTGTAGCCGCCTTACTGTTCTTTTTTAGAATTGTATATGTAAAATGTAAATAACATCCTGCATAAATAATTACTATATACTTGTCAAGTCCCCCATTTGAAAACAGATAATTTCCATAAGTAAATAAACTAAATAATATTGCCACCGAAGAATATTTTAAATAGTCTTTATTGATGCAAGTAAGTATAACCAAAAGTATTTCCAACGGATATGCATATCTTTCATGCATTGCCGGTAAAAACAATACACAAGTCCAGATAAACCAACTGGCAATACTCACAAAATTTTCAGGACGACTGCAATCTAACTTTCTTTTCATAATAATATACAATCCCATGCCACATATACTTGCCGCCATAACGATTGCTGCCGTTTTCAGCCATTCATAATCATTTCCTACAAACATCCAAAAACTCGGAAAATTCACATGCATATACTGGTATGTACCTGTCTGATTCGCATAAATCCTAAATGGATCAAGTAAACTCCGTCCCTGCACAAAAGCACCTATTCCCGATATCCAGAAAGTAAACACTGTAATAAGAAGTTCAAATATGCTAAATTGTTTTTTATAAATATAGAAACATATAATAAATGGAAAAATAAATATTGTCTGCATTTTAAAAGCAAATGCAATACCTAAAAACATAAATGCTCTATGGTATTTTTCTCTATATAAGTACAGTAATGTAAGAATGATAAACGTTGTATAAATAGAATCACATTGTCCCCAGTAAGCAGAATTAAGAATAACGGTCGGCAACATGATCACCGCAGCAAACGTAACAAAAAATACTTTATCGTTTTTTTCCTTTTTGCTCAATTCGCATGCAAATATAGCTGCTGATATTGCCATACAAAAATCAAAGAAAATCGATAATATTTTATAGTAATAAATGCTCTTGTCTCCTATATATGTAAATATCGCTACTATTGTCTGATATAATATATTATAATCTCCAACCTGATCTTTTAAACTATGGATGCCTCCGTTATCCGCTATTTTTTGAAACCATCCTAAAAGAAACCATGTCATATCACCGGAAACAAAATCTCTTCCTGCATAACGTACAACAATCGCCAAACCTCAATCGCCAAACCTGTAATTGCCAGCATAAATAATATATTAACATTTCGTTCCACAAATTCTACAATTTTTCTTTCTATTTTGAACATTTCTTTTGCTCCTCCTTTTCATCTTTTTCCCATGTGCGTTCACTGATAATATATCGAGGTCTTGCTTTTACCTCCATATAGATTTTTCCGATGTATTCTCCCAAAACACCGAGACAGATCAACTGTATTCCTCCCATAAAGCACACGATACACACCGTACTGGACCATCCGGCTACGGTTTTTCCTAAAATTGTTGCAATAACCGCCCAGATAATTCCGATAAAACTCAAGGCAGAAACTCCAAGTCCAAACCCTGTAATCAAGCGAATCGGTTTTACACTCAAACTTGTAATTCCATCAAACGCCAGTGCAAGCATTTTTGAAAGTGGATAATGAGATTCTCCGGCAAGTCTTTCGTGCCTTTCATAATAAACGCTCGTACTTTTAAATCCTACCAGTGGAATCATACCCCGCAAGAATAGATTAACTTCTTTAAAATTTGCAAATTCCTTTAATACTCTGGCTGAAACCAGTCGATAATCTGCATGATTGTACACAATCTCTCCCCCAAGTTTATTTAATAGCTTATAAAAAGTCTGAGCCGTAAATCTCTTAAAAAATGTATCTGTATCACGATTGCTTCTTACACCATATACGATTTCGCAGCCCTCATGATAACGATCCACCATCGCTTCCATAGCAGCTATATCATCTTGTCCGTCACAATCAATTGAAATAGTAATGTCCGCAACATCCTTTGCTTCCATCATTCCTGCCAGAACAGCATTTTGATGTCCTCTGTTTCGACTCTGACAAATACCAACGAAATGTTCATCTTTTTCTGAAAGTTTCTTAATCAAATCCCATGTTTTATCCTTACTTCCATCATTGACAAATAAAATTCTGCTGTTTTCACTTATTTTATCTTTTGCTATCAATAAATTCAGCTCTTCCAGAAACATTTCTGATGTAATAGGAAGCACTTTTTCTTCATTGTAACAAGGTATTATCATATATAATCTTGGTTTCATTTTTTCTCCTCAAATATTTTTATAATCTACTTTTCTTCTTTATCTCACTATTTAATTTTTCCATTCCATTTGCTGCTAAAATACAAAATACCGGAGCATATGTATATAGATATCTGGCTCTCGCTTCGAAAAACACTTCAAATAAGGTCAGTCCTACAATGGAAAGCATCAGCACTATAATCTCCTGCCGATTTTCTTTCCCCAACCCCGAAACAGCAACCGCACCCATTACAAAAACCCAGATACTCTGCATTACTGTTACATAGATATCATAATATTTGTGATCTGCATAATATACATTTCTTAGAAAGACAGCTATATGATTATCAGGCTGCGGAAAAACAACCATAAAAAAGTTTCCTTCTCCGCCCCATGCATAAGTACCATCATTATAGACAGTAAGCATCTTTTTTGCTAAAAATCGAAGATAACCTGCTATTCCCATATCTTTCATTCTTTCAAAAGTTCTTTGTACATTTGCTTTTTTTCTTTCCTGTGGCGTTGCAAAGGATTTCGAATACGCCACATCATCCCCAACGTAAAGACCTCCACCTTCTTCATTATTTCCCATCATCAGAAAATGGGACATTCCCAATCTCTGATTTGAATCCAGAACAATTTGATTTTTTTCACAAATCAGGTTGATACTTGTTTTTATTGTTATTAGTGAAAGAATAAAACATCCCGCCAAAATCACAATTTGAAGAAGTTTTTTCTTGTTTTTTAAACAACCGAAAAACTGGATGATAAACAGTGCTATCAGCATAATAAGACATTGTGGCTTGATATTATATCCGATACATCCTGCAATCACTGCCATAATTTTGGAAATCCACTCCATTTTTTCTGTTTTATTTGGTTTCATAAATAAATAAAACGTCAGTATCGGAAAGACCACTCCTAACGAATCTGAATAAAAAATTACATTCCACGGAGATAAGCCAAAATTTAAAACAGCTAATATAAAGGCAGCAAATGCAATTTTTTTCTTACAAATGAGATTGGCACTTTTATATGTCAAATAGCACGCAGCGACATTTATCATTGAATTAAGAACTGCAAAAAACATTAACTGTACAACTTCATTTTCATTTGCAAACAAATTACAGAAAGAAATAACAGCTGACTCTATAAACAGCAGCAGTAAATTATTTGGATACATAGAAAATGGATATCTTATAACGATATCCGCCCGATTTCCGTTTACAAATATTTTTGCACTGTTATAAATTCCTCCTGCATCCCAGCCAGGCTCAAAAACTATATTGTAAGCAATAAAAATTTGAACAACAAATAATATAATCAAAGAAATTCTTACAATTAAATCATACTTCCATATCCTTTCTGCCTTCTGCTTTCCATTTCTTTTATATCGCCAGTAATATACAAATGCCCCAGCTAAAATAATTCCCCCTAAAATTACAATATTGGGGATCAAAAATCCTTTTTTTAATTTAAAGCTGCACCATTGTCCAAATAATATCAACAAAAATATTATTCCAACTATAAGTGCATACAATCTCTGCGTTGCCTGATAAGCAAATTTTTTCACTCTTTCTCCTCCGATTTTATTATATTTCTTTTATATTATACCTTACTTTTTTTGCTTTTTAAAGCTCACAGTTTATAAATTATTTTTACTCCATTATCCTTTTCATTTTTGAAAAGTTTTTTCTGCTCTTTTTGATATTTCCAATTTTCTTCCAAAAGTATTCAAAAAGATTGACAAGCATCACTTATTCATTTATAATAAGCACAAACAATTTTTATTTCATTTTTTAATCTGACTTTCATTGCCGTTCGGCAGGAAAATCCAACCAAATCAAATACCTGCACAGGCGGCTTGATGATCCGACAGAAATTCGCCATGTGGATGAAGTACTGAAACTTCTCCAGGTCATGACCGGTGATGAACGTTATTTGACAATATTTCAGGAAAAAAGGCATGCGAAATAGCGGAATTTCCAGAAAACATAAATGCATAACCTTTTTGCTCATATTAAAGAGCTGCCACTCCAGTGTTTTATCACCTTTGTGGCAGCTCTTTTTAACTGCTTTTTATTTCAGAATCAATGTTCTTAACTCTGGTTTATTTTGTAATTTTTACGCTTGCTTTCTGACCTTTTTTACTCAGAAGTTTCTTGTAGCTGTTTAATTTCTTAGCTGGAACTTTAATCTTGCATTTCTTATGGATACCCTTAAATGCATTTTTTCCAACGCTCTTCAGAGATTTGGATTTGATTGTAATAGTCTTCAGATTTTTAGCTCCGCTGAATGCATTTGCACCGATCTTTGTTACCTGACTTCCGATGACAACTTTCTTCAGTTTTTTGTTATTCTTAAATGCATTTTTAGCAATTCCGACTACTTTGTATCTTCCGTTTGCCAGTTTTACGCTCTTTGGTACGTTAAAGCTTGTATTGTTGGCTTTACGCGGTTTTACCAGAACTACTGTCTTTTTCTTTGCGTTTGTTACGCGATAGATACCTTTTCCTACCTTCGCTTCTGTTCCAACAGTTGGATTTTTAGAATCGGTTGAAGGAGTTTCCGGCTTTTTATCCGTTGACGGTGTCTCTGGCTGTTTATCCGTTGACGGTGTCTCTGACTCAGGTGCTTTTTTCTGAAGTTTAGCTGCTGCTGCCCGCAGATTTTCAAGTACCTTCTCTAAGTCTGCTTTCGTTGCCTTTTCATCTTTTGTTGCGTTTGTAGCTGCTTCCAGAGCTTTCTTATACTCTTTCCAAGATTCTGGTGTATAATCACTTTCCTTCTTGTCTTTTAAAGCAGTAAGTTCATCATTGATTTTTGTGATCAGTTCATCAATAACCTGCTGTTCGATAAATACCGTAACCTCACAGGAAGCACTGTGCTTTCCATCTTTAGTGGTTACTGTAATCACAGCGGTTCCGTTTGCAACTGCCTTTACATTTCCTTTTTCATCTACTGTAGCTACTTTGCTATCCGAAGTCGTAAATGTTACATTCTGGTTTGCACTATCCTCCGGATTTACTTTTACATAGATTCTTTCTGTCTGATCTTTTTTGCTCAGGCTCATTTTCTGTTTATTGATCTCAATACCTGTTGCTTCTTTACTTTCTTTTGAGAATACGAATTTATCAATTCTTGGTCCTTCTTTTTCTGTTCCTTCAAAAACTAAAGTGCCATGACCTTTTTTTGTTACATTAATGGTAAATTCTGCAGTATGTACCTGTGTTGCACCGGCTTCTCCATATACATCCAGACTTCCACTCTCTACATTAGTGCCCTTCCATGAAAATACATTTGGATTTCCGCCTGCCTCTGTACGTCCACTCTGATAAGTAGCCTTCACTTTATACTGTCCTGCTGCCGGAGCATAGAAGTTCATGGAAATAGTATCTCCATTCATAAACCAGTCGACCACTTTTCCGCCACTTGCTTCAGATCGTTCCACTACATGTACATGGTTGGTAGAATCTCCATTTAACGGCTTCAGTGTAAAGTCCTCTGCCTCTACTTCTGTTTCTTCTCCTGCTGTTGGAAAAACCATTCCTGTGCTGCCTGTTGAAACAAGTTCATTCTTAGCTTTTACAAGTGTATTCAGGGCAGTTTTCTTCTGTTCATCCGTTGCCTTTTCATCGAATAACAGATCCTTCAATGTGGAAACTGCACTCTGGAATGCATTTGCACTTGTTGCTTCATAGTCTGCAAGATTGATTTCTTCTGCTCTTTCCATTATTTTATCTACATTTGGATGATACAATGTTACATGTGTATAACTGTCTGTATCGAAAGATGCTTCTGAATTTTCTGCCTGCATCAATGTGAAATAAAAGTCTTTTCCATCAGCACTTCTGTCATTCTCCAGTCCTGTCAGAGTAATTGTCTTTGATGTTTCTCCATCTTCAAACGTTACGGTTCCTGTCAGGTTGATATAGTTTACTCCCTGTTCTGCCCCTGCTGACTGTGTTGAATATCCAACAGTAACTTTTCCATGTGAACCTGCAGTACGTGTAATTTCAACATCATATGTTCCGCCATACAGCAAATCACATTCTTTTTGTTTCATACTGAAGATACCGGAACCATCTGCATACCAGATCTTACTGATACCAAGTGCCTGTGAAGCTCCCACAAGTTTGATGGTATGTTCTCCATATGCAAGCTCCTTCGTCGTATACAGCAGAGCTCCCATTTTTCTTGAAGCCTGTTTTGTACTTACCGTATCAACTTTTGTTCCATCAATGTAAACGTCCATATTTCCATGATTTGGATCAGCTGTTCCAATAACCCATGCTTTTGTTCCTGTAAATTTAAAGCTGGCTGTTACACCTGCATTTCCCCATGCAGAACCCTGTGCTGCACCATCTTCATCTGCTTCGAATGTCCAGTTACCTTCTCTTGTTGCCTCACTGATTCCTATCTTTTTCAGGTTAGTCGGAAGTACAGTACTTCCTGATGACTCTACTTCGAATCCTTTTGCTGCTTTGTATACGCCTACATTACAGATCTTCGGTGTTGCTTTTGCCCCTGTGATATTGATACGTACTGCAGTTCCTTCTACTGCTTCACTGCGGCACAGACGTTTTGCGGAAATCGTAGCTCCTTTTCCGAAATCATGCCATCTTCCTGTTACGTCTTTATATTCTACCGTAAAAGAAGAGATTGTCTGACCTTTCTGGATATATTCCTCGATAGAAACAACATCGAATTTCTTGATACCATTTAGATCAATTTCCAGACTTCCTGTTGTCTGACCGTCTGCCGGTGCCCAGTATGTTTCATCATATGTCTGACCTTCCGGAATCGTATCAATTACTTTACTTGCCGAAAATTCTTTGGAATTTTCCCATACCGAAGTTGCACTTGCTGTTACACCTTCTTCTTTTGTAAAGTCCTCATCAAAGGTATCCTGAATGTTGCTGCCAAATTCTTTAAAACGGTCTAACTGTGTTTTTCCTACTTCACCATCTTTATTTGGAGACAAATTCATCAGTAAAGTTGCACCTCGTCCAACGGTACGGAAATAAATATCTGCAAGATCTTTTTCTGATTTTGTCGTACTGTCTCCCGCTGAATCTCTCCAGAACCAACCTGCCAGCATTTTCGTATCTACTTCCGGTACTGACCACTGTACACCTTCACTTACACCAATATAAGCTCCATCTGATTTCGGCAGTGTCTCATAGTCTTCACCTATATTAATCTTTGCCCATGTTTCATTAGATGCCCAGCCTGATTCGTTTCCTATCCAGTGGATACCACCCGTTCCTGCCAGTGCTTTATCTTCAGCACCGTTCTTACCATTTACCGCTTTACCTGTTCCAAATACCTGACAGTGCGGATTATTCTCTCTGATAGCACCCAGGATTGCTTTCCAGTCGTATGTCTGTCTATTACTTGCACTTCCCTGTGCTCCATCCATCCACCATTCTACAAAACGGTCAGAACGGCGTTTTGGATTATTATTGCCATATTTATAGCTTCCATCTGCTTTTTTTGCCTGACAGATTTCATTGATCCATGCTACATACAGTTTATTGTAATCAGTAAAAGTTCCTTTATTATTGTTATTTTTCTTATTGTTGTTATCACCGAAACATCCGTATTTATCTTCATAGATATCCCATGGTGAAAGATAACAGCCCATATCCAGATTATACTTGGTACATGCATCTGAGATTTCTTCCAGAATATCTCCTTTGCCGTTTTTATAGTTTGTACTTGCTATATCATAATCTGTATACTGACTTGACCACAGACAAAATCCATCATGATGTTTTGCTGTAAGAATCAGACGGCTGAATCCAGCTTCTTTTACCGCTTTTACAAGAGATTCCGCATCAAAATCTTTCGACAGAGTAAAAAGATTTACCGGAGCAGTCTCTCCATAATTTTCGCCCCACTCAACGTTATTAAATGTATTCGGTCCGAAATGACAGAATGCTGCTGTTCCCTGTTTCATATACCAGAGCTGCTCATCATTCGGTGTTGCTCCCCATGCTGTAGGCTCTGCCACCGTCGTGTCACTTAAATCTGCATCTGTTACCATCTGAGCATCTGCTGCTTTTGCCTGTTTTGCAGGTATCACTGGTCCAGAAATAACCACTGCAGCAGCTGTCATAACAGACAAATACTGTTTCCATCTTTTCATAAAAGCCCTCCTTATTTGCTTATACCAAAAAATTAGCTATGTCTATTCTATGTTACCATTTTCAATGCTCTTTTTCAATTATTATTTACTAAAAAAAGCTGATTACCGGAATATTTTTTATTTATCCTTCCAATAATCAGCTTTCAGAGATTCTGTTTTTCTATCTATTTTGCCCTGTAATTTCCTGTTTTGTGTCAGAAAATCATAAAATTTATTCTTTTGTGCGTTATTTTTTGATACTCTATTTTACAAATCTGTTTACTATATAAGCATTTGCTTCCTTTTCTTCCTGATCATCCAGCGGCTGAAGTTTGATTTCTTCTCCATATTTTCGCTCCAGTGCTTTCTTTATCAACCAGTCACAGACCTGTGGATTTTTCGGCAGCAGTGGTCCGTGCAGATAGGTGCCGATCACATGCTTGTATACAATACCTTCATAGCCGGATTCACCGTCGTTTCCGGAACCATACAGGACTTTGCCAAACGGCTGGTTATCACCGATATCGGTACGTCCGCCGTGATTTTCAAATCCAACGACCGGCATATCAAAAAGATCGCTTTTCAGCACGATATTGCTGATCAGTCTTCCCGGTTTCTGCTCCGTGTGGAGTTTGACCAGATGCAGTCCTTCCATGCGGCCTTCGTCCGTCTGATAGTAATCTCCAAGCAACTGATAACCACCACAGACAGCGATCACAACACCGCCGTCTTCCACATAATCTTTAAAGTTTTTCTGGATCTGCTGCAGTCTTTTGCAGACGATCATCTGCTCACGGTCAGAACCGCCTCCGAGCAGCACAATATCCAGTTTGGAAAAATCTACTTCATCTTCCAGTTTAAATTCCAGCGTTTCTGCTTCAATGCCTCTCCACTGGCAGCGTTTCATCATGCACTGGATATTTCCCCGGTCTCCGTAGAGGTTCAACAGATCCGGATAAAGATGTCCGATTGTAATTTTCATAGTTTCTGCCGCCTCCTACGCTTTTTCCTGTTCTAATTTTTTCAGGATATTGTGAGTGTCATAAAGTGCCGTATAATTTACCAGCACGTACAGATTTCCGGTTCCGTCTGCAATGCGGCTGCGGATCGCCTTTTCTACATCCGGTTCCAGCCTGGATGGAATATCAACATATTTCAGACGCAGACGCATATCCTGGCATCGGATTCCGCTGACCGTGATCGACGCTGCATTCATATCCTGAAAACGGTCAAAATCCACATCCCAGAGCCAGGAAATATCCGTACCATCCTGATCTTTATCGTTGATCAGCACGATGATATCTTTCGGTTTGTCATCTTCCTGCACTGCGGAAATATTCTGGTTAAATCCAGCCGGATTCTTTGCAAGGTTCAGCAGAACATCGGTATTTTTGATGTGAAAATACTCCATACGTCCGTTCTGCGGATTGTAGTCTGCCAGCACTTTGTTGTAATTCTTTAATTCCAGACCGGCTGTGCGAGCTGCTGCATAGGCTGCCAGAATATTATAAACGTTGTAGAATCCACGGTAGTTGGCTTTTATTTCTCTGTTATCCACATCGAAGGAAAGTTTTCCACCGCTTTTTACGTTTTCAGCATCAAAATCGAGCTTCGGTCTTTTAAATCCGCAGTTCGGACACTCATAATCCCCAAGCTGACTGTAATGGTAAAAATGGTAATTCAGCTTTTCTCCGCAGCATTTGCAGAACTGACCTTCCCGGATCTCTCTTGCATTTTCTTTTTCCTGCTGACACTGCTTTCCGATACCAAATGTAACATATTTGTTACCGGAATCTTTTGCAAGAAATGCCGAAAGTGCATCATCGCCATTTACGACAAGTGTCATATCAGGAGCCATATGCATGGCTTTTTTGAGCAGTTCCATCGTAATATCAATCTCCCCGTAACGGTCGAGCTGATCACGGAAAAGATTGGTCAAAATCATATAGTCCGGTTTAAAATACGGCAGAACTCTTACTGTTGATGCCTCATCAATCTCAATACACGCATAATCCGCATCCAGTTTTCCGTTCCATTTCGCTGCCAGCACGAATGCCGATACGACACCGTTGAGCATATTGGAACCGGTGTGGTTGCAGATCACTTTCTCACCTTCTGCCTCGATTGCCGAGCAGAGCAGATTATTGGTTGTCGTCTTTCCGTTTGTTCCGCAGGTGATAAAAATCTTTTTCCGCACCTGCCCGGAAAGTTCCATCAGGATTTTCGGATCTATTTTAAGTGCAATTTTGCCGGCCAGGGTTACCCCCTGTTTGCCGGCAAGTTTACATACTACACATGTTGCTTTTGAAATCCAGATTGCAAGCATTCTTCGCAAAATCATGGTCTTCCTCCAGTTTGATTACTCCTGTGTTGTCTCTTCGTTTTTGATTTCTTCGTCGTTTTTCTCATCTTCGATCATTTCGTCTTCGATTTTTTTGATGATATCTTCGCTGTCTGCTGAAGTTTCACGGACTTTCGCAATACTTGCCACAGATACGTTCTCCGAAAGATTCATAAGTTTCACACCGGATGTCACACGTCCAAGAACGGAAATGTCGCTGCACATCATACGAATGACAATGCCTTCGGTATTGATCATCATGATCTCGTCATCCATATGGAGGTTCTTAACACCGATCACGTTTCCTGTCTTTTCCATAATCTTATAACATTTCACACCTTTACCACCGCGGTTCTGGCTCTTGAACTCATCGATCGAGGTCAGTTTTCCCATGCCGTTTGCAGATACGATCAGAAGGTGATCTCCCTGTGTATTGAGCTGCATACCAATGACTTCATCGCCGTCATTGAGCTGCATGCCGATGACTCCCATCGCCGTACGTCCCATGCTGCGGACATCGGTTTCCGGGAATCGAATACACTGACCGTATTTTGTTACCAGGAAAATATCTTTCTTGTTGTTGGTCAGCTTGACTTCGATCAGTTCATCATCTTCACGCAGGCTGATGGCTGCAAGTCCTGTCTTTCTTACGTTTGCATAATCCAGAAGCGGTGTCTTTTTCACAATACCCTTTCTGGTTGCCATAAACAGATATTTGCCCTGCTTGTACTCTTTGACCGGGATCATCGCCGTGATCTTTTCTTCCGGTGCGAGCTGGAGCAGATTGACGATCGCCGTTCCTCTTGCCGTACGGCTGGCTTCCGGGATTTCATATCCTTTCAGGCGATATACTTTTCCGGTGTTGGTAAAGAACATCAGATAGTGATGTGTATTCATCATCAGCAGTTCTTCGATGTAGTCATCTTCGATGGTCTGCATACCCTTGATGCCCTTGCCACCGCGGTTCTGAGCTTTGAAATTGTCAACACTCATACGTTTAATATAACCAAGTTTTGTCATGGCGATCACAACATTTTCACGCGGGATCAGATCTTCTGTAGAAATATCATACATATCAAATCCAATGGAAGTTCTTCTCTCATCACCATACTTATCTGCGATTTCCATGATTTCTGTTTTGATCACGCCAAGCAGAAGATTTTCGTCTGCCAGAATGGCTCTCAACTCCTTGATCTTTGCCATCAGAGCTTCATACTCTGCTTCGATCTTCTCTCTTTCCAGACCGGTCAGTGCACGCAGACGCATATCTACGATCGCCTGTGCCTGTGCATCGGAAAGTTCAAAACGTGTCATCAATGCTTCTTTTGCAAGTGCTGCTGTTCTGGATGCACGGATAATGCTGATGACTTCATCAATATGATCCAGTGCGATCAGCAGACCTTTTAAGATATGTGCACGTTCTTCTGCTTTGTTGAGTTCGTACTGTGTACGTCTTGTAACAACATCTTCCTGATGTCTCAGATAATGCTGGAGCATCTCCAGAAGATTCAGAACTTTCGGCTCTTTGTTTACCAGTGCGAGCATAATCACACCAAAGGTATCCTGGAGCTGTGTATGTTTGAAAAGCTGATTCAGTACGACATTTGCGTTGACATCTCTTCGAAGCTCAATGTTGATACGCATACCTTCACGGCTTGATTCATCTGTGATCGCTGTGATTCCGTCAATCTTTTTATCACGTACCAGTTCTGCCATTTTTTCGATCAGTCTGGCCTTGTTTACCATATACGGCAGCTCCGATACCAGAATACGGCTCTTGCCGTTTGGCATGGATTCGATTTCTGTTACGGCACGCACACGGATCTTGCCGCGTCCTGTGCGGTAAGCTTCCTGGATTCCTCTTGTTCCGAGGATCATTGCACCGGTCGGGAAATCCGGACCTTTTACGATATCCAGGATTTCTTCGATCTCCGTCTCTCTTCCTTCTTCAATGCGGTTGTCGATGATCTTCACAACGGCTTTTACAACTTCACGCAGATTATGCGGCGGAATGTTCGTTGCCATACCTACGGCGATACCGGTCGTACCATTTACCAGAAGATTCGGAAATCTTGCCGGAAGTACATCTGGCTCTTTCTCCGTTTCATCGAAGTTCGGTGAAAAATCTACCGTATTTTTATCGATATCTGCAAGCATTTTCATGGAAATTTTGCTCAGACGTGCCTCAGTATATCGCATGGCAGCAGCTCCGTCGCCATCGACAGAACCAAAGTTTCCGTGGCCGTCTACCAGCGGATATCTGGTTGACCAGTCCTGAGCCATATTTACCAGTGCTCCGTAGATGGAGCTGTCTCCATGTGGATGATATTTACCCATGGTATCACCGACAATACGTGCACATTTACGGTGCGGCTTGTCAGGTCCGTTATTCAGTTCGATCATGGAATACAAAACTCTTCGCTGCACCGGCTTCAGACCGTCTCTTACATCCGGCAATGCACGTGCTGCAATAACGCTCATTGCATAATCGATATAAGATTCTTCCATGGTCTTTTTCAAATCCACGTCATGTATCTTATCAAAAATATTGTCTTCCAACAGTTTTTCCTCCTACTTCCGAGCACTAAATATCCAGATTTTTTACAAACTGAGCATTCTCTTCAATAAATTCTCTTCTTGGTTCTACCTGATCGCCCATCAGCGTTGTAAAGGTAACATCCAGCTCTGAAGAATTCTCGTTATCCATAACAACACGGCGGAGCACTCGTTTTTCCGGGTCCATGGTAGTTTCCCAGAGCTGCTCTGCATCCATCTCTCCAAGACCTTTGTAACGCTGGATCTTGTTGTTCTGGTCTCGTCCGACTTCTCCCAGGATCGCTGCCAGCTGCTCATCGCTGTACGCATACCAGACTTTTTTATTTTTCTCCAGTTTATACAGTGGTGGCTGTGCCAGATATACATGTCCTTCTTTGATCAGATCCGGCATAAAACGGTACAGGAATGTCAAAAGCAGTGTACTAATATGTGCACCATCAACATCGGCATCGGTCATAATGATGATCTTGTCATAACGCAGTTTTGAAATATCGAAATCTTCGTGGATACCGGTTCCGAACGCAGTGATCATCGCCTTGATCTCCGCATTTGCATAAATACGGTCAAGTCTTGCTTTCTCCACATTCAGGATTTTTCCGCGAAGCGGCAGGATTGCCTGGGTTGCACGGCTTCTCGCTGTCTTTGCAGAACCACCGGCAGAATCTCCCTCAACAATATAGATTTCACAGTTTTTCGGATCTTTGTCTGAACAGTCTGCCAGTTTTCCAGGAAGAGACATTCCTTCCAGTGCAGATTTTCTTCTGGTCAGATCTCTTGCTTTTCTGGCTGCCTCTCTCGCTCTCTGAGCCATGATAGATTTCTCAAGGATCATTTTTGCAACCTGCGGATGCTGTTCCAGATAGATCATCAGCTGCTCGGAAACAATATTGTCAACGGCACCTCGTGCCTCACTGTTGCCCAGTTTCTGCTTGGTCTGACCTTCAAACTGCGGATCTTCAATCTTGATGCTTACGATCACGGTAAGACCTTCACGGATATCATCACCGGAAAGTGTCTCGGTGTCCTTGATCAGTTTATTCAGTCTCGCATAAGAATTAAAAGTCTTTGTCAGTGCATTTTTAAAACCAGTCAGATGGGTTCCGCCTTCCGGAGTCGTGATGTTATTTACAAAACTGTAGGAACCTTCGGTGTATCCATCATTGTGCTGCATGGCAACTTCCACATAAATATTATCCTTCATTCCTTCACAGTAAATAATATCCGGGTAAAGCGGTGTCTTGCCTTTATTCAGGTAAGTCACAAACTCCTTGATACCGCCCTCATAATGGAACGTCTTTTCGATTGGTTCTTCCGGACGGTCATCTCTTAAAACAATCTTGATATTTTTTGTAAGAAATGCCATCTCACGAAGTCTCTGTTTAAGCACATTAAAATCAAAAACTGTTTCTTCAAAAATTTCGCTGTCCGGCAGGAATGTAACCGTTGTACCTGTTTTCTTTGGATCACATTCTCCGATCACTTTTAATTTATATACTACTTTTCCTCTTTCATATCGCTGACGATAAATTTTACCTTCATGGTAAATCGTAACTTCAAGATGTGTAGAAAGTGCATTTACAACAGACGCACCTACACCATGCAGACCACCGGAAACTTTGTATCCGCCACCGCCGAATTTTCCGCCGGCATGCAGGATCGTAAACACGACTTCTACCGCCGGAATACCTGCTTTGTGGTTGATTCCGACCGGAATGCCTCGTCCATTGTCAATGACTGTTACGGAATTATCTTTATTTATCGTTACCTGGATGGTATCACAATACCCCGCAAGAGCTTCATCAACTGCATTATCTACAATCTCATAAACCAGATGATGAAGACCTCTGGACGATGTACTGCCGATATACATACCCGGTCTCTTTCGTACAGCCTCAAGACCTTCCAATATCTGAATCTGATCTGCACCGTATTCTGCATTGCTCTCTGTGCCCATAGTAACCTCCTGTCTTTTCTTTTCATCCTTCGCAAACAACACCGTCTGCAACATGAAAAACTTTGTTCAACTGAAACTTGTTTTCTATAAAATCATCGATCCCCGTACAGGTGATCAACGTCTGTATATCATGTATACTGTCTAATAAATACTGCTGCCTGCTGCTGTCCAGTTCGGAAAGTACATCATCCAGAAGCAGTACCGGCGTATCTTTGATTGCTCTTTTTACCAGTTCGATCTCCGCAAGTTTCAGCGAAAGTGCAGCCGTTCTCTGCTGCCCCTGCGATCCAAATCTGCGGATATCTACACCCTTTACTTCAAAAAGCAGATCGTCCCTGTGAGGACCTGTCATGCTCATTTTCACCTTCAGATCCCGTTTCCTGGAAGTCTGAAGTTTTCTTTCGAATTCGTCCGCAGAAACATTTTTCTCATAACGGACCATCAGCTCTTCTCTGCCGCCCGTCAGATTTCTATGTATCTCTGCTACGATCACGCCAAGCTCTTCGACAAACCGCTCCCTTGATTCGATCAGCTTTTTTCCATATTTTACCAGCTGCATATCCCATATATCCAGCATTTCTTCATACTGACTGTTAAAAGAACACTCTTTCAGCAGCTTATTTCTCTGTATGATCACTTTATTGTAATTGGAAAGCTCGTGTAAGTAAAGCTTATCCAGCTGACAAAGTTCCATATCCATAAAACGCCGCCGCTCCGCCGGTCCGTTTTTAATGATACCAAGATCCTCCGGTGAGAAAAAAACAAAGTTTGCGATTCCAAGCAGCTCTGCCGCCTTTCGGATCGGCACGCCGTTGACTGCAATGCCCTTCGGCCGGTTCTTTTTCAGATGCATATCGATCTCATAAGCACTCTGGCTTCTGCTGATCGCCATCCGTATATGAGCTTCTTCCTCACCAAAACGGATCATTTCCCTGTCTTTACTTCCCTTATGGGATTTCGTCGTTCCGCATAGATATACCGCTTCGAGAATATTGGTCTTCCCCTGGGCATTGTTCCCATAGAAAAGATTTGTTCCCTTATCAAAAGACAACTGCAGCGACTCATAATTGCGGAACTGATTCAGCTTCAAAGATTTTACTATCATTCCATCAATCTGTAATTTTTACAGTCTGACCATCATATTCTACCACATCGCCGGCATGCAGTTTCTTGCCCCGCTGTGTTTCTGTCTGGCCGTTTACCTTCACAAGACCATCCTGAACGGCATATTTTGCGTCCACGCCGGACTCTACAAAACCTGCTGCTTTCAATGCCTGACCAAGTTTGATAAACTCATCTCTTAATTTAATTGTTTCCATAAACTTTCACTCCTTATGCCATAAAATTAACCGGCAAGATCAAATATATATAAGATTGCTGTTCGTCTCTGATAAAGCATGGTGCTTTCGGGTTCATCAGATAAATATCAACCGTTTCATCATCAATAACACGAAGAGCATCGATCAGAAATCGCGGATTAAATCCGATCATAATGTCCTTGCCTTCTTTATTGATGTCAATTTCTTCATCCATGGAACCGATCTGAGACTGAATCTTAAGTTCAATATTATCATCTGTGATTGAAAGAATGATCGGTTTTTTATCACTTTCTTTTACCAGAAGTGTCGCACGGTCAATACAGTCCAGAAGCTCTTTTTTATTTACCTGAATCTTGGTTTCGTAGTCACTGGAAAGCATCTGATCAATGCGGAAATATTCACCCTCGATCAGACGTGACACAACAACGGTATCATCAAATTCAAAGACAATATGATTTTTTGTAAAGAAAATACTGACTTCATCTTCGGTTTCGCCTGATAAAATCTTACTGATTTCGATAAGTGTCTTTCCAGGAACGACAACTTTGATATCAGAATATTCCTCTTTTAATTCAATTTTCCGTATACTTATGCGGTGTCCATCCAGGGATACTACACGCAGCATATCGCCTTTGACTTCGAATAATTCCCCGGTCATCATCTTATTGTTTTCATTGGCTGCGATTGAGAAAATAGTCTGACGAATCACCTCTTTTAATGTAAATTGAGAGACAACAATATGGTTATCTCTTTCTACATAAGGAAGATAGGAAAATTCTTCCCCGGATTGACCGCTGATGCTGAATTTTGCCTTCTCACAGGTGATGGTAGTCGTCAGATTTCCGTCTGTTTCAATCGTAACATCATTATCAGGAAGTTTACGAATGATATCAGAGAAAATTTTTGCATCAATTGCAACAATTCCTTTTTCCAGAATGGTACCATCAACGATGGTTTCAATTCCAAGTTCCATATCATTGGCTGTAAATTTAATATTGTTTGTGGATGCATCAATCAAAATACATTCCAGGATAGGCATGGTTGTTTTTCCTGGGATTGCTTTCAGAACAATATTTACACTTTTTAAAAGATTACTTTTTGAGCATACTAATTTCATTGTGTTGATAACTCCTTTGTGGGTTAAATGAGATAAATTAAAGAGAAAATCCGCAGTAGCCGCCGTAGGGGATGTGAATATGTGAATAACTCCCAAAATCCTTGAATTTAAGGGAAAAAACAGGTTGGATAAACTGGTGAAAAGTCCACAAATTTCTGAGGAAAACCGGTGGGTTATTAACATCCTCAGAAATTGGCTAAAGTTATTCACACAGTATCCAACACATATCCACATTATTTTGTGCACAAATAAAAAGACGATGCTTTTTCGGCCGTCTAGTTTGGATTCAGTTTCTTTTTAATGATATCTATCGTGTTTTTTAGATCATCGGAAGTCTCAATTTCTTTCGAAATTTTCTCAACTCCATGAAGTACGGTCGTATGATCGCGGTTTCCCATCAGTTTTCCGATCGCTTTGAGCGGTGTGCTGGTCATTTCACGGCACAGATACATGGCAATCTGCCTTGGAATCACGATATCAGCACTTCGTTTGGAACCTTTTATATCATCTGTTTTGATATGAAAGTGTTCTGCAACGGTCAGAAGGATCAGATCCGGGGTGATTTCTCGTTTTGCGTTCGGTGAAATCATATCCTTTAAGGCTTCCTGTGCCAGTTCTACTGTAATTTCGCGGTGTTCAAGACTGCTCATTGCAGTGATCCGGTTCAGTGCACCTTCGAGTTCACGGATATTGGACTTGATATTGGTAGCAATATACTGAATGACTTCATCATCCAGATGGTAACCTTTTTCTTTGGAATCACGTTCTTCTTTTTTGCGTAGGATTGCCATCCTTGTCTCATAATCCGGGGAAGAAATATCTGCGATCAGGCCCCATTCAAAGCGGGATTTCAGCCTTCCTTCCAGCGTTGCGATCTCTTTCGGCGGTTTATCGGATGAAATGATGATCTGCTTTTTCGCACCATGCAGGTCGTTAAACGTGTGGAAAAACTCTTCCTGTGTGGACTCTTTTCCGATGATAAACTGGATATCGTCGATCAGCAGCACGTCGATATTACGGTACTTTTCACGGAATTTTGTCATAGCAGTATTATTGCCGTTTCGGATCGCTTCAATCAGTTCGTTCGTAAAGGATTCACTCGTTACATAAAGTACTCTGGTCTGTGGATTATTTTCCAGGATAAAGTGTGCGATCGAGTGCATCAGATGGGTTTTCCCCAGTCCAACACCTCCGTAGAGGAAGAGGGGATTGTAGATTTCGCCCGGGGATTCGGCAACTGCCAAAGATGCAGCGTGTGCAAATTTGTTGTTGCTTCCGACAACGAAGTTTTCAAAGGTATATTCCGGATTTAAATTTGCTTTTTCTAATATATTATTGAAAGAATTGTCAGTATTCGAAGAAGAATCCGCTTCTTTTACAACATTTTGTTCTACAGTATACACGATCTTGGTGCAGTCCAGTCCTGTAAGCTCTGCAATCGTAGAACGAAGCGGAGTTGTAAACTTCTTATTTATATAGGAATTAATGAAATCCTCGTTAATACCCATTTCATCAATCGGGACATAAATAAAAAGAGTGCCTTCGTCACTGTCATATCTTTGTACTTGAAGTGGTTTGATCCAGGTGTTGATGGAAATTGGGGAAAATCCGAATTCTGTACTGAGGGTATCCACAACACTGTCCCACTTTTCTTCTATGATATTCATGAGGATCTCCTTTTAAGGCCAGTTTTACTTATTTAATATTAAACTAAAACAGGAAAATTATCAATGCTTATTTTTGAATGTGCATAACTTTTCGACAATAATCCACACTCAAAAATGCGATAAAATGGGCGTTTGTGGGAAAAATGTAGAAAATATGCAAAAGTTACACACGAAGTTATCCCCAAGTTATCCCCAAAATGTGGATAACTTTATGTAAACCAATAAGTTTACATAAGTATGTTACAGAAGAACCAGATGAAAAAAAGGTTGAAAAATAAAGGAATTTTGGGAATCACAGACTTCGAAAAATGTAGAAAAATGTCGAAAGAAGGAAAGAGGGGGGATTGGCAGTGTGAATAACTAAAGGAACATCATCCACAGTGGGAAAAGCCTTATTTTAAGGCATTTTTTTGAAAAAGAAAAAAAGTTTTTCACATCAAATAAAAAAGTTATCCCCAAGTTATCCCCAAAATGTGGATAACTGAGTGTAAACTATGCAGATGTCCGCTTTGCATCTGTTTGTCTATGGGACTGACAGGAACGGTTCTGCCCCAAAGCTCGGTTCAATTGAAAAAATCACGGAATTACTTGACTTTATGGGGCTTTGCATATATAATTGAAACGATGTTTTCTAAACAGATAAAACAGATTTTATATTTGATAAGGAGGTGCCGTAATAATGAAAATGACATTTCAGCCAAAGAAAAGATCCAGAGCTAAAGTTCATGGATTCA
>OBAM01000442.1_pt1 | contig 38240 bp, 26 predicted proteins | sample 1517751 | NCBI WGS metagenome assembly OBAM01 (sample SAMN04571703, study PRJEB22368) | human gut metagenome | biome: human gut; material: stool | host: Homo sapiens | place: Luxembourg | collected 2012-10-18
AAAGCGCAGATAATACTTTGTGTATTATCGAGCATTTTGGCAACGCAGATGCCGTGCCGCAGCCGCCGGAGCGGTGCTTAAGCCGTAAGGCGGGAATTGTGCGGTGTTGCCTTAGGTTGGCGGGGGCACTGCATGGTTTGGCGAAAGGGGGGGTAAAGATTCAAAGAAAAGCGTGGGGACGCGGCACAGCCGCAGCGCAGCCCCATTTTGGCGCACAGCGTTTCCCCCGGTCCGCACAAAACAAAAGCTGCCCGAAAAGACGTTGATCCTTCCGGGCAGTATGCATCATAAATCAGCCATTCAGGGAATCAATAGCGGCCTTGGTATGGTCAATGTAGATCTGCTGCACATCAGCAATTTCGCCCAGACCGGCAATCTGGGTATCCACGCTGTCAAAGCAGCCGGCGGCCTTGAACTGGCTCAGCCAGGAATCTGCGTCATCGCCAGCCATATCGTTGTTGGCATGGTCACCGGCAACCACCATCAGGGGGCGCAGGACAACCTTGGTGTAACCGGCTTCCTTGATCTTTTCGATCACAGCCTCGCAGGCGGTGTCTTCCGGCTCGCCCTCAACAGTGCCAATGAACACATTGTCATAGCCCAGGGTCTGCATGGTCATCTGCATCTGGCTGTAGCTGATCTTTGCGGTGTGGGAAGTGCCGTGGCCCATGAACACAAAAGCAGTGCCATCGGCGGCAGCAGCGGCGGTGTCATCATAACCAGCGGCGGCAACAGCCTCGGTGGTGATGGCAGTGGCAACAGCTTCCTTATCAGCGTTGATTTCGGTAGCGTCAGCGCCAACTTCGCCCAGCAGAGGCTCAGCAATGGCAACGCTTTCGAACTTATCCGCGTACTCGTTCACAGCTTCGCACATTTCGTCGTACTCAGCGCCGTGCATCAGGTGGGTAGGCTGAACAACCAGGTTCTTAACGCCGTTGGCAACAGCGCGGTCCAGAGCCTGCTTCATGTTATCGATTTTCTCGCCATCGCGGGCCTGCACATGGTTGATGATGATCTGTGCGGTGAAAGCGCGGCGGACGGACCAATCCGGGTAAGCGGCCTGCAGGGCATCCTCGATGCCCTTGATATCTGCCACGCGGCTGCTGTTGAAGGAGGTGCCAAAGCTGACAACCAGCAGTTCGTTTTCGCCGATCTCATCCCCATTGCGGGAATCGTCCAGGTTGGCATCGCCGGTATTGCGGCCAAAGTAGTCGGGGTCAGCGTTCTCGCCTTCCACCAGCTCTTTCTGGGTATCGGTCAGGGTGTCCCATGCCTGCTTGGCAGCTTCGCACTGGGCGTCGGTGTCATCGGTGCGCTCCTGCACATAGATGGCATCGATCAGGTCTGCACATTTCTTTGCGGCCACTTCGTCTGCATCTCCCTCGTCTGCGCTTTCAGCGGGTGTTTCGGTGCTTACAGCCTCGCTTTCGGCGGGGGCACTGCTGGCAGCCATGCTGTCAGATGCCGCACCACAGCCAGCCAGCAGGGCGGCGGCCAGAGCCAGTGCGGTCAGCACGGCAGCGGGCTTTTTCAGGTTGTTGTGTTTCATGTGTTTTGCTTCCTTTCTCCTATGGCAAATCTATTTGCTGAAAAACAGGTACAGGAAACAAAACCCAGGCGCAGCAGCTTTGCAGACAAAACTGCCACAAAAAAACGAGGGTCTTTCTGTGTGCAGAACGGCAACGCAAAAAGACCCCCGGATTTTCCATGAGCTTTTCAGGTACAACCAATTCCTCGTGATCTGGAGCAATGCTCCCGTACCAACAGCGGGCAGGTTTCCTGGCTGAAAGCTCAACGCCTGCCGCCGCCTTCCCAAGCAATGCTCAGTGACCGGTGCAAATGCACCCTGGCGGCAGGCTCCCTTATCACAGTGACGAGATCGTGCGGGATTTGCACCCGCTTCCCTTTTACCCTTTCCAGAGTGCCGGAAGGCTCAGCCGCCCGGCAAACAATGAAAGGCACCTGCTGTTTTATATTCAGTTTCTGACTCATTGTAGCACATTGCATCCAAAAGCGCAAGGTGCTGTTTGTATGTTCTGCCGAATTTTTTCGGCCTTCCCAGGCGTCCTTACAGCCGCCGATGCAAAATCTCACACAAGCGTTTCCTATCCAGCGGCTTGGCGGCATGCTCGTTCCTACCGGCGGTTTTGGCCGGCTGCACATCCTTGGCAAAGGCGTTGGCCGTCATGGCAACAATGGGCACCTGCGCGGCATCGGTTTTGGGCAAAGAACGGATGGCCGCGGGGCGCGTTTTTGTATTTTGTCGGTTTACAACTTTAAATCGCTTGCAGTTGGCATGGCAGTGTGGTAAGCTAATATGGATTTAATATGGTAGCGGTTATCTATGCTGCCGTGCGGGCCGCTGCCTTTTCCCGCGCGGCAGCACAAATAAAAATGGGAGAAAACAATATAAGTTTATGCAGAATCGTGAACGGCTCGGAAGCCGGCTTGGCTTCATCATGCTGTCAGCCGGCTGCGCCATTGGCTGCGGCAATGTGTGGAAATTTCCCTGGATGTGCGGCCAGAACGGCGGCGGCAGTTTTATGCTGCTGTACATTATTTGTCTGGTCGTGCTGGGTCTGCCCGCCATGACGATGGAATTTTCCGTTGGGCGTGCAGCGCAGGCCAGCCCTATCCGCATGTACCAGAAGTTGGAAAAGCCCGGCTGCAAGTGGGGCATTTTCGGCATTGCCAGCCTGATTGGCAACATTGCCCTGATGGCATTTTACACCGTGGTGACCGGGTGGATCATCTATTATTTCATCAAGTTCCTTACCGGCCAAAACGCAGATTTCGGATTTACCCAGATGATTACGAACCCCACGGTGAATGTGGTGTTTTTGCTGGTGACCGTTGTGGTAGCATTTGCCATTTTAAGCTTTAACCTGCAGGGCGGGCTGGAGCGCATTACCAAATATATGATGCTGGCCCTGTTGGTGCTGATGCTGGTGCTGGCGGTGCACAGCCTGCCCCTGCCGGGCGCGGCAGAAGGCTTGAAATTTTACCTGGTGCCGGATTTTGGAAAGATCGATGGCAGCGTTGTGGTGGGCGCCATGAACCAGGCGTTCTTTACCCTTTCCGTTGGCATGGGCGGCATGGCGATTTTTGGCAGCTACATTGAAAAAGAACACTCCCTGATGGGGGAATCCGTCCACATTATTGTGCTGGATACTTTGGTTGCGGTGCTGGCCGGCATCATCATGTTCCCCGCCTGCTTTACCTATGGGCTGGAAGTGAACGCCGGGCCCAGCCTGCTGTTTGACACCATGGCTACCGTGTTCAACAACATGACCGGGGGCCGCTGGTGGGGCACGCTATTCTTTTTGTTCATGGTGTTTGCCGCACTTTCCACCGTGTTGGGCGTGTGCGAAAACATCCTTGCCATGGTGCGGGAGCTGACCGGGTTAAGCCGCCCCAAGGGCGCTTTGCTGTGTGGCGTGGGCATCTTTCTGTTGGCGCTGACCACCGCGCTGGGCTACAGTGTACTGCATTTCCAGCCGTTTGCCGCGGGCACGGCCTGGCTGGATCTGTGGGATTTCATTGTTTCCAATAACATTTTGCCGCTGGGTTCACTGGTATTGGCGCTGTTCTGCTGCAACTCTTTCGGTTGGGGGTGGGACGCTTTTGTTCAGGAGGCCAACACCGGCAAAGGCTTAAAAGTGCAGCCCTGGATGAAGCCGATCTTCCGCTTTGTGGTGCCCGCCGCCATTGCGTTCATTTATATTTACGGCATGGCAACTTTTGCATGGAATTGATCCCCCCGCTTTTTATAAAACCTAATCTTTCCCTGCAGGCAGTGTGGCGGCGTTCCGTCATTCTGCCTGCTTCTTTTTGCCCAATTTGGCGGGAATACCAAAATCTCCGTTTAACATTGCGCTTTCGCCACCCGGATGTTAAACTGTTAACAACAGTATACCGCGATAAACACATGTAAGGAGCACCCCCATGGACAACGTGAAAATTCTGGAAGTAAAACAGAGCATTTTTGCTTCCAATGATGAACAGGCCGCCCAGCTGCGGCAGAGCCTGAAAGAGAAAAAGATCTTTCTGCTGAATTTGATGAGCGCACCGGGCAGCGGCAAAACCACCACCCTGCGCAGCACCATTGCCGCGCTGAAAGATGAGCTGCGCATCGGTGTGATGGAAGCGGACATTGATTCCGATGTGGACGCCAAAGCCATTGCCGCTGCCGGGGCAAAAGCCATCCAGCTGCACACCGGCGGCATGTGCCACCTAGATGCCGAGATGACTCGCCAGGGGCTGGAGGGCCTTGGCCCCCAGGATGTGGACCTTGTGGTGCTGGAAAACGTGGGCAACTTGGTCTGCCCGGCAGAGTTTGACACCGGTGCGGTGAAAAACGCGATGATCCTATCCGTGCCCGAAGGGGACGATAAGCCATTGAAATACCCCCTGATGTTTCAGGTGTGCAACGTGGTTCTTATCAACAAAATTGACGTTTTGCCGTATTTTGATTTCGATATGGACAAATGCCGGGAATATATCGCCATGCGCAACCCCAACGCAAAGGTCATCCCCATCTGCGCCAAAACCGGCGAGGGCATTGCCGAATGGACCGATTGGCTGCGGGAGCAGGTGAAAGCGTGGCAGGCATAAGGGCAAAGCAAACCCGGACCGCCTGCAAAGCAATGCAAACGAAGCAGAACATGCGCAGAGCAATAAAAGGAGCAAGCCATGAGCGAACCGACCGCTTTCCCACTGGACGAAAGCAAGCTGCCGTTCAAGATTCCCAAGGACACAAAGCCGCGGGAAAAAATTATGAAGCTGGGGCAGATGATCACCGACCGTGTGCCCGCCAAGCTGCGCCGCCTGACGGTGGAGGACCCCGAATATTGGGGTCTGGCCAGCATTGTGACTGACGAAATGGCCGATGTTGCCCTGAAAATGAAGGTGCGCCAGCCAATGACCTTGCCGGAACTGGAAAAAGCCACCGGCAAACCCGCCAAAGAGCTGGAGCCCCTGCTGTATCAGATGAGCTGCGTTGGCCTGTTGGAATACAACTGGGAGAACCCCCGCCGCGAAAAACAGTACATTCTGCCCATGTTTGTGCCCGGCAGCGCCGAGTTCTTTAACATGAACAAACAGCAGATTGCCGACCACCCCGAAGTGACCGCCTTTTTTGAGCGGATGACCTTTTTGCCTCTGGAACACATTACCGCCATGGTGCCCCCAGGCGGCGCAGGCATTGGCATGCACGTGATCCCGGTCGAAAAAGCCATCGAGACCGAAAACCACTCGCTGGATATCGAACACATCTCCCACTGGCTGAAAAAATACCAGGGCAAGTATGCCGCCGGCCCCTGTTCCTGCCGTATGTCCCGCGCCGCCATGGGCGAAGGCTGCGGCGATGACCCGGATGACTGGTGCATCGGCGTGGGCGATATGGCGGACTATCTGGTGGAAACCAACAAGGGCCATTATGTGACCTATGACGAAGTGATGCGGATCTTGCAGAAAGCCGAGGACAACGGCTTTGTGCACCAAATCACCAACATTGACGGCGAGAACAAGATTTTTGCCATCTGCAACTGCAATGTCAACGTCTGCAACGCCCTGCGCACCAGCCAGCTGTTCAACACCCCCAACATGAGCCGCTCGGCTTACGTTGCCAAAGTGGAACCGCAAAACTGCGTTGCCTGTGGCCGCTGCGTGGAGTTCTGCCCCGCCGGTGCCGTTAAGCTGGGCCAGAAGCTGTGCACCAAAAACGGCCCGGTGCAGTACCCCAAGCAGGAACTGCCCGACACTGTAAAGTGGGGCCCCGAAAAATGGGCGGTGGACTACCGCGATAAAAACCGCATCAACTGCTATGATACCGGCACCGCCCCCTGCAAAACCGCCTGCCCCGCCCACATTGCGGTGCAGGGCTACCTGAAAATGGCCGCGCAGGGCCGCTACCGCGATGCACTGGCGCTGATCAAAAAGGAGAACCCCTTCCCCGCCGTGTGCGGGCGCATCTGCAACCGCCGGTGCGAGGATGCCTGCACCCGCGGCACCGTGGACCAGGCAGTGGCCATTGATGCCGTGAAAAAGTTTGTGGCCCAGCAGGACCTGAACGCCGCCCACCGCTATGTTCCGCCGGTGGTGCAGCCCTCTTTGCAGGGGCCGTGGCCGCAAAAAATTGCAATCATCGGCGGCGGCCCGGCCGGGCTTTCCTGCGCGTACTTCCTTGCGCTGCAGGGCTACCGCCCGACTGTATTTGAGAAAAACGAACACCCTGGCGGCATGCTGCGGTACGGCATCCCCAGCTTTAAGCTGGAAAAAGATGTGATTGATGCGGAAATTGACATCCTGCGGGAGCTGGGTGTTACCATCCGCTGCGGTGTGGAAGTTGGCAAGGACGTTACCCTTGCCCAGCTGCGCGCCCAGGGGTACAAGGCGTTCTATCTCGCCATCGGCTGCCAGGGCGGCCGCACAGCAGGGGTTCCCGGCGAGGACGCTGCGGGCATCCAGACCGCCGTTGCGCTGCTGCGCACTGTGGGCGGGGACGAAAGCCACAAAATGACCGGCAAAACCGTGGTGATCGGCGGCGGCAATGTTGCCATTGATGCCGCCCGCGTTGCCCTGCGCTGCGGGTCCAGCGATGTAACGATGGTCTGCCTGGAACCGCGGGAAAAGATGCCCGCTTCCGCTGAAGAGATCGCCGAGGCGGAGGAAGAGGGCGCTGCCATCCGCTGCGGGTACGGCCCCAAGGAATTTTTGACAAAGGACGGCCATGTGTGCGGCGTGGTGCTGAAAAGATGCACCGGCCTGTACGATGCCGAGGGCCGCTTTGCCCCCACCTATGATGAAAGCGTGACGATTACCCTGCCGTGTGACAATGTTGTGCTGAGCATTGGCCAGTGCATCCAGTGGGGCAACCTGCTGGATGGCGAAGCCGTGCAGCTTGGCCGCGGCCAGGGCGCTGTGGCCGATGCCATGACTTACCAGACTGCCCAGTCGGATATCTTTGTGGGCGGCGATGTGTACACCGGCCCGCGCTTTGCTATTGATGCGATTGCCGCAGGCAAGCAGGGCGCCATCTCCATCCACCGCTTTGTGCAGCCCAACACCAGCCTGACCATTGGCCGCAACCGCCGCGATTTTTATGAGCTGGATAAAACCAATCTGGCCCTTGGCGATTATGACCGCGCACCCCGCCAGGCAGCCGGAATGGATGATGCCATCGACGCGCACCGTTCTTTCCGGGATGCCCACCTGACCCTGACCGAAGCGCAGGTAAAAACCGAAACAGCCCGCTGCCTGGGCTGCGGTGCCAGCGTGGTGGACCCCAACAAGTGCATTGGCTGCGGCGTTTGCACCACCAAGTGTGAATTCGATGCCATCCACCTGCACCGCGACCTGCCCGAATGCAGCACCATGGTGCGGTCGGAAGATAAGTTCAAGGTCATTCTGCCTTACATGGCAAAGCGCGAAGTGAAGATCCGCTTTGGGAAAAAGGATAAGTAAATGCACGAACTTGGCATTGTGTTCCACATCATCCGCACGGTGGAGAATGTGGCCAAAGAAAACCACGTTGCCCGCATCCAGCGGGTAACACTGCAATTAGGCGAGGTTTCCGGCGTGGTGGAAAGCTACCTGCAGGACTGCTGGAAATGGGCCGCCGCCAAATCAGAGATTTTGCCCGGTGCCGCGCTGACCGTGGAGCAGATCCCCGCCATTACCCTGTGCGAAGACTGCGGCCAGCAGTACCCCACCGTACCCCATGGCCGCACCTGCCCCCACTGCCAAAGCCCCCATACCCACCTGCTGCAGGGCAACGAGATGATGATCAAAGAAGTGGAAGCCGTGGAGCCGGAGACATCCGAAGCTTCCGGCTGAGAAAAATTCCCCGCACAGGCTGCGTTATGCGGCCTTGTGCGGGGACTTTTTTGTATCTGCGGGCGGTTTATGCTATACTTGAAACTGGTATTGCGAAAACGGAAAGGATGAACCATTCCCCATGCGGCAGATCGACTTTGAACACGGCGGCATTGCACAAAACATCTTGAAAGCAGCGCTGCCCATGTTGGTGGCGCAGGTGCTGAACCTGCTGTATAACATTGTGGACCGCATTTATATTGCGCGCATCCCGGATATCGGCACGGCGGCGCTGGGCGCGGTGGGGCTTTGCTTCCCCATTATTGTCATTATTACGGCGTTCAGCAATTTGTTCGGCAGCGGCGGCGCACCGTTGTTCGCCATCGCCCGCGGCAGCGGGGATAAGGCCCGTGCCGGGCTGATTTTGAACCTGGCCTGCACGCTGTTGTTGTGCTGCGCCGGTGTATTGATGGTCATTGGCCTGCTGTTTGCCCGGCCCATTCTGGTCTTATTCGGTGCTTCGCCGGAAGCATTGCAGTATGCGCTGCCGTACCTGATGCTGTACTTGCTGGGCACCTACCCTTCCATGCTCACAACAGGGCTGAACCCGTTCATCAATGCGCAGGGCTATGCCACAGCCGGTATGCTCAGCGTGGTGATCGGCGCAGCGGCCAACCTGGTGCTGGACCCGGTGTTTATCTTTGTGTTGGGCATGGGCATCCGCGGCGCGGCGGCTGCCACGGTGCTTTCGCAGCTGCTTTCGGCGGCGTTTGTGGTGTATTTCCTGCGCTGCAAGTCGGAATACCGCGTGCAGCCGCTGCCCTTGCGTCAGCTGCCCGCCAACAGGCGCTGCATCGGCGATATCGTCAGCCTTGGCACAGCGGGCTTCATCATGCAGCTGACCAACAGCGTGGTGACGATCTGCTGCAACAATGTGCTGTCCGTGACCGGCGGCGATGTGTACATCTCGGTCATGACGATCATTTCCAGCGTGCGCCAGATGGTGGAAACGCCGATTTATGCCATTACCGAGGGCTCTTCCCCCATTATCAGCTACAATTACGGCGCACGCCGCCCCCGCAAGGTGCTGCGCGCCGCCGTCTCCATGGCCCTGATGGCTTTGGTATACACCCTTACGATCTGGGCGGTCATTCTGTTGGCACCGCACTTCCTCATCTCCATTTTCAGCAGCGATGCCACCCTGCAGGTGGATACCATCCCCGCCATGAAGCTGTATTTTTCCACCTTTGGTTTTATGCTGCTGCAATATGTGGGCCAGACAGTGTTCAAATCGCTGAACAAGCGCCGCCACGCGGTGTTTTTCTCGCTGCTGCGCAAGGTCATCATTGTGGTGCCGCTCACCTACCTGCTGCCTTATGCTTTTGGCATGGGCACCGACGGCGTGTTTGCTGCGGAGCCGGTTTCCAACGTGATCGGCGGCAGTTTGTGCTTTATTGTAATGCTGATTACCGTTTTGCCGGAGCTGAAACGGATGGATCGGGAGAATGCGAAGACAGCAAAATAGCAGAGTTGGCCGTGCAAAGCCTTTTACAAAAGGTGCTTTGTGCAGGGGCCGGTTGGCGGGTCATTTCTTTGCCGTGTTTTTGTCGATATATCGTTTATAAAGCATGTTTGCTTTACGCTTTAGAAGTATGTACAAGCGCATATTCTTATTTTGTTTCAAACGGTTTTCCCACTTTCAATAAGCAGAAGAAATAAAGGCAATACCGCATAATTCTAAGTGCCGATACGGCGAGCGAGGTGCGGCAGATGCCAAGCCAAAAGCGCAGATAATACTGGATGCTGCAAAGGTGAGCGCCGCCAGTGGCGGAAACAGCGAACCGAAGCAGGGGCAGCGGTCGCAGAGTGCGAGGGACTTTTGCCCCCGAAGCACGATGCGGGTACCGCAACCCGACATTATCGAGCATTTTGGCAACGCAGATGCCGTGCCGCAGCTGCCGGAGCGGTGCTTAAGCCGCAAGGCGGGAATTGTGCGGTGTTGCCTAAAGAAAAAACTCTCCCTCGGCGGCCAGATATACGGGATCAAACCGGCATGGCCAGAGGGAGAGTTTTATTTTTATCTGGTAGTGTTATCGGGACAGCAAGCATCGTCCCCTACAAACACTTTTCACGCTTGCGGCATGATAGAATGATATTGCCTTGCTCTTTTAGCCGCTTATTCCGCCACGGTTCTATCCAGCATAGCCGTTATCCCCTCCGCCAGCTGTTCGGCGGCCTGGGTTGTTGTCAGCTCTCCGTTGCTGCAGGCAGTCAATACGGCGGCGTACAAGCCGTCCGGCACAGCGGCCAGAGCCGGGCTTTCAAATGTGGGGTCAAGTGGGAAATCCACAAAAGCCATCATGCGGTTGTTGGCTTCCACCACCAGCGGGTTCACCAGGCCTGCCGCTGTGGCAGCCGTACGGCCAGTGACGGAATCCGGCAAACCACAGGCAGTGCCCATGATGGAAGCACCCATATCCTCGTTCAGCAAAAAGTTGACCAGAATCGCCGCTTCTTTCGGGTGCTGGCAGCTGCTGTTGATGGCAAGGGCCAGATACACTTTAGAAAATCCGCCGTTGGCCTGCCCGCCAAAGGCGATCTCATCCCCTACCAAAAAGCCGCTGGCATTTTTTAACGCACTGCGGTAGGTTTCGGCATCGGCATCCCAGGCAAAGGTACCGGCGTACTGGCCGTTCTGCCACATGGGGGTCTGGTCCAGCGTCCCGTTTGTCTGCTGGGCGGCAAGGGTGGGCATGACATGGTTTTCTTCCAGCGCCTGCAAAAATTTCAGCCCGGTTTTGATCTCGTCTGCCGAATATTGCAGCTGGCGATCCACCACCCACGCTTTGCCAGTGGTAGATTCCAGATAACTGACCATCAGGTTCATGCGGGCAGCTGCATCCATGGCCAGGGGGTAATATTCCTCCCCCAGCACCTCGCGGAAGGTGTTGCCTGCGGTCAGCAGCTCCTCATAGGTTTTGGGCGCATCGATCCCTGCCTGTTCAAAAGTGCAGGTGTTCCAATAAAAAATGCGGCCTGTCACCGACATTGGCACAGCCAGCAAAGCGCCATCCACTGTGCAGGCATCCAGCGCACTCTGGCTGAACTGCTCCAGATCGATCACATCGCTATATTCGTTCAGGTCAACAAACTGGTCAGCATTTTGGCCCGGCCAGGTCCAGTCCACCTGCATCACATCGGCGGTTTGATCCTCGTCAGCGGTGGTGCCGTAGATGGTTTCTACAGTAATATATTGCAGTTTTGCCTCAAATGCCTGGATGGCCTGCTGGTAGGTTTCGGTGCGGGCATCGTCCCCCCACCAGCTCATGGTCAGGGTAACGGGTTCCGGCTGAGTGGATGCCTGTCCGGGGGCAGACTGCTGCGCCGTGCCGCAGGCGGCCAGCTGCAATGCCAGTGCGCCAACCAGCGCAAGGGCTGCGGCGTTTGCTGTTGTTTGGTTCATCGGGTTCCCTTTCTTGCAGTTGCCTGCAATGTGGATTTGCGGTTACCCCTATTATAGCGGATTCCAGTTTTTCTGTCACGGGTTGGGCGGATAATTTTGGGGGCAATTTTGCGGCATGGGAAAGGTTGGTATAAATTGTCAAGTTTGTAACGCCCCCGCCGTGGAGAAACCTTACCGCAGTACAAATATGCAATAACCCAATCCCCATATGTAAGAGATAGCGTCCTTGGCCGCCCGACGGACGTAAGGCAACACCGCACAATTCCCGCCGAAGCGGTGCTTAAGCCGCTAGGCGGGAATTGTGCGGTGTTGCCTTTTGAATATTAACAGCGGCTTACGGCCGCCAAACAGGCATTTTGCCGCTGTATATCATCACTTTACCACAGTCACATTCTCGGTGTCCTGCCAGCAGAAATCCTGATCGAACCACGGGTCCATAGAGCTGTCTTTGCGGATAACGACGTCCTCGCAGCGGATGCTTTTGCCATGTACGCAGGTAAAGCCATTCACTTTTCCGGGAATCATGCCGGGCACCTCGCTGGGGCGCAGGTCCCAATGGTCAATGGGCCATGCGGTCTGCTTGCGGATGTCCACCCGGATGTGGCGGAACGAGATATCTTCCAGGCTGTTGCCCTCGCTTCCGTGCAGGAAAATGCCGTTTTCGCCGCTGCAGTTAATGTTTTCAAAATGTACATTGCGGATATGCCCCGCCCTGTTGCCCTGTTTGCGGTCCACCGCCGTCACACAGATGGCTTCGGCTTCGCCCCACCACTGGTCAGAGAACATGCGGGTGTTGATGTGCAGGTTGGCAAAGGTCACGTTTTCAATGTTGCCGCCATCACGCAGCATCAGAGAGATGCCGCGGTTGGTGCGGGAGATAACGCAGTTGGTGACGGTAATATTGCGGAAGTCCGAAACGCTCTCGGTGCCAAACTTGATAGCGGCACTGGTGGAGGTCAGCGTGCAGTTGGAAACCACAATGTTCTCACACGGGCCAAGATATGCATTTTTCTCAGTGGTCTTGAACACGATGCAGTCATCGGCGGATTCAATATGGCAATTATTGATGCGCACATTGCGGCAGTGGTCGGGATCAATGCCGTCGCAGTTGACCATTTTCAGGTTATTCAAAATGCGGATGCCATCGATCAGCACATCCTGGCAGCCCACCATATGCACAGTCCAGAACGCGCTGCGGGTCAGGGTGACTTCACGGATGGTCAGGTGCTGCACACCTTTCATCAGCAGCATGGGAATGCGCGGGTAATAGGTTCCCTCAATAAAGTTATGATCGATCTCGCCGTAAAAGTTTTCTTCGGAGCCATCGATTACGCCGCTGCCGCTGATGCAGACATCCTCGGCATCCTTAGCCATAATGAAATAATTCTTCGGCTCACCGTCATATTCGCAGTTTTCGTAAGAGGGCACTTTGAGCGATGTATCGCGGTAATGGTCGTGGTAGGCAGCTTCCACTTCCAAGAAGTCCTCTTTGTTTTCGCTGGCTTTCAGGCGGGATCCGTGCTCCAGGTGCAGCTCAACATGGCTGTGCAGCAAAATGGAACCGCATTTGTAAATATGGCCGCCCGGCACCAGCACGCGGCCGCCGCCGGCTGCCGCGCAGGCATCAATGGCTTTCTGGATGGCAGGGCCATCGTTTGTGGTGCCATCACCCACGGCACCATATTGCAAAATATCATAAATCATGATTGGCCTCCTTGGGGAGTATTCAGGGTGTATCAGCTGGGCCGAAAGCCCAGATAATCTTCACATGTAATCGTTGTTTTTCATTTTTCGATACACCTTAGAAGCTATTTTTTGTCATCATTGCGCACCGGCTTTATCTGGTGCGCAATGATGATAAAACAGCTTCTTAAATTTCGCAGAGCTTACCCGGCTCTGCAACGCGCACCTTGCCATCGGCCACAAACCAGATGGGCTGTGCCGACGGGTTATACAGCCGCTTGCCATCTGCACTTTCGCGCGTGCTGCGCAGCGCGGTCAGGTAATCTGCAATCTGGCCATTGGTGGCATACCAGATATCCTGTGCGCCGTGCAGCTTTTCTGCCAGCTGCTCCATCAGGGGCCAGGTGTTTTCGCGCTCAAATTCAAAGCTGTGGCCCCAGATATAAAACAGCGGCATTTTTTCATATCCCGGAACATGCAAAAACTTTTCTGCGCGTTCCAGCAGTTTATCATTGTGGTGGCAGGTGGGTTTCCAGCGCAGCAGCTCCTGCGGCAGGGCAAAACCTCCGGTGCTTTCCACCGTGCGGCTGTACTGGATGCCCATGGCGCACAGCGCTTCCACCTGTTCGGGGTAGTATTCGCCAAAGGCATAGCTCATGCCCTGCACAATACCGCCGGTCAGTTCTTCCAGCGTCAGGCGGTCCTGCCACACTTCCCGCAGCCATTCAGTCTGGTTCATCTGGCGCGGGTGGCGGTGGGTCACGCCATGGCAGGCAATTTCGTGCTCGGCGTACAGGGTAGGCAGCTCGGCCTTTTGCACATAGCCGTCCTTATCCAGGTTGCCGGAGTTCAGGTGGAAGGTTCCCTTGAAGCCCGCCTGGTTAAAAATTTCGATCAGGCGGCGGTCATATACCTGGCCGTCATCATAACTGAACGTAATGGCTTTGGCCAGCCCACCGGGATACAGGTATTCCATCGTGTTCGCTTCCTTATTATATAGTGTTTATTGCGGCGTCACCTGGGCGGGGTCTGCATCCGGCAGGTAGCAGGCCGTGCCCAGAATATTGCCATCCAGGTCGGTGGTAATGCGCAGGCCGGGGCCAGCGGTGAACACCTTGCGGCCATCCACAAAGGCTTCCGCCTCGTGACCACTGTTCACGATCTCCCAGCTGCGGCCGTTCAGGGCTTGGGTATAGCGGCATTCCAGCGGGCAGGTGCCCCACACCACGGTATCCCGCACCAGGCTTACGCCGTACATGCGGGCGGTGTATTCCAGCACCGAGAGCATAGCCGGGCCGTAAGCATCCTGCGGGGGCTGGCCAGGTTCACAGATGACCGAAGGTTCGCCGGTAAAGGGGTCATACTGCTGCACAAAGCGGCACTGGGGGCCAATGGCCTGCATCAGCTTTTGCCCCAGTTGGGGAATCAGCTCATACATGCCGTAATTTTCCAGCGCACGGATGGCACGCTGATAGGTCAGCGCTTCAGCCTGGCCGCTCCAGTTGTTGGTGGTCACGTTGCGGAACAGCGGGTCGTTGGCGGCCACGCTGGGCAGCGGCATTTTGGTCCAGAACTCCTGCGGGTTCAGCAGGTGCTCCTTGACAAAGCGCTCCGCCAAAGCATCCGGCAGGCTGTGCCAATACATGCAGCGCAGCGTGTTGTGGATCAGGGTGGGCATCTGGTTGTGGTTTTTGTCGCGGTCAAACATCGCGCCGCGGGCATCGTCCCACAGGTAGCTCACCATCTTGTCCTGCACGGCTTTGGCCTTGGCGGCCCACTGGGCTTGTGCCTCGGCATCGCCGCTGATTCGTGCAATTTCCGCCAATGTTTCGCGGCAGGCATATGAATAGCTCATCACATCCATCGAGGCAATGGGCACCGCTGTGCAGCCTTGGGGCGGGGTTTCCTCCTCCCACGGGTCGGGGGCATCGGCGTAACGCATGGCGTGGTCTTCGCCGGTATCGTACTTGCACCAAGTCTCCAGGCAGCCGTCCCCATCGGAATCGCGTACACGCCACAGGTAGGCGTCAAACGCTTCCAGCGTTTTGGCCAGCTGGGCCAGGTATTCGGCATCCTTGCCGCCCAGATAGTAAAGATCCAGCGCCGGTTCCGGGAAGCAGAAGCCCTGGAACTTGTTGAACTGCGGCACCACTTTGCCATCAATCACCGCAATGCTGCCGGGAATCCGCCCGTCCGCACGCTGGTGGCGCATAAACATCAGGCTGTTGTTCAGGCCGGTGGCAAAATCACGGCTGGCATACATTGCGCCGCCCATGGGCTGGGTTTCCAGCCAGATTTTTTCATAGCCGCCGCCCTCAACCAGAACGGGGTCGCCGCCAAAGTTTTTAATGTTCAGGCGGCACTTTTCTTCCGCCTGTTTGACCAGTTGGGAAAGCAGCGGGTCTTTGGTTTCAAACCGGACGCCGGTGTTTGCCTGCATCATGGGAGCTCACCTCTCAAAATGTACGTTCAGATAATCAAAATCGGCATGATTATGCAGCCCTGCCATATCGTGGGCATACACACCCACATGCGCCCCGGTAAAACCGCGGCAGTGCTCGTCCGTCAAAATATCAGTGGGGCAGGCCGGGCCGATGGACTGCCACTCCCCCTGCGGCTGGCGGTAATAGAACTGCGCCATGCCGCCGTCCGGGGTGGTGGTCAGCTTAAAGTCCAGCGTGCCATCCGGCACGGGAACAGGGTCGCACACATCTTCCACCACACCAGTATCGCTTTTTAACAGTTCCAGCACCGGGGTACCATCCTCGGCGCAGGTCTTGCCCAGCAGGTAGAAGTTCATGCTGTCATAACAGTAGGTAAAACCGGCCATCTGCTCCGGGCAGACGGGGGCAAAGTCCATGCGGGTCTCGGCCTGCATTTCGTGCTCCTGCTGGCGGCGGGCCACCAGGGTGACATGGTGCAGCGAGTTCATGGATTCCTGCCCGGTCAGCCGCAGCCAGCCGGGGCGGACGGTCAGGTTCACACAATCGCCCAGCGGGGTGCGCGGCGTGGCATAGCCGGGGGCAAGGGTCGGAACATTAAAGTCATCCTGTTCCGCCATTGCGGGCAGCTCCACTTCTGGCAAATCTTTTGGGGCGGGCACGGCGTTTTGGGCAATTTTTCCGCCGCAGGCCAGCCGCGGCCAGCCATCCTGCCAGGTAATTTTTTGCAGCGCTGTTTCGCGCCCCAGCAGGCTGCCGCGGGCAGAGTTCGGGCGGGAGCACAGGTGTGCCATGTACCATTCACCGTTCTGCGTTTCCACAAAGGAACCGTGGCCGCATTTCTGGATGGCGGTCAGATCGTTCTGATCCGAAGTCAGCAACGGGTTGTCCGGCATTGTCTCATAGGGGCCGAACACGTTGTCCGACCGCGCAATCGTGACACAATGGGAGTACCCAGTACCACCTTCGGCCACAACCAGATAGTACCAGCTGCCAATGTGATAGATGCGGGGACCTTCGGTGCAGCCGATGCCGGAGCCGCTGTATACCTTGCGGCGTTCGCCCAGCAGGGCACCGGTTTCGGGGTCCATCTGCTGCACCAGCACGCCTTTGAAGCCGTTGACCATATTGACCAGGTAGCACTTACCGTCGGTATCATGCAGCAGCGAAGGGTCGAATCCGATGCTGTTCAAGTACACCGGCTGGCTCCACGGCCCTGTGATGGAAGCGGCACGGCTCATATAGTTATGGGTGTTGTACCAACGGCCCTTTTTGGTGGTCACGTTGGTGACAAGCAGGTAGTAATACTGCCCATCCCAGCTCAGGTCCGGGGCCCAGATACCGCCGGAGTTGGGGTCCCCCCGCAGGTCCATCTGGCCGGGTTCGCGCAGCGGGCTTGGCAGCTGCTCCCAGTGGGCCAGGTCTTTGGAATGGTACAGGTTGACACAGGGCCACCATTCAAAGGTGGATGTGGCAATGTAATAATCGTCCCCGGTGCGGATCATGCAGGGGTCCGGGCAAAAGCCGCGCAGGATGGGGTTCTGGATGGTTTTCATACAAACATCAGCCTTTCAGGCCGCTGGTGCCAATGCCCTGAACCAGATAGCGGTTGAAGAACAGGAAGATCAGGAACACGGGGATCAGCGAAAGGGTGGACATAGCAAACATTGCGCCGTAGTCCGTGGTGGAAGCAGAGTCGGCAAACAGTTTGATGGCGATGGATACCGTATAGGACTGCGGGCGGCTCAAGTAAAGCAGGGGGCCCATGTAGTCGTCCCACTTCCAGTAGAACTGAATGATAACAGTGGTTACGATGGAGGGTTTCATCAGCGGCAGAATGATGCGGCTGTAAATCTGGTATTTGCTGCAGCCGTCAATGGTAGCGGCTTCGTCCAGATCCTTGGGGATGCCCTGCATAAACTGCATCATCTGGTAGATAAAGAACGCCTGACCGCAGAAGTAAGGCAGAATCAGGGGCACATAACCGGGAACCAGACCCAGGCGATAATAAATCAGATACTGGGGAATCATGATGACCTGGGTGGGCAGCATCATGGTGACCAGCATGCAGGTGAACCAGAACTTGCGGCCGCGGAACCGCACACGGGACAAAGCATAGGCCACCAGAGAAGAGCTGATGACGGTGCCGAACGTTGCGATAACCGTGATAAAGATGGAGTTTGTAAAGAAGGTTGCGAAGGTGGTGCCGCCAAAGCCTTTCCAGCCGGTGGCATAGTTTGTCAGCTTCAGTTCTTTCGGGATCAGGGACAGGGTGCCGCGCAGGATCTCGGCGTTGCCCTTGAACGAGCCGCTGATCATCCACAATACGGGATAAACCATCATAAAGCCGAACAAAATGACAAAAACGTGATACAACACTTTGGTGACTGCTTTTCTGTTATGCATAACCGTACTCTCCTTCCCTGCTTAGTTTGCTTCGCTGAACACCCAGAACTTGGATGTTTTGAAGATGATGAACGTGATAAGGCCCATAACCACCAGCATAAACCAGGACATGGCGCAGGCGTAACCCATATCATTGTACTTGAAGGCCTGGTTGTAAACGTACAGGGCGTACAGCATGGTGCTGTTGTTGGGGCCGCCGTTGGTGATGATCATAGCCTGGGTGAATGCCATGAAAGCAGAGATGGTCTGCATAATCAGGTTGTACAGAATGATGGGAGACAGGCAGGGCAGCGTGATGCGGAAGAAGCTCTGGTATCCACGTGCGCCGTCGATCCTGGCAGCTTCATAATAGCTGACAGGGATTTCTTTTAAGCCAGCGGCAAAAATAATCATCGAAGAGCCAAACTGCCAGACGGACATCAAAATCAGCGGGTAAAGCGCCAGTTTCTGGTTGCCGAACCAGTTGATGGTGCTCATGTCCATGTTGGCCAGCACGCTGTTGAACAGACCTTTGCGGGCAAACAGCTGTTTCCACACCAGGGCAACGGCCACACTGCCGCCAACCAGGGATGGCAGGTAGTACAGTGAACGGTAGAACGTAACCATGCGGCTGGGCCGGGTGAGCAGGTACGCCACCAGCAAAGCGAACGTCAGCTTGAGCGGCACAGAGATCAAAACGTATTTTAAGGTGATGGCCAGAGATTTCAGGAAAACCTCGTCCTGGAACAGGCGCAGGAAGTTCTTGAACCCGATAAATGCTGCGGTTTTGGAGCCGAGCGAGTAGTTAGTGAATGCATAATAAAAGGAAATGCACACCGGAATCAGGGAAAAGCAGACAAAACCAAAGATAAACGGGAACGCAAACACATGGCCGACGGTATTATCTTTGTTCATGAACCTTTTCAGTGCCGAGGTGGAAGTTTGACCTTTCACGAAAAAATACCTCCCTTTCAAAAAGGGCGGGCACAGCCCTTTCTTCCTGACCGTGCCCGCCCGGAGCATTATGAATTTGTGTTAAAGCTTACTCAGTGAACAGTGCAGCTGCATCGTCATAGGTCTTCTGGGCAGCTTCTTCTGCGGTGATCTGGCCGTCAACAACCTGCTGGATGTAGTTGCGGTAGTTATCAACAACCTCGTCCTGGCCGTCGGGGCTCAGCACGTTGACCTTGTCCGGCATCTTGAACTTAGAAACCTTGTCCATGAAGTCGTACATGATCTGCTGGCCTTCGGTAGCGTTGGCAGACAGGGTTTCACGAACGGTAGCGTTTACAGGAATGCCGCGCTCGCCCTGCAGGATGTTGTTGCAGTCGGGGTCATTTTCGAACCAGCTGATGAACTTAGCAGCTTCTTCTTTCTGCTGGCTGTCCTGAGAGACGCAGAGCATCTGAGAGGACTGGATGACAGCGCCGGAAGGACCATCGCTGGTGATGCGGGGCAGAGTTGCCAGCTTGAGGGTGCGGCCCTGATCCTGGCAGACGTTGTACATGGTCGGGAACTGGTTGGCAGCAACCCAAGCCATTGCAGCTTCGCCGGTTACCAAGAAGTCGTTTTCGATGTTGGTGATCTCAGCGGAAGCACCGGCATCGGGGTAAACCTCGTTCTTGATGGAGTCAGCACGCATCTGGATGTAGGGGGTCAGCATCTGGGGGTCATCGAAGCCCATGCCGGTCAGATCCAGGTTAAAGAAGCTGTACTGGCCAACATCGCCATACTGTGCAACGTAAACGGAGCAGCCAGCGATGAATTCAGAGGTCAGCATGGAGGAGCAGCCGTAAATGCCAAGCTTTTCATGGATGGCGTTGGCAGCGTTTGCGTAGTCATCCCAGGTCCAGGTATCGGTGGGCTCGGCAACGCCGGCTTCAGCGAACATGTCGGGATCGTAAGCAATGCCGTAAGAGTTCAGGCCGTTGGAGATACCCAGCTGATGGCCCTCAGTATCCTGGGTGGTCTTCAGGTTGGCATCGCCGATACCGGAAACATCCACAACACCGGAAGCGATGTAGTCATCCAGCGGATAGATCTTGTCCATGTACATGGGGAAGTTGCCGCCCAGCTGGAAAATGTCCCACACCTGGTCAGAAGCAACCAGGGTCTTGAGCTTGGTGAAATAGTCATCAAAGGAGTAATACTCGTACTCGATCTTTACGTTCGGGTGCAGGGATTCATACAGCTCGATGGCCTTGATGGTGCGGTCATGGCGGTCCTGAGAACCCCACCATGCCATGCGCAGGTCAACTTCTTCATCGCCGGCGGAAGCAGCGTCTGCAGTAGAGGATGCAGTGCTTTCGGCAGTGGAGGAAGCGGTGCTTTCAGCGGCGGAGGAAGAGGCGGTGCTGCCGCCGCAGGCTGCCAGGCTTACGCACATAGCGGCGGCCATTGTGGCTGCAATAATTTTCTTTTTCATATGGTGTTCTCCTTCATGTCAAGCAGTGGAACGGCGGCTGGGCAAGCGATGAACCAGCTTTGCCGTTAACATTTTTTATTCAGGCGGTGTGCACCCCGTCTTTCTTTCAACACTGTCATTATACCTGCTGGAAAGCACCGAAAATACTAAAAAAATATGCAGTTTTTGCTACAAAACACAGTTTTCTTGACTTTCCCCAAAAACAGTGTATTATATATATCCATAATACATAAACACATTTTCGCCAATTTATGCACAATGCTAAAAGTTACAACTTTATGAAAGGACGTCTTTGCCAATGAGTCCCGAACGCGAACCGATGGAGAACGACTCCAACTCCCGCACGGCGGAAGAATTGGAGCAGCAAACTGTTGATGTTTATGTAGAGCGTGCTCTGCACGGCCCGGTGTTCCGCATGTCTTACGAGCACACCCACACTTATTGCGAAATTTTTTACCTGAAAAGCGGCACCTGTACCTACACTGTCAACCAGGGCCAGTGGCACCTGGAAGCGGGCGACCTGTTTATTGTGGCTGCGGGCGACCCCCACAGCACCCGCTACGAGGGCAAAACCAGCTGCGAGCGCATTATCGTGTTCTGTAAATCAGATGTACTTGCCGGCATGATGCGTGGCGACCCGACCGAAGTACAGCAGGCGCTGGAGCGTTCCTGTAAGGTGATCCTGAACGCCGAGACCCGCACGATGGTAGAAGCTCTTTTGGACCAGATGCTGCTGGAAAACGACCTGCCGCGCAAATATTCGGAGCAGGTGCTGGAGCTGGAATCGCTGCATCTGGTGCTGCTTTTGCTGCGGAATGGCATTTTCAGCCATGAAACCATGTCTCCCAAAGAGGGCTACAGCGCCGACATTGAGCGCGCGCTGAAATACATTGCGCTGAATTACCAGCAGCCCTTAACGCTGGAAGAAGTGGCCGGATACTGCAACCTGAGCCCCACCTATTTTTCCCGCAAGTTCAGGCTGATTACCGGGCAGACGTTCAAAGAGCATGTGAATTACATCCGGCTGCGCCAGGCCACCCAGATGCTGTTGATGACAGATAACTCCATCACCAAAATTGCCATGCTGTGCGGCTTTGGCAGCAGCAACTATTTCAAGGATCTGTTCCGCGCCAGCACCGGGCGTTCCCCCCGTGAATACAGAAAGCACTCCGGGCTGCCCATCCACCCCCACCTGCGGGATAACGGGTAACGCACGGAGTGCCGTAACCAAACCGTATTTTATTGTGCAGTTATTCCAGCGTCATGCCATATTTATCAAAAATGCGGTTGAACAAAAAGGCGTTGCAGTAGCTTGCCAGCCCCGGCGCCACCAGCAGCACCGGCCAGAATACAAAAACGCCCACGGCAAAAAATGCTACCGTAACCATCAGCGCGGCCAGAACAGGCATTACATTGCGCAGCGCCATGGCAATGCCCATCTTGAACAGCGCGCCGATGGTGTTATCGCACCGGGCAACCAGCGGGAAGAGCATGGTGATAAACAGCGCCCAGCAGGCCAGCAGCACTACGCTGGTAAAAAACATTGCCCCCGCAAACACCGAACTGGTCTGCAAGCAGATCACCAGATCCAGTACCAGAAGGATGCCAACCGCCAGGTACCCCACCCACAGCGCGGTTGCCTGCTTGAGGTTCTGCTTAAAAGAATGGAAAAACGCGGGAATGAGCTGGCCTTCCTGCCCGCGGGCCATCTTTAAGGTAACGTAATACAGCGCCGTTGTGGCCGCACCCGCCGTTACCACCGGCAGGCAGCAGAGATACCACAGGCAGGACAAAAGGAAAAAATCCGCCAAATTGCCGATAAACTTCCAGATTGGATTTTCGAGACTGAAAAATTTCATGATGTGCCCTTCCTGTTGTTGGCTGCATGGTCAGGGGGGCTCCCCTGCCGCTTGCGGCCATTTTTGCTTTTGTAGGGCATGGTACCACAAAAAAAGAGCGCCTGCAAGGCCCGACAGGAAGAAAGGCTGAAAAAATTTGGCGGCATGTTCAGCAGGAAGCGCTATCAAAAAAGTCTGCAATAAAGGCTGCTGCCTGCTTTCCCACGGTGTTATAGGCGCTCTGGTGGTATAAAAAACATTGTTGATTCTGCGTTTCAAACACCTATGTAAAGAGATTTTGACGGTGGTTGGAAAGTAAACTTGATCGTATTTTTGCGGAAATGTGTTATAAAGAATATACAGAAGAAAGGAACAAATGCGATGTACATAAGTAAACGACTAAAAGAACTGAGAACCGTAAGCGGTTTTAGCCAAGAAAAACTTGCGGAGCTTCTCAATGTTTCGAGGCAAACAATTTCAAGTTGGGAAAATGAAAGGAGCTATCCTGATGTTCACAATCTAATTATGCTCTGCGACATTTATTCCGTTTCTTTGGATGCCCTTATGAAAGGAGATATAGAAACGATGAAAAAAGAAGTGGCCAACACAACTCTAAATAAATCCCCCCAAGATGCAATACAACTGATCCAAAGCGGCCTGGTTATGATTATAGGACTGCTTATTGCGGTAACTGGTCTTATCATTACGCTAAATGGTGGAAGTACCCTATGGGGATACGGATTGATGATGATTGGTGCTGCCCTTGCTTGCTTCTTTGCCTTTTATGCTGATTATCTAAAACGCAAAAATAAGATACAGACATATAAGGAATTGAGTGATTTTTACGATTATTCCATGAAGTTACTAAATCAAGACAATCATTAGGAAGCAAAAACTATGGAATTATTTGTTAGGGCAATACCGCATAATTCTAAGTGCCGATACGGCGAGCGAGGTGCGGCAGATGCTAAGCCAAAAGCGCAGATAATACTGGATGTCTTATCGAGCATTTTGGCAACGCAGATGCCGTGCCGCAGCCGCCGGAGCGGTGCTTAAGCCGTCAGGCGGGAATTGTGCGGTGTTGCCTTAGGTATTGTGCAGAAACCGGTCGCTTCAACACCCTAAAGTGTATCTGGAACCTTAACAAAAACAGCACCGCCGCCCGGTTTTTTTCCTTTGGGCAGCGGTGCCGTTTTTGTTTATGCTATTGTTGAGTTACGGGGCAAAGCCTGCGATCAGATCAGGCCCATCAGGCTGGGCAGACCCAGAGACAGTGCCGGGATATAGGTAACAGCCAGCAGGGCCAGCACCAATGCAACAAAGTACGGGATCAGCTTGGAAGTGACCTGCTCGATGGAAACATGGCCAATGCCGCAGCCGACAAACAGAACGGAGCCAACCGGCGGGGTGATGTTGCCCAGGCACATGTTGAAGATGAGCATAACGCCGAACTGGATCTCGGTCATGCCAAAGCTGGTAGCGATGGGCAGGAAGATCGGGGTAAAGATCAGGATGGCCGGGGTGATATCCATGAACATGCCGATCACCAGCAGGATGATGTTCATCAGCAGGAAGATGATGTACTTGTTGCTGGTCAGACTCATCAGGCCGTTGGAGATGGCTGCCGGGATGCCGGAGTAAGCCATAACAAAGGACATGGCGGAGGAAGCGGAGATCAGGAACAGGATGATACCGGAAGTTTTGGCGGAATCCAGCAGGATCTTCAAGAAGCTCTTGAACGTGATGCTCTTGTAGACGATGGAGAGGACCAGACAGTACAGAACTGCGATGCCAGCGCCCTCGGTAGCGGTGAAGATACCGGAAACGATACCGCCGATAACGATGACGATGAGCAGCAGAGAGGGCACAGCGTCCCAAATGGTCTTGCCGATGCTCTTGCTCTTATCATAACCGGTAGCTTTCATGCCTGCCTTTTTGGCGCCGACAAAGGCAACCAGCATGCAGCACAGGCCCATCAGGATGCCGGGAACATAACCAGCCATGAACAGGGTGGAGATGGAAACACCGCCAGCAACGGTGGAGTAAACAATGAATGCGGAGGTGGGCGGGATCAGCAGGCCGGTGGGGGCGGAAGCAATGTTGGCTGCTGCAGAGTAAGCGGGGTCATAGCCGTTTTCTTCCTCAATGGGGCTGATGCAGCCGCCCATGGCGGAAGCAGCAGCAACGGAGGAACCGGACAGTGCGCCGAACAGCATGTTGCCCAGGATGTTGGCCTGTGCCATGGAGCCGGGGATCTTGCCAACGAACAGCTGGGCAAAGTTGACCAGGCGCTTGGCAATACCGCCGTTGTTCATGATGTTGCCAGCCAGGATGAAGAGGGGCACAGCCAGCAGAGAGAAAGACTCAACGCCGGAGTTCATCTTCTGCATGGTGATAAAGGTGATCTGGTCCCAAGACAGGGTGGACATGGCGGTTACAATGGAAGAAACCACGATGCTGATGGAGATGGGCACGCCCAAAAACAGCAGCACGCCGAACACAGCAAAAAGGATAACGGTTGTCAGTGTAATGCTCATTGTTCTGTGCCCTCCTTAGCAGTCAACTTTTTCGCCGGTGATATCTTCATAAATGTTGATGATCTGGGCGATGACGATGAAAATGCCGGAAATCGGAGCGATGGAGTACACCAGACTGCGGGGGATGCCCAGCAGAGCGGAGAATTCACGGCTGGCAGAAACAGCCAGCTTGAAGCCGCCGATGGTGATGACGAAGATCGCCAGCAGCAGGATCAGGCCGTCGATGGCAACCAGCAGAGCGGTGTGGGCTTTGCCGGTGAATTTATCGCGCACCAGCGTCAGGGACATATGCTCGCGGGTGGAGAATGCGTAAGCTGCACCGATAAAGCCGGTCCAGATCAGGCTGTAGCGCACCAGTTCCTCCGTAAAGGCAACGGGGCTGTTGAGGACATAACGGGAAAACACCTGGATGAGAACCAGGATGGTCATGAAAGACAGCAGAATGGCGCAGGCAATGCTGAGGAACTTATCCATCCAGAACTTTACTTTACCCAAAAACTGTTTCATGTTTTATTCCCCCTCTCGTGCAGCTTCAATCGTATCCATCAGGGTCTTAACGCCGGGATACTGTTCTTCGTATGCTTCGATCATGGGCTGGGTTGCTTCGCGGAAAGCTTCCTTGTCTACATCGTAAACAAACTCAACGCCCATGGTTTCCTGTGCTTCTTTTACAGCTTCTTCAATGGCCGTATCCCACATGACCTTATGGGCCTCGGTGGAGTTGCGGGCAGCTTCCAGAATGATCTCCTGATCTTCCGGGGAGATCTGCTTCCATACCTTTTCGCTCATGATCAGAACGTCGGGGATCATGGCGTGCTGGTCAACGGAGTAGACCTTGCACACTTCGCCGTGCTTGCCGGTGGTCAGTGCGGTTTCGTTGTTTTCGGTGCCGTCAATGATGCCGGTCTGCAGGGAGGTATACACATCGCCGTAAGACATGGCAACGGGAATGCCGCCCAGATAGTTCATCATATCGGTCTGGGACTTCATGTCCTGCACGCGGATCTTCAGGCCCTTCAGGTCAGCCGGGGTGCGGATGGCTCTGTCTTTGGTGTAGAAAGAGCGGGCGCCGGAGGTGTAATAGGTCAGGGTAACAAAGCCGTCATCGCCGGTAGAGAGGAAGAAATCCTGCATCTGCTGGGAGTCCATGACATGGTAGAAATCCTCGGTATCATTAAAGATGTAAGGCAGGCCGAATGCGTTGTAGGCTTCGTTGTACGTTGCCAGACCGGGGGCAGAAACCTTGGTCATGGCGATAACGCCTGCCTGCAGCTGCTCCAGGTTCTCGTTTTCGCTGCCGAGCTGGCCGTTGGGGAAGATCTTGACCTGGATGCGGCCATCGGTCTTTTCGTTCACTTCCTCAGCAAACTGGGTCATGGCAATGTGGACGGTGTGGGTCTCGGACAGGCCGTGGGCCAGCGTCAGAACCAGTGGGTTTTCTGCGCTGTAGCTGGTGTCAGCCGTGGTGCTGGATGCGCCGCAGCCGGCCATCAGCCCGGCGCACAGCACAGCAGCCGTTGCCAGCGCTGCAATCTTTTTGAACATTTTGTTTCCTCCTTCTATTTTGTATCGCGTTTTACGGCGCGTTACATACCAATCAGATCAAACTGCTCAAACGAGACCATGATCTCATGGTCCTTTTTGGGGTTGGGGTATTTGACCTGCACGCTCTTCAGGCGCTGGCTGTAGTACCAGCCGCTCTCGGCTTCCTCAAACTTGCGGCGGTGCAGGAAGTGCGGCAGCTCCTTGCCGTCCAGCTGCACATAGAACGGGGATTTTTCGCGGTGGATCATATCCAGATACATGCTTTCCACAGCGGTATCGTAATCGCCCTCGTTGGTAAAGTGAACGTAAGTCTTTACGCCTGCGGTCACGGCAATGCGGGTCTTGAGGTAAGCGCCCTTCAGGTACTCATTGGTGCAGCCGTCATCCTCGTACAGAACAAACTCGGAATCCACATCCGGTGCCATCAGGATCTCCAGCGCAGTGGTCTTTTCGGTCATCAGGTTGTGCAGGCGGTTGCCGCTCATGGGCAGGATAGCACCGCTGCGCACAAACAGCGGGATGCTGGAAATATCGACCGGTACCTCGATCGTCTGGCCGGGAGCGTACTCCTCGCGGGTGTAGAAGTTGTAGAAGCGCTCGTTTTCGTTCTCGGTCTTGGGCAGGTAGACAGGGCGCACGGTCTGGCCCTTTTCCACAACGTTGGCAACCAGCAGAGAATCGCCAAACATGAAGTCAACGCCCTCATCATAGGTGGCGGGGTCGTTCTGGAACACGGCGAAGGTGGGCTGCCAGATCGGCAGGCCGCTTTCGTGGGCGCGCACCATCAGGGAATACAGCATCGGGCTGAGCTTATAGCGGAAGTTGATGGCATCGCGGATGTACTGCTTTTTATCACTGAACATCCAGGGCTCGGTCACGGTGTTGTCGGTGTTGGTGGAGTGGATGGAGAAGCGCGGCTGGAAGATGCCGTTCTGCACCCAGCGCACGAACAGCTCGGCCTCCGGTGCGGGGCCATAGAAGCCGCCGATATCGCAGCCGTGGTTGGAAACACCGCACAGGGCCATGCCCAGGATGGTGGCAATGTTGTATTTCAGGGTATCCCAGTGGGTCAGGTTATCGCCTGCCCAAACCTGGGCGTAACGCTGGATGCCGGCATGGCCGGAACGGCAGACAGAGAAGGGACGGCAGTTGGGGTCGTACTCTTCAATGGCTTCGTTGGAAAGCTGGCACATCAGGTTGCTCATCACCGGCTTCATGGTGCCGATGGTGCTGCCCTTGCCTTCAAAGTAAACCTTGGCGTCCTTGTCCACCATGCTGTCATACTCGCAGTTGTCGTTCCACAGGGAGCGGCAGCCGTAACGCAGCAGGGCGTCCTTGATGTACTGTTTCCAGTGCTCGCGGGTGGACTGCTTGGTAAAGTCCACAAACAGGCCGGGGCCGCCCCACCAGGTGCCCACCGCCAGGCCATCCACACCGGCGTTGTCATCGGATGCAGGCAGGAACATATCCTTTGCCTTCATCTCTTCCAACAGGGGGTGAACCAGAAGCATGCCGGGTTTGATGTTGGGCGAAACAAGAATGCCGCGCTTGACCATCTGGGCAAACCAGTCAGCGGGGTCCTTAAAGCGCTTGTTGTTCCAGGTGAAGGTGCAGCGCTTGATGCCCTGCTCGGTTTCCACGGCGCAGTAGCCGGAGGAAAGCTGGAAGCCGTCCACGGGGATGTCCTCCTCATGGGTGGTATCAATGAATTCCAGCACGGCGTCATCGCTGTTTTCCGGCAATTCGGGGTAGTACATGGAGCTGCCCAGATAGCCCAGCGCTGCTTTGGGCAGCATGACGGACTTGCCGGTCAGATCGGTGTAACGCTCAATGATATCGCGGATGGAGGGGCCTGCGATCAGGAAGAGATCCACATCCCCGGCATCGGTGCGGTAGGTGGAGTAACGGTGCCAGTAGTTACGCTTTTCGCGGCCCATATTGAAATCACATTCAGCGGTGTTGTGGTAGAAGTAACCAACTGCCTGTTTGGTACCGCGGTTCAGCTTGATGTAGAACGGGATGTGTTTGTACAGGGAATCGGTCTCCTTGGCATTGTAGCCCATGGCATCGCCGGGGGCCATGTTCATGTACTTTTCAGCCTTGTTGATCTCGCCGGATTTTTCGCCAAAGCCATAGAAGCAGTCGTCGGCTTCGATCTGGGAAGCGTGCATGCGGCGGTGGTTGGAATCCTCACGATAAGCAAGGTCGGGAATATCTGCATGCAGCAGGCTGCCATCTTTATCGTATACCATGATACGGAAGGGTGCCTTTTCCACAACCACCTTCAGGCGGCTGCCCTGGATCACGGCCTGCTTGTCGCCATCGGTCAGTTCGGCAGCGGCGGTCTGCACGCGCTTGCGGCAGTCCTTCATCAGCTCGTCCGTGCGGGAGTCCCAGGCGGTCATGGTCAGACTGTAGGACGCTTCGTCCCAGTCCCCATCAAAACCGGCGCGGATACGCAGAATATCGTCCGTCAAAAACCAGATGCGGATCTCCACCGCATTGGTGGAAACCGAGAAGCAGTTTTCCAGCTTTTTGACCGGACCTGCCGTGTAGCAAACTTTCATGTACAAGCTCCTTCCCTTTTCTGTTTCATGTATTTGTCCGTTTTTTGGGCCTGCTTAAAAATTACGGTCACGCACTTTCTGCTCATCAGTGGGCATATTGAACAGAAACCGCCATTCCTTTACCCATAATCCATAGCAGCCTTTTTATTTCATCCCTATCATATCAAAGTTCGTTCATTTTTTCCTCACATTTTGTAGCCTAAATATTGCAAAATGTGATATGGTCGAAGTTGAAGGCCGAATAGGCGGTGGGACGGAGGTGGGATTGGGGATTTGGATTGGATGAGGTTGGCACATCTTCAGCACTGCTTGTTTCCTGCAGTTCTGGCTTCTCCTTTTGTATTGTAAGCCGCGACCTGTCCACACCCAGCGTAACCGGGACGTATCCTTTTCTGTACTGTGCAGCCATTTCCGTATTTCTTACTCCGGTTCCTTCACACCGGTGTATGCCGGTACGGATGATGTTCGGCAGTACAAATGCCTGTTCATTTGAACTGCTCAAAAGATGTAACTTTTTCGTGTACGACTCCCCATGTTTCTTGACGGGATGAGCCATTCAGGATATGCTATGAGCAGTTGGATTGCTCAGTCATTATGATTGCCTTCGCCATAGACTTGCGCAATTTGATGGCGCAAGCTTTTTGTGGACAGGAGTGATCACCAAAATGACGTTTGGAGAGAAATTCAAGGCTGAACGGGAGAAGCGGAAGCTGACCCAGCAGGAAGTAGCCGATGCACTGGGGATCAACAGACGTATGATTACCCGGTACGAGAACGGCATTTCCTTTCCGCGCACCAAAGGCTCTTACAGAAAAATCGCGGATTTGAAAAGATGCTCAATGATCTCAAGGCACAAGCCGCTTACGAGGCGGATGAGATGGAACGCCTCAAAGCCGAAGGTCGAGAGAAGTCCGCGACGTATCGGCAGTTTTTCGGCAACCGGCTCTTTTATAAGCAGCTGCTGAACACCTATAAGAAATACGGCTTAATGGACTAAGCGCATCCGGAAGAGAATGGAGAAAGACAGGTGATGTTATGAACTGGATCAATGAATTGTCGTGGTTATGGGAAACACTTGGCATTGCGCTTATTGCTGCGGCTGTCTGCGTAGCTTGCGCCGCTCTGATCTGCAAAGCAGCGAAGAAGAAAACCAACAAAAAGGTGTTGGCTGTCATCGGTGCTGCAGCGTTTGTGGGCGCGATTCTGGCGGTCATTCTGATTGCCCGGACACCGATGCCGATTTGATTAGACAGGAGGCTTCTACTATGGATAAGGAAAAATATTCGATCATATTCAGCAGCTTGACCGGCAACACAAAAAAACTTGCTGATACAATTCGCGCGGTGCTTCCGGCAGAAGACTGTGACTATTTCGGTGCGCCGAAAGCGGAAGAACTGCACTCCGAAATACTCTATATCGGGTTCTGGACGGATAAGGGCAACGCGGACAGTGCAACCTTGGAACTACTGTCAAAGCTGAGAGACAAAAAGGTTTTTCTATTCGGGACGGCGGGCTTTGGCGGCAGCGAGGCATATTTTCAGAAGATCCTTGAGCATGTTAAGCAGTCTGTTGGCCCAAGCAACTCCGTGTTCGGAGAGTATATGTGCCAGGGCAAAATGCCGCAGTCGGTACGGGATCGTTATATGAAAATGAAGACGCAGCCGGAGCATCCGGCAAACATTGACGCTCTGATTGAGAACTTTGACCGTGCCCTCTCCCATCCGGATGAGGACGATTTGGAGAGACTGAGGAAAATCGTTTTGGATCGATAATAGAACAGGGGGATTCCTTAGACAATACCGCACAATTCCCGCCTTACGGCTTAAGCACCGCTCCGGCGGCTGCGGCACCCCGCTCGCCGTATCGGCACTTAGAATTATGCGGTATTGCCATAAATTAAAAAAGAACACTGCTTTTGAACCGCGGCGCAGGTTCGCCGCTCAAAAATTGGTGCGCTATCGAAAAATGCAGGCGGCAACCTTTTATCATCAAGTACCATAAAAGAACTGCTGCAAGCACTGCAAGCAGTTTTTATTCAGTCCTGCACTTTGCAAATCATTCTACTGAAAATTCTACTATTTCATCATAAAAACTTTCTAAAATCCTGTCGGACGCTGTGGTACAATAAACCCATCATAAAATAACATTCCGCACCACAAACCACAACAAGACAGGAGATTTGCCATGCGTAACGTAATTTCCCTGAACGAAAACTGGACCCTGACCTTCCCCAAGGGCGAACGCCCGGCTGAAGCGGTTACCCTGCCCCACACCTGGAACGCGGTGGATGGCATGGACGGCAACGGCAGCTATCTGCGCACCACCGGTGTTTACACCCGCACCTTTACTGCGCCCAAGCAGCCTTTGGCCGGCGGCCGCACCTATATTGAAGTTCTGGCCGCAGCCCTTTCCGCTACCGTCAAGGTCAACGGAACGGTTGCCACCACCCACGAGGGCGGTTACTCCATTTTCCGCGCTGATGTGACGGATTTGTGCCATGACGGCGAGAACGAGCTAACCATTGAAGTCAGCAACGAAGATACGCCGTCCATGTATCCCTCTTCCGCCGACTTCACGTTCTATGGCGGCTTGTACCGCGGCGTCAACCTGATCAGCGTGCCCAACACCCACTTTGACCTGGATTATTTCGGCGGCCCCGGCATTAAAGTTACCTCCAAACCGGCAGCGGACGGCGGCGCCACGTTCGAAATCAAAAGCTATGTGACCAACCCGGACGGAAACTTTACCGTGCAGTACAGCATTGAAGATCCCTATGGATTTGAGGTTGCTTCCGCCACCCGCCCGGCTGATAACACCGCCGTTACCCTGTATGTGCCTGATGCTGAGCTGTGGAGCATGGACGAGCCCAACCTGTACACCGTAATTGCCCGCCTGCAGCGCTGCAATGAATCCTATGATGATCTGTGCGTCAATGTTGGTGTGCGCAGCTACACCGTCACCCCGGACGGCGGCTTTTCCATCAATGGCGTGCCCACCCCGCTGCGCGGTGTTTCCCGCCATCAGGACCGCTTGTACAAAGGCAACGCTCTGAGCATTGACGACCATTACGAGGATGCCCAGATGATCAAGGAAGTCGGTGCCAACACCATTCGTCTGGCCCACTACCAGCACAGTCAGGATTTCTATAACGCCTGCGACTCCATCGGTTTTGCCGTTTGGGCCGAGATTCCGTTCATCAGCGTGTTCAAACCCGGCGAGGATGCCCACGCACACTGCCGCCGCGAGATGACCGAGCTGATCGTCCAGAACTACAACCACCCGTCCATCATGTTCTGGGGCATTTCCAACGAAATTTTGATTGGCGGCATCAGCCAGGAGCTGGTGGAACGCCACCACGACCTGCAGAAGCTGTGTAAGGAGCTGGATCCCACCCGTTCCACCACCATTGCCCATGTTTCGCACACCCCGACCGACGGCCCCATGCACCACATCACCGACCTGGAAAGCTACAACCACTACTTTGGCTGGTATGGCGGCAAGATTGAGGACAATGGTCCCTGGCTGGACAAGTTCCACGCCGAGCACCCCGATATCTGCCTTGGCGTTTCGGAATACGGCTGCGAAGGCATCATCAACTGGCACAGCAGCACCCCCCAGTGCAAGGATTATACCGAGGAATACCAGGCCGTATACCATGAATATATGGCACAGGCCTTTGAGGATCGTCCCTGGATCTGGGCCAGCCATGTATGGAACATGTTCGACTTTGGCTGCGCAGCCCGCAACGAGGGCGGCGTGGCAGGCCGCAACAATAAGGGCCTTGTTACCATTGACCGCAAAACCCGCAAGGACAGCTTCTACCTGTACCAGGCATACTGGACCAAGGACCCGATGGTGCACATCAACGGCCGCCGCTATGCCCAGCGCGCCGGGGAAACCACCGAAGTCAAGGTTTACTCCAATCAGGACTGCGTGACCCTGTACCTGAACGGCAAGGAAGTTGGCACCCAGCAGGCCCACCGCGTGTTCCACTTTACCGTGGCGCTGGCCGAGGGCTTTAACACCCTGCTGGCCGTGGCCGGTTCCGCCAAGGATTCCATCACGCTGGAAAAGGTAGAGAAAGAGCCCGCCTGCTACACCCTGCCGGAGTTCAATGAGCGCCAGGAGGGCGTTGCCAACTGGTTTAAGCAGATGGGCAGCCTGGATCTGGAATCTCCGATGGAATTCCCCGAAGGGTACTATACTATCAAGGACTCTATGGCAGAGCTGGCCAAGAACGAGGAAGCTTTTGCCATTGTTGCCAAGGCCGTAAAGCTGGTCACCAACTTTGACCTGAAACCCGGCCAAGGGATGTGGAGCATGATGAGCGGCATGAGCCCCGAACACATGAGCGGCATGATCTCCACCGACCTGCTGGGGGATAAGTTCCTGCCCAGCCTGAACGCCCAGCTGATCAAGATTAAAAAGTAATCTCCTGCCTTTTTAACCCCATAAAGGCAGACGGAACAGCAAGCAAAAACGCCAGAGCAGCACCCGGTAAGGGTTGCTGCTCTGGCGTTTTTATTCGCGTATTATTGTTATTTTTGTCGTTGTTAATTTTTTTCTTCCTGTGCGTCCGGTTTTGCGGTAAAAAAGTGTTTCACCTTTTCTGCCCCGGCTGCATCCATAGGGTACTGGGCTTTGATGCGCCCATCCTCAAAACGCAAAATTACCGTGCAGCAGGTCAGCAGCCAATCGCACTGGCCTTGGCGCATCCGGTAGAAGGCTTTTATGCTTTTCCCTCTCGCCCGCTTATTTGGCGCAGGTCAAATCGCATGCCTTAGCTGCATAATCAAACATGCCATCGTTCTTTTCTTCCAGTGCCTTGATCATGTGATAGGTATACTCGTTATACGGCGTGGGAATGCCAAGTTCCTGCCCCATCCGCATCAGCGCACCGGAGAACATGTCAATTTCGGTGTGCCGCCCGGCATCCAGATCTTGTAACGTGGAATAGCGCGTTGCAGGTGGGACCAGGCTGCCATGGCGGGAACTTGCATCCACCTTGCTCAAATCAATGCCCTTTGCCACGGCAATGGCCTCCAGCTCATGGCACAAACCATCGCTGATGGCTTTCATGTGGGCACTGCTCTGGTAACAGCCAACGCCCGCGCCCAAAATGGCCTGCGGCAGATTGTTGCAGACATTCAGGCGGAACTTGCTCCAGATTTCTTCCTTAATATACGGGGTAACGCGGGAATGAATGCCCGTACCGGCAAGCAATGCTTCCACCGCCTGCACGCGCTCGCTTTTCAGCGGTGCGGCAAGCTCGCCATAGATAATGCCGATGGTGGTTTCGGGGTTGAAGTGGTAGCCGTCGGCTTCCTTGTGGGAGGCCACCTTGATGAGGGAGGGCAGAACATGTTCCGCACCGATTTTGGCGGCGATGATTTCCTCACTGTCCACACCGTTCATCAGGCTCATCACGGTGGTGTTGGGGCCAACGGCGGCGGCAATGCTGTCCAGTGCGCCGGGCAGCGCACCGTATTTCAGCGCAACCACCAATAGATCCACGCCGTTTGCTTCCTGCGGGGTCCAAACCTGCGGGCGGTAGGTGGTGCCGTTGATGGTGATTCCCTGTTGTTTCAGCCGTTCGGCACGCGGGCCTTCGGCAATTACAGCAAGGCGAATATCCTTGCGGGAGCTGAGTCCCCAGATGACATAAGAGCCGACTGCACCGGCCCCCAGAACAGCAACAGATTTGATTTGCATGTTTCCCTTTCCCCTTTCGCCTGCAGTACTTTTTCTATTCCCGCGGGTAATCGTTGTATTTCTTTGGGGCTATTGTACCATACAGGAACGCTTTGGTTCAATTACTGCTCCATCGTATAGCTGACCCGATACTGGCCGGAGCCCACTTGGGCGGTAGGGCATCCGTTTTGTTCCGCAAAGGTCAGGCCGTCCGTTTCCAGCAGCTTGGCACCGGGTTCCAGGCAGATTTTTGCCGCTGCATTGGGTGGAATTGCCGCCGTAACGGTGATTTTCCCGTCATCAACTTGCCACTTCAGGGCATAGCGGCCAAAGGGGGTCTGGTGCCAGGCCTGGGCCCAGCGCAGCCCGCCACCGGGGCGCGGGGTCAGCCGTGCAGCGCAAAAACCTGCCGTGCCCGGCTGCTGGCCAATACCGGCGCACTCGCCGTACAGCCATGCCCCCACCGCGCCGTATGCGTAATGGTTGAAAGAGTTCATCCCCGCGGACCACATCGTGCCGTCCGGACGGCGGCCATCCCAGTGTTCCCACACAGTGGTGGCCCCCTGCAGCACCTGATACAGCCAGCCGGGGTAATCTTTTTTCAACATCAGGTCATACGCCTGCTGCCAGCAGCCATTCTGGCTGAGCGCCGCGCAGAAATACGGTGTGCCCAAAAAGCCGGTAACCAAATGCCCGTTTTGTTGTTCCAACAGTTCCAGCAGGCGCTGGATCGTTTTCTGCTTCCACTTTTGCGGGGTCAGGCCAAAGCGCAGGGCCAGAATATGGGCTGTCTGGGTCTGGGCGGTCATTGCACCATCCAGAGTAAAAAAGTTTGCGGCAAAATCTTGGGCTGCCTGGCGGTGAACCCCCGCGTAAAGCTCTGCATCCTGCCGGTTGCCCAGTACCTCCGCCGCCAGCGCCAGCAGCTGGGCCGAAAGCGCATAGTACGCCTGGCTGGTCAGCGCCGTGGGGGTTGCGCCAAAATAACTGCCCGGTTCGGCGTCCAGCGCCACCCAGTCGCCCAGCTGCATCTTGAAATCAAACAGACCGTTTTGGGTGTTGGCGCGCATAAAATCCACCCAGCGCTTCATGCTGGGGTACTGGCTGCGCAGAATGGTATCGTCGCCATACATCTGGTACAGCACCCAGGGGATCACAGTCGCGGCATCGCCCCAGCCGGAAGCGCCATATGGGCAGTTTTTCATCAGCCAGTTGGCCTCAGTGTGGGTTTCCTCAATATTGGGCACCACATTGGCCACGCCGCCGTCCGGCAGCTGGTCCACGGCAAGGTCTTTCAGCCACTTGCTGTAAAAAGTCCAGGTATCGGCCAGCCAGCAGGCGGTCTCGCAAAAAATCTGTGCATCGCCGGTCCAGCCAAGGCGTTCATCGCGTTGGGGGCAATCGGTGGGCACATCCAAAAAGTTGCTTTTCAGCCCCCACAAAATGTTATGGTTCAACTGGTTCACCAGCGGTTCGGAACAGGTAAACTCCCCCGCCGGCTGCATGGCGCTGTGCAGCACGCAGGCGGTAAAATTGGCCGGTTCCGGTTTTCCCGGCCACTGCACCACCAGCGCATAGCGGAATCCCATATAGGTAAACTGCGGCTGCCAGGTCACCGTTTGGCTGCGGGCAAAGGTATATTGCATGGTGGTGCGGGCTTTGCGCAGGTTGGCCAGGTAGGGGTTGCCATCGGCGTCCAGCTCCTCAAAGCAGCGCAGTTCAGCCGCCTGCCCAGCTGTACCCTTCACGGTAATTTCCACCCGGCCCGCCATGTTCTGGCCAAAATCCACCACTGTGCTGCCATCCGGCGCGGTAAACACCCGCTGCGCCGGGATGCGCTGCTGCACGCATACCTTGCCTGCGGCCTGGGCGGCCAGTTTGGCGGCAGGGTACGGCACGGTGTGCACGGCGTGCCAGCGGCCTGCGGGGGTGTTTTCCGGCGTTTCGCATTCGGCCCAGTGGGGCAGTTCCAGCGCGGCATCGTATGCTTCTCCGTGGTAAATCTCTGAGAATATCACGGGTGCCTTCGTTCCCTGCCATGCTGGGCCGGTGTTCACGGTTTCACGGGTGCCATCGGCATACACAAGGGTCAACTGCATGGCAAAGGCGGTGGTATCGCCATAGTTGTTGCGGGAGCGGGTCAGGCCCATCACACCCTTGTACCACCCGGCCCCCAGCATTGCCCCGGCCATGTTGAGGCCGGGGTGCAGCATGGCAGTGACCTCATAGGTCTGGTAGAGCAGGCGGCGGTTATAGCTTGTCCAGCCGGGGGTCATCTCATCGGTGCTGACCTTTTGGCCGTTGAGATAAACATTATACAGCCCCAGCGCCGTGGTGCAGGCATACGCGGCCCGCTGCCCCGGCTTTACGGTGAACGCCCCGCGCACCATTGTACCGGCGGAGGATTTCCTGCAGGTTTCGGGGGATTCCGCGCTCACAAACTCGGCTTTCCACTCGGCTGCCGGGTCCAGCAGGGCGGTGATAAACACCGCCGGTTCGCTCCACAGGGTCTGCTGGGGGCCAGCAGCGGTATCGGCCCAAACCTGCACACGGGCGTAATATTTTTGCAGCGATTGCAGCGTCAGGCCCGCCGCGTGCACCGCGGTGGAGTTTCCGGTTTCACAGGTTTCATCGTACAGCAGCGCGGCAAAATCCGGGGTCAGGGCAACTTGCAGGCGGTACTGCGTCTGGCGGATGTTCCGGCAGTTCCCTTCCAGCTGCCAGCCGAACACGGGGGTATGGTCCAGCCCAACGGGGGTCCGCTCATGGTCAAACCAGAGGCCGGTCACAGTCAGCATGGTTCACTCCCCCTTTTGCGCCATATACTGGGCAAACAACGCCAGCTTGGCGTACAGATCATCCAGGATCAGACGGCTGTCGATCCCCTTATACACCCGGATGGGCCGATTGCGGCCGATGGCGGCATAAGTCTGGTCCGCCGTTACATAGGGCGCGGGCACCCAGTCAAACTGGAAGCGGTGTTCATACAGCAGCAGGCCGGGGGCGGGGTTATCGCCCAAAACCCAGCTTTCGCCCGTGCGGAACGCGCTGGCGCGGGATTCCGGCGTTTGGCTGTAAGCCACCAGCTGGTCAAACAGGTAGCGGCCCACGGCTCCCTGGGGGCGCACACGGTATTCCAGTTCCGCCATACTGACCGGCATCATCTCGTACACATTTTTGGGCACCTGCCACACCGGCATGGTGCTGCCAAACACCACGTTGACGGCGTTGACATCATTGCCCAGGTTGAACTCCGGCCCGCCCACAGGGTACGGTGCGCCGCCGATCCAGATTGCGGTCAGCCGGCCCGCAATGCGGGGTTCCTGCAAATAGGCGCTGGCCAAATCGGTCAGTGGGCCAAGCAGCAGCACAAACAGCGGGCGGGTATCCTCTTTCATCGCTTCACGGATGATCAGCTTCGCGCCTTCGCTGGGCACCGGGGTAGCGGCATCCGGCAAAGCGTGGGGCGCACCGTGCAGCACCGGAACCGTCAGCTGCATCAGGGCCGTCAAGTCTTTCAGCCCCTGCCAGCTTTTCTGCATTCCGTTGGGGTCGCGGGTGCCAAAGTGGGCGGCCACCACGCCGACATTATCAAACTTTGGGCTCAACAGTGCCTGCACAACAGCAAACGGATCGTCCGCTTCGTTGCAAAGGTCGGTATCGGTAATTACACGCACCATTTTTTCTTCCGGCACGGGGAAGTTGTAGTGGGTACAGGTCATGCTTTCCTCCTATTTTATGTTCCGGGTGCTGCGGCTTGCAGTGGGGGGCAGCAGCCCGTTTTTTATTAAAGGCAATACCGCATAATTCTAAGTGCCGATACGGCGAGCGAGGTGCGGCAGCTGCTAAG
>OBAM01000488.1_pt1 | contig 34899 bp, 30 predicted proteins | sample 1517751 | NCBI WGS metagenome assembly OBAM01 (sample SAMN04571703, study PRJEB22368) | human gut metagenome | biome: human gut; material: stool | host: Homo sapiens | place: Luxembourg | collected 2012-10-18
AGACTTACCCGGAGGTATGCCGTAGCCATAAAATGGCGATACGGTAATACCTGGGCGGATCTTGCTCTAATCTACGAACCCTCTTACATATACAAAAGATGGAGGGGTAAAATACAGGGTGTGAGAGAAAAGAATTTTAGAAAAATCAAAATAACTCAAAAACTTGACTTTTAACATTGCAAAAGTTAAAACGAAAGAAAATGAGTTAAAAGGAGAACGAGAAATATGTTTACAAGCGTATTCGGGATTTCTATAAAATATGAAGCATGGAATCATCAGGATTCTTTGCCTGTTTATATTGCAGGGAGTTATGATTTTCATACAGCATATATTGGAAACAGACGCTGTATAATGCTTGCTCCAACAGAAGAACTTGCCACACTTCCGGCATTGAAAAAACAAATTGTAAAAATACAGCAGATTGATAATGTGCCAGTCGTATTTGAACTTACAACGGTATCAAATTATCGAAGAAAAAGTCTTATAGAAAATAATATACCGTTTATTACTGATAAGCAGGTCTTTCTTCCTTTCATTGGGACAATGCTTTCTGATGAAAAAGAACCCCAAAAGCTGACTGGTAAGTTTGTTTACTCCACGCAGCAGTTGTTTTTATTTTATCTGTACAGTAAGAAAAAACGATTGTATACTTCAGAAGCCGGAAAAGTGCTTCCGTTTACAGCAATGACCTTGACCAGAGCAGTGAAGCAGTTGGAAATGACAGATTTGTTTCTTGTAGCAAAAGACGGTGTTAATAAGTTTATTGAGTCAAAATATAAGCGAGATGAATTATTTGAAAAAGCAAAAGTATATTTGACGACTCCTGTTCGAAAAACAGGATATATAGATAAGACGCAAGTTACAGAAAATATGGTCTTTGCAGGGGAAACGGCACTTTCTGAAAAAACAATGCTAAATCCAAGCCGAGTTGTTACCTATGCAATTAGTGAGAAAGATTATGATAAATCCTTGCTGACTGATGAATTGATAGACCCGGATAAACAGGTCAGCCTTGAATTATGGGCATACAACCCAAAACAATTTTCAGAGGATAACAGTGCTGATGATATTTCACTTGTTTTATCTTTTACAGATACAAATGATGAAAGAATTGAAGAAGCAGTAGATGAATTGCAGGAAAGAAGGTTGCATGAGTAATGGTCAGTGGATTTACAAAATTTAAGGAAAGATTTCAAGGTTTTGAAAATCAATATGTCATCATCGGTGGGACAGCGTGTGATTTGATTATGGAAAACGAAGAATTACCGTTTCGTGCTACAAAAGATGTAGATATTGTACTGATTATTGAATCCATAACAGCGGAGTTGCCTGATACCATTTAAGGCGAAAGCGTGGCTGGATTTAAAAGAACGCAAGTTGAATGGAGAACAGGTTGACAGCAAAAATATAAAGAAACATAAAAACGATGTGTTCCGATTAGCACAGTTAATCACAGCCAATACAAGGCAAGTTCTCAGTTCGGAAATAGCAGAGGATATGAAAAAGTTCTTATCTGAAATAGCTGATGAAACAGTGGATTTAAAATCATTAGCCTGAATTATTCACGGCAAAGCCGTGAATAATTCAGGTTTAAAAATACGAAACGTATAAGACGTTACAGGAAACTGAAAATGGATTGTGGGCAGAATATATAGCTGACAGATATTATGAGGAAGCTGAAGGCAATCTGGCTGCAGTGGAAGGGAATGGTTGATATGTACAAGATAATGCAGACATTGTTAATGGAGGAAATGAAAGATTATGTTGCTCATCCGGAAACCTAGAAATCACCCCTATCCCACATGTATCGTTTTTTACAATACGAATCCCCAACTAAATGATAAAGTCTAATCAGTAAATGAACTGAGACAGACAAAGGCGTCAACGATAAGATCGTTGGCGCCTTTCTTTTATTTATAGGAGGATGAGACTATGGATAGAATCGAAAATCACCCAATACTTGGAGAGACACCGAAGAGGAAAAAAGTTACATTCAGTTATGATGGAAAATTACTGGAAGGATATGAGGGAGAGCCGATCGCTACAGCGTTGAAGGCGGCGGGGGTTATGGCACATCGATATACGGCGAAGACACATGAACCGCGAGGTGTGTTCTGTGCGATAGGAAGATGTACAGACTGTGTAATGATCGTAGATGGCAAGCCAAACATCAGAACATGTATCACGCCGCTTGAAGCAGGAATGGTTGTGCAGACACAGTATGGAGTTTCAGCAACACCGCAGGAGTAAAAAATAAACGGATGGGAGATTGGAATTATGAAGATAGAACGATACGACATGATAGTAATTGGTGCTGGTCCGGCTGGTTTATCTGCAGCGATCGAAGCTGCCAAAAAAGGTTTAAAACCAATTGTATTTGATGAAAACGCAAAACCGGGCGGACAGCTTTTTAAACAGATCCACAAGTTCTTCGGTTCAAAAGAACATAAAGCAAAAGTAAGAGGATTCAAGATCGGACAGGAACTTCTTGCTGAGGCTGAGGAATACGGAGTAGAAGTAGTCTTAAATGCGACAGTAGTTGGTTTATATCCGGAGAAAGAAGTAACCGTCAAAGTCGGAGATAAAGTAAAACATTACAAAGGCGATGCAGTCCTCGTTGCAACAGGAGCAAGCGAAAATATGGTAAACTTCGAAGGCTGGACAAAACCTGGTGTTATCGGAGCCGGAGCCGCACAGACAATGATGAACCTTCACCATATCAAACCAGGAAACAGAATTCTGATGCTTGGTTCAGGAAACGTCGGACTTGTTGTAAGTTATCAGCTCATGCAGGCAGGATGCGAAGTCGTTGCACTTGCGGATGCCGCACCGAGAGTCGGTGGATATGGCGTTCATGCCGCAAAAGTAGCAAGATGCGGAGTTCCATTCTATCTTTCCCATACGATCATAAGAGTTGAGGGAGATGACTACGTAACAGGCGTTGTGATCGGACAGGTTGGTCCGGATTGGAAGATCATTCCTGGAACAGAAAAACATTTCGACGTGGATACAGTTTGTCTGGCAGTTGGTTTATCACCAATGTCACAGCTTCTGAAACAGGCTGAGGTCAGGATGAATGATACAAAAGGCGGACACGTTCCGGTATGCGACAAATACGGAGCTACAAGTGTTCCGGGAATCTATGCGGCAGGTGATGTTTCAGGGATTGAAGAAGCAAGTTCCGCTATGATCGAGGGAAGAATGTCCGGTGCATCCATTGCATGTTATCTTGGATACATGACAGAGGAAGAAAGAGATGCAAGGATTGATGAACTGGAAGGCCAGCTTGATACTTTGCGTCAGGGAATGTTTGCACCAAAGAACAGAGGAAAACTCGTTGAAAAAACAGAGGAAGGCATCGACGTCTCCATGAACCTTCTGAACAAAGGATATGTGGCAGATGATGAGATCGAGAGATTTCCAGGCGTGACACATCAGAAAGGAATTCATCCGGTCATCGAGTGTACGCAGAATATTCCCTGCAACCCATGCCAGGATGCCTGCAAAAAAGGCTGCATCAGGATCGGAAAAAATATCACATCTCTTCCGGCAATCGATCCGGACAAAAAATGTATCGGCTGTGGAATGTGCGTAGCTTCCTGCTCCGGTCAGTCTATTTTCCTTGTGGAAGAAGATGTAGAAGAAGGATATGGAGAAGTCACAATGCCATATGAATTCCTTCCACTTCCGGAAGTCGGAGACAAAGGCGTGGCACTGGGAAGAAATGGAAAATATGTATGTGAGGCAGAGGTAACAAAAATAAGAACAGCACCGGCATTTGATCATACTTATCTGCTTACGATCAAAGTTCCAAATGATATGGTAATGAAAGCAAGATTCTATAAAAAAGAAGCTTAGGAGGTCAGATCATGGTTGATATTCAGGCAAAATTAAAAGAAATAGGACCTTTTGTGGAAGGACCGGATGATAACCTCCTGGTCTGCAGATGCGAAGAAGTCACAAAAGGACAGATCCGAAAAGCAGTACACGAAGGTATTTTTACATTGGAAGAGATGCGCAGATATCTCCGTTCCGGAATGGGATTATGCCAGGGACAGACCTGTGGAAAATTAGTAAAAGGAATCATTGCAAGTGAGTTAAAAGTATCTCCGGCGGAAGTCGTTCCGGCAAGTTCAAGGGCTCCAATGAGACCAATTGAGATGTGTATACTTGCAGAAGACGGAGGTGACGACGATGAGTAATGTAGCAGATGTTGTAATTATCGGCGGTGGAGTAAATGGATGTGCAGCAGCATATTACCTTGCAAAAAGCGGCACAAAGTCAGTTATTGTATTAGAGGCAACAAACAGTATAGGACATGGAGGTTCATCAAGAAATGGAGGCGGTGTCCGTCAGTCAGGAAGAGATGTAAGAGAACTCCCATATGCGATGTATGGAATCCAGAACCTGTGGCCGACATTGTCAGAAGAACTCGGAGTAGATACAGAGTATACCCAGAAAGGAAATCTGAGAATGGGAAAAACTCCGGAGCATATGAAAAAACTGGAAGCTCTTGCAAATTCCGCAAAATCTGTAGGACTTGATGTCAGAATGATCGATCAGAAAGAAGTAAAAGAAATCTGCCCATATCTTTCTGACGATGTGATCGGTGCAAGCTGGTGTCCGACAGACGGACATGCAAACCCGCTTACAACCACTCTCGGATACTATAAAAGAGCACTTGAGCTGGGTGTAAAATTCTACACGGAAGCACCTGTAAAAAGCCTGCAGAAGATAAAGGGCAAAGTAAGAAAAGTAATCCTGAACGATGGAACTGTATTTGAAGGTGAGACGATCATCCTTGTTGCGGGATATGAAAGCAGGGCGATCGCAAGAACAGTCGGAGTCGATGTTCCAATGACACGACTGATCGACGAATGTCTTGTAACAGAAATGCAGCCACATATGATCGATGTAATGTTCGGATGCGCGTCGGCAGATTTTTACGGACATCAGACAAAACATGGATCCTTTGTGTTTGGTTCAGACTCAGGCTGGGAGACAGTCGACGAGATGGTTGATCCGTCTACAAATATCGCAGACCCATCCAGAATGATCACAAACTCAATGACACTTTCAGCAAGCTGTCGAGCGATCCAGGGTTACATTCCGGCACTGCGTGATGCCAAGATCGTAAGAAGCTGGTGCGGATGGCTGGATGAAGCCTTCGATGGAGTACCATTTTTGAGCCCTGTAGAGGAGGCACCAGGACTGATTCTTGCATGCGGATTTACAGGACATGGATTTGGAACTGCGCCTGCAGTCGGACTCATGTTAAGCCAGATGGTAAGAGGCGAAAAAACAGTCGTAGATATCAGCGCACTTCGCTATGACAGATTTAAGCCTTGCAGATAAAGATGCTGTATCGTTTTTTACAATACAATCAGCAGCTTAAGGTATACAATCATAAAAAATAATTGAGAAACTTTTTTAGTAATATGGACTACGAAAATAAAATATGTTACTATATGTGCGTGACAAGGGCGTCAACAGTGAATCTGTTGGCGCCTTTTTTCATTGGTGATGATTCTCCGACATGCATATGTAGACATAGAATGGAGGAGAAAAAATGAGTGCAAAGATTGATTTTTTATATTTAAGTGAGCCGGATATGATCAAAGCCGGTGTCAAGGACATGGGAAAATGTGTGGAAGTCATGGAAGATATGATGGTCACACTCAAAAAAGGTGACTACGTAATGGGTGGTGAAAACCACAACTCACACGGATGTATGGTTACTTTCCCGGACAATCCGGAATTCGAAGGAATGCCGAAAAATGGTGAAGACAGACGTTTCATGGCAATGCCGGCATATCTGGGAGGCAATTTCCAGATGGCAGGTATGAAATGGTATGGTTCAAACACCGAAAACAAGAAAAAAGGTCTTCCACGTTCCATCCTTATGATGATGCTCAACGACAAAGATACAGGAGAACCGCTTGCACTGATGTCGGCGAACCTTCTGAGTGCATACAGAACAGGTGCGATTCCAGGAGTCGGAGCTAAATATCTTGCAAGAAAAGATTCCAAAGTTGTAACGATCGTAGGACCGGGCGTCATGGGAAAAACATCACTGGCAGCATTCATAAGTGTCTGCCCGAAGATCGACACTGTAAAGATCAAAGGCCGTGGTCAGAGATCCATTGATTCCTTTGTTGAATATGTGAAGAAAGAGTTCCCACAGATCAAAACGATCACAGTCTGTGAGACAATGGAAGAAGCCATCAGGGACAGCGATATCATCAGCACAACTACCTGTGTTGGAGATAAAGAGATCTTATTCCCGTATATTGATGAAAAATGGATCAAGGAAGGTGCTCTTGTATGTATGCCGTCAGCAGCCAGATTTGATGAGAGTTTTTACCTTGATAAAAATACGAAGCTGGTTGTAGATAACTATAAACTGTACGAAGCATGGGCTGAAGAGTATCCATATCCAAGCTATGACCCGGTACAGATCGTAGGATGTAAGTTCATGGATCTTCTGCATGATAAAAAAATCACCAGAGATGAAATAATAGATGTTGCGGATGTTATAACTGGAAAGCTTGCAGGAAGAGAAAATGACAAACAGAGGATCATCTATTCCGTTGGAGGCATGCCTGTAGAAGACATTGCCTGGGGTGAAACTGTCTACAAGAGAGCACTGGAACTTGGAATAGGCGTAAAACTTCATCTGTGGGACGAACCTGAACTTCACTAGTTATAACTCTCTTTAAAAAAGGAGATTAACTATGAGAAGAGATACCACGATCATTAATCCACGTCAGTTATACATAGAATTAGGAGTTGATGAACTCAGGAAGCTGAACTGTCCACAGCTTGGAATTTCTCATTTTTATGAATTTTCGCTTGGACAGGGAAAAACACATGAGCTGAAAGCCGTCCCGGATGGAAGTATTGATCTGCTTTTTAATATAGGAAGTGACAAGGTTACGACCTATATAAGTGGAACGGTATTTGGAGTAAAAGCATGGAATCTCGGAGATGCAGATCTGTGTTTCGGCGTCAGATTTCAGCCGGGGCAGGGAATTCTTCCGAAGGATCTGACGATGGACATGCTTGTAAATAACGATGTGGAAATTGATGGTGATATCTTTGGGGAAAACCTTACGGAAAAGATCGCACTTGCCGACAACATTATTGACCGAAGCAAAATTTTTATAGACGCCTATGAAAAAATGGTCTATGGCAGACCTGATCTTTCGGATAGAGAAAAAATCAATGAATATCTGGTAAACAGAATTACCCGTGCAAAAGGCTGTATAAGTATGAAGAAGCTTGTGGATGAGACGAATTATTCGGAGTGTTATCTCAGGAGAGTATTCAAGAATTATCATAGTATATCTCCAAAACAGTTTGCACAGTATATAAGATTTCAGATTCTTCTGGAAAAATTAAAAACCGGAAATATGCGTTATGATGAGCTTGCACTTGAGTGCGGATATTATGACGAGGCGCATATGATGAAGGGATTTAAGAATTATGCAGGTATAACGATTGAGCAGTATAGAAAATTACAGGAAATTACAGGGAGGAACCGTATATGAGTGGAATAGTAAAGATTGAAGTGATCACCGGAATGTCAAAACTCACAGATCTGATCCAGAATCTCAGCAAGGTTGGTGTAAGAGGTGCAACTGTCATGCAGGTGCTTGGATGTGGAATTGAGATGGGAACTCCGGAATACGAGGTTGAGCGCAATGAAGTGATGGAGCTGCTTCCGAAACAGCAGATCAATATCGTAGTGGAAGCGGAGAAAGTAGATAAGATCGTTGATATCATCAAAAAGGAACTTTACACAGGTCATATCGGCGACGGCAAGATCTTCATATACGATATCGACAATGTGATCAGAGTCCGTACAGGAGATGAGGGTGTCAAAGCTCTTTAAACACAAGAGGAGTTGCTTATGAATGAAAAAAAATTAGGTCTGGGGAACGTAGTCTCTATTTCAGTCGGACTTGTTGTGGCGACCAGCTGCTTGGTATCACTTGGAAATGGTGCCGGTACACTTGGAGTAACGTTTATACTTGCGATGGCAATTGCCATGCTGCTTAATATGACTACGGTTGCATCATTATCAGAACTCAATGCACTTATGCCAAATACGACGGGTGGAATTGCACAGTACACACTTGCGGCACTTGGCCCTTTTCCGACACTGATATCGATGGTTGGCGGCTACATAATCTGTAATACAATGTCCTGCGGAGTAGAAGCATCGATTTTTTCCTTTTCACTTGCAGATGTAGTGGGAGGCCATATTCCAAGTTTTGTATACACATTTATTATGACTGTGATCATTCTGCTGGCGAATCTTCGCGGTGTGGATATGTTTGCGAAGATCCAGGATATTGTTGCGTTTCTGCTGGTAGGTTCCCTGGTTGCAATGGGATTTATCGGAATGATTGGAATGGGCACAGGCGTAAAGGTGCAGCAGCCTTATGTGCTCAATGCAGATTTTAAAGATATTGCGGCTATGACAGCAGTTGCATTTTGGCTGTTTATCGGAGCAGAGTATGCAATTCCAATCTCAAAAGAGGTCAAAAATGCAAAGAGAAATGTACCGCTTGGTATGATGATCGGTCTGTTTCTGATCTTTATCATGCAGTCAGTCATGGTATTTGGATTCCATAATTATGTAGACTGGGGTGAGCTTGCTGATTCAGCGGCACCGCATCTTTTGTATGGATATGCGGTACTTGGCGAGGCCGGAAAAGTCTGGATGATGCTGGTAGGTGCACTTGCGGTAATAAGTACACAGAATTCCACGGTTAATTCACTTGCTGTGATCTGTCAGGGAATGGCAAAGATGAATATGATGCCGAAGATCTTTTCAAAGACAAACAAACATAATGTTCCGTGGTTTGGACAGGTGTTTGTAAGTGCGGCGATCCTTATATTCGGATATCTCAGTGACAGTTCCGCGGATATGATCTCCTTCCTTATTCTGGCAGGTTCTGTATTCTGGATGATCTCGTACATACTTGCACATGTGGATGTGCTGGTTTTCAGAAAACGTCTTCCGAATGCACCGAGAAACTTCAAAGTACCATGCGGCGCCCTGTTTCCGGTAATAGGAATCGTCGGAACCGCATATATGGTCCTCAACATCTCCAGTGATCCACATGAACGTCTGATGATCTGGCTTCTGACAGGTGGCTGCTTTATCGTACTTGGAATTTACTCAGCTGTCTGGATCAAATTCAAGATGAAAATGAAAGTGTTCAAGAGTATTCCACTCGAAAAAGTTATGGCGATGGAAAACGATCTTTACTATTACGTCCGGAAAAGCAAAGGAATATGGAAATAAACAGCAAAGCCCTTCTGAGCTAAACTTCAGAAGGGCTTAATTATTGTCACAGATTAAATGATAAACCGTTCAACCCGGTCCATCGTAGTTTTGAGAATGGAGAGATCGGTCTGGATATCGCCGGTTTCCAGGGAATGATTGGCGTTTTTGGTGAGAAAAAGTGGTACTTCTTTCTGCTCTGCCAAAGTCTGGATCGCAGCAGTTTCAGCCCACGGATCGGCAGTGCCGTGGAAGGCGATGCTTCCCTGGAGCGGGAAGGAGAAGGTGTCTGCCAATGGCGTAAACAGGATATTTTTTACTTTTAAATTATATTTGGCTGCATAGGCAGAAGAGATGGCAGTACCAATGCTTTTGGAAATAAAGAGGATGCTGCCGTAAGAGGGCCAGTCGATATCGCGCAGGGATTCTTCTGTTTGTGCGAGGGCGAGATCAAAAGCCTGCCGCATTTTGACAGAGTCTCCTTTGATATTTTCCGGGAGGGTGCCATAGGAGACGGTCTGGATCTGGTATCCATGTTTTCTGGCAAGGCGGCTTGTGTAGTACAGGAGTGGTTTGTCAGCAGTATATCCGATGCCCGGAAAAATAACTGCCAGCTTCGGAGCAGTTTTATCTGCAGCAGCGAGGTGACCGGAAACTTTGGCGTACAGCATCTGCTGGCGGATATTTTCCTGCAGGTCCTTTAAGGTAGTGGAGATATTGCAGGAATCGGATGGGAGGTAATCGTAGTCTGTAATGATATTATTTTCTTCCATGGAATAAACGATATGCGACGCACCCATGAGTTCAATATCGTCTTCGATATCTGAGAGTAATTCTTCGTATGTTTTCATTTGAATCAGTTCCTTTTTTATGAATATGTGGGTAAAAACAAAATAATTATTACATGTTTTAGCAAATGTGGCAATACTCTGGCACTTTTTATTTGTTTCGTATATACTGGAAATATCAGTAAATATGGGATGTTTATAAAAGCGGGGGGAATATATGCCATTTAAAATCATACGCAACGATATCACAAAAATGAACACAGAAGCAATTGTTAATACAGCGAATGACCATGCTGCTGTTGGCACAGGCTGTGACAGCGCAGTATACGAAGCAGCCGGATATCAGGAGTTGCTGGAATATCGTAAGAAACATATCGGTTTCGTGGAAGAAGGCGGTGCGTTCATTACTCCCGGTTTTCATTTGCAGGCGAAGTATATTATCCATGCGGTAAGTCCGTATTATATCGATGGAAAACATGGAGAAGAGGAGAAACTTCGCTCCTGTTACAGAAAAAGCCTGCAGCTTGCGAAGGAGAACGGGGTTAAGTCTATCGCGTTTCCATTGATCTCCACAGGCGGTTTCGGCTATCCGAAGGAAGAGGGAATACGAATTGCAGCAGATGAGATAAATACATTTCTTTTTGGTAATGAGATGCTGATCTATCTGGTCGTTTTTGACAGGAAGGCAACAGCACTTGGGGAAAAACTTTATCCCAATCTGGAATCTTATATTGACCACAATTATGTAGAGAGTGTTCGGGAAAAAGAATACGGAAAGTCTTCTGAGCAGTCTATCAGGTTGTGGAGAGAGCAGAGACCATCCAGTATCGACAGAAGACCAAATAAAAATAATGGGATGCAGGAAAAACAACCAAAGTTGTTTTTGGGTGGAGTGGATTCACAACCTTGTGGATTTGGTGAAGATGAAGCTTCATTTCTGGATTTTGAAGGATTACACGAAGGAAAACTGGAAGAGAAAATGAGCCATCTTTCGGATACTTTTTCGGAGTATTTAATGTATCTGATCCAGGAAAGAAAGATGGAAAATGCTGAGGTCTGGAAGCGGGCAATCGTAGATAAAAAGATATTTTCAAAAATAAAAAACAATGTAAATTATCACCCAAACAAATTGACAGCATTGTGTCTTTGCGTAGGGGCAAAACTGAATCTGGATGAGGCCAGAGATCTGCTTGCCAGAGCGGGTTATGCATTATCACCCTGCGATAAGACAGATATTATTTTTTCTTATTTTATTGAGAATGAAATTTATGACATGATCGAACTGGATATTCAGCTTGAGGAACATGGCCTGCCATGTATTATTTCGTAGAAAAATAAGGGTCGCTTTTCAAACGACCGGTTAAGAGCAACTTTTGTGTATAATGAGTCCAACAAGAAAAAACACCGAGAAATAAGAAACCAGAGGAGGATAAATTATGCGTAAGGGATTAACAGAAGTTGTTTTTATTTTGGACAGAAGCGGTTCTATGAGAGGGCTTGAGGAAGATACGATCGGGGGATTCAATTCCATGATCGAGAAGCAGCGGAAAGAAGAAGGAGAGGTCTTAATCTCTACGGTACTTTTTGACAGTCAGTGTGAAGTTCTTTATGACAGGGTTCCGGCGGATAAGATAGAGTCGATGAATGACAGTCAGTACTATGTAAGAGGCTGCACCGCTCTTCTGGATGCGATCGGCGGCGCAATCCATCACATTGCCAATGTACATAAATACGCCAGAGAAGAAGACAGACCGGAAAAAACCTTATTCATTATCACTACAGATGGAATGGAGAATGCCAGCCGGTGTTACACTTATGACAAGGTAAAGCGAATGGTCGAGAAAGAAAAACAGAAATACGGATGGGAGTTCCTTTTTCTTGGAGCAAACATTGATGCCATTCAGGTTGCTGCAAGATTTGGAATCGGAGCTGACAGAGCTTTAAACTATGAAAGTGACAGCGCAGGCACAGTACTGAATTACCAGGTGCTTTCCGAAACAGTCTCAGCAGTACGCAGATCCAGAAACAGAGAAGAGATGAATGAAGCATTTTCCTGCTGTGACCCGATCCGCGAAGATTACAGGAGACGCCATAAGGAATAGGGGGAATACTATGTTTGACAGAAGAACAAAAAACGTAACTATATTTAAAGATTCCATGGAAATGATGTCTGAAAATGAGCGATTGCAGCAGGCAATAAAAGAATCTGTAGAGAAACAGACACTGTATCTGGAAGCAGAAAATGTGGAAATTCCAGAGAGTAATGCCAGTAAGTGCAGGACACTCGTTTCAACAGGCAGAAGCTTTGAAACTGCATCCAGATATGCAAGGAATGGAAAAAAGGTATGTGTGCTTAACTTTGCATCTGCGACGAATCCTGGCGGCGGTGTGGTACATGGAAGCTCAGCACAGGAGGAGTCTTTATGCCGGTGCAGTACATTGTATCCGTGCCTTGATATTGATAAAATGTGGCAGGAGTTTTACACTCCACACAGAAGAGCCGGAAATCCCCTGTATAATGATGACTGCCTGTATACACCGGGAGTAATTGTTTTTAAGAGTGATCTTTCATTTCCGGAAAGAATGGAGGAAAAAGACTGGTATCAGGTGGATGTTCTGACCTGTGCAGCCCCAAACTTACGGAATGCACCGAGTAATTTTATGAATCCATGTGCCGGGGATGAACCTGCCGATATTGCGGAAGATGCACTGTACAAATTGCATTTGAAGAGAATTGAGAAACTGTTCAGGGTGGCGGCAGCAAATAAGGCAGAGGTGCTGATTCTTGGAGCGTTCGGATGCGGTGCCTTCTGTAATCCACCGGAGATTGTCGCGAAGGCTTTCAGGGAAGTGCAGAAAAAATATGAATCATACTTTGAAGTAATTGAATATGCGATATTCTGTGCAGGATATGAGACAAAGAACTACAAAGCTTTTTCTAAAGCATTTGGTGTGGAAAAAGAGTGATATGGGGTAAGCAATCCGAGGATATAATAAGAGATATCTGGATGGCAGTAAGGAAAAGTAATAGGACGATAAAAAAATTATAAGAAAACACAAAATTGCAATTTTCAGGGTTATACTGTTCTTGTAACAATAAATATGGCTCTGAGAATTGCGTTTTGTGGAAAAGAGGACAAATATGCAGGAAAAAGAAAAATATCAGATGATTCAGGACAAAATAAGCGGCTGTGTATTTGCAGGGGCGTTGGGTGATGCTCTGGGATATGTGGTGGAATTTGACCTGTATAGCAGTATCAAGAATAAATATGGAAAAGACGGAATCCAGGATCTGCTGCGGACGGGAGAGGAAGCGATCATTTCGGATGATACACAGATGACTCTTTTTACCATGGAGGGAATGTCTGTGGAGACAGAAGATGAAGTGGAGGAAAAAATTTACCTTTCTTATCTGAAATGGGCGCAGACGCAGGGGATGAGTGTAAAACTGCCATGTGACTGGCCAAGCAGACTCGCCATGGTTCCGAAAATGAACTGCCGCCGGGCACCGGGTAATACTTGTCTGTATGCTTTGACATCAGGCAAGATGGGAACAATTCAGGAACCGATCAACCACAGCAAAGGCTGTGGCGGCGTTATGCGGACTGCACCGCTTGGATTCACAGACGCTTACGGTTTATCTCTTTTGAATGGTGCCAAAGCGGCAGCCATAACTCACGGTCATCCGCTTGGCTGGATTTCGGCAGGCATGCTTTCAGATATTGTTTTTAAATGCATTTATGGAAAAAAGAAGCCGCTGAAACTTATCATCGAGGAATCTCTGGCTGACACAAAAGCACAGTTTGAAAGAGTTAGAGAGGTCATATACTTCGAACAGCTCATAAAGAAAGCCATTGCACTGAGTGAAATGAATTACGAAGATGATGCGGCAATTATAGAAAAAGAACTCGGTGGAGGATGGGTTGGAGAAGAAGCTCTGGCAATTGCAGTATACTGTTGTCTGAAATATCCATATTGCATCAAAAAAGCTATGATCGCAGCTGTAAACCACAGCGGGGACAGTGATTCCACCGGAGCTGTTGCCGGAAATATCATTGGGGCATATCTGGGAATGTCAGCAGTTCCGAAGGACTGGATGGATCGTCTGGAGCTGGTTGATGTAATGCAGGAACAGATTGATGATATAATGCTGATGATCCGTGACAGATAGAAGCATAAGAAAAAGTCTTCCCTTGCTTTTATCTCTCCAACAAGATATACTAATCAGACAGACATAGTATGAATTGGAGGATTTTTACATGAAAATTGCAGTAACTTATGATAACGGAAATGTTTTCCAGCACTTTGGAAAGACAGAGAATTTCAAGGTTTATGAAGTAGAGGACAACAAAGTTGTTTCCAGTGAAGTGATCGGTTCCAATGGAACAGGACACGGCGCTCTGGCAGGACTTCTTGCAGAGCAGGGAATCGATGTCCTGATCTGTGGCGGCATCGGCGGCGGTGCACAGAATGCACTTGCAGAGGCTGGCATTCAGTTATGCTCAGGCGCTCAGGGAAATACAGATGAAGCAGTAGAAGCTTACCTTAAGGGTGAACTGGTTTCCGCAGGAACAACCTGTGACCATCATCACCATGAAGAGGGACATTCCTGTGGAGACCACGAAGAAGGTCACTCCTGTGGAAGCAGCTGCGGAGGCGGATGCGGTGCACATAAGCCGGCATTCACAGGACCGAACGTAGGAAAGACCTGCCGTACTCATTACAAGGGAACTTTCAATGACGGAACTCAGTTTGACTCTTCTTACGATCGTGGACAGCCGCTGGAATTTGTCTGCGGAGCAGGCCAGATGATCAAGGGATTTGATGCAGCAGTTGCAAATATGGAAGTCGGAGAGATCAAAGAAATCCATCTGATGCCGGAAGAAGCATACGGTATGCCAGATCCGAATGCGATCTTTACACTTGAGATCGCACAGCTTCCGGGTTCTGAGGATCTTACCGTAGGACAGCAGGTATATCTGTCCAACCAGTACGGACAGCCATTCCCGGTTAAAGTAACAGCAAAGGAAGAAACCACTATCACTTTCGATGCAAACCACGAGATGGCAGGCAAAGAACTGAACTTCAAGATTGAACTTGTAGAAGTAAAATAATCTAATATAGTATGAAATCCCGGACTGCCAGTATCCAGAGCAGACCGGGATTTTTTTGCATGCAGGCAAGGTCGAACTTTGCCGGAAAATTTGGTTGTACATCCACAAAAAGAGAGATTATAATAAAACCAGAATTTATAATTATCAGAAGGGGGATATCAGTGTATACAAAGAAAAAGAAAATAGTTATTACAGTGGCAGTAATCATGCTGATCATTTTTTCGATGATTTATTTTAGCGTAGATGCGAAAAGGTTAGGGGAGATATCAGGCTATTATACAGGAGTAGACCTGAAAAAAGACGGGACAGAGACCAGTGATGATGACGATGACAGTGACATTTTTTTCTATAACAGTTGTTATGATCTTATAATTAATTCAGCAAAGATTCCTTATCTGGACGTTTATGATTCGGAGGCTGGAAATCCGGGAATCGGAGGCTGGATTATTGGAGTGGATGATGATACAGTAACATTGTGGCTGAATCCACTCGAGACAGATTTTGGATTTGTTCCTTTTACTGGTAATTCAATAATACCAATATATAAATTCGAATATGAATTAAAGCAAAATAAAATTGTTTTATCACATGATGGAAAGGAAATCCCATTCAGAAAAATTTAACATCAGGAGGAACAGCGATGACAATTATCACTTTCAACGAGATCATAGAAGTAAACGGAATACTGGAACAAAAACATCTGAATTTCAAACTCCACCTTCGCGACGCCTGCGGAGCACAGGCTTTGTGGATCGAACCACTGGGAAACTGTGCCTGTGAGGGACATTATGATGAGATGCATCAGATGATCGAGCAGTATTTCCTGGATAAAGGACTGAATGTAAAATACTGGGACGATGAAAAGTTACAGTTTACCCTGGACAAAAAGTAATCTGACTACAACAAAAAGTGAGGCGCAAAAATGGCAAAAATCAGAGTAATCAAGAAAAATGACGATTATTCCATGGATTATCAGGTTGGTGATATCCTGGAAGTGACAGGAACCTGGTATGGCGGGATCAATGTAAACAGCAAGACTGGAATCCCGCTCTGCCTGGACAAAGACGAATATGAGGAAATCCCGGAGAATACAGATCTTTCTCACGAGGAATACGAAAGAGTTGCAAACTACTGGAAAGAAAAAGATGCACAGTCAGAAAAGTTAGATCAGGGATCACTCAAAAAAGCGGTGGAGGAATACATTCAGGCAAACAACACCTGTGCACTGGCGACTGCGGCAGGAGACTTCGTGCGCTGTACGCCGTTGGAGTATACGTATCATGATGACTGCTTCTGGATCTTTTCCGAAGGCGGCGAGAAGTTTTATGCACTGGAAAAGAACAAGAACGTATGCCTGGTCATCTTTGATAAATATGAAGGCTTTGGCAAACTCAAAGGAATGCAGGTCACAGGCCTGGCATCCATTGTAGAGCCATTTTCACAGGAATATGTGCAGGCAGCAGATTTTCGCAAAATTCCACTGAAGGCTTTGGAAAAAATGCCGCATCCGATGAATCTTATCAAAATAAAACCAAAGAAGATCGAATTTGTAAATTCCGATTTCAAGAAAGAAGGCGCAGATTCCAGACAGACACTTATCTGCGACTGATACCTGGCATGACCAGTTGGGGAGTTTTACTTGAAATTCCTACTGTTTAATATTATAATCAAAATGATTGATAAAAGTTCGGAAATGAATACCGATAATATTTAAGGAGGAGTCAATTATGATTACCTGGAACAATCTGGATACACTTGCTTCTTTTAAGGAACTCGAAGGAGTAAAGAAAGTAAACCTTGCAGAAGTTATGGCAGGAGAGAACGGCGCAGAGCGTGTAAAGAATTACAGCGTTCCGATGGCAGAGGGATTTGCTTATAACTTTGCAGCAAAACAGGTAGACGACGAAGTGCTGGAAGGACTTAAGAAACTGGCTGAGGAAGCACAGCTTACAGAGAAATTCGAAGCTCTTTACAATGGAGAAGTGATCAACACAGGAGAGAAACGTCTTGTTCTTCATCATATGACACGTGGACAGCTTGGAAACGCAGTAGAAGCTGACGGCGTTGACAAGAGAACTTTCTATACAGAACAGCAGAAAAAGATCGCAGAATTTGCGAACAAAGTACATGCTGGTGAGATCACAAACGGAGCAGGCGAGAAATTCACAACTGTTGTCCAGATCGGTATCGGCGGAAGTGACCTTGGTCCTCGTGCAATGTATCTTGCACTTGAGAACTGGGCTAAGAAAAACGGCAAATTCAAAATGGAAGCAAAATTCATCAGCAACGTAGACCCTGATGATGCAGCAGCAGTTCTGAATTCCATCGATGTTGCACATTCCATTTTTGTACTGGTTTCCAAATCAGGAACAACTCTTGAAACTCTGACAAATGAATCTTTTGTAAAAGATGCTCTCAAGAATGCAGGACTGGATGCATCTAAACACATGATCGCAGTTACAAGTGAGACATCACCTCTTGCAAAGAGCGATGACTACCTTGCAGCATTCTTCATGGATGACTATATCGGTGGACGTTATTCTTCCACATCTGCTGTTGGCGGTGCTGTATTATCTCTGGCATTCGGACCGGAAGTATTCGCACAGTTCCTCGATGGAGCAGCAGCAGAGGACAAGCTTGCAACAAACAAAGACGTAATGCAGAACCCGGCTATGCTGGATGCCCTGATCGGTGTTTACGAGCGCAACGTACTGGGATATCCGAGCACAGCAGTTCTTCCATACTCTCAGGCACTGAGCCGTTTCCCGGCACACCTTCAGCAGCTTGACATGGAATCCAATGGTAAATCTGTAAACCGTTTCGGTGAGCCTGTAGACTATGTGACAGGACCGGTTATCTTCGGTGAGCCAGGAACCAACGGACAGCATTCCTTCTATCAGCTTCTGCATCAGGGAACTGACATTGTACCGCTTCAGTTCATCGGCTTCAAGAACAGCCAGATCGGTACAGATGTAGTGATCCAGGACAGCACAAGTCAGCAGAAACTCTGTGCAAACGTTGCTGCTCAGATCGTAGCATTTGCCTGCGGTAAAGCAGATGAGAACCGCAACAAGAACTTCGAGGGTGGACGTCCGTCAAGCATCATCATTGGTGATCAGGTAACACCTGAATCTCTTGGTGCACTTCTTGCTCATTTCGAGAACAAAGTTATGTTCCAGGGATTCCTGTGGAACGTAAACAGCTTTGACCAGGAAGGCGTACAGCTTGGTAAGGTCCTTGCAAAACGTGTACTTGCTCACGAGACAGACGGAGCACTTAAGGTATTCAGCGACCTTCTGAACATCTGATCTTGAGCTGAAAATTAATATTAAATAATGAGGACTTCTCTGCCGTACAGTTAAATCTGTACCGTGGGGAAGTCCTTTTTCTTTGCAGATCCCCGGGTATCCGCCGGCTTTTCTGCCATATTATATAAAATGTACAAATTTCGACAGGCTTTTTGTGACATCATGTGTATTTACAATTGTGGATGGCATGGTGTATAATATCGTAAAAATATGAAAACGATTACATATAAAATAAAAATGTTACATGTATAGTATATGAAATACATGTAAAAACTAAATGATAATGATACCATAAATATATAGTCGAAAAACAACAGGAGGTCAGAAAAATGAGTGCATTAACAGGAATCCTTGCCACAGAAGTAAGAAAGATCGAAGAAACCGCAGCAATGAGCAGAGAAATTCAGAAACAGCGTCTTACCCATCATCTGATGCCTCCGACGGGCTGGCTGAATGATCCGAATGGGCTGTGCTATTTCAAGGGAAGATATCATGTGTTTTTTCAGTATGCTCCGTTTGATGCAGAGGGCGGATTGAAATTCTGGGGACATTATTCCAGCGAGGATCTGGTTTCCTGGAGATACGAGGGCGTGCCGCTGTACCCGGACAGCAGCTATGACTGCCACGGTGTATATTCCGGCTCAGCAATCGTTGAGGACGAAAAGCTGCATCTTTTTTTTACCGGAAATATCAAAATGGACGGGGATTACGATTACATCAATAACGGGAGGCAGGCCAGTACTCTTCATGTAGAGAGCGAAGACGGAGTTCATTTCAGTGCGAAGGAAGTTGCTGTCGATTACCACAATTACCCGGAAGATTATACGCAGCATGTGCGCGATCCAAAAGTGTGGAAAGATGGCAATGACTATTTTATGGCACTGGGCGGTCGAAAGAAAAATGACCAGGGAGCCGTGCTGATCTACAAATCTGAGGATCTTAAAAACTGGGATTATGATAAAGAAATTACGACAGAAGAGCCGTTCGGATACATGTGGGAATGTCCGGATCTGTTTGAAATCGATGGAGAGCAGGCACTGTCCATCTCTCCACAGGGACTTGAACGAGAAGAATATCGTTTTCAGAATATCTACCAGTCAGGCTATTTCCTTCTGAAAGAGGATAAGATCAATGTGAAAGAATTTCAGGAATGGGATATGGGATTTGATTTCTATGCGCCGCAGACGTTTGAGGATGCGAAAGGAAGACGGATTCTGATCGGCTGGATGGGTCTGCCGGATGTCGAAGAGGAATACACGAATCCTACAGCAAAAGACGAGGGCTGGCAGCACTGCCTGACGATTCCGCGCGAGGTCACTTTACATGATGGAAGACTGTACCAGTATCCTGTCGAAGAAATGAAAGCACTTTGGGGAAGATGCTGTGAAATAGATGAAACGCAGAAAAATATTGAAGTCTGGAAACCGTTTGAGCTGGACCTGAAACTGGATTCACGCAAATGCAGAATATCTGTCGGAGATGATCTTATGTTTGAGGCAGATGGCAGAGAAGTTTGCCTACGATTATCTGAGAAAGCCGGTGCAGGACGGAAACAGCGAAAGGCAGTCATTCCGTCAGGCAGATTAAAAGAGATTCGGATGCTTGTGGACACAACAGCCGTGGAAATTTATCTGAATCACGGGGAAGTTGTTTTCTCAACAAGATACTATCCGGGAAAAACGACACAAGTTGTGAAACTGGAAGCAGACAAGATCCAGGGACATATTTATGAATTAAAAGAGATGACCGGGATAAAATAACAGAATCATACAGAAGCCGCACGAATGGAAATGCAGAGGGTGTTATACGAAAGGAAAGTATAACACCCTCTGTGTATTATAAAGAAAAAATGTTATACTGAGACGAGAAAAATGAGGAGATGTACAGGATGCAGGAAAAGAAGGAACGCTTTCATGGAATTCCCATGCTGCCGTATGGACTTCTGAGTGCTGTAATGCAGGAGAGTCCGGGAAACAGAAAAGAAATTCAAATCACAAAAATGGCAGAGGAAGGATTCTGCTTTCGGACCGCGAGTGCTATCTGCAGCCCACAGAAACTGGAAGTTTGTTTTTATGATATGGAGAGGGCAGAATACGGGACTGTAGTCATTACAGAATTTGAAATCTGCAGAGAGAAAGAAGAGGATTTTTTTACGCAGTTCCTTGTATGGATGGAGCAGGAAGAGTATCGGCGGCAGGTGCAGAAACTTGTGCGGCAGTACAGTAAATATATCCGGTTGAAACTGGAAGATGACGGAGAACTTGAAAGCGAACTGACAGGATATCCCTCAGAACTTGACGGTGAGCATTGCAGCAGTCTGGAGGAACAGAGACAGTACTGGTTTGCAGAAAAAGCAGGTCGTGCGGAGATCAATATGGAAATCCCAGAGCACACAGAATTCGCCATAGAACTTGACTGCCCGGAACGCTATGCAGCATATCTGCAAAAATCTCTTCCGGAATTTTACCATGATTATCTGAGAAAAAATTATCTCCGGGGAAGTGGTCTGGAAGCGCGTATCCCGGATCGGATTTATATTGGAAACCAGTTCTGTCATCTCCTTTTTCCAGAGGAAGAACTTCTTTTCGCTATGCTGGAAAAGGCAAAAAAAGAGTTTACGGCAGTCACGCTTTCTTTTACTTATGTCAGAGAAACTTTGCTTGAAGACATCTTTGCATTGTTAAGAAAAATCGATCACTGGTGTGGCAAAAATGAACTTGAAATGGAGTGTGTAGTCAACGACTGGGGGATGGCAGATTTTATCAGAAAAGAAACGAAACATCTGCTCCCCTGCCTCGGAACGCTTCTCAACAAAAGAAAAAAAGATCCCCGTATCAATTACAAAAAAGGCGAGCGAGACCTGTACAGCCAGAACAGTTTCAATGCAGATTTTTACCAGGAATTTCTGAGAGAAAGTTTCGGAATTGAGCGGGCGGAGTGGGAGTCCTGTGGTTATATGCAGGATATCCCGGCAGGAAAAAACAGCCTGCATTTTCCATTTTACCAGACGAATACGTCGCAGTATTGTCCGTTGTATGCAGTGCAGAAAGAAGGAGACAGAGGCAGACAGAAACTGGCAGACAAATGCCCGCAGTATTGTAAAAATGCGGCGTTTTTGTATCCGAAACATTTGAATATGATAGGAAGATATAATTCGCTGTTTGCGCTGGATCGGGACTTTCTGGAAGATGCAGAACAATTAAAAAGGTATACAGATTCAAATATAGACAGACTTGTCCTGAATCTGTTGTGAGGTAAAAAGATGATGAAGATTACAGCAGGACTGGGATCCGCAGATGAATATATCCGTTTTGTGGAGGCAGGGGCAGATGAGTTTTTCAGCGGATTTGTACCGTATTCCTGGACGGAAAAGTACGGAACTGTCATGCCGCTCAACCGCCGTGAGGTGCTGTGTTATCATGTACAGCTTGGGGCGTTCAGTGAACTGGAAATTTTGTCGGAAATGATTCAGAAATACAAAAAGCCGGTACATCTGACATTCAATTCCCTGTACTATATTCCACAGCAGTATCCGGAGATCGTGGAGATCATAGAGAACTGTGTGAAACTTGGATTTATGAGCTATATTATTGCAGACCCGGCGTTGATCGTTTATCTGAGGGAGAAGGGAATCCCGTGCGAAATCCATTTGAGCGGCGAGATGGGAGAGATCAACCGCAGAACAGTGGAAGTTTTTCAGCGTCTGGATCTGAAGAGGGTGATTTTTCACAGGAAAAACAGCTTCGAGGATATGCAGTCTGTGATCCATTCGGAAAGAACTGCCGGAGGGAGATGTGCGGAGACAGAGTTTGAGGCTTTTGTGCTGAATGAGATGTGCCAGTTTACGGGAGCGTTCTGTAATTCGCTTCACTGTGATGAGCTGGGACATTTGTGCAGAGTTCCCTACTGGATGGAACCGGTACATGAGACAGCAGAAAAAAAGATAGAAAGCGCAGCGGGCTTTTGCGAAGATAAAACAGAGATCGTATTAACAGCAGACAAATTTGGTGACGAGAATGAGAAAGACACAGATATGGACGAAAAGTATGATGCCAGCGGCTATCTGTGCGGTGCGACCGGCTGCGGTCTATGTGCACTTTACAGACTGAGGGACGCTGGAATTACCCACCTGAAACTGGTCGGCAGAGGCAACTACACCGATTTTATGGAGAAAGATATCCGAAATCTCAAAGCGGCTCTTGAGATTCTGGAAAATACAGACACAGAAGCTGCTTTCCGGACAGAAATGAAGAAGCAGATTTTTCCATACGGATGCAGTGGAAGCTGTTATTACCTGTAAAATAGGACAGAACTTTACACTATATGACAAATGTAACTATTTTGTAACTGTTCACAGGTAGTATCCCGCGAGGTGTTTTGCCATGAATAATGGCAAAATCCCGAGACATACGGGGCAAAATGCCATCACCGAAGGTGATTTGGAATGCATTTTGACCAAGTTGCTGTGAACGGAGTGAACAGTAACACTATTTTCTAAAAATTATCTTAAAATAATCCAGACCTGTAGTAATTAACAGTCGACTATGATAAAATGACTTACAGTGACTATTCTGAAAAAAGAGAGTCACAATATGATTTATAATAAATATTGAGGTGAGAATCGTTGGTTTTAGAACATAAAGAAATTCAAAGCCTCAGTGACTTTTTTACAGAGTTGGGGAAGCGTAGGGAAAAGGGTGTTTATTTTTACCGTATCAATGGTTACTCGGAAGAAATCGGCAGATTTCTGTACGATTATTACGATGCCGCGGGGAAATGCGGAGTGATCGTTGAGGGTAAGATACCGAATCCCACGGAGGGGAATCTGTCTTATTACTATGAAATGATGGGGAATGATTTTCAGCTCAGCATGGGCTTTATCATGTCAGGGCTTCAGAAATGGCTCCCCAGGATGAATCGTTCACAGAACGAGAATGTAGCCGCTTCCATCTATGATTCACTGGAGGAACTGAGAAGAGCGGGAAAAACTGAAAATATGCTCAAGAATGCATATATCAAGTTTATGTGCTGGCTTTATTACAAATTTGAGCGGATCGTGAATCAGCTCGGACAGCAAAACGTTCCCAAGATCCTCTATGTTGGTTCGATCAGTAATTACGAACTTCTGCTGGTTTCTGTTCTTTCAAATGCAGGATGTGATGTGGTCCTTGCGGAGCCGATGGGAGATGAATCGTATCTGAAACTTGATCCGCAGTCTCAGAAATCCACTTTATATACAGGAGAAAATGTCGGAGGATTCCCAGCGGATTTTTCACTTAAGAAACTGAGAGCAGAGGTTGAGAAGGCAGAGGAGAATCAGAAGTTATTTGGTTCGAAGTCTGGGCTTATCAACTGTACAAATGCCTGGATCGAAGGAAGTGGACTGGCAGATATCCTCAAAGCACCGGAACAGCGCGGCGACAGGGAGGATCTTTTTTATAACTGTTATCTGCGGATAGGTGGTGTAGAGGATAAACTTACTTATGCAAATGATCTGTACCAGTTTTATCTGGAACTGAAGAATCAGAAGCGGCAGACAGTGATCATGAATGGCAGCATTCCAAACCCGACAACAGATGAGATCATGAAGATCCGCAGAAACCACTATACAGGAGTGGAGCAGATGATCGCGGATCTGCAGATGAATATACAATATCCGGTGAGCCCGGTTCTGCAGGCAGTACTCTGCAGGGCTTTTGCAGAAGTAATGAAGCTGGAAGCAGGAGAGCTGGAGATCAATCTTAACAGACTGATGAATAAGGGCGTGTATCTTTTGTGCTGGATCCAGAGATATCAGAATCAGCTTTTTAAGAACTGGAAGAAAAACGACACAGGTTGTTTTATCCATATGGGCGCATGTCAGAATGTAAATGAAGTTCTTTTTATGAAATTTCTGGCGAGAGTGCCGGTGGATGTCCTGATTCTGTGTCCGGACCGGAATGAACACTGCATGCTTGAAGATACTCTTTTATATGAGATAAATTATGAGACTTCAATGAAATTGGATCAGTTTCCGGAGCAAAACGCACAGCTTCATATAGGAACTGCCGCGTATCATGCAGAACGGGAACTGGATACACTGATGTACAATGACTCTGTGATATTCCGAGATCAGCAGTTTACGAAAGCCAATACGATCTCGCTGCAGACTATGGACAGGGAGATCAAGCTTCTCTGGAATACGGAGATGAAATACAGACCAAATTTCAGTACGGCTGACGGAACCGTGAACATGCCGGTGATTTTTTCAAAAATATCCGGCGTGAAGGACAGGAAAACAGAGGATTACTGGATCTCGATCAAACAGTTGATGACACCGGAAACGGTGGTGATCGATCATCCTCCGTTTCTGACTTCCACATCACCGAATCCGATTAAAATGTACGCGGCGGAATTTTTCCGAAACGGGAAACTGCAGCGCAGGAAGATCCGGAATCATCCGGCATATCCGTATGGATTTCTCCGGGAAGAGATGCAGGAGTACATCCTGGACAAGCTGGAGGCGTTGATCGAGCAGCGGCTGATCCGGGGAACATTTGAGAATGGAACAGAATATACGATCATATCTGTCGCACTGAACCTGCCGAAACAGGTTACGCGGCTGATACAGAATTTTGATTTTACGAAGAAGAATCCGAAACTGATCTACATCAATGCTTCAGAAGTACTGATCACTTTGGAGGATTCTATCTATGCAGCATTTTTGAACCTGCTGGGATTTGATGTGCTTTTCTTTGTTCCGACAGGCTACAATATGGATAACCATTTTAACCAGAGATTAATGGAAGAACATCAGACAGGAGATTTTATGTATGATCTGCAGGTTCCTGACTGGAATACGATTCCATTAACAGCACACACGTCATGGCGTGACAGACTATTCAGGAAAGGATAAAGTGTTATGGGAATTGATTTCAGTAAGGTAACACCACCGGCATCATCCGCGGGATCTGCACCGGCAGCCAGCACTGAGATTGAGACAGTGCAGCCGTATGATATCGTGGCAGACCGTCAGCAAATGAATGAAACACTGACGAATTCCGAGGAGGTCGATGCACTTGTAAGTACGATCGAGGTCAATAATCTCGAAACAATCGTTTCTTTTGGTGCAGAGGCAGCAGAGGAGATTGCAAAAGCATCGGATGTTGTTCTGAACAGCATGAGTATGAGCCAGCTGGATGAGTCCAGTGAGATGCTTGAATCGCTGTCCAAGATCATGTCAAAGTTTGATCCGAGTGAACTTCAGGAAAACAAAGGCCTGTTTAACAAGCTGTTTGGAAATATGAAGAAACAGCTCGAAAAGATCCTCGACAAATATCATACAATGGGAGAGGAAGTAGACAAGATCTATGTGCAGCTCCGTGAGTATGAGGGCGAGATCAAGCAGTCCAACCGTAAGCTGGAGCAGATGTTTGATGCAAATGTCGATTATTACCATCAGCTTGTCAAATACATTCTTGCCGGTGAGCAGGGCTGCCGTGAACTGGAAGCTTACATTGCACAGCGCCAGGCAGATTTTGAGGCGACAGGAGATAACTCCATTCAGCTTGAACTGGCAGGACTGAACAATGCACTTATGATGCTGGAACAGCGTACACAGGATCTTCGCGTTGCTGAGAATATTGCAATCCAGTCCATTCCAATGATCAAGACAATGGCATACAGCAATATGAACCTTGTCAGAAAGATCAATTCAGCGTTTATCGTTACGCTTCCGGTCTTTAAGCAGGGGCTTGCCCAGGCAGTCATGCTCAAACGCCAGAAGATCCAGGCAGAGGCGCTGTCAGAACTTGACAAGAAGACAAATGAAATGTTGATTAAAAATGCCAAGAATACAGTTGAGCAGTCCAAGATGACAGCGAGACTTGCAAGTGGAAGTTCCGTCAAGATCGAAACGCTGGAAACAACGTGGAGAACGATCGTCAATGGTATCGAGGAAACGCAGAATATTCAGAAGGAAGCAAGAAAACAGCGTATCGACGATGCGGCCCGCCTTGAGAATATCAAACAGGAATTTCTCAAAACCTATGGTGGTGCAGGTAAATAAAACATGTTAAAATTTCTCAAAAGAGGAAATCATAAAGGAGGAAACAGCTATGCCAATCAATTTATCAAAAGGACAGAAAGTAGATCTTACAAAGGGAAATCCGGGCTTAAAGAACATCATGGTAGGACTTGGCTGGGATGTAAATGCTTTTGACACAGGTGCAGATTTTGACCTTGATGCAGCAGCATTTATGCTTGGTTCCAATGGTAAATGCCCGACGGACAAAGAATTCATCTTCTATGGAAATCTTGAACATCCGTCAGCTTCCGTAAAGCATATGGGAGATAACCGTACTGGCGAGGGCGAAGGTGATGATGAAGAACTGGAAGTTGTTCTTGCAGATGTTCCGTCAAATGTTGAGAGAATTGCTTTTACAGTAACGATCTATGAGGCAGAGGCAAGAAGACAGAACTTCGGCCAGGTTTCCAATGCATATATCAGAATCGTGGACAAAGATACAAACCAGGAACTGATCCGTTATGATCTGGGAGAGGACTTCTCCATCGAAACAGCTATTGTTGTTGGAGAACTTTACAAACACAACGGCGAATGGAAATTCAATGCGATCGGCAGTGGATTCCAGGGCGGTCTGGCAGCACTCTGCGGACATTACGGAATCGAAGTTGCATAATTTTTTTGCATCAAAAACAACGTTACACATTAACTGACTGGCGAATGCCGGGAGGAGATAGAATATGTCGATTAGTTTGCAAAAAGGACAGAAAGTCAGTCTCAGCAAAGAGAGCAAGGGACTTTCAAATGTACTCGTAGGACTTGGATGGGATGCGGTAGAGCAGAGATCAGGGCTGTTCGGGCTTTTTAAGGCGGCAGATATTGACTGTGATGCGACCGCGATCCTGCTTAAGAATGGTAAATTTGTGGATAAGACAGATGTTGTTTATTTCGGAAATCTTGTGCACAAATCAGGCACTGTCCGTCATATGGGAGATAACCTGACTGGCGAGGGAGAAGGCGATGATGAGCAGATCCTCATTGAACTTTCCAGGGTGCCGCAGGAATATGACAAGATCGTGATCGTTGTAAATATCTATTCAGCAGTCCAGAGAAAACAGCATTTTGGAATGATCAAAAATGCATTTATCAGAATTGTAGATGGAAGTACCAATCGCGAGATGTGTAAATATGACCTTACCGAGAATTATTCCGGTATGACCGCAATGATCTTTGGAGAGATCTACAGACACAATGGCGAATGGAAATTCGGAGCCATCGGTCAGGGCACAAAGGACACATCGATCGGCGATCTTTGCAGACGGTATGTATGATGATGTGAAGAGTTTGGGAAGAGAAACTTTTGCGGTTTCTCTTCCTGCTTCATTATCAGAATATATAAATTTATTTTAAGAGAGGAATTCACCAAAATGAGTGAAAAACTAAACAGGAAAGCTCTTGAACAGGGCTTGACGGAGGAGCAGGCAGCGCAGAGCAAACAGCAGTATGGAACCAACGCACTTGCCAAGAAAGAAACAGAGTCACTCTGGTCTATGTTCATCGGTGCTTTTGATGATATCTGGATCAAGGTTCTCTGTCTTGCACTGGTACTCAAGATTGTACTTGCAATCCTTGGCGTGATCGTTCCGGCACTGAGCGGCGACAATGATGTCGTTGAGATCATCAGTATCGTGATTGCGATCGCACTTGCGACTGGATTCAGCACTTTGTCTGAATACAGAAATACATCACGAAGTGAAGCTTTGCAGGAAGAGTACAACAAAACCTACGCCAAAGTATTCAGAAACGGCAAACTTGTCAAAGTTCTCACAAGTGATATTGTCAAAGGCGATACCATTCTGATCCAGGCAGGTGATAAAGTCCCGGTTGACGGACTTATTTTCAAAGGCAATGTGAAAGTATCTCAGGCAGCTCTGAACGGAGAATCCCGTGATGAGTCCAAGTCCGCAGCAGATACCATGGAAGAAGCAGAATCTACAGATTATTCTTCTGCACATAAAGTATTTATGGGATCAGTCGTTACCAGCGGCGAGGCATATATGGTAGCAACCGTGATTGGCGATGCATCCGAACTTGGTAAGATCAACAAAGCCCTTACCGATGAAAACGAGGAAGAAGAGCGTAAAGATACCTCCAGCCTCAAACTTGAAGTTGTTGCCGGCGGAATCGGTAAACTTGGTGTTTCTGCAGCAGCGATCGCAGGTGTTCTGCAGGTTGTTCTTTCTATCATGCGTGCAGATGAAGCAATCACACCAGTATTTGTACTTCTTCTGATCGCAGAGGCTGTTATGCTGATGGCCTCCATCGTTATCATGGCAGTACCGGAAGGTCTTCCGATGATGAACAGCCTGGTTCAGTCCATGAACACAGAATCCATGTATAAGAAAAACATCCTTGTAAGCCATAAGGCAGCTTTTTCTGATTCTGCTTACATGAACCTTCTGTTCAGTGATAAGACAGGAACCATTACCGAGGGAAATCTTTCACTGGTAGAGTTTGTCCTTGGAAACGGAAGAATCGTTGACCATGTCTCACATAATGATTTCCTGGAAGCGATCACTTTGAATAACCTTGCAAAAATCTCCGAAGGTAAAGCGATCGGAAGTAACAACATGGACCGTGCACTTCTGACCTATGCTATTTCCAAGGGTGCACCGGATAAAGTTGATGCGTCCAAAGTAAAAGAGATCAGCGGATTTGATTCCGAGAAGAAATGTGCAACCGTAGAACTGAATGATGGCACTGTTTACTGGAAAGGTGCAACAGAGAACATCATCAATGACGTGACACATTATATGACAGAAGATGGCAGCATCGCAGAATTTACATCTGCAGAGAAAGCCAAAGTGGAAGAGCAGATGGTCGCACAGGCGAAGAGAACTATGAAACTTCTTTCCGTAGTGAAGATCATTGGTTCCCAGAAGATCCTTCTTGCAGTCCTTTCTCTGAGAGACAACGTAAGAAAAGATGCGATCGAAACAGTTGAAGTCCTGAACCGTGCCGGAATCCAGGTAGTCATGGTTACCGGTGATGCCGAAGAGACCGCCGTTGCGATCGCAAAAGAAGCCGGAATCCTCAAAGATGAAAAGACAGAAGTTGTTCTTACTCATGATGAACTGGAACAGCTTTCTGATGATGAGCTTAAGAAAAAACTTCCGAATCTTCGTGTTGTCAGCCGTGCGAAACCTCTGGACAAGAAACGCCTTGTCACAGTTGCACAGCAGCTTGATGATGTCTGTGGTATGACCGGAGACGGTGTCAATGATGCACCTGCTCTGAAACAGGCGGATATCGGATTTGCAATGGGAGATGGAACCGCAGTTGCACAGGAAGCAGGCGATGTTGTCATCCTGAATAACAGTTTGACTTCTATCAAAGACTGTGTACTGAACAGTAGAACGATGGCAAAATCCGTCGGCAAATTCCTGATCTTCCAGTTAACTGTAAATATCAGTACCCTGTTGATGAACATTCTGGCACCGATTCTTGGCTGGACAGAGCCATTCTCTATCGTACAGATCCTGTGGATCAACCTGATCATGGATACACTGGCAGCTATGGCATTCGGCGGTGAGCCGATCCTGAACCGTTACATGAACGAGCAGCCGGCAAAGAGAAGCGACAATATCCTGACAGGATATATCAAATCTGCAATTGGTGTAAGTTCAATATTTATCACTCTGGGATCTATCCTGATCCTGGAAAATGTCGGCGGAATCACAACAGCAGTTATGCCGGCAGGATGTTCAAATCCGGATCTGTATGAGAAGACCTTTATGTTTGCATTCTTTATTTATGCGATTATCTTTAACAGTCTGAATACCAGATCTGAGAGATTTAACCTGTTTGAGCATATTGGAGAAAATAAGAGATTTATCCTTGTAATGGGTGCGATCTTTGTTCTTCAGACAGTCCTGATCCAGATCGGCGGAGAAGTCTTCAGCACAACTCCTCTGACACTGAAAGCACTGCTTGTTTCCATGGTTCTTGGAGTACTGATCATCCCTGTGGATATGGTACGAAAAGCGATCATGAGATCTAACAAATAAAAAGAGCTGATTTTGAAATATCCCCTGCCAAAGTGGCAGGGGATATTTTTTTAATCGATTGCAACGCGGATACCGCCGCTGCGTTCAGAAGGCTGAATGATAACAGTTACCGGAATTCCGCCATGCCATTCAAAGGAATAAGATTCGCCAGAAGCCTGTCCGATAAAGGTTTTCCAGTTGACATCTGTTGTGATGCGCGGGTCGCAGGCGCCATTGCCCATCCAGCAGATCACAGCGTCCGGATCGACAGAGATGGTATTGTGAGACTGTACGTTGCTGAGTGCGATCGGGTTTCCGTCGGTGATAACGGCTACGTAAGCATCATTTCCGTTGCCGGTAAGCGTGGCAGTAGCAAGGCCTTTCTGGGATAAAACACCGACACCGATGAAGCGCACGCTGTATTTGCAGTCCTGCGTAAAAGCAAGCAGGTTTTCGGATTCGACAGAGATCGTTTCGCCCGGTTCCAGTTTATAGACCAGAACATGCTGTGCGCTTTCTGCGTAATAGGTTTCGGATGGACCGTTCATGGTGACTTTGGTAAGAGGGATGTTTTCACCGGTGACGCGGCGCATCAGGGAGCCGAGTGCTGCCTGTGCGAGACTTTTCTGCGGTCCGAGAAGGACTTTTTCGAAGCGGTAATTGGTGTTGCCGCTGCAGTCGCCTGCGATAAAAGCACCGGTTTTGGTGAAGATAACGTCGTTGCCTGTAGTAGTGACTTTGAGTGTCAGTTCGTTTATGGTTTCAAATTTGATCATAAGTATCCTCCCGTTAATTTGTCTCAACACCGTATAACTGGCAAAGGCCCGCCAGATCTCTGGCGACGCCGTTTCCGATGGCGTTGAATTTCCATTCTGTATTATGTAAGTAAATCTCGCCGAGCATCATGGATGTGACATTGTCATAATAGTCAGTCAGCATGAAACTGTAGATTTCCTGACCGGAATCCGGATCGAGAAGCCGGATATAAGCATCTTTGACCATGCTGAAATTCAGGTGCCGCTCCAGTGCCTCGTTGATCGTAAGGACAAAAACGATCTTCCGTATGGAAGTATTCAGTTTGAAAAAATCAATATCCGCATATTCACGGTCTGCCCTGGAGCCGTTTACATGCAGGGCAACACTTCCGTCGGGGCTCAGTGTCTGTCCGTAAAAAACAAACCAGTCATCGCCGGGAACCTTGCCTGAAGCATCCAGAAGATAAGCGGATAAATCGATATCACACTGAGGGTTAGAGACGTTCCAGCCAAGTGCAACACGCACCTTTGGAAGCTGCCCGACCGTGCCAATACGGACTTTCTGGCCCTTCTGTATGATATTGCGAAGAGTCGGGATAGCTTGCTTTTGCGGAGCAGATGATACCGGAGATACTGCCGGAGTTACAGGTGCTGGTTCTGGCTGTCGATAAGCCTGCGTCCTTTTGGGATTTTCCTGTACATGGCCAGATGAAGTTTTCTTCAAATTTACAGAAAGAATATTTCCCCTGTGCAGAGCAGGCTGGATCTTTCGCTGGTTAAGTGTAAGAACGTTCCCGGCGGTATATGCCGGTTCGATCTTTGTGGGAATTTGAAACATAGTTTACCTCCCCGTATTTTATTGATACTACATTGTTCACTGTTCTAATCATACCATGTTACACCATGAATTAAAATAAATCAGGTTAATATTTACTTTAACATTTACATTAATTTTTACTTATTTGGATCAAAACCCTTGAAAAAATGCAGAATTTACGTTACCATGGACTTAACTTCATAAAGGCAAAGCTGTGGTAACGCAGTGACGCAAAGCTATAGGGGCCGAGAACGAGCCAGCCAGTTGCAAGAACAGAGAATCCCTCTGCTGTCTTGCTTTTTTTATGTAAAAAGCGGAGTCAGCAGTCGGGATTCGGTCAAATTTAACCAAATCAACGGCATACAGAAGGAGGGTGTAATGGCTCGAAAATACACAAAAGAAGAATTAAAAGAAAGACTTCAGCGTTCCATATATAAAGTAGTAGCAGAAGAAGGCATCGAAGGCGTTACCGTCCGTAAAGTATCAAAGGGATGCGGGCTTTCCGACCCGTATATTTATCAGTGTTACAAGGATCTGTTCGATCTGATGGAGACATCTTTTTTTGAAGTAGATGGCAAGGCTGCGGGAATGATCCGGAAGCTGATCCAGAACCAGAAAGCAGAGCTTAAGACAGCAGAGGATCTGGAATCTATGTGCTGGACTCTCTGGAGTGCATATTGGGAATTCCTTATGAGTGATCCGGAGCAGACCATTTTTTATTGGAGATTTTATCAGTCAGCACACTATACTAAGAAGATCCTTGAGGTGCGGCAGCAGAGCTTTGAAGTATTCGTTAATTATATGGTAGAGACCGGCAGGATGTTTGGGGTGTCCGATCTGATGGATCCGGAGGTGATCGTGTCCAACATCATCGACAGCACCGTATCTGTAGCAGTCAAAATGCATCTTGGATATATGGACAAGACAGCTCTCAAGGCACGAACGATCTACAAAACAGTATTTGCATTATTGTTCCAGCTTCTGCATATTGATGTGTGGAACGGGGAAATATAAAAGCAGCGGAAAGGCTGCTTTTTTTGTATTTTTCTGAGTACATTTTTTGGACGTAAAAAAGTACAAAATCACAACATGTTGATAAAAAATATCAAGACACAGCTACAAATTGTATTAAATTAAAAGCATGCGCTAATCGATTGACAACGGCGTATTCCATAGTGTACACTAGCGGCGTGAACAAGGGAGTGTTCACTTGAAATTAATAAGATTCCGGTCTTATTTTTCTTTTGCAAGAAAAGTTAGACGGGACATACGCGGAATAAATCATATATTAGAGAGGTGCAAAATGAAAAACTTTTCACAGTGGGAAGGTTTCAAAGGAAACCGTTGGAAAGAAAAAATCGACGTTCGTAACTTTATCTCAATGAACTACACACCATATGACGGAGACGCTTCCTTCCTGGAAGAACCAACAGAAGCAACAAACAAACTGTGGGGAAAACTTCAGGAACTGCAGAAAGAAGAACGTGCCAAAGGCGGAGTTCTGGATATGGAAACAGAGGTTGTTACATCTCTGACAGCATATGGCCCGGGATACATCGACGAAGATCTTAAAGATCTTGAAACAGTTGTTGGTCTTCAGACTGACAAACCGCTGAAACGTGCATTTATGCCATACGGTGGAATCAAAATGGCAGAGCAGGCATGCGAAACTTACGGATACAAAGTAAGCGACAAGATCAAAGACGTATTCCACAACTATGAATTCAAAACACACAACCAGGGTGTATTTGATATCTACACACCAGAGATGAAATTAGCCCGTCACAGCAAGATCCTGACAGGTCTTCCGGATACTTACGGACGTGGACGTATCGTTGGTGACTACAGACGAGTTGCTCTGTATGGTATCGATGCTCTGATCGAAGGAAAACAGAAAGACTTCGCAGCATGCGACCGTCAGGGTATGAGACGTTATGACTTCCAGCTTCGTGAAGAGATCGCTGATCAGATCCGTGCTCTCAAAGGCATGAAGGTTATGGCTGAAGCATACGGATTTGATATTTCCGAGCCGGCTAAGAATGCAAGAGAAGCATTCCAGTGGCTGTATTTCGGATATCTTGCAGCAATCAAGACTCAGAACGGTGCTGCAATGAGTGTTGGACGTATTTCCACATTCCTTGATGTTTATATTGAAAGAGACCTTGAGAACGGAACTCTTACAGAGAAAGAAGCTCAGGAGCTTGTTGACCACATGGTAATGAAATTCCGTATGGTTAAATTTGCACGTATTCCTTCTTACAACCAGCTGTTCTCCGGTGACCCGGTATGGGCAACTCTGGAAGTTGCAGGTATGGGACAGGACGGACGTTCCATGGTAACAAAGAACGACTTCCGTTTCCTGCATACACTGGAAAACATGGGACCGGCTCCGGAACCGAACCTTACAGTTCTGTATTCTTCAAGACTGCCTGAAAACTTCAAAAAATATACAGCTGACATCTCTGTACTGACAAGCTCTGTTCAGTATGAGAACGATGATGTTATGCGTCCGGTATGGGGTGATGACTACAGCATCTGCTGCTGTGTATCCGCTACTGAGACAGGTAAGGAAATGCAGTTCTTCGGAGCTCGTGCAAACCTTGCAAAATGCCTTCTTTACGCTATCAACGGTGGTGTTGATGAGAAGACAAAACAGCAGGTAGGACCGAACTATCAGCCGATTACTTCTGAGTATCTTGATTATGACGAAGTAGTTGCTAAATATGACAAGATGATGGACTGGCTGGCTCATCTGTATGTTGGAACACTGAACA
>OBAM01000498.1_pt1 | contig 34054 bp, 30 predicted proteins | sample 1517751 | NCBI WGS metagenome assembly OBAM01 (sample SAMN04571703, study PRJEB22368) | human gut metagenome | biome: human gut; material: stool | host: Homo sapiens | place: Luxembourg | collected 2012-10-18
CCGATCTCAGCCGCGCTTTGGCCGACTGTGCCGTTGGCTCCCCGGTTTTGGCGCTGAAGCTGAGGGGCACAAAGGCACCGGTGCCCCTGGTATCCATGGCATGGTAAATGCTCGGCTCATCCAGCAGCAGTCCTTCCAGCGGGTAGTTCTGCGCCTGCAAAGGTTCTGCATCATCTGTTTCCGGTCGAATGATATTTTCCGGCGCGGGATCCGCCCACAGGTATTCTACCCCGGCTGCCGTGCCCTGCGAGAACAGATGCCCGCCGTTGCGTTCCAGGGTAAACAGGTAGAGCAGCATCTGGCAGTCCAGGCCGTAATACACTTCCCGCAGGTCAAACTTTTTGGTTCCGGTCTTATAGTCCACCACACGGATGTAGGTTTTGCCGCCCAGTTCCATGGTATCCACACGATCCACCGTACCCACAATACGCACCGTGTGCCCCCTGCCATCGTCCAGCTGAACGGGGTCCACGCGTGGGGCATCCGGGTCATCACTGTCCGGGCGGTCATCAATGCGCAGCTCAAACGCCACGGGCTGAAAGCCGGACTGCCGCACATCCCGCTGGATGAACCCCAGCAGCCCCACCAGGTTGCGCTGGATCCGCCCCAGCAGGTAGTTCATCCGCACCCCCGCGCCGGGCAGGTTGGCGGCGGTGTATTCCTGCACCAGGCTTTCCACCAGCTGTTCCAGCTGCGGCTGGGTCAATTTGGCAAAGGCACTGCCCTCCCGGCGCAGGGCCTGCTCCAACACCCAGTGGGTCAGCGTACCGCTGATATTGGGGGCCAGTTCGGCTTTCTGGCGCGGGCGCGCCCCCAGCACATACTGCATAAAATAGGCAAACGGACAGCTGATGTACCGTTCAAACCGCGTGGGGCTGATGCGCACACTGGGGCCAAGAATACTTTCCAGTGCCTTGACATCCTCCACGCGGGCGGGCTTGCGCTGGGCGGCGCGCTGCACGGCGGCATAGCCGGGTGCGGCCTGCGCGCTGCCCTCCACGGCTGCCAGTGCCGCCTGCACCGATGCCCGCTGCGGGGTGTTCTGCTGCCAGACATCCCCCAGCAGGTCAAGCGCAGCGGCGGGTGTTGCGGCCAGCTCTTCCGGCTGCACCACCGCCGGCGGCACCCGCAGCAATTCCAGCGCCGGGGCCAATGCCGCCGTGCCGGGCAGGCCCGCAGCGCCGCCCGGCCAGCTGAGCCACAGGTATTTCTGCGCCACCGTCAGTGCCTTATAAAAGCAGACCTGCTCACGGATCACACGGTTTTCAAAGCAGTCGGGCAGTTCCGCGCCAAGCGCGATCATGGTATCGCGGTCAGCGTGGCTCAAAAGGCCGGTATCCCCCGGTGTCTGGGGAAACTCCCCTTCCGCCAGCCCCATCACAAACACAGCCTCGGTTTCGGGCAGGCGCATGCGGCCAGCGGTGGTAAAGATCACGCTGTCCATGCTTTGCGGAATATGCCCCATATCCGTGGTGCGCAGCAGCAGGGTGAACAGGTCATCATAATCAGCTGGGGTGATGGGCTCCCCTGCGGGCAGCAGGTGCACCATCTGGTCCAGCAGCTCGGTGATCACATTCCATTCCCGCAGGGCTTCGTCCGCGTTGGGCAGGTCCCCGCATGCACGCAGGGCATCGGTCAGCTTCTGCAGGGCCTCCTCCGCCCCCAGGCTTTGCAAAAAGTAGTAAATTTGCGCCGTCAGGGTGGCGGTATCCGCATTGCGGGCACGGTCCATAAATTTCTGTACCCGCGGCACCAAAAAGCTGCGGGCTTCCTCGGCGCGCTGCAGGTCCTGCTGGCTCTGCTCGCTCATCCGGTCGGTGTAGCCCTCCGGGTTGCGGGTAAAGGGTTCCCGCCAGTCCTGCGCATGCAGCGGCCAGGTATAGGCATAGTTTTCCAGTGCGCACTGGCTGTCCCGGTCCAGGTCCACCAAGCCGGTTTTCAGCAGGCGCAGCAGCGCCGTGGTGGTCAGACCGCCGCGCAGCAGATCCAGCGCTGCATGGATCGCACGGGCCGGGGCGGTGTTTTCCGGCGTTGTGGGTTCATCACAGAACAGCGGGATATTTTGCAGCCGGAATTCATACCGGATCTGCAGCAGGTACTGGTCGACCGTGCGGCAGATCACCGCCATTTTGTTATACGGCACACCCGCACGGGCACGCGCTTTGACGGCTGCCGCCACGGCCTTGGCCTCCGCCTGGCGGCTGTCCGCCTTATAATAGGTAATAGCCGGGGCGGCGGGGTCCACCTCTGCTTCCGGCGTATAGGTCGGATCCGCCAGCAAAAGGCCAAGCTCCGCCAGCACAGGGGCATCTTTGTGGCGCATATCCTGGGTCAGGCGGATTTCTTTACAGGGCACCCCCGCACTGGCCGCCATGGATTTCAAGGTATTGGCCACCCGCCGCGCACCGCTGAACACGCCATCGTCCGCCTGGTCCGGAGCCTGGTCACAGCACAGGCTTACCGTTACATCGGCAACCGGCAGCATGGCCGCCAGCATGGCGCGCTTGGAGTGGTTGAATGTATCAAATTCATCAATGTACACCGTGCGGCCCGCAAAAAAGGCCTGGTCCAGGCTTTTGGCCGCCAGCTCCACGCGGTCGCCGGGGTCCATGGCCGTTTGGGCCAGCAGGGTTTCATAGGTTCCAAAAATCAGGGCCAGTTCCCCCAGCTTATCTTTGTCCGCACCGGGGGCGTTGGCATAATCCGCCAGGGTCTCCGGGCGGATGCCCGCGCTTTTCAGCTCGCTGATGGTTTCCGCCGCCTTCTGGCAGAACGCAGCGCTGCGGCGCTGGCGGCTGTAATACACCACCTTGTCCATCATTTCATCCATAGCGCGGCGCACCAGCACGGCGCGTCCGGCTTCGCTCAGCGTGGGCACCGCCGCACCGCCATAGCGGCGCAGCAGGGTTTCGGCCAGCGAGGTAAAGGAATAGCTCTCCACATAGGCAGAAAGTTCATCCCCCAGTGCGTGGTAAAGCGCACCTTCGGTCGAAGATGTAAACTGCTCCGGCACAATCAGGATACTGCGCTGCCGGCTGCGCGCACGCTGGCGCAGTTCTTCCCGCAGGCGCACCGATTTTCCGCTGCCCGAAGGGCCAAGGATCAAGGTCAGCATGGTGTTCCTCTTTCTTTTGCAGAGCTTCTTCTTGCACGCCCTGCCGCCATTTTGTCAATCCGTTATTTTCTGCCACACGCTGCGGGCGGTATCCAGCAGAGCAAACCGCACCTGATAGCCGCCAAACACCAGCGCGTTTTCTTCCGTATCCGCATACCTGGCTTCGCTGCTGCCCACGCAGAGCGCCGGGTACAGCACACAGAACCAGTTGTGCCCCTGGGCGCTGCCCAGTTCGATCCGCAGCGCCGTGTAAGTACCCGCCGGCAGCCAGAAGCCGGAATAGCGGCGGGCTGCAAACGGGATTTCTTCCAGCCTGCACTGTACCTGTTGGCTGCTGCCCGCATGGCGCAGCGTCCGTTGGGCTGTGCGCTGCAGGTCCGGCATGGCTGTGCGCAGGGTCTGCACCGCCTGCTGCTTGGTTTCGGCATACTGCGTTGCGGCTGTCACCTGTTCCAAAACAGCATCCCGCACCTGCAATTTCAGCAGCTGATCCTCCACTGTATCGCTGTTGGCTAAAATGTGCAGCCGCAGCGTATCCCCGCACACACGGGCACACACAGTTTGATACCGCACAGCCGCTGCAGTAAGTACAATGGTCAGCAGCAGGCCGCAGGCACAGCCCCATTCCAGAATTTTGCGAATCCTTAGCGGGCCAGCCCCGGCAGATGGTAATTTTTGCAGCAGTTTTTTCATCAGCGTTTCCCCCTTTTGCTGCAAAAGCAAAAAGCCGGCCCGGCAACAAACGCCCGGTGGCCGGCAATGCTTTTGTCTGCACGCTGCGCAGTTCCCTGCGCCGTGCCTTGCCCCTTGACGGCTTGATGTTACAAGCAGTATGGGGCCAAAGGAAAGCTGTTATTCAATTATTTTACGTTATCTACTCTTTATGTGATGTGCCCATGCATTTTTCTACGCCACTATACTTTCTTTGTCTATATAGTTTTTATAAACCATAAAAGGCATAAAATCAAAGACGCAAAAGCTATTGGCAGGTCACATGCTGCAGACCTGCAACCAGCAGGCTTATTTTTCCCGCCTGGGTGTGTGGTCCTTTTTGGCAGGTCGCGGCAAAACGCGCGCACCGCCGCGCACCGGGCGGGCCAGATAAACCTGGTCATACCCGGCCTTCAATGCCTGTTGGGCCTGTTTCGCCTTTTGCTCATCATCAAACACACCAAACACCGCCGCGCCGGAACCAGTCATCAGGCTGGTTACTGCGCCTTGGGCATTCAGCTGCTTACAGATAGCGGCTGTTTCCACCGCGCCGCTGCAATGTTCCAACGCATTGCCTGCAGCGGTGCACATAGCAGCCAGATCGTTTTCGCGGATGGCCTGTTCCTGGCGCTCACAGTCCGGGTGAACCGGGCTTCCCATGATATCATAGCGCTTGAACGCCTCCGGTGTGGAGATGCCAACGCTGGGCATAACCACCACAAACCAGCAGTCCGGGCAGGGCGGCAGCGGCTTAATCAAATCGCCCACGCCCTTTACCCGGCAGGTTCCGCCCATCAGGGCAAAGGGTACATCCGCACCAATGCCCGCACCGATGGCACACAGCTCGCTCATTGAAAGCTGCGCGTTGTACAGCTCATTCAGGCCAACCAGCACACCGGCAGCATCCGCACTGCCGCCCGCCATACCAGCCCGCACCGGCACATGCTTCTGGATTGTGATATCCACCCCGGCCAGCAGCCCGGTATAATGGAAAAACGCCACAGCCGCTTTGTACGCTGTATTTTTATCGTTGGGCGGAACAAAGCTGCCCGGCAGGCGCAGGGTCAGGTCTGCACTGCGGCGCAGGGTGATGCGTTCATACAGGTCAATGGTCTGCATAACCATGTCAAGGTCATGGTAGCCGTTTGGCAGCAGTCCAGCCACATCTAGCGAAAGGTTCAGCTTGGCAGGCGCCAACACCACGACCAATTGTTTTTGATATACCATATCCTGTTCAGCTCCTGTTTTTGCCGTTTATTCTGCCAGCCAACCGTGGTCTTTCAGGAAAGTGCGGATGCGGCGCATGGCAGTTTCCAGGTGTTCCACGCTGTAAGCATAGCTGATGCGCGCATAGCCTTCCCCACTGGCGCCAAAAGCATCACCGGGGATAATGGCAACCTCCTGCTCTTTCAACAGCATTTCGCAAAATTCCTGGCTGGTCAGCCCGCTGCAGCGAATGCAGGGGAACACATAAAACGCCCCGCGCGGCTCAAAGCAGGTCAGGCCCATATCGTTCAGCGCCTTTACCACATAGCGGCGGCGGCGGTTATATTCATCGCGCATCATCTCAATAGAATCATCGCAGGAATGTAGCGCTGCGATAGCTGCATACTGGCTGGTGGTGGGGGCCGACATAATGCAGCTCTGGTGAATTTTGGTCATCACCTTGATCACCGGTTCCGGACCAACCGCATATCCCAGGCGCCAGCCTGTCATAGCATACGCTTTTGAGAAGCCGTTCACTACGATGGTGCGTTCTTTCATGCCCGGCAGTGTGGCAATGCTGATGTGGCGTTCCAACCCATAGGTCAGCTCCGCATAAATCTCATCCGAAAGCACCATAATATTGGTACCGCGCAGCACCTCCGCAATGGCTTCCAGATCTGCCGCATCCATCACGCCGCCGGTGGGGTTGTTGGGATACGGCAGGATCAACAGTTTGGTACGCGGCGTAATGGCGGCGCGCAGCTGGTCCGCCCGCAGGCGGAAATCATCCTCCACTTTGGTGGCAATGTGCACCGGCACGCCGCCGGTCAACGAAGTGATCGGTTCATAACAGACAAAACAAGGCTCCGGGATGATGACTTCATCCCCCGGTTTGACCAGTGCACGGATGGTCAGGTCAATGGCCTCGCTGCCGCCCACGGTAACAAGCACCTCGCTGGGCTGGTAGTTCAGCTCCATGCGGCGGGCCAAGTAGCGGCAAATTTCGGCGCGCAGCTCTTTGATACCCGCATTGGCGGTATAGCGCGTACGGCCTTGTTCCAGGCTACGGATGCCCGCATCCCGGATGGTCCACGGCGTCTTGAAATCCGGTTCGCCCACGCCAAGGCTAATGCAGTGCGGCATTTCGGCGGCCAAATCAAAAAACTTGCGAATCCCCGAAGGCCGCATGGATTTCGCAGCCGGCGCAAGCAGTTCATCGTAATTCATCACAGTACGGTACACTCTCTTTCGTCGGCTTCTTCGTTCAGGTACAGCTTGCCGCCGCGCTTATACGGGCGTAGCACAAAGCTGGTTGCCGTGGAAAGTACATCGTCCAGCGGAGAAAGGCGCTTTGCCACAAACAGGGCAATTTCCTGGAAGCTGTGGCCCTTGATGATGACCTGCAGATCATAGCTGCCGCTCATCAGCAGAACGCTGTCCACCTCGTCAAAGCTGGCGATCACCGATGCGATCTCGTCAAAACCGCGGCTCTTGCGCGGGGAAACGTGCAATTCGATCACTGCTTCCACCACATTGATACCAGCCTGTTCCCAGTCGATCATGGCTTCAAAACCGCGGATATACCCCTTGGCAACCGCCTCATCCATCATAGTGGCAACCTGGGCAGGCGTTTTGCCCATCATAGCGGCGATATCTTCCACCGGCAGGCGGGCATTTTTTTCAAGAATATGCAGCAATTCTTCCATCATGCAGAAACTCCCCTATCTTTTCTGTTTTACCGTCTGCCGCAGGGCAAATTTCCTGCCTGCTTCCGGCCCGTGATCTTACACACGCATACAAATAATATATAGATATTAGTATATCACAAATTTTTATGTCTGCACAGGGGGTAAAGCTGCTGTTTTTATCGGGCTGCTTCCGCATTTTGCTCCGCCTTACCAGCGGTTCCCCGGCCCAGCAGCGCCATTTCGCACATATCTTTCCAATAGCGCTTGGGAGCGTGGGTCATCTGGCAACGTTCATTGCGGCGCTGTTCAATGGTAACGGCATCAAAAAAGCGTTTCCACAGCTTTTGCCAGTCCAGTTCCTCCTGCCCGGTGTTTTTATCATAATGCTCCATGACCATATACTGCACTTTGCGGTCCCTGCGCAGCATGGCGATGCCGTGGGTCGCATCAAAAATCATAAAGTCTTCATCCGGTAACCGACTGCAAAAGTGCCCGCGCAGCAGCGGCAGAATCCTGTTTTTGGGGTGGATCACCGTGCCAAGCATCATATCACGCTGTTCAAAGCGGATGAACTCAATATACTTGCAGGCTTCATTATTGACCGCCCGTTCTAGGTCAAACGCCGCACAGATATCCGGGTCCCCTGTTGCACGCGCGGCAGCGGGGCCTTTTTCAAAGCAGATACGCGCAAAGCGCAGCAGGATCAGTTCATGTTCCGGGTCATCCGATAAAAATCCTGTTGTTATGCGTTCCTTTACCGTCGGTCCGAGCCGCTCCAATCCTCTTGCAACGCGCTGGGCGCGGGCAGGGTCTGTTACGATCTCGCACGAATCATAAAAGCTGATCTGCCCGCGGTCAGGTGCGCAGACGGCGGCAGGGATCTCTTTGCGGGAATAGCTTTCAAAAATGCAGCACAAAAAGCCCTGGAAGGTTCCATCATAGCGGTACACCGTGTCGGTCACATGCGCCGGGTAAGACATTGCAAAGCCTCCTGTTTTACCTCATAGGCTGCCTGGCGGGCGGGCATCCCCGCCGCGGCCAGTTTCTGCACAGCGGGCGCTGCATCCGGCAGAACCTTCGGGGTAAAGTCATCCAGCGAAAGCTGCTGCGTACCCACGGCAAATGCCTTGGGGTCCAGCAGCGCCGCGGCGATTTCCTGCCGGGTTCCGTGGGCTGCGGCGCGGCCGTTGCAGGTAATAAAGTACTGGGCACGTTTCAGCACAACCCCCATCCGCTTGAGTTCCGCCATTCCAAGGTGCTGCTGGCGGCGGGCGGACAAAATCCGCAATGCACTTTTGGGCCCGATACCCGGAATACGCAGCAGGGCCGCCTTGGGCGCAGTGTTGATCTCCACGGGGAAAAATTCCGGGTGGCGCACTGCCCAGGTACACTTGGGGTCCAGATAAGGGTCAAAGTTCGGCTCTTCCTCTGTCAGCAGTTCCCAAGCCGAAAAATCATAGTACCGCAAAAGCCAGTCCGCCTGGTACAGCCGGTGTTCCCGCAAAAGCGGCGGGCGCACATCCAGCGCAGGCAGGCGGGAATCACTGTTAACCGGAAGATACGCCGAAAAGAACACGCGCTTGAGCGAGTATTTTTTATATAAAGATTCCGCCAATCCCATAATGTGGCGGTCGCTTTCCGGCGTCGCTCCAATAATCATCTGGGTGCTCTGCCCTGCCGGTGCAAACGCCGGGGCGTGGCGGTACAGCACCAGCTCCTTTTTGCTCTGCGCACTCTGTACAGCGATCTGGCTCATCGGCTTCAAAATTGCCTGCTTCTTTTTATCGGGAGCCAGCAAGGAAAGGCTGGCTTCGCTGGGCAGTTCAATATTGACCGAAAGCCGGTCCGCCAAAAGACCGATACGCCGCACCAATTCCGCGTCCGCGCCGGGGATGGTTTTGGCGTGGATATAGCCGTTGAAATGATATTCTTGCCGCAGAATGCGCAGCGCCTCGATCATGCGTTCCATCGTATAATCCGGCGTACCGATGACCGCACTGGAAAGGAAAAGCCCTTCAATGTAATTACGCTTATAAAAGCCGATTGTCAGTTCTGCAAGCTCCCGCGGGGTAAAGGTCGCACGGGGTACATCGTTGGAGCGGCGGTTGACACAATAACCGCAATCATAACAGCAGGCGTTGGAATACAGCACTTTCAGCAGCGAGATACACCGCCCATCCGGCGTAAAGCTGTGGCAGATGCCCGCCGCCACGCTGCACCCCAGCTTGCCGTGTACCCCGGCGCGGTCCACACCGCTGGAAGTACATGCCACATCATACTTGGCGCTATCCGCCAAAATCGCAAGTTTATCTTCCAGCTGCATGGTTCGTTCTCCTCTTACTAGCCAGCACGGTTTTATAACGTGCCCTAAAAAATGGTATAAGAAATACACGCCGCCGCATAAGCATTGTTTTGCAGACGGCGTGTAGGAAAAATTTTATTCAGTTATCTGCTGGCCTCATCCGCATTACCGCGGGAACGCGCTGCGGTTTTTTACCACTTGGCTTTGGTCTCCACAACCTTACCGGCAATGTACAAATGGTCCAATTCTTCCCCGCGGATGATCAAATCCTCATAATCCGGGTTGAAAGGATGCAGCACAACAGCGTTGCCGCGCTGGATGTATTTTTTCAGGGTACCGTTGCCATCACCATACACCATAACGCCAAGGTCACCGTTATCCAGCGTATTCTGGCGGTGAATAAGGGCCAGATCGCCATCCGAAATGCGCGGTTCCATACTGTCGCCTTTAACCACAAGATAGAAATAATTCTGCGGGTCCTTTACGCTGGCGTATTCTGTGCCGTAATCTTCCTCAAAAGCAAGGGCATCGTACCCTGCGCGCACCGTCCCCACAACAGGAATTGGGCACTGGGTATACTGGCTGAACGCACGCTGCCCAACGGCGCCGTGCGCGTCTGCGTTGCTTTGCAGGCCAAGCAGCATGTCTGCGGTAGTATCTAAAATTTCTGCCAGCCGGGCAACCGTCTGTGGGTCCGGGGTAGAGCGCCCAGTCTCCCACTTGCCAACAGCCTGTTGGGTAACGCCTAGCAGGCGCGAAACTTCTGCCTGGCTATAATGTTTCGCCTTACGGGCTTCTCTCAGTCGTTCTGAAAACATGGTTTTTCCTACTTTCACTGTGGTTGCCGCGCTGTACATAAAGCAGCAGTCAAGCGATGCACCCATGCACCAGCCCAAGCCGCGGCATTCGCCAAGTTTTATGGTTTCATTATACAACCCAAGGTAGTATTTGTAAAGAGATTCCGTGAAAAAATATTCTAGAAAAAGTTGTTTTGCGCCCCTTGACAACAACCGTTAGTTGTACTATTCTAGATTCATAAAACAACATTAAGTTGTTCTTATGCATTTGTCGTTGTACTTTTATTGCATTTTTCGCAACTGTTTTTTTAATTTGCGGCACGATCCCGGAGGTCATAATTATGAAAATGAATCTATTTACCGAGCTTATCTGCAATGTCCTTTTGTATTCCATCGGTTTTGGCGGGCTGATGGTCGTCTGCGCCGTGGCAGAAGGTCAGCTTTCCCTGCTGCCAGCCCTCGCCATTGGGGCCGTGCTGTGCTTCACCTTTAACGCAGTTGCTGGGGTACGCATTGCCCTGCGCAATACCAATACGCAAAAGCGGAGCGTAACCATTGCCCCGCAGCCACACCCACAAAGCAGCACCCCACCCCTGCGCGTTATGCGCGGTGGGCATGCCGTTTAAATTTTGTCGGCGCTCTTTGGTAGCGCAAAGGCATTGTAACCCCGTCCGGAATGTGTTACTCTTATATTAAGTTAAGTAAGAAAAATCGTTTTGGAGGGTCATTATGCTGCTGGAAGTTTGTGTGGATAGCCTTGCATCGGCGCGCGCTGCCATTGCTGGCGGGGCAGACCGTCTGGAACTGTGCAGTGCACTGCTGGCCGGTGGGCTGACCCCTTATACCGAGCTGCTGCGTCAGATCCGACACGAAAGCGATATTGCCGTGCGCTGCCTGATACGCCCGCGTGCAGGGGACTTTCTGTATATGCCGGAAGAGATTGAGATGATGTGCGCGCAGATCACCGAGCTGCGCAGTGCCGGGGCTAACGGTTTTGTGATTGGCTGCCTGAACCCGGACGGCACGCTGGATTGCACCGCAACCGCACGGCTGGCAAAGGCCGCCAATGGTGCTGGGCTCACCCTACACCGCGCCATTGATGTATCTGCCGACCCATTGCAAACCTACCGCGACGCCGCCGCCCTTGGAATTGATACCGTGCTGACCAGCGGTGCCGCCGCCAGCTGTGTGCAGGGTGTTGACGTTCTGTGCAGCCTGTTGGCAGAGCGTGACCGCACCAATGGTCCGGAAGTACTGATCGGTGCCGGGGTAAACGCTGGGGTGATCCGGCAGCTTTCGGCTGCCCTGCCGGGCGCAAGGGCTTACCACATGAGTGGGAAAGTGGAACTGGAAAGCCGGATGGTGTTCCGCCGCGAGGGCGTTCCCATGGGGCTGCCCGGTTTGGACGAGTGGCATATCCAGCAGACGGATACAGCGTCCGTGCGTGCCGCGCGCCAAGTGTTGGACGATTTGGCGTGATTTTATTGTATTTTCTCTTTTTCTTTTTAATTTTTGCAATTTCTTTTGCTGTTTTTTCATTTTCATGCTTGACATTCTGCAGGGCTTATGGTAATATAACTATCGCACCTTGGTGGTGGCCACTGTGGAGAGGTGTCCGAGTGGTTTAAGGAACTGGTCTTGAAAACCAGCGATTCGCGCGAGCGGACCATGGGTTCGAATCCCATCCTCTCCGCCATTTTGTGTGAAAAAGTGAATAGTTTATCACTTTGACTTGTGGAGTAATACTCAAGAGGTCGAAGAGGCGCCCCTGCTAAGGGCGTAGGGTCCGAAAGGGCCGCGAGAGTTCAAATCTCTCTTACTCCGCCAACAAAAACCCGCGTATCTGCGTAAGATATGCGGGTTTTTGGTTTATCTAAACGCACCTCTACCCCACCATTTACCTCAATAATACCCCTATCTAGGGTGTATCTGAAACGTTGAAAATATCGTCTATTTCTACAAACACAGCCGGATTTTGCGGGAACAAGCCTTGGAATCCACAAAGGATTCCAAGGCTTGTTCCCGCAAAGGGGATGAGCAGCCCCGTTAAAACCATTGCATCTGTTAGTTGTAATTAACCTCTTTTTCAAAAAATAGCCGGAGTGTTCCCACAAGCGTTTTGCGGGTATACTCCGGCTTTTATTATACGGTGCGGCACAAGGATGCAGTTCAGGATGCGCGGCGACGGAACAGCACCGCCAGAGACCATACCAGCGTGGCCGCGCTGAACCACAGCCCGGTGCTGAACGCGTTGGCCGCCGCTGTGCGCAGCATGGCACCGGGCATGGGGATCTCCGGCATATGCCTGGCCGCCTGCCACACTGCCGCTGCTTGAACAGCAGCCTGCTCCGCCCCAACGGCGCAGCCAACGGCAGAAAGGATCATCGGCAGCAGCAGGCGCTTTTTATCCTTATGACACCAGCCCAGCAGCAGGCCCGCGGAAATTATTCCCGTCCCCCACGGCAGAAGCCCCAGCAGGGCGCCCAGTAAGCTGTCGGGCTTCGTGCTGACAAATACCGCCGTTGGGCCATCTGCTCCGCCAATAATGCCAATGGTGCTGTTAGCCTGCGCTCCCCTTGCCTGCACCCGGTCTTTCAGCTGGTTCCAAAATTGGTTCACGATCTTCCCTGCCTTTCATTTGTTGTTTGGCCGCTGCATGGTTCTTGTTTGGTTAGCTATACTATAGCATGTCACGCTGTTTTCGTCAATGAAACATTAAAATCGCAGCATCCCTCAATATTTCTGCCACGAAAAAGCACCCCGCATGCAGCAGTGGACAGCATGCGGGGCGGTAATTATGGATTCAGTTCATCGAAAGATCACAGCAGGCCCTTGTACAGTTCCTTGATCTCCTCAACGCTGGTATCACGCGGGTTGCCGGGGCAGCAGGCATCGGCAAAAGCGGACTCTGCCAGGAACTGGATGTCCTCTTCCTTCAGGATGCCATGCAGGTTTGCGGGGATGCCAACATCGGCGCTCAGCTGCTTGACGGCTGCGATGGTTGCATCAGCGGCTTCGGCATCATTCATCTCGTCAATGCCGGTCACGCCCATAGCCTTGCCGACTGCGCGGTAACGCTCGCCTGCAACACTCTTGTTGTATTCCAGGCCGGTGGGCAGGATGATGGCGCAGGCAACGCCATGCGGGGTGTCGTACAGAGCAGACAAACCGTGTGCCATGCTGTGGACAATGCCCAGGCCAACATTGGAGAAACCCATGCCGGCAATGTACTGACCCAGAGCCATGCCTTCGCGCCCTTCCGGGGTGTTCTGCACAGCGCCGCGCAGGTTCTCGGAGATCAGCTTGATGGCTTCCAGGTGGAACATATCAGAGATGGTGCAATGGCCCTTGGTGATGTAGCCTTCAATGGCATGGGTCAGTGCGTCCATACCGGTGGCGGCGGTCAGACCCTTGGGCATGCTGGACATCATATCGGGGTCAACCACAGCGATTTCAGGAATATCGTTGGTATCCACGCAGACGAACTTGCGCTTCTTTTCTACATCGGTGATGACATAATTGATGGTAACTTCGGCAGCGGTACCGGCGGTGGTGGGTACGGCAATGGTAAACACAGCGTGCTTTTTGGTGGGGGCAACGCCTTCCAGGCTGCGGACATCCGCAAATTCAGGGTTGTTGATGATGATGCCGATGGCCTTTGCAGTATCCATGGAGGATCCGCCGCCGATGGTCACGATGCAGTCCGCCTCAGCTGCCTTGAAAGCAGCAACGCCGTCCTGCACGTTCTGGATGGTGGGGTTGGGCTTGATTTCACTGTAAACAGCATAGGGGAAGCTGGCTGCATCCAGCAGGGCAGTGATCTTGCCGGTAACGCCGAACTTGATCAGGTCGGGGTCAGAGCAGACAAAAGCCTTTTTATAGCCGCGGGCGGTCAGTTCGGGAACAATGTTCTCGATTGCGCCATGGCCATGGTAAGAGATAGTATTCAAAACAATGCGGTCAGCCATAATGGTATTACCTCCGTTTTCTGTGCATGGTTTGCTCTTGGGCACGCGCTGTACGCAGCCCGTTCCATGCCTTTGTTATAATTATAACATCGTTTTACCCTGCCGTCTTTGGGCTTTTGTATCCGCTTTATTGTGAAAATTCCACTTTGCTGTTAAGCCGCCCAAAAGTTTCTAAGGCAACACCGCACAATTCCCGCCTTGCGGCTTAAGCACCGCTCCGGCAGCTGCGGCACGGCATCTGCGTTGCCAAAATGCTCGATAAGACATCCAGTATTATCTGCGCTTTTGGCTTGGCATCTGCCGCACCTCGCTCGCCGTATCGGCACTTAGAATTATGCGGTATTGCCCTAAAGTTTTTGGGTATTTCTTCTGTGCTGTCCCCCACTTGCAAACACCTGCGCGATATGCTATACTGTTTTTGCAATGAGGCGCGACCTGTTTTTTGGCCGCGCCTTTTTAACTATCAGGCCAAAACCGCGGCGCGCAGCCCGGTTTTTTATAAGGTGTATCTGAAAGCAAAGAAATAGGCCAGATTTTCGACTTTTCAGGTACACTCTAGGAGGGATAACGTCATGCGCTTATTTGATGTGCTGGGCCCCGTGATGACAGGCCCTTCCAGCAGCCACACGGCTGGCGCGGTGCGCATTGGGCTTACAGCGCGCAACCTGTTGGGCGAAGCCCCAAAAACCGCCGAGATCCTGCTGCATGGCAGCTTTGCCGCCACAGGCCGCGGCCACGGTACCGACCGTGCGCTGGTGGCCGGGCTGCTGGGCATGCTGCCAGACGATGAACGCATCCCGGACAGCTTTTCCCTGGCGCAGCAGGCCGGGCTGGATTATACCATCGGCACCGTGGTGCTGCGCGGTGCCCACCCCAACACCGCCCTGCTGCGGCTGGAAGGGGTGAGCGGCCGCAAGTTGGAAGTAATGGGTGCTTCCATCGGCGGCGGGCGCATCAACATCTGCCAGATCGACGGCATTACCACCAACTTTGGCGGCGACCACAACACCCTGATCGTTCACAATCAGGATACCCCCGGCCATGTGGCCGAAGTGACCACCGCATTGGCGCAGCGGGGCATCAACATTGCCACCATGCAGCTGTACCGTTCCACCGCCGGGGGCTATGCCGTAATGGTGCTGGAATGTGACCAGCCCCTGCCGGACGCCTTAATTGCCGAACTGCGCGGCATGCAGGGCATTGTGAAAGTGACCGGTCTGAACCTTGCGCAGCAGACCGAAACAAAGGAGGGCGCGTGATTATGGCATATTTTTCCGTTAACGCAATGCTGAACGTCAGCCGCCAGAACAACCAGCCCCTGTGGGACGTTATTTTGCAGAGCGACCTGCTGGAAAGCGGGCTGACCCGCCCCCAGTCCCTGGCCGAAATGCACCACCTGTGGCAGGTGATGGTGCAAACCAGCGATAACTACTGTGGCGCGGATCGTTCCGCCAGCGGCTTTGCGGGCGGCGATGCTGCCAAAGTGGCCGAAGCCGAAGCCCGCGGCCAGCTGTTGACTGGCGGCTATCTGGCTCAGGTGATGGCCGAAGCCCTGAAAACCGCCGAATGCAACGCCTGCATGAAACGAATTGTCGCCGCGCCCACGGCGGGCAGCTGCGGCGTTCTGCCCGCGGTGCTGCTGCCCTTGTGGCGCAGCGGCAGCTATAACGAGGAAGCCATCTGCCGAGCACTGTATGTCTCCGCCGGGTTTGGGCAGGTTGTGGCCGCGCGCGCCACGCTGGCCGGCGCCGAGGGCGGCTGCCAGGCCGAGGTCGGCGCTGCCAGCGCCATGGCAGCCGCCGCCCTGGTGGAGCTGCGCGGCGGCACCGCCGAACAATGCGCCGAAGCCTTTGCCATGGCGCTGACCAACCTGGAGGGCCTTGTGTGTGACCCCGTGGCCGGGCTGGTGGAAATTCCCTGCATCAAGCGCAATGTGATCGGGGCCATGAACGCAGTCTCCTGCGCGGACATGGCGCTGGCCGGCGTGGTAGGGCATATCCCCGCGGACGAGGTGATCGACGCGATGGCCGAAGTTGGCGCTGCCATGAGCAATGACCTGCGCGAAACCGGCATCGGCGGCCTTGCCGGCACCCCGACGGGAAAGGCGATCCGGGATATTGTGCAGATGCAGGGCTGATGCGCAGCATCAGAATGAATAATGAATAAATAATAAAGGCAACACCGCACAATTCCCGCCTTGCGGCTTAAGCACCGCTCCGGCAGCTGCGGCACCTCGCTCGCCGTATCGGCACTTAGAATTATGCGGTATTGCCTAAAGAATAATGGCGGTGTGCGCGCCACGCGCGCACATTAAAATAAGGCGTTACTTTCCTTCATTGACAATTTGCTGTAGGAAAGTAGCGCCCTATTTTTTGAGCCATGCCACCGCACGGCGGTCCACCAACATTATTCTTTATTTATTATTATTTATTATTTATTATTTTGCTTTCTCAGCGCCATTTTCACCACCAGCACTAGGGCCGCATACAGAATGCCGCCGATGGCCCAGATGAACCAGCTGTATTGGGGCTGGCCGTTGCCCTTGGGGCCAAAGGTGTACAGCAGGAATGCCGCCGTGACCACCAGCCAGTACACCACGCTGATGGCGGTACGCAGCTCACGGGTGGCTTTGCTGTGGCGGGTGTAGTCCCCTTCTTCCAGCAGCTTTTCCGTTGCGCCGTAATAGGTCCCGCCCAGCACAAAGGCAAAAACGCCGCAGGCAACCAACACCAGCAGAACACAAATCGCCGCATTCATCACGATTCCGCTGTTCACCATCATGGCCACAAACAGCGGAATAGCGGACAGAATGCACAGCACGGTGCCGGTCAGGTTCAATTTATCATAGGTGGGACGGTACGCCGCCTGGCGTTCCCGCACCATGCCGGTCACGCCGTATTCTGTTTCAAAGGGTTCCTTTTCCAAAAAATCAAAGTCCCGGTTCTTCGTGCCGCACAGCATAAACAGCACCACAGCCGCGCATACCATTACCAGCAGAACGCACAGGCCAATACCGGTCGCCACATTCTCGTTCAGGCCAAACTGGGAATGCTGGCAGATTTCGCCCAAAAGCAGCAGCATAACAGGTGAAGCAACACAGAGCGCGGTTCCCCACGCCATGTAGGGAGCGTTGACCTTTGCCTGGGCCAGGGCAGCGTTAGCCTGCTCCAGCGTTACACGGCGCAGGGCGGTGGGCTCACTTTCGGCATATTCCGGTTCGCCCATCTCGTCTTTTAACAGGTAATCTGTGGTAACGCCAAACAGCTTGCTGATCTGCAAAATCTTTTCAATGTCCGGCACCGACTGTGCACCCTCCCATTTGGAGACCGACTGCCGGGTCACGTTCAGCTGTTGGGCAAGTTCTTCCTGGGAATATCCTGCCTTTTTGCGCAGGGCGATCAATTTGTCTGCAAAGATCATGGTCAATGTCCTCTCTTGTGTTGTGGGGTTTTGTTTCGGTGGCTTTATCGTACCAGCTGGTGCCGTTGCAAAAAAGAACCTGACTGTTGGAAATGTGTCAACCGCCGGTTGCGGGCATGAATTTTATCGTAGTATCGTTTACAGCACAAACATTTCTTTGCAGATCGTTTTGCCTGTCTGCGTTTTGAAAATTTTATCCAGCGCGTTCTGCGCCGCTGCTTTGGGTACAGAATCCTCATACAGATTGACCAGAAAATCCGCTTCCACCAGGATCTGATAGTCCATGCCGTCAATGTTGGTATAGGTATGGTGGTGCCCCACCAGATAAGCAACGCGGTCGGCCTGCGCCGGGGTAAAGCCGCATTCCAACATCATGGCGCGGGCCGGGGCGGGGCCGAGCTCTTCCTGATATCTGCCTGCGGAGCTGCCATAGGTCTGCTCTGCCGGTTTGATTCCGATATCATGCACATAGGCAGCGGCTTCCAGAATTTCCAGCGTTGCGGCATCCATCCCCTCCTGCCGGGCAATCAGCGCAGCAAAGCTGTGCACCTTGATAAAGTGCTGGATGCGGGCAGGATCCGCCGCGTAATATGTAATCATATGCAAAGCAAGGTCATCCAATTTTGTCATGTCTTATTTTCCCTCTCATTCTGTTACAAGTCATGCATCTGTCTGTATTGTACTGCACCGCCCTATAAAAGCAAGGGGCAGTTTCCCTTTTTGGGGGTCAATCGTAATCGTATTCCGGGCTTTCAGCCACGCGGGTGTCCAGCCAGCGGGCCAGACGCTCCATCTCAGCATTGGTGATGCGTCCGGTATCCGATAACGCCGCCACCATGCTGCGCAGGTCCCCGCCATACAGAGTTTGCAGGTGTGCCGCACTGACTGCCCCGCAATAGGTCACACGGCGCACCAGCGGGGTATAAATATTTTTGTTGCCCTGCTTTTCGGGCCGTACATAACCCTTGGCTTCCAGCCGCAGCAGGAAGTTGAGCAGTGTGGAATCCGCCCACACACAATCCGGCGGCAGTTTGGCCGCGATCTGCCGCCGGGTGGCCGGTTTGCCGCAGGCCCACAGCGCCGCCATGACCTGCTCTTCACTGGTTGAAAGTGCTTTCATTCTTCTCTCCATCCCATTCTTTTATGTTTGTGGTTGATTTTTGTACTTTTATTTTACATCCGTGGCAGATATTTTAGCAAGGTGCATTTTTGCACAAAATGCGCACTTGCTTTTTGGCTGTTTTGGCGGTCAGTATTTTACGTTTGTAAAAACATCTGTTTTCGTTTTGCGCACATTTGTACTTATTGGCAGGCTGCCCGCGGCAATTTTCCACTTTTTTCGGTATTTTGACAAACGTGTTTTGCTTGCGGGCGGGCAGGCGCAGTGCGTATAATACAGGTGTTGTGAAAAACAAATCAACAAAGCAAGGCGCAGCGCGCCGCTTTGAGCTTGGGTGTAAGAATGAATTTAGGAGGTAACCTCTTATGAATCGTGTGTATAATTTCAGCGCCGGTCCTTCCATGCTGCCGGTTCCCGTTTTGCAAAAAGCTCAGGCCGACCTGCTGGACTACCATGGCAGCGGTATGAGCGTGATGGAGATGAGCCACCGCAGCAAGTGGTTCGATGAGATCATCCAGAACACTGAGGCCGGTATCCGCAAGGTGCTGAATGTGCCCGACAACTACAAGATCGGTTTCTTCCAGGGCGGCGCAACCCAGCAGTTCGCCATGGTGCCCCTGAACTTTATGACCACCGGCACGGCGGATTATCTGGTGACTGGCAACTTCAGCAAAAAGGCTGCCGAGGAAGCCGCTAAGTTCGGCACAGCCCGCATCGCTGCTTCCAGCAAGGATAAGAACTTCACCTATATTCCGGATGTCAAGGCCATTGCGTATGACCCCAACGCCAGCTACATCCACATCTGCCAGAACAACACCATTTTTGGCACTACTTATAAAGATGTGCCGCAGGTGGACGGCATCCCCCTGGTAGCTGACATGAGCTCCATGATTTTCAGTGAGCCGACCGATGTAAGCAAGTACGGCTGCATCTACTTTGGTGTGCAGAAGAACGTTGCCCCCGCCGGTATGGCCATTGCCATCATCCGGGACGACCTGCTGGGCAAGAGCGCCAAAGGCATCCCGGCAGAAAAAATCCCCACCATGATGAACTACACTACCCTGTTGGATAAGGACAGCATGTACAACACCCCGCCGTGCTGGTGCATCTACATGACCGGTCTGGTGATGGATTACCTGCAGAATGAGGTTGGCGGCCTGGAAGAGATGGCCAAGATCAACCACGCCAAGGCCAAGGTCCTGTATGATTACCTGGACGGTCAGGACTTCTATAACAATCCTGTTCAGCCGGAATACCGCAGCATGATGAACGTGACCTTCACCAGCCCCAACCCGGATATGGATAAGAAGTTCTGCGCCGCTGCTACCGAAGCCGGTTTCGTGAACCTGAAAGGCCACCGCCTGGTTGGCGGCATGCGTGCTTCCATCTATAATGCCATGCCTGCCCAGGGTGTGAACGACCTGGTTGATTTCATGGAGAAGTTCCGCAAGGAAAACGCGTGAAACTTTTCCAAAAGAATAACGAATAGAGAATAAAGAATAATGCCGGTGTGCGCGCCGCGCGCGTACATTAAAAACAGGCTGTTCCCTTCTTTTTTGAGCCGTGCCAGCGGCGGTCCACCTTCATTATTCATTATTATTTTTTATCTTTTAATTATTACAGGGGGTTATCCGCCATTATGTATACCATTAAAACCATGAACGCCATTTCGCCGGTTGGGCTGGCAAAGCTGCCGGCCAACCAGTTCGAGATCAATAACGAGGCCAACGACGCACAGGGCATTCTGGTGCGCAGCGCCGACCTGCATGATGTTGCCCTGCCCAAAAGCCTGCTGGCCATTGCCCGCGCAGGTGCCGGCACCAACAACATTCCTATTGACCAATGCACTGAACAGGGCATCGTGGTGTTCAACACCCCCGGTGCCAACGCCAACGCTGTGGCCGAGCTGGTCATCGGCGCGCTGGTGTCCGGCAGCCGCAATGTACCGGACGCTGTGCAGTGGGCGCAGGGCCTGAAAGGCAGCGCCACCCTGGCCAAGGATGTGGAGAAGGGCAAAAAGCAGTTTGTCGGCCCGGAACTGCGCGGCAAAACCATCGGCGTAATCGGCCTGGGTGCCATTGGTGCCCGCGTCGCCAACGCCGCCGTTGCCCTGGGCATGGAAGTTCTGGGCTATGACCCATACATTTCCATTGACGCTGCATGGAGCCTGTCCCGCAGCGTACAGCACTGCGTCACCCTGGGCGATATGCTGCCCCGCTGCGACTATCTGACCATCCATGTGCCGTACCTGCCCTCCACCAAGAACACCATCAATGCCCAGACGCTGGCCATGTGCAAGGACGGCGTGCGTGTGCTGAACTTTGCCCGCGGTGAGCTGGTTGATAACTTTGCCCTGCTGGATGCTCTCGGCACCGGCAAGGTTGCCCAGTATTTCTGCGATTTCCCGGCGGAGGAGCTGCTGGGTGTGAAAGGAGTTTACTGCACGCCGCACCTGGGCGCTTCCACCCCGGAAAGCGAGACCAACTGCGCTGTGATGGCAGCCAATGAGCTGAGCGACTACCTGAAAAACGGCAACATCACCCACAGTGTCAACCTGCCGGATGTCAGCCAGCCGCGCGTTGGCGGCAAGCGCATCTGCATCATTCACCGCAATGAGCCGGGCGCAATCTCTGCCATCACCGGCATTCTGACCGCCGCCAACCTGAACATTGAGAACATGGTGAACAAAGGCCGCAAGAATGTTGCCTACACCATGCTGGATGTAACAGGCAACGTGGATGCCGGCCTAACCGCACAGCTCAGCGGCATTGATGCCGCCATCCGCGTGCGTATCCTGTGATAATACCTTAGGCAACACCGCACAATTCCCGCCTTACGGCTTAAGCACCGCTCCGACGGCTGCGGCACGGCATCTGCGTTGCCAAAATGCTCGATAATACATCCAGTATTATCTGCGCTTTTGGCCTAGCAGCTGCCGCACCTCGCTCGCCGTATCGGCACTTAGAATTATGCGGTATTGCCCTTAAAATAGAGGGGTTTGGGTCTGCCGCAGCGGGGCATGGGGTTCCGTTGCGGCATTTTGTTTGCTTTTTTATGTAATGCACCGCCATCATACGCGGTGCATTTTTGTTATTTGGTGTAGCTTTCCACCATGCGGTCAAAGTCGATCAAAGCTTTTTCTGCCCCGCGGGAAAGTCTGTGCACGGTGCGGCGGATCTGGCGGTGGTCCTGTGTGGCGGCATATACGGCGGCACCGCCAATGGCCATCCCCACGGCGGCAGCGGCAACGGTCTGGATCATGTTTTCCATTTTGCATTGCTCCTTTTGGTGTTTTTGGCTTTGGGATGCCGGCTTTCCATTCATCCCAGCCTGGGGATAGTTTTTCCATACAGTTTCGTGGTTATGCGTCTTTTTCTGCGGGGAAGTTTGTGGTAAAATCAGTACAGACGTTTGGAAAAGACGTTTTCAGCCGCCGCGCATTCACTTCCCTGCTGCGGGCTGACCTAAATTCGATATAGAAATGAGCGTTTTTCTTATGTCCAATGCACCTAAAACAGTTCTGTGCATCCATGATCTGCCCGGCTTTGGGCGGGCAGGGCTTTCGGTCATTGTGCCTGTGCTTTCGGCGCTGGGGGCACAGGCCGTTGCCGTACCAACAGCAGTGCTTTCCACCCACACGGGCGGGCTGGGCACCCCGGCCAAGCTGGCCAACCCCGGTTACGGTCCCGCAGCCCTGGAGCATTACCGCCGCCTTGGCCTGCGGTTTGACTGCATTTATTCCGGCTACCTGGCCGATGCCAGCCAGGCCAAGCTGGTAGAGCAGGCCATGGACCTTTGGCCGGACGCCCTGACGGTGGTTGACCCCGTGATGGGCGACCACGGCCGGATGTACCGCGGCCTTGCGCCGGAAATGGTGCCCGCCATGTATACCCTGTGTTCCCGTGCCAGCCTGATTCTGCCCAACACCACCGAAGCCGCCCTGCTGCTGGGCGATCCGATGCCCGGTGTGACCGGCGAAGCGGAATTGCATACCGCGCAGACCCAGGCGCAGCGTTTAACGCGCATCTGCCCGCGGGTGCTCATCACCGGTGTGGCCGCCGGGCGCGGCATTGCCTGCGTTGGGGCAGACCGTGCCACCGGCGAAAGTCTGGTGCGCACCCCCATGGTACCCAAGAGCTTCCATGGCACGGGGGATATTTTTGGTGCGGTGCTGGTGGGGCGGCTGCTGCAGGGCAACGTACTGCCCGCCGCCGCACAGGCTGCCGCCGTGTTTGTGGCCGACTGCCTGAAAGCCACCCCCGACGAAGCGGATGAGCGCCTTGGCGTGTGGCTGGAAAGCGTTCTGCCCCAGCTGATGCAGAACCCGGAATAAGAAACAATAAGGATGTGTAAATTTTGCCAACTGTAAATATTGTACTGGTTGAACCGCAGATCCCCCAGAATACCGGCAATGTTGCGCGCACCTGCGCCGTGACCGGTGCCCGCCTGCACCTGGTTGGGCCGATGGGTTTCACGATCGATGATAAAAAATTAAAGCGCGCCGGTCTTGACTATTGGGGCCAGCTTGATATAACATATTATCAGGATCTGGATGCGTTTTTTGCGGCAAATCACGGCCCATTCTTCTACTTTACCTCCAAGGGGCCGCAGCGCCATACCGACGCCCATTATCCGGATGGTTCCTATCTGGTGTTTGGCCGCGAGGACGCCGGCCTGCCGGAAGAGCTGCTGGCCGCTAACCAGCAGCAGTGCGTGCGCATGCCCATGCGCAAAGGCGAGCGCTGCCTGAACTTATCCAATGCTGTAGCTGTGGGGGTATACGAAGTTCTGCGCCAGTGGGACTTTGCCGACCTGGAAACACACGGCCAGCTGACCCGATTTGAATGGAAGTGAGAACAAAGATGAGTGATGTGAAAGTTGCTTTTTTAACGGATTCCTGCTCCGACATTCCGCAGGAACTGACCGATAAATACGGCATTGATGTGATTGGGTTCCACATTATGCTGGACGGCAAGGAATACCTGGAACGCAAAGACATGACCAACGACCAGTTCTATGAGATGATGCGCCAGTCCAAAAGCGTACCCACCACCGCCGCCATCACCCAGCTGGAATGGGTGGATATCTATGCCAAATATGTAGACGCCGGTATACAGGACCTTGTGCACCTGTGCATCAACGCCGGTGGTTCCAGCACATACAATAACGCCGTAAAGGCTGCCGAACTGCTGGAAGACGAACGCCCCGGCCACAAGATGAAGATTCATCTGATCGATTCGCACACCTACTCCATGCCGTATGGCTGGTATCTGTGCGAGTGCGCCCGCAAGGTGCGTGCCGGTGAGCCGCTGGATGCCTGCCTGCGCGAAATGCAGGACAAGCTGACCCGGGTGGAAATCTGCCTTGCCGCATACAGCTTAAGGCAGATGAAAAAATCTGGCCGTGTTTCCGCCGCCGCTGCCGTTGTGGGCGATTTGATGGGCATCCGCCCCATCATCAGCCTGAACGATGGCATCAGCAAGGTGGAAGCCAAGGTGCGCGGTGACAACAACGTGCCGCCTGCCATGGTCAAGTGGGTCAAGAGCCGCGTGGACGATGTGAAGAAAATGCCTTACATGGTTGCTTACTCCAGCTCCACCGCCAAGCGTGACGAACTTGTCAAGCTGTGCAAAAAAGAGTTTGGTCATGCGCCGCTGCTGGTGTTCCAGCTGGGCGGCGTTGTGAGCGCCAACACCGGCCCGGATGGTATTGCCATTGTATTTGAAGGCAAGCCCCGCCGCCTTGTGGATTACGCGGTGCCGCTGCCGTAAAAAGGGGTTGCTTTTTTCTGCTCTTCCTGCCGCTGTGTGCGGGAAGAGCATTTTTGTTATGGTGTAAGACTTGTAAAACGGAGGATGTATGGAGCAAAAAAGTTTAACCCTGCGGGAGTGTCTGATCGGTGACCGCACCTTTTACCGCCATGTTGCGGTGGTGGTTCTGCCTATTATTGTGCAGAACACCCTGTCCAACGTGGTCAGCCTGCTGGATAATGTGATGGTTGGCCAGGTGGGCACCCTGCCCATGAGCGCCGTTGCCATCATCAATCAGCTGCTGTTTGTGTTCAACCTGTGCATCTGGGGTGCGCTGGCCGGGGCGGGCATTTTTGGCGCCCAGTATTACGGCCAGGGCAACATGGAGGGCGTGCGCCAGACCCTGCGCATGAAACTGCTGATTGCGGTCGGCCTGCTGGTCATCGCGTTCGGAGTGCTGCTGGGGGCCGGGCGGCCGCTGATCGAACTGTATATTTCAGCCGACACCACCGCCGCCGATGCCGCCGCCACGATGGAGTATGCTCTGGGCTACCTGCGTGTGATGCTGGCGGGGCTGATTCCCTTTGCGCTGACTCAGGCTTACGCCAGCACCCTGCGGGAATCCGGCCAGACAACGCTTCCCATGCGCGCCAGCATGATTGCCATGGGCATCAACTTTGTGTTCAACAGCCTGTTGATCTTTGGCCTGTTCGGCTTTCCTGCTTTGGGCGTAGTGGGTGCCGGTATTGCCACTTCGCTCAGCCGCTTTGTGGAGTTTGTCATCGTGGTCAGCGGGGCGCACCGCAGTGCCGAGCGCTACCCGTTCATGGAAGGCGTGTTCCGCAATTTCCACATTGACGGCAATCTGGCCCGCCAGGTGGCGATCAAGGGTTTCCCCCTTCTGCTGAACGAATGCCTGTGGAGCATGAGCCAGGCCATGCTGCTGCAATGCTATTCCGTGCGCGGCATCCAGGCCATTGCCGCCATGAACATTACCAGCACCATCACCCAGATTTTTAACGAAGTTTTCCTTTCGCTGGGCAATGCCACGGCCATTCTGGTTGGGCAGGAGCTTGGTGCCAGCCGCATGACCGGTGCACGCCGCACTGCATGGCGGATGATCACCCTGAGTGTTTCCAGCTGCGCGGTGATGGGCACGCTGCTGGCCCTGTTCAGCCCGCTGATCCCCCACATTTACAACACCGAACCCGTCATCCGGGAGCTTGCTTCCAGCGTGATCCGCACGGCGGCGCTGTGCATGCCGCTGTTCGCCTTTGCCAACGCTGCCTACTTTACGCTGCGTTCCGGCGGCAAAACGCTGATCACCTTCTTTTTTGACAGCTGCTATACCTGGCTGATCAACTTTCCCATTGCCTTTGTCCTCAGCCGCTATACGGCACTGCCGCTGCCCATCGTTTACCTGTTTGTGAACGGGGTGGATCTGCTCAAGTGCATCATCGGGTTTATTCTGGTCAAAAAGGGCGTGTGGGTCAATAACATTGTGGCATCCAGCCAGGATGTCCCGCAGGCAGACTGATGGCGGGAGGAAAACGCATGAATATCCAGATTTTTGGCACCAACAAAAGCTTTGACACCAAAAAGGCGCAGCGCTGGTTCAAAGAGCGGCGCATCAAGTTCCAGATGGTGGACCTGAAAGAAAAGGGCCTGAGCCGCGGTGAGTTTGACCGCGTGTGCCAGGCCGTGGGCGGCTGGCAGGCCCTGGTGGACGAAACCGCCAAAGACCAGGATACCCTTGCCCTGCTGCGCTGGCTGGACGAAAGCCAGCAGGCTGACAAACTGTTTGAAAACCAGCAGCTTTTGCGCCAACCCATTGTACGCAATGGCCGCGCCGCCACAGTGGGGTACCGGCCGGAGGTTTGGGAGAAGTGGGAATAAAGTTAGGAGTTCGGAGCATTGTATGCAGGCTGAGCCTGCCTGTAACTGCTTTTTCTTGTAAATTCGCTTATTCTTGCTTTCTATTTGCTTCTTTGTTTGCTTTTATCTGCCCTGCATTTTGTGCTTCTGCCGGAATGCAGGGTTTATTTTTTATTTATAGGAGATTGACATAACGAACGGGGTTTGTTATAGTGCTTTTAGGTTCCTATTTCATGTTGCTTTTTATGGGCAATACCGCATAATTCTAAGTGCCGATACGGCGAGCGAGGCACGGCAGCTGCTAAGCCAAAAGCGCAGATAATACTGGATGTCTTATCGAGCATTTTGGCAACGCAGATGCCGTGCCGCAGCCGTCGGAGCGGTGCTTAAGCCGTAAGGCGGGAATTGTGCGGTGTTGCCATAGGTATTTTTTTACTTTTGTGAGGTGTTTTTATGGCATGTATTTTTGTGAACGTCAACCGTTCGGTTGGCACCATCAACCCCAACATTTACGGTCAGTTTTCGGAGCATCTGGGCCGCTGCATCTATCAGGGCATTTATGTCGGTCAGGCTTCTGATATTCCCAACACCAACGGCATGCGCAATGATGTTGTATCCGCGCTGAAAGCCCTGCATGTGCCCGTGCTGCGTTGGCCGGGCGGCTGCTTTGCCGATACCTATCACTGGCGTGACGGCATTGGCCCCAAGGAGAACCGCAAAACCATTGTAAACACCAACTGGGGCGGCGTGACCGAGGATAACAGCTTTGGCACCCATGAATTTATGGAGCTGTGCCGCCAGATTGGCTGCGAAGCATATTTCAGCGGCAATGTGGGCAGCGGCACCGTGCAGGAATTTTCGGACTGGGTGGAATACTGCAACATGGGCGGCATTTCCCCCATGGCATCAGAGCGCCGCGCCAACGGGCAGGACGAACCGTTCAACGTAAAATACTGGGGCATTGGCAATGAAGCCTGGGGCTGCGGCGGCAGTATGCGTGCCGAGTATTATGCCGATTTGTGCCGCCAATATTCCACCTACCTGCGCAACTACTCGCCGGAGCACAAAATCTTCAAGATCGCATCCGGCGCCAACGTGGCAGATTACCACTGGACCAAAACCGTGATGGAGCGCGCCGGGCAGGCCGTAGATGCGGTATCACTGCATTACTATACCGTGCCCCATGAGGATTGGCAGCACAAGGGCTCGGCCACAGACTTTACCGATGAGGAATACTATACCACCCTGCACAAGACCCTGCAGATGGAAGAGCTGGTGGAAAACCACACCCGCATTATCAAGCAGTATCAGGGTGACCGCAAAGTGGGCCTGGCCGTGGATGAATGGGGCACCTGGTACGATGTGGAACCGGACACGAACCCCGGCTTCCTTTACCAGCAGAACACCATGCGCGATGCGCTGGTGGCGGCCATCAACCTGAATATCTTCAACAACCACTGTGATACCGTCTGCATGGCCAACATTGCCCAGATGGTCAACGTGCTGCAGGCCATGATCCTGACCGAAGGCAGCAAGATGGTGCTGACCCCGACCTATCATATATTTGAAATGTACAAGGGCCACCAGGGTGCCAAGCAGCTGGAAAGCTATGCGGAGACCACCCTGCTGAACCACGATGACCAGGCGGTGCCCGATCTGCATGTCAGTACCAGCCAGCAGGCAGACGGCAGTATTCTGGTCACTGCGGCCAACCTGAACGATACGGCAGCTATCCCTGTTACCTGCATGCTGGGCGGGGCCAAGCCCACCGGTGTAACAGCCCGCGTGCTGGCCGGTGCCCCCGCCGCCCACAACACCTTTGCCGCGCCGGAGCAGGTTGTCCCCGCAGAACTGAACACCAGCCTGACGGCGGACGGCTTTACCGCCACCCTGCCGCCGTGCAGCGTAGCCGCTTTTGTGGTGAACCAGTAATGGAAGCCCAGCCCAAGCGCTGCCGCCGCTGCTTGTTGCAGGATATGGCGGACGAAAACGACTATTACGCCAGCGTGGTGCGCTACCGCGCCACCATGCCCCGCCGTGTGCGCACCCCGGATGCGGAATACACTGCCCGGCTGGAACATTGCCGCACCTGCCCCAGCCTTAACGCCGGGACCTGCATGCAGTGCGGCTGCTATGTGGAAATGCGCGCCGCCCGCACAGACATGCACTGCCCGCTGGATAACGCGCCCTGGTAACAAACCTCTCTATCATTTTCTCCCGCACCGGCAGCCCGCCCGGTGCGGGATTTTTTGTCTGCAAAGGCAGTATTTTGCTCTTTTGCTGCAATATTATGCCCCTTTCCCCCTTGTATCCCCCATTTTCATTTGTTATAATAACAATTTGTTGAGCAACTTAGGATTTTAGGCTCCGCCTGGTTTTCAGGCGCAAACCCACCCAAGCCTGGCGGTCTTGGGCGCGGTCAAAATCTATCCGCCGGAGTGTAATTTTATGTCTACTAGCAAAAACAAACTGTCCGATCAAACCCTGGTACGCTGCGCCATGATCGCCGCAGTTTACACCGTGCTTTGCCTGGTATTGCAGCCGTTCTCTTACGGCGCGGTACAGGTGCGCGTGGCCGAAGCATTCTGCCTGCTGCCGGTGTTTGGGGCCGAATACATTGTGGGCGTTACCCTGGGCTGCCTGCTGGCAAACCTGCTGGGTTCCACCATGGTGGATGTGGTGTTTGGCACCGCCGCCACCCTGATTGCCTGCCTTGCCACCTATGCCCTGCGCAATGTGCGCTGGAAAGGGCTGGCAATTCCGGCGTCTTTCCCTCCTGTTATCGCCAATGCACTGATCGTTGGCGCGTTTGAAATCACTGTGTTCTTCTCGGATTCTGCCCCCACGGCCACCATGGCGGTATTCAACGCCGTTGCTGTTGGCGTTGGTGAGATCATCAGCTGCTGTGTGCTGGGTGTTGCCCTGGTCAAGCTGATCGAGAGCAACGAATCCCTGAACAAAATTTTTGCAGAATAATAACCGCTTTCCCTGTATTCATTAAAAGGAGCTGCCATGAAACCGAACCTTGTTTTATGGGACTGGAACGGCACCCTGCTGGATGATGTTGCCCTTTGTGTGGACGCGCTCAACCGTCTGCTCCGCATCTATCATTACCCGCAGCAATACAGCCTTGCCCAGTACCGTGAGATTTTTGGCTTCCCGATTGAAGATTATTATATTCGCGCAGGGTTCGATTTTTCCAAAAACTCCTACAAAGAGCTTGCCGATGATTACATGCAGGATTACCTGGCCCGCGCCGGGGCCTGCCCGCTGGCAGAAAGCGCTGTGCCCGCCCTTTCCCTTTTGAAAGGTGCCGGGGTGCAGCAGGTCATTCTTTCGGCTTCCAACTTGCCGGTTTTGGAACAGCAGGTCACGGAGCGCGGAGTGCGCCCCTACTTTGACCGCCTGCTGGGGTTGGATAATATTTACGCCCGCAGCAAAGTGGAAGTCGGCCTGGCTTATCTGACTGAACTGAAGCAGCGCGGTGCCGTACCGGCGCAAGCTATTATGATCGGGGATTCTGTCCACGATTTTGAGGTTGCCCAGGCGCTGGGCGTGCGGTGTGTGCTGCAAACCGCTGGGCATCAGAGCGCACAGCAGCTGCGTGCCACCGGTGCCCCCGTTGTGCCGGATGTTTTGGCCGCTGCGCAGTATTGCCTGAACGAACTGTAACAAGTTTTGGGATAGGAGATCATAACGAATGACGGATAGCGTAAAAGGCGCTCTGCTGACAATGTTCGGCGGCATGTGCTGGGGTGTTTCCGGCTGCGTGGGGCAGTATCTGTTTACCCGCCAGGGCATGGATTCCACCTGGCTGGTGCCCATCCGGCTGTTTTGGGCCGGTGTGATTCTGTGCATCTATTACGGTGTGCGCAACTGGCGCCAACTGGTGAACCCCTGGCGCAGCTGGCGCAACGCGCGCGACCTTGTGATCTATGGCCTGGCTGGCGTCAGCTTTTGCCAGTTCACCTACTTTTTGACCATCCAGCTTTCCAGCGCCGGTGTGGGCACCATTTTGCAGGATCTTTCCCCCGTGCTGATTCTGCTGGTGGTCTGCATCCAGCAAAAGCGTGCGCCGCGGCTGTTTGAGGTGTTCTCCATTGTGCTGGCGCTGGGTGGTGTATTTATGCTGACCACCCACGGCAGCCTGACCAACATGGCGGTTTCGCCCGCTGCGCTGGTCGTTGGTATTATCAGCGCGTTCTGCGTTGTTATTTACACCATATGGCCCCAAAACCTGCAAAAACAGTACCCCACACCCATGCTGCAGGGCTGGGCATTCCTGATGGGCGGCACCTTCTTTGCGCTGGTGTTCCGCCCGTGGCGGATGAACTACGTACCCAACGCGGCCGGCATTGCCGGTATTGCGGCGGTCGTGCTCATCGGCAACGTGCTGGCGTTCAGCTGTTACATGAGCGGTGTCAAGTACATTGGGCCGCAGAAATCCAGCCTGTTCAGCTTTGCGGAACCGGTTACGGCGGCCATCATCAGCACGCTGGTGCTCGGTTCCCCCTTTACCGTGTGGGACGCCATCGGCTTTGTTTGCATCTTTTTGATGCTGGTGCTGCTGTTCATCAGCAACGAAAAGCAGGCCAAAAGCGCTGCAAGCGCATGATAACCGGCCAAGTTTCAACAAAAGCCGCTGAAACAGTTTAATATTTGCATTTTACACCCGCGCAGGTTTGACACAGTACCCTGCGCGGGTGTATTATATTAAAGTATAGCATTGTATCCAACAGGGGTTCCCCTGCTGATCCATTCGCCGCCATGCGGCAGAAATACAGGTGTTTACTTATGTCTTTTATGGAAAAACTGTTCGGTAATTTTTCCGACAAAGAGCTCAAGCGCATCAAACCCATTGCCAACAAGGTGCTGGAACTTGAGCCCGAAATGCAGAAACTTACTGACGAAGAATTACAGGCCAAAACCCCGTACCTGAAAGAAAAGCTGAAAAACGGGGCCAGCCTTGACGATATCCTGCCCGAAGCGTTCGCCGTCTGCCGCGAAGCGGACTGGCGTGTGCTGGGCCTGAAGCCCTACCCGGTGCAGATCATCGGCGGCATTGTGCTTCATCGTTCCTGCATTGCCGAGATGCAGACCGGTGAAGGCAAGACCCTGGTGGCCACCATGCCCGTTTACCTGAATGCCCTGACCGGCGAAGGCGTGCATGTTGTTACCGTCAACGATTACCTGGCCAAGCGCGACAGCGAATGGATGGGCAAGGTTTACCGCTTTCTTGGTTTGACGGTCGGCCTGGTTATCCATGACGTACAGCCGCAGGACCGCCGCAAGGCTTACCTGGCGGATGTTACTTACGGCACCAACAACGAGTTTGGCTTTGACTACCTGCGTGACAACATGGTGGTTTACAAGGCCAGCATGGTGCAGCGCGGCCATGCTTACGCCATCGTGGACGAGGTGGACTCCATCCTGATTGATGAAGCCCGTACCCCGCTGATTATCTCCGGCAAGGGCGAAGATTCCAGCGCGATGTACAAGCGCGCGGACGACTTTGCCAAAACGCTGAAAAAGTCTGTCATCGTTGAACTGGACGACAAAGTGGAAGCCGATGAACAGGTTGACGGTGATTACGTTGTGGACGAAAAGCACAAGACCTGCACCCTGACCGAAAGCGGCGTTAAGAAAGCCGAAGCATGGTTCAATGTTGAGAACCTGGCCGATGCCGACAACATGACCCTGCGCCACTATATTGACGGTGCCATCAAGGCCCGCGGTGTGATGCACCGTGATACCGACTATATCGTGAAAGACGGCGAGGTCATCATCGTTGATGAATTCACCGGCCGTCTGATGTACGGCCGCCGCTTCAATGACGGTCTGCACCAGGCCATTGAAGCCAAGGAAGGCGTGACCGTTGCTGCTGAGAGCAAGACTTTGGCCAGCATCACCTTCCAGAACTATTTCCGCATGTACAAAAAGCTGGGCGGCATGACCGGTACGGCTTCCACCGAAGCGGACGAGTTCAGCGAAATTTACGGCTTGCAGATCGTATCCATCCCCACCAACAAGCCCCGCGCCCGCAAGGACCTGCCGGACAGCGTGTACAAGACCATCAACGGCAAGTATAATGCCGTGATCGAGCAGGTTGCCGAATGCCACGCCAAGGGCCAGCCCGTTCTGGTTGGTACCGTCAGCGTGGAAAAGAGCGAGGCGCTTTCCAAGCTGCTGAAAAAGCGCGGCATTGAGCACAATGTGCTGAACGCAAAGCAGCATGAGCGCGAAGCCGAAATCGTTGCACAGGCCGGTAAGCAGGGCGCTGTGACCATCGCCACCAATATGGCTGGCCGCGGCACCGATATCATGCTGGGCGGCAACGTGACCTATATGGCAAAGGCCACCCTGCGCAAAGAGCTGACCCGCCAGATGAATGCCGACCTGGAAGTGCTGAAGGACGAATACGAGCACGCCAAAGCCCGCGCCAAGGCACAGGGCCTGCCCATCCCCCCTGCCCCGGACACAGCCTATGAAGCAAAAGTTGAAATGCTGATGACCGAGTGCGACGGCCATGCCGACACCCAGGATGCTGATATTCTGGCTGCCCGCAAGCGCTTTGACGAGCTGGTTGCAGAATATGAACCGGAAGTCAAGCGCGAAGCCGAGGCTGTGCGCGAAGCTGGCGGCCTGTTCATCATTGGCACTGAACGCCACGAAAGCCGCCGTATTGATAACCAGCTGCGCGGCCGTGCCGGCCGTCAGGGCGACCCCGGTGCATCCCGTTTCTTCCTGAGCCTGGAAGATGACCTGATGCGCATTTTCGGCGGTGAGCGCGTGCAGGGCCTGATGGATACCCTGGGCCTGGACGAGGACATGCCCATCGAGAACAAGCTGATCACCAACACGATCGAGAGCGCCCAGAAAAAGCTGGAAGCTTCCAACTTTGCCATCCGTAAGCAGGTGCTGCAGTATGACGATGTCATGAACCAGCAGCGCGAGATCATCTACAAGCAGCGTCAGATGGTGCTGGACGGCGAGGATATCTCCGACAAGCTGCACGAGATGATGAAGCAGTCCATCGACGAGACCTGCGAGTCCTTCCTGAGCGGCGAAACCGCCGACGATTGGGATTTTGCCGCCCTGCGCCGCCACTACCTGAACTGGCTGTGCCTGCCCACTGATTTTAACTACACTGCCGAGCAGCTGAATGATCTGAAGCGCGAGGATGTTGCCAAGGTGCTGTATGAGCGCGGCATGAGCATTCTGGAAAGCAAGGAGCAGAAGTACGGTGCCCCCATGATGCGCGAACTGGAGCGTATCTGCCTGCTGCGCAATGTTGACTCCAAGTGGATGGAGCACATTGACAACATGGACCAGCTGAAGCAGGGCATGAGCCTGCGCGGTTACGGCCAACGCGACCCCATTGTGGAATACCGCATTGAAGGCTTTGCCATGTTTGACGAGATGATCGCCACCATCCGCGAGGATGCTGTACACATGCTGCTGACCATTGAAGTGCGCCAGCAGAACCAGGAGCCGAAACGCGAACAGGTTGCCAAGCCCACCGGCGAAGGCGCACCGGCTCAGGCTGGTGCCAAGGGTGCCACCCCTGTGCGCGTGACCAAGATTGGCCGCAACGATCCCTGCCCCTGCGGCAGTGGCCTGAAGTGGAAAAAATGCACCTGCAAAGAGTATCACCCTGACCTGTAATTGAACCTTTTCCACCGTGCGGCGCGGGGCTGACCCCTGCGCCGCACATTTTGATTTTATGATTGCTGCCTGCCCGGCTGCGGGCAGGCATAACGAGGTATTGTTATGAAAGCCAGAATCCAGCAGGAGCCGCGCTGTGTGCTGCTGTGGCAGGTTGCCCCCGGCAGTGCCGAGCACGCCGCGGTGGAACACGCTGCACGCCTGAGCCGCCTGAAAGTCCGCCTTTTGACCGCCGCCGACCTGGGCACCACCATGGAAGCCCTTTGCACCGGACGGCACACTGGCGGTGAAGCCGCCCCCGCCCCGGATGTACCGGAGCGCCCGGCCATGATTGTGAGCGGGCTGCGGCATGACAACGGCGATCTGGGCCAGTTTGTGGATGAAGTGCGCCGCGGCGGGGCGGTGATCCCGCTGCGCGCCATGGTAACCCCCACCAG